>FTJL01700477.1_pt1 | contig 20789 bp, 15 predicted proteins | sample 1658551 | NCBI WGS metagenome assembly FTJL01 (sample SAMEA3914835, study PRJEB12502) | metagenome | biome: forest; material: soil | place: Canada | collected 2011-07-03 | depth 0.3 m
CGCCAACCGCCAGGTCTACGGCCGCTGGACCAGCCAGCTGCCCAGTCGCTTCATCGACGAGCTGCCTCTGGCCCACGTCGAGGCCGCGTCAGAGACCGGCTACTACGGCGGCGGTCCGGGCATGAACGACTACGGCAGCCGTTGGGACAGCCAGGCCAATTTCGCCTCGAGCGGCGCGGGCTATTCGTCCCCCGGCTGGCAGCGGGCCCAGCGTGCGGCGGGCGCCGGCGGCGGCGCGGTGATGCGCGGCTCGCAATACGCCCGCCAGCAGGTGATCGAGGGCGAGGGCAAGCTGGTGGCCGTCTCAGAGCCCGGCGCCTCGAGCTACAGCCGCGGCGAGCGGGTGTTCCATCAGAAGTTCGGCTATGGCCTGGTGCGCGGCGTCGAGGGCAACAAGCTCACCGTCGCCTTCGACAAGGCTGGCGAGAAGAAGGTGATCGACAGTTTCGTCGAGCGGGCGTGACCTCCGGGGGTTGTGGCATGCGCATGTGGGTGATGGCGGCGACGGCGACCGCGGCCCTGGCGTCGGGCGCGGCAAGAGCCGAGGTGCAGGGCGCGAGCCCGAGCGGTTTCACTGCGGTCGAGACGGCCCACATCGCGGCTCCGCCGGGCCAGGTCTGGGCCCTGATGATCCAGCCGGCGCGTTGGTGGAGCTCCGAACACAGCTATTCCGGCGATGCCGCGAACTACTCCCTGGACGTGCGGCCGGGCGGCTGCTGGTGCGAGAAACTGCCCGGCGGCGGCTTCGCGCAGCACCTGCAGGTGATCTACGCCGTCCCGGCCAAGACGCTGCGCCTCACCGGCGCCCTGGGGCCGTTGCAGCCGATGCCCGTGCAGGGGGTGCTGACCTTCAACCTGGCGCCCGCGTCAGGCGGCACGGACCTGAAGGTGACCTACGCCCTGGCCGGCCCCGGCCTGGCCGAGCTTTCCGGCCCCGTCGACAATGTGCTGGGCCAGCAGGTCGCGAGGCTGAAGGCCGCGGTGGAATCCGGACGCTGAACCGCCGCTAGCGGTGAAACACCAGCTGCACCGCCCAGAGGATCACGGCCACCAGCATGAACGAGGCGGCGGTGATCAGCACCGCCAGCAGCACCGCCAGGGCGAACTTGGCCGGGCCCACCCGTTTGCGGGCGAAGGGCTCGCCATCGCCCATGGCCAGGGGCGGCTCCGGATTGGGTCGGGGTTCGGCATCGTCTGACATGCAGTCACGACTCTAGGCGGCGTCGCGATCGTGATCCAGAGCGCGATCCTTGATGCCAGACCCTGACGCTCGGAACCGACGGCAAGCCCATCGACAAGGCGGTCGATCCAGGCAAATAGGCCCGATGGCCGACCCCAACCAGCGACCCCTGCGCACCTATGGCCGGATCAAGGGCCGGACGTTGCGGGCCGCAAGGGCCTCGCTGGTGGAGCAGACCCTGCCTGGGCTGAAGGTCGACCTCGGCCAGCCGATCGAAGCCGGCTTCCAGGACGTGTGGGTCGAGCTCGGGTTCGGGGGCGGGGAGCATCTGGCGGCCCAGGCCAAGGCGCATCCGGAGCTGCTGGTGCTGGGCGCCGAGCCCTTCGTCAATGGCGTGGCCAGCCTGGTGCGCCACGTGGCCGAGCTGGGCCTCTCCAACGTGCGGCTGCACGCCGGCGACGGACGCGACCTGCTGGCCGGCCTGCCGGACGGCTCGGTCGGCCGGGTCTATGTGATGTTCCCCGATCCCTGGCCCAAGACGCGTCACCACAAGCGGCGGCTGATCAACCCCGAGACCATCACCGAGCTGGCGCGGATCATGCGGCCGGGCGCGGTGCTCCGCTTCGCCACCGACTGGGCCGACTACGTGGGCTGGACCCTGGCGCGCTTCGCCGCCTCGCCGCACTTCGCCTGGACGGCCGAGCGCGCCGACGACTGGCGCCGGCCGCCCGCAGATCACGTGACCACGCGGTATGAGAGCAAGCGGCTGGGCGACTGCGCCCCGGTATTCCTGGAATTCCGCAGGCTGTGACGGCGCCCGGCCGTGTTATTTCAATCCTGAAGCGACTCGATGCCTGAGACCCTCACCAGTCATAATGCCCGCGCGGCGACCCTGATCATCGCCACGGTGATGGTCGGAGCGGTGGTCTGGTGGCTGCGCGCCATCCTGGCGCCCCTGGCGCTGGCCCTGTTCCTGATGGTGATCATCGACGGGCTGGCCCGGGTGATGGAGAACCGGCTGAAATTCATGCCGCGCTGGGTCTCGCTTCCGGTGGCCCTGGTGCTGACCACCCTGGTGATCGTGGCCACCGCCTACGAAGTGACCATCCACGCCTCGCGTTTCCTGGCCCAGCTCGTGGCCTTCGCGCCCCAGCTCAACGATCTGCTGCAGAAGACCGGCCAGCAGCTCGGCATGCAGGTGCCGCCCACGGTCAGCCAGATCGTGACCCAGATCGACCTGCCCCACTACCTTTCGAGCGTCGCCGGCGCCTTGAAGGACGCCGCGTCGGGGGCGGTGTTCGTCTTCGTCTACCTGATCTTCCTTTTGATCTCGCGCGGCGGCTTCGAGCAGAAGGCCCGCACCCTGTTCGGCGGCGAGGACCGCTTCCAGCACGCCCAGACGGTGTTCGTGCGCATCCGCAAGGGCGTGGAGCGCTATGTCTGGGTGCAGACCATGGCGGCCATGATCATCGCCGCCGCCTCCTTCGCCCTGATGCGGCTCACGGGACTCCACAACGCGGTGTTCTGGGGCTTTCTGATCTTCATCTTCGCCTACATCCCGATCATCGGGGGAGCTATCGGCATCCTCCTGCCGCCGATCTTCGCCCTGGTGCAGTTCGGCCCGCACTGGGAGCCGCTGCTGCTGCTGGTGGGCGCAGAGGCGATCCATTTCGCCGTCGGAAACTTCATCGCCCCGCGCATGCAGGGGGTGAGCCTGAACGTCGATCCGGTGGTGGTGGTGCTGTCCCTGGCTTTCTGGGGCGCCATCTGGGGCGTGCCGGGCATGTTCCTGTCGACGCCGCTGACGGTGGTGGCCATCGTGGTGCTGGTCCAGTTTCCCTCCACCCAGTGGCTGGCGGTGCTGCTGTCGCGCGACGGCGACCCGATGACCCTGGCGGCGGCGGCGCCGGATCCCAGCGCCAAGCCCCCCGGAGCCCCGCGCCGGCGTCGCGTCACGAGCACGTGACCCCCCAGCCCTTCACAACCGCGCGCCGCCTTCCCATCTGAAATCTGTCCAAGGCGGTAAGCCTTGGCGCCGGAGCGTCTTCCTCCCCCCAGGTTGCTCCGGCGAAACGAGCCCGCGCCGCTCTCCCCCCGCGGCAGGGCCCTTGGCCGCCGGTCGGGATCCGTCCCGCCGGCGGCTTTCGTTTTTCGGACGCGCCGCCGACATTGAACGTTCGACAAACGGGTCTAGGTTCGCCCGATGGACTCTCGTTCAGACGTGGGCGACGCCGGATTGGCCCAGGCCTACAAGGCCGCCGTCGACACAGCGCTGGGGCCCGACGCGGCGACGCCCGCCGGCTCCAGCTACATCGCCCAGCTCTGCGCCGATCTCGGCGACGACGAGCGGGCGCTGCTCTCACCCCCGGACTTCGCGGCCGCGGCCGCCGACTTCTGGCGCTTCGCGGGCCAGAGGAACGGCGACGGTCCGCATGTGCGGCTGGTGGATCTCGACCTTGGCCTGGAGCTGCAGGCTCTGGAAGTGGTCCAGGACGACCGGCCCTTCCTGGTCGACAGCGTCATGGGCGAGGTGAACGAGGCCGGCGTCGTGGTCCGCGCCATGTTCCATCCGGTGCTGGAGGTTCCCAGAGGCGCTTCGGGCCGGCGGCGCGCGGGCGAGCCGATGCGCCGGGAGTCCATGATCCTTGTGCTGATCGAGCCGGCCGGGGCCGAACAGGCCCAGGCGCTGGGCGAAGGCGTGCTGGCGACCCTCGCCGACGTCTACCGGGCGGTCGACGATTTCGACGCCATGCGGGCTTTGATGACGTCCACCGCCGACGAACTGGCGCGCACCGCGCCGCCCTCGGTCCAAGCGGATCTCGAAGAAGACCTGGCCTTCCTGCGCTGGCTGTCGGCAGACCGCTTCGTGTTCCTGGGCGCCCGGGCCTATGACTATCCGCGCACCCGGAACGGCGAATACGCACCCGAGGAGCCGCGCTTCGATCCGAAATCGTGCCTGGGCCTGTTGCGCGACAAGGGACGCTCGGTGCTGCGCCGGGAGTCCGAGCCGGCGGTGCTGTCGACGGCGTCGCGCCGCTACCTCGGCGACGAGCCGCTGGTGGTGGCCAAGTCGAACCTGCGCTCGCGCGTGCACCGGCGTGGCTACATGGACTACATCGGGGTCAAGCGGTACGGCGCCGACGGCAAGCCCTTCGGCGAGGTGCGGTTCATCGGCCTCTTCACCCGCCCGGCCTACGAGGAGCCTGCCAGCCAGGTTCCGCTGATCCGGCGCAAGATCGACAAGGTCCTGGCCGAGGCCGGCCGCGGCGCCGGCTCGCACAATGAGAAGCGGCTGATGAACGTCCTGGCGACCTATCCCCGGGACGAGCTGTTCCAGATGAGCGCAGAGGATCTGCTGCGCATCTCCTTGGCGATCGTGCACCTGCAGGACCGCCCGCGCGTGCGGCTGTTCTGCCGTCGCGACCCCTTCGACCGCTTTGTCTCGATCCTGCTGTTCCTGCCGCGCGACCGCTACGACTCGGCGGTGGAGAAGAAGGCCGGGGAGATCCTGGCCAAGGCTTGGGGCGGGCGGGTGTCGGCCGCCTATCCGAGCTTCCCCGACCAGCCGCTGGCGCGGGTGCACTACATCCTCGGGGTCAATCCCGGCGACCATCCCGAACCCGACCTGTCGCAGTTGGAAGCCGAGGTCGCCGAAGCGGCCCGTACCTGGGACGACCGCTTCCTGGCCGCGCTGCGGATGAGCGGCCTTCGGCCCGAGCAGCAGGCGGATGTGCTGCGACGCTATGGGGGGGACGCCTTCCCGCCGGGCTACCGCGACCTGTTCGGAGCCGAAGAGGCCCTGGCCGACATCGCGGTGATGGACGCGCCGGGCCCTGACCTGATCAAGGTCCGCGCCTATCGCACGGCGCAGGAGACCAACCTTCAGTTCCGCTTCAAGCTCTACCGCGAGGGCGAGCCCGCGGCGCTGTCGGACGTGATGCCGATCCTGGAGAACATGGGTCTGAGGGGCCTGATCGAGGAGGGCGTGGAGGTTCAGCGCCAGGCGCCGGACGGCGCGGTCTCCACGGTCTGGGTGCACGACGTGCTGCTGCAGGACGACCGCGGCGAGCACCTGGTGTTCGGCGAGGTGAAGGAGCCCTTCGAGTCGGCCTTCCTGGCGGTCTGGTCGGGGCGCACCGAGAACGATGGCTTCAACCGGCTGGTGCTGGAGCTGGGCGTCTCCTGGCGTGAGGCCGCGCTCGTGCGGGCGCTGGCGCGCTATCGCCAGCAGTCGGGGCTGGACCCCACCCAGGCGGTGCAGACCGCGGCCTTGTCGGAATTCCCGGGCGCCGCGCGGCTGATCCTGGACCTGTTCCGCACCAAGTTCGATCCGGCCATCGACGCCACCATCGAGGCGCGCGCGGAGCAGGCCGAGGCGGTGTTCGCCCATATCGTCGAGGCGCTGCAGGAGGTGGCGAGCCTTGACTACGACCGGGTGTTGCGCCGGCTGGCGGTGCTGGTCCGGGCGATCCAACGGACCAACTACTATCAGCAGGACGAGGGCGGCGCGCCCAAGGCCTACATCTCCTTCAAGATCGCCAGTCGCGAACTGGAGGACCTGCCCGACCCCAAGCCCTATCGCGAGATCTTCGTCTGGGCGCCACATGTGGAAGGCGTGCACCTGCGCTTCGGACCCGTGGCCCGCGGCGGCATCCGCTGGTCGGACCGGCGCGACGACTTCCGCACCGAGATCCTCGGCCTGGCCAAGGCCCAGCAGGTGAAGAACGCGGTGATCGTGCCGGTGGGGGCCAAGGGCGGCTTCTATCCCAAGGCCATCGGCCGCGGCTGGAAGCCCGACGAGATCCGCGCCGAAGGCGTGCGCGCCTACCGCACCTTCCTCTCGGGCCTTCTGGACATCACCGACAACCTCGACGCCAAGGGCGAGGTGATCCCGCCCGCGGGCGTGGTGGTGCACGATCCCGACGATCCCTATCTGGTGGTCGCCGCCGACAAGGGCACGGCGACCTTCTCCGACATCGCCAACGCCCTGGCCGAGGACTACGGCTTCTGGCTGGGCGACGCGTTCGCATCCGGGGGGTCGGCCGGTTACGACCACAAGGCCATGGGCATCACCGCCCGCGGCGCCTGGGAAGCGGTCAAGCGGCACTTCCGCGAGCTGGGCAAGGACATCCAGTCCGAGCCCTTCACCGCCATCGGCGTCGGCGACATGTCGGGCGATGTGTTCGGCAACGGCGCCCTGCTGTCGAAGCAGATGCGCCTGCTGGCGGCCTTCGACCACCGGCACGTGTTCATCGACCCGGACCCCGATCAGGCCAGGTCCTGGGCCGAGCGCAAGCGACTGTTCGACCTGCCGAGCTCGTCCTGGGCCGACTATGACTCCAAGCTGATCTCCCCGGGCGGCGGGGTCTTCCCACGCACCGCCAAGTCCATCCCGCTGACACCCGAGATCAAGGCCATCCTGCACATCACGGGCGACGCCCTGGCGCCGGCCGAACTGATCCGCGCGGTGCTGCGCGCGCCCTGCGAGCTGCTCTATCTGGGCGGCATCGGCACCTATGTGAAGGCGCCCGGCGAGAGCGATTCCGAGGTCGGCGACAAGACCAACGATCCGGTCCGCATCCTCGCTGCCGAGCTTCGCTGCGTCGTCGTCGGCGAGGGGGCCAATCTCGGATTCACCCAGCTGGGCCGCATCGCCTATGCGCGGGCCGGCGGGCGGATCGACACCGACGCCATCGACAATTCCGCCGGCGTAGACACCTCCGACCACGAGGTGAACATCAAGATCCTGACCGGCGGCGCCGAGCGTGCGGGCAAGCTCAAGCGCAAGGACCGGGATGCGCTGCTGGCCTCGATGACCGGTGAGGTCGCCGCCCACGTCCTGGCCCACAACTACGACCAGACGCTCGCCCTGAGCCTGCAGGAGCTGACCGCCGTCCAGGACCTGGACGCCCAGGCGAAGTTCATGGCCGACCTCGTCGCCGAGGGCCGGCTGGACCGCAAGGTGGAGACCCTGCCGGGACCGGCGGCCATCCTTGAGCTGCAGACGGCCGGCAAGGGCCTGACCCGGCCGGAGCTCGCGGTGCTGCTGGCCTATGGCAAGCTGGAGCTCTCCCGCGAGATCGTCGAGAGCGCCGCGCCCGAGGATCCCCATTTCTTCGATACGCTCAGGGGCTATTTCCCCGACGAGCTGCAGCGGTTCGAAGGCGAGATGAAGCGCCACCGCCTGCGCCGCGAGATCATCGCCACGGTCGTCGCCAACGACATGGTCAACATGGCCGGCCCGACCTTCGCCAGCCGGCTGAAACAGGCGGCCGGCTGCGACACCACCGCCCTGGTCCTGGCCTTCGAGGCCGCGCGGCGGATCTTCCGCCTGGACGAGGCGTGGGACGAGGTCTCTGCGCTGGACGGCAAGGTCGGCGGCAAGACCCAGCTGGAGCTCTACCAGGAGCTGGCGCTGATGCTGCGCCGGCAGACCTACTGGATGGCGCGCCGGGCGGTCGGTCCCAAGGCGACCGTGCAGAGCCTGATCGCCGCCTATCGGCCGGTGATCGACGAGCTGAAGGCGGTGGGACTGGAGCTGCTGGCGCCCTTCGAACGCGCGCAGGCCGAGGCCCGCTCCAAGGAGCTGGAGGGCGCCGGGGCGCCAAAGGATCTCGTGCGGCGGCTGCTGTTCCTGAAGCCGATGACCGCCGCCACCGACGTGGCGGACATGGCCAGGAAGGCCAAGTGGGACGTGGTTCCCGCCGCCCGCATCTACCAGGCGGTGGGCGAGGTGTTCGGCTTCGACCAGATCCGCGCCGCGGCAAGCGACCTGGGCGGCGGCGATGCCTACGAGCGGCTGGCGATCCGCCGTCTGCTCGAAGAGCTGCTGACCGAGCAGGCCGAGGCCACTCGCGCGGTGGTGGGCTTCGCCAAGGCGGCGGACGCCGGCGCCGATGCAAACGCGGCCCGCGCCGCGGTCGATGCCTGGGCGGATCAGCGCAAGGACGCGGCCGAATCGGCCAAGAAGATCCTGGAAGATGTCCAGTCCGCCCCCGGCGGGTGGAGCTTCGCCAAGCTGACCATCGTGAACGCCGCGCTTCGAGGCCTGGCGGCGGAGTGATCCAATGTTTCATGACTATTGGATCTGTTAGGTCACATCTCCGCGTGGTTTCACTAACTTTCAAAGACGCAACGATCCGGCGCCTCCGGTGTCCTGACCGTCATCCGCTACCGGCCGCGCGGAAATACAACCGCGAGTATGGGGGGATCGGCGCAGTCAAAGGCCTTGGCCAATGTCCTTTTCCGGCAAGGATGGGCGCTGGAGCGCGCTGGCCGCGCCTCCGAGGCGGCGGCGCAATACACCGGGGCTCTGCGCCAGGATCGCGACTGCGTCGAGGCTCTGATCCAGCTGGGCCGCCTTCGGTTCGGCGAAGGTCGGACCGGCGAGGCGCTGGAGCTGCTTCAGCGCGCGGCCAAGGCAAACCCGACCAGCGCGGACGCGCATCTGGCCCTGGGCGCTATGCTCTTCGAGCTCCACCAGTTCGACCGGGCCCTGGCCTCAATCGATCGGGCGATCGCTCGCAATCCACTGCATGCCGAAGCCATGCTCAGCCGTGGCGACTGCCTGGACCAACTGGGGCGCAGCGAGGCGGCGCTGGCCAGCTACGATGCGGCCATCTCGCTCAAGCCTCGGATGGCCGAGGCCCATGCCAACCGTGGCCACCTGCTGCGCCGGCTCGGGCGGCTGGAAGAGGCGCTCGCCGGCTACACCCAGGCGATGGCGCTGCAGCCGAGAGTCGCCGGCCACCACAGCAACTGCGCCTCCGTCCTCAACGCGCTTGGCCGCCACCGCGAAGCCCTGGCCGAATATGATGCGAGCCTGGCGCTGCACCCCGGCTTCGCCCCCGCCCACTACGGACGCGGGGCGGCCCTGTTCGCCCTGGGAGACAGCGAAGGCGCCCTGCAGAGTTTCACCCGCGCCGCGAACCTGCGTCCGGCGCATGCCGACACCTGGGCGCAGATGGCCCAGACCCTGGGCGTGATCGGCCGGTCCGAGGAAGCCGCCATCGCCGCCGAACGGGCCCTGGCCGTCGACGGGACCAGCGCCGACGCCTGGTATGTCCGCGCCCAGCTGAAGCGCTTCACGGCCGGCGATCAGGATCTGGACCGCATGGAGGTCGCCCTCGCGCAGACCGACCCCCGCGCCACGGAGGATCGGCTCAACCTCGACTTCGCCCTCGGCAAGGCCTGGATGGACGCCGGCGACGGCGCGCGGGCGTTCGCGCACCTGGACCGCGGCAATGCCTTGCAACGCTCGCGGATCAGCTTCGATCTGCAGGCGCACCTGAAGGTGCTGGACGCCATGGCGGCGTCGCTCGACGCCGAGGCGGTGCAGCGGCTCGGCGGCGGCGGCCATGCCTCGGACCGGCCGGTTTTCGTCATCGGCATGCCGAGGTCAGGCACCACCCTGGTCGAGCAGATCCTCGCCTCCCATCCGACGGCGCATGGCGCGGGCGAGTCGCCCCTGGTCGGCCAGCTGGCGGGCCGCCTGCCACAAGCCGGCGAGGGCCTGATCGAGGCGCTGTCGCCCGCTGAGCTTGTGCGTCTTGGGGCCGAATACGCCGAACGTCTGCAGGCCCTGGCGCCCGGCGCTGTGCGCATCGTCGACAAGATGCCCGGCAATTTCCTGTTCGCCGGCCTGATCCGCCTGATGCTGCCCAACGCGCGGATCATCCACTGCGTCCGCGATCCGCTCGACACCTGCCTGTCGTGCTATGCGACCCGCTTCACCACGGGCAACCCCTTCGCCTACGACCAGCGCGAGCTCGCGCTGCACTACCGGGGCTACGAGCGGCTGATGCGGCACTGGCGCGCGGTCCTGCCGACCGCAAGGTTCATGGAGGTCCGCTACGAGGAAGTGGTCGCCGACCTGGAAGGCCAGACGCGGCGCCTGCTCGCCTTCTGTGACCTCGACTGGGACGAGCGTTGCCTGCAGTTCCATCAGACCCGGCGCGAGGTGCGCACCGCCAGCTCCAGCCAGGTCCGCCGCCCGCTCTACAGCTCCAGTGTCGGCCGCGGCCAGGCTTTCGCCGACCATCTCGGCCCGTTGATCGAGGCCCTGGGCGCCTAGGCTTCCATCGTCCGAGGCAGCTCCGCCAAGGCGGCGGGCAATCCGCCCAATGTCCGATGCAGGAAGGCCAGGAAGCGGCCCTGGCACCCTTCGGCCAGCTCGGGGTCGTAGCGCATCGGCGAGGGGAAGCCGTCGTGGCCGGGAGCATCGAAGGCGTGGGTGCCGGGGGCGATCCAGAGGTCCGGCCCGGCTCCGCGTTGGCGAGCGGCCTCGAACACCCTGAGGGCGTCGGCCTGACCGGTCAGGTGGTCCTTTTCGGCGACCACGCCAAAGGTCGGCAGCGAACGCAACCACGGCCGCGTACGGCTAAGGGCGCCGGGGCCTCCGTAGGGATAGGCCAGGAATAGGCTTCTCACGCCGGCCAGCGGCTCGTCGGAGGGGTCGGACAGCGAGGCCTCGCCCGCCTTCGTCAGCGGCATGGTCATCAGGTCCATGATCGACCAGGCGCCATGGCTCCAGCCCGCCAAGGCGATTCGGCCGGGCTCGACCCCAGGATCCTGGCCCAGGCCCCAGGCGGCCGCGAGCACGTCGCCGGCCCGCTCGCGGCCCCAGAACATGGCCCCCGCGCACACCAGGGTCGTGGCGTAGGCCTGGCTCCAGCCCCGCGGCTCGTAGGAGTCCACCACGAAGGCGCGGAAGCCCTCGCGCGCGGCGGCGCGGGCATAGATGTCGATGTGGGGGCGCACCCCCGCGCAGCCGTGGAACAGGATCACCGCAGGCCGGGGCGTCTCGTCGGGAGGGCCATAGGCGGTCACGTGCCGGGCCAGCATGTCCCAGCGACTTGCCATGGTGTCGAGCGGCCACAACATCGCGCCTGCCTGCTCCCGCCCCGAACGGTCCGACGCAGTCCGCGTATGGACGGCTCCCCTCGGCAGAGGGTCGCTTTGCGATCAGGCCGGGTCAAGCACAAGCGTCGACAATCACCCAAGCTCCAGGGTTTCGCCCAGGAAGCGGCCAAACCGCGCCACCGACTCGTCGGCCAGGGTGCGGTCGAGCCTCAGCCATGACATCTCGGTCCCCGCCTCGTCGAAGGCGTGGCGGCCCGCGACTCGCCAGACGTCCAGCTCGCAGCCCGAGGCCCGCATGCGGTCGTAGATGCGCTGGGCGTCGCGCGGGTGGGTGACGCGGTCCAGCTCGCCCAGCACCGCCAGGGTGCGCGGCCGGCGCACCCAGTCCCGATCGCGGCTGAGCGCGGTCAGCCCGCCATAGGGATAGGCCAGGAACAGCCCCTTCACACCCCGCAGCGCCGCCGGCGATGGATCGGCCAGGCCCGCTTCGCCGGGCTCGGCCAGGGGCATGGTCATCAGGTCCATGATCGCCCAGCCGCCATGGCTCCAGCCGGACAGCACCAGGGCGCCGGGATCAGCCCCGAGATCGGCGATCGCGCCATGGGCCGAGGCCAGCACGTCCCCGGCCCGCTCGGCCCCTCGGAAGATCGCGCCGGTGCAGACGAAGGTCTTGCCGAAGCGCTTGGACCAGCCGCGCGGCGCAAAGGAGTCGACGATCGCCACCCTGATCCCCTGGGCCGTCGCGGCCGCCGCGTAGAGGTCCAGATGCACCCCCAGACCGCCACAGCCATGGAACATCAGGACCATCGGCCGCCGGCCCTGCGGGCCTACAACCCGGACGCCGGACTTCAAAGCCGCCCAGCGCTCGGCGATGGAGTGGCCCTGCCACATCAGTGGCGGAACACCCTGACGCCGGTGAAGGCCATGGCCACCCCGCGCTCGTCGGCGGCCTGGATCACCTCCTCGTCGCGCAGGGAGCCGCCCGGCTGGATCACCGACGTGGCGCCCGCCTCGACGGCCTGGATCAGGCCGTCGGCGAAGGGGAAGAAGGCCTCGGACGCGCAAGCGGAGCCCTGGGCCAGGGACTGCGGCAACCCGGCGGTCTCGGCCGCCTCGGCGGCGCGCAGCGCTGCGATGCGGGCGCTATCGCGGCGGTTCATCTGGCCGGCGCCGATGCCTGCGGTCTGGCCATCCTTGGCGAAGACGACGGCGTTGGACTTCACGTGCTTGGCGATGGTGAAGGCGAACAGCATGTCCCTCACCTCCTGATCGGTGGGCTGGCGTTTGGTCACCACCTCGAGGTCCGCGGCGGTGATGCGCGAGGCGTCCCGGGTCTGCGCCAGGAAGCCGCCCGCCACGGTGCGCAGCACCTCGCCGGGCGCGCGGGGGTCGGGCAGGCCGCCGGCCAGCAGCAGGCGCAGGTTCTTCTTCTCGGCGAAGACCGCGATCGCCTCCTCGTCCGCGTCGGGCGCGATGACCACCTCGGTGAAGATGCCCACGATCTCGCGCGCGGCCGCCGCGTCGAGCCGCCGGTTCACCGCCACGATGCCGCCGAAGGCGGAGACCGGGTCGCACTGCAGCGCGCGCTCATAGGCGGTCTTCAGGTCGGGCCCCAGGGCCACGCCGCAGGGGTTGGCGTGCTTGATGATGGCGACGGCCGCGCTCTCGGCGGGGTCGAATTCGGCGACCAGTTCGAAGGCTGCGTCGGTGTCGCCGACGTTGTTGTAGCTGAGCTCCTTGCCCTGCAGCTGGCGAGCGCTGGCGACGCCGGGGCGCACTTGCGAGGTCCGATAGAAGGCGGCGGCCTGATGCGGGTTCTCGCCGTAGCGCATGGTCTGCACCCGCACGCCAGACAGGGTCTTGCGCACCGGCCGTTGGTCGCCGAGCTGGCCGGCGAACCAGGTGGAGATGGCGGAATCGTAGGACGCCGTGCGGGCGTAGGCGCGGGCGGCCAGGGTGCGGCGCAGGTCCAGGGAGGTGGCGCCGCCGTTCGAGGCCAGCTCGGCCAGCACCTCGGCCATGTCCTCGGGCGCGGTGCAGACGGCGACATAGGCGTGGTTCTTGGCCGCCGAGCGGATCATCGCCGGACCGCCGATGTCGATGTTCTCCACGCAGGCGTCGAAGCCCGCGCCGGCCGCCACCGTGGCCTCGAAGGGGTAGAGGTTCACATAGACGAGGTCGATCGCCCCGATGCCGTGCTCGCTCATGGCCCGGGCGTGCTCGGGCGCGTCGCGGACGCCCAAGAGGCCGCCGTGGACCACGGGATGCAGCGTCTTGACCCGCCCATCCATCATCTCGGGAAAGCCGGTCAGCTCCGAGATGTCCTTCACCGGAAGGCCGGCGTCGGCGATCGCCTTGCGCGTGCCCCCGGTGGAGACCAGATCGACGCCCAGGCCCGACAGGGCGCGGGCAGCCTCGATCAGCCCGGTCTTGTCCGAGACGGACAGCAGCGCGCGTTTGACGGCGACACGGTCGGGAGCTGGGGGGAAGTCGGGGGCGGCGGGCATGGGCGCTCTCCTAGCTGAGGGATGCCCAGGCGCGCGGCTGAGTGCTTCCGCGCTCCCCGGTGGTGCTCCACCATTGCGCCAGTCACGCGGATGGCCGGAACATAGGCGGCGGCGCCCTCAAGTCAACGCGCCCGCACGCGACTCTCAGACGGGCGCAAGCTGGGCGACCAGCGTCCGGGCCTCGGTGTTCCTCGGATCGCGCTTCAGGGCGGCCTCGGCGCGGGCCAGGGCCTCGGCGGTTTCGCCCTGGTCCAGCAGCAGCCGCGCCAGCTGCGCCAGCAGGGCGGCGGGAGGGTGGGGCAGCTCGGCGACCCTGCGCAGCACCGAGATCGCCTCCTCCGTGCGTCCGCCCCGCATCAAGGCGTCCACCAGCCGGGGAAAGACTTCCACATGGCGCGGGAAGAGCTCGCCGGCCCGCTCGCAGAGGCCAACTGCGGCGTCTGCAGGCATGCGGCTCAAGAGGCCGTCCATGCCCTGGAAGACGCCGATGCTGAAGGACGGCAGCTCCATGGCCTGTTGGGCCGCCTGCACGGCGTCCTCGGGGCGCCGCGCGCCGGCCAGGGCGCAGGCCAGCTGGGCGCGGGCGTCGGCGCGCTCGGGGTCGGCCTCGATGGCGGGCGCCAGGGCCGCAATCGCCTCGTCCCAGCGCTGCATCGCCACCAGGGTCGAGCCCAGCAGTATGCTGGCGTCCGTATGTCCGGGCTCGGCGGCCAGGGCCGCGCGAGCGGCCGCCTCCGCGCCGGCCGCATCGCCGCCGGCGAGAAGCACGCGGGCCCGCTGGTAGTCGGCCGACGCCGCCTCGACGCCTTCGAAGTAGTTGTCCAGCATGTAGCTGACGAGCCTGCCGATGAAGGCCTGCGAGACGTGCAGCCGATCCTGCTTCCAGGCCATGGCCGGATTGGACAGGGTGACCATCTCGTAGCTCGGGAAGTAGTCGACGCCTTCCCGCTCCAGCAGCACCGCATCGCAGACGGCGCGCAGCACCGCCTTGGAGTGGGCGTTGGCGACGGTGACGTCACGCTCGGTGAAGGTCCGGTTCAGGGGCACCGGCGAGGTGGTGACCAGCACCTTCACGCCCCGATTGCGTGCGCGCACCACATCGATGGACGCCAGCAAATCCTCCAGGCAGCGCGGATAGGACAGCACCTCGAACACCCAGCGGTCAGGCAGGGACATCATGCGCTTCTCATAGGGCGCGCCGTACATGTAGAGGCCGCTCTCGCGATCCCGCCAGGCTTCGATCAGGCCCGGCGTCATCATCAGGCAATCGGCGGCGAAGGCGGTGGCGAAGACGTCGTAGACGTGCTGGCGGCGGGCGATGAAGCGCTCGCGGCTGGCCGGAACGACGGTGGCCGCCATGTCGAGGTCGAAGTAGAGGCCGTCGGCGGTCTCGAACGCCAGGGGCGCGCAGTCCTCCCAGGCGACGACGCCATCGCGATCATAGATCCGGGCGGCCCACTCCAGGCACTGGCGGAAGGCCGGCGGATGGAACTTGTTCATGGCCGCGTTGGGCGGGCCGTCGAACTCCTCGGCCGGCAGGCGGAAGCCCAGCATCGGGACCTTGCAGCCCAGCGCCTCGAGGTGCGCCTCGATGTTGCGGGCGAAGCAGCTGCCGATGGTGAACACCGTCTGCCCCGGCCTGAGGCGGAAGGACGGATTGACCTTGGGCCAGAGCTCGCCGCCCAGCTCCTCGGCCACGTCGCGCCAGCGCGAGCGACTGGAGGCCTTGTGCCGGCGGGCTTCGGCGAAGCTCAGCACGCGCCCGCCGTCGCTGGTCCGCTTTCGCGCCTGCGTCGGCTTCAGCCCGACCTCGCTGGTTTCGGGCGGGGTCACCCCGTCAGCCATTCCGCCCCCACGCACACTGTCTTGAAGCGGAGTCCTAGCTACACCACAGGGATACGCAAGCGCCATGACGCCACGCCCCGGGCGCGATCACGCTTCAACTTCCGATTGCTCCTCGAGCGCCGGCTGCAGCAGGGCCTTGTCGACGTAGTCCCACAGCGCGGCGATCTCGGCGGCGGCGGTCTGGTCGGGCATCTCCTCGGCAGAGCGGCCGGTCTCGACGGCGGTCTGGTAGATCGAGCGGGCGCGCACGATCACCGGCGCCACGGGCAGGCGCATATATTCCAGCGCCCGCAGCGCGCGCTTGACCACGGGCGCCTCGATCCCCTCGCGGGCCACCGGCGCCTGGTTGACCACGACCGTGGAGGGCTTCTTCAGGCGGCGAACGATGGCCAGGGTGCGGGCCAGGGCGGCGATGTCGAGCAGGGTCGGGCGCACCACCATCACCGCCACGTCGGCCAGCACAATGGCTTCCGAGACGTCCTCGACCACCCCGGCCGGGGTGTCGATGATCAAAAGGTCCTTCTTCAGGCCCACCGCCGCCAGCTGGGCGGCCATCACCTTGCCGCTCGACGAGGTGGCGAACTCCGGCCCCGGCCCCTGGCGCGCGCTCAGCACCTCATGCGAGGAGCCCTGGGGATCGATGTCGACCAGCATGGTCTTCAGGCCGCGCAGGTGCGCCGCCAGCGCCAGGTGAGTGGCCACCGTCGTCTTGCCCGAGCCCCCCTTGAGGGCGATGACCGCCAAAGTCCGCAAATGCTTTCCCCTCGCCCCTGATCTAGCGCCGTACGCTGAGCTGTTCCATCCGTGAGGCCGGTGACAGCATTGGGGCGCGTCGATCCGGCGCGTGGTGCGTCCTTCGAGACGGCCGCCGAGGCGGCCTCCTCAGGATACGGCCTAACCTTTCACCGCCGTCAGCTTCCAGCGCACTCGCCCACCGCGGTCGGCGCGCAGGTGACCCAGCAGCACCACCTGGCGGCTGGAGAGCTGCTGGCCACCGCGGAAATGCACCGCCGGCTCGACCCTGACGTCGACCGCGTCGTTCCTGAGCCACCAGCCCTTGGTCGAGGGGCCGCGCAGCAGGACGCTCTTGTTGTCGCGCGCCACCACCGCCTCGACCTCGGGCGGCAGGTGGAAATGCACCGCGTAGGGGATCACCCGCGGGGCGCCGGCAGGGCCCGTGGGCGTGAACTGGTCCTCGCCCCGAAGTTCGTCGGCGGTCAGGTCCAGATAGAGCCGGCGGTCGTGCTTGAGACCCAGGGCCGCCCAGCCGTCGTGGGTGAAGTCCACCCAGACCCCGGTGTCGGTGACCGCCCGCCGGGCGCCGGCGTGGCGCGCGCCGCCGGCCAGGCGTGGGCCCAGCATCTTGCCCATCCAGCCTCCCAGCGGCGAGCCGGCCGACTCATGGGCCAGGGCCACGGTCGAGCCGCCGTCGGTCAGCCGCAGCGCCTGCGAGCGGGCGGCCCTGGGGCTCCAGCCGGTGTTGGTGATCAGCCGGTCGGCGCCGCAGACCACCTCGATGGCGCCGGGCTGGGCGCAGGCGGTGATGCTGTAGGGATCCGGCGCCGGGCGCCCGACGTCCATCATCACCTGGATGGTCTTGCCCACCAGCCGCTGGTAGCCGGCGTAGGGCGCCTCGGCCGGGGGCGCGGCCTCGCCCGCCTCGTCGGCGGCGCGGGCGGCGGCGATCAGCATGGGATCGCTCTCCTCGCCGCCCTGGAAGCAGGCCAGCCGCCCGTCGGGCAGGGTGAAGAAGCGCAGGGCCGCCTGCAGCCGGTGGATGGCCGCATGGATCGCCTCGGGAGTCTGCACGCCCCGCTGCTCCAAGCCGTCATCGAGGCAAACGAGGTCGAGCATCAGCTCCATCCCCGCTTCCGGCGACCGGGAGACGTGGCCGCCGTCGGGCAGGACGGTGCGCGAGATCAGCTTCTCGAGCCGCGGCAGGGCGCGGGCCATCAGCGCCTCGCCCGCCTTGCCGGCGATGGCCGAGCCGGCCAGGGCGGCGGCGGCGGCGCGCTCGGCGGCGCGCCAAGCCGGATCGCGAGACAGCAAGAGCTGGCGCGACTGACGGGCCAGGAGATCCGCCAGCATCTCGACCTCGGCCTCGGAGGCCACCGCCACCAGCGGTCCCAGGGCGCAGGTGGTGTTGACCACCCGGCGATCCAGCACCTCGCCGCCCCAGGCGAAGCTGGACCAGCGTCCGAACACCAGCCGCCATTCCTCGACCAGCCGCAGCGCTTCGCGCGCGCCATCCGGGCCCATGCACGCCAGGTCGCGCAGCCAGCCGAAGCCATGCAGCGCCTCGGCGAAGGCGCGGCTGGGGCTGGGCCGGTTCCAGGGCTCGCCCCCCTCGCCCACCTGCAGGCTCTCGCCGGCGTAGGTGAACACCCCGGCCATCAGCGCGCGGCCGCGCTCGGCGCTGGCCGGGCGGGCGTCCTTGGGGAAGATCGGAAAACCCTGCGCGCGGGGTCCAGTCAGCCGGGCCAGATGCGGCGGCGTGCCGAACCACTCGGTGCGCCCCTGCCGCGCCAGAGCGACGAAGGCGGCTTCGAGCCAGAGCTGCGCCTTGTCGCGGGCCATCTTGGAGGCCATGGTCCGCCCGTCAGCCGCCTCGGAGGGCGGCGATGTTGCGCGCGTAGGCCTCGGGCCCACCGGTGAACACCGCGGTGCCGGCCACCAGGGCCGTGGCGCCGGCCGCGACACACCGGGGCGCGGTCTCGGGAGCGACGCCGCCGTCGACCTCCAGCTCGATGTCGCGGCCCGAGGCGTCGATCATCTGGCGCAGGCGGGCGATCTTCTTCAGCTGTCCGGGGATGAAGGCCTGGCCGCCGAAGCCGGGGTTCACCGACATCACCAGGATCACGTCGATGTGGTCCATCACCCACTCGATGGACTCCACGGGCGTGGAGGGATTGAGCACCACCCCGGCCTTGGCCCCCAGCGAGCGGACGTGCTGCAGCGAGCGGTCCAGGTGCGGGCCAGCCTCGGGATGGATGCTGAGGATGTCGGCGCCCGCCTCGCGAAAGGCGTCCAGGTACGGATCGGCCGGAGCGATCATCAGGTGGACGTCCACCGGTATCCCGATGTGCGGCTTGATCGCCTTCAGCACCGGCGGTCCGAAGGTGATGTTGGGCACGAAGTGGCCGTCCATCACATCGAAGTGCATCCAGTCGGCGCCGGCCTTCTGGATCGCCTCGACCTCCGCGCCGAGCTTGGAGAAGTCCGCCGACAGGATCGAAGGGGCGATGATCGGCGGGCGGCTCATGCCCTGGAGTTAGCGGTCCGGTCGAGTCCCGGCAAGGTCGGGCGGGCGGAAGCTGGGGAAGCGGGCTCAGGACCTGACGAACCGCGCCGCGAAGAAGCCGTCGGCGCCCCCATCGCGGTGGCTGGGCAGGATGCGCAGGGTTCCGGCCGGCGTGGCGCTGGCCTCGGGGGCGCCGCCTTCGCCGGGGGCGACCGGCTGCAGGCGGAAATCCGGATTGCGCTGCAGGAAGCCGTCCACCTGGCCTTCGCCTTCCTCGGGCTCCAGCGAGCAGACGCAATAGACCAGCCGGCCGCCGGGCTTCACGTGCTTGGCCGCGGCGTCGAGCAGGCGGCGCTGGGTTTCGGCCAGCTTGGCGATGTCGCCGGGGCGCGTGGCCCAGAGCACGTCGGGGTGGCGGCGGAAGGTGCCGGTGGCCGTACAGGGCGCGTCCAGCAGCACCGCGTCGAAGGCGCGCCCGTCGTCCCAGGCGGCCGCGTCGGCGGCGACGATCTCGGCGGAGAGGCCCATCCGCCCCAGGTTCTCGCGCACCCGCTCCAGCCGCTGGGCCGAGCGGTCGAGCGCGGTGACGGCGCCGCCGGCGGCGGCCAGCTGCAGGGTCTTGCCGCCGGGCGCGGCGCAGAGGTCGAGCACCGCCTCGCCGGGCTTCACGTCCAGCAGCCGCGCCGGGACGGCCGCGGAGGCGTCCTGCACCCACCAGCGGCCCTCGTCGTATCCCGGCCATTCGGAGAGCTCGCCCCGCAGCGAGGCGCGCACCGAGCCGCCGGGCAGCGCCTGGCCTTCCAGCGCCTCGGCGAGAGCGGGGCCGTCGGCCGGATCGCGGGGCGTGATGTCGGTGGCCGGCTCCTCGGGGATGACGGCGGCGACGGCCAGGGCGGCGTCATCGCCATAGGCCGCGCGCCAGCGGGCCAGGAGCCAGTCGGGCGCCCAGGCCTCCGGGCCCAGCGCCGGGGCGCCTTCGCGTTCGACGCGGCGCAGCACGGCATTGATCAGCGCCTTGAACGGGCGGCCGACCCGCGCGCCGTCGGCCAGGGCCATGGTGGTGGACACCGCCGCGTGGGCGGGGGTGTCCAGATAGAGCAGCTGGGCCACGCCCAGGCCGATCAGGGCCGCGACCTCCTCGGGCGGCGGCTTGGCCAGGCGCGCCTGTAGGATGCGGTCGATGCCGCCCTTGCGCCTGAGCGCCGTCATGGCCAGGGCCCGGGCGAAGCCGCGGTCGCGAGGCTCCAGCTCCCTCAGCGCCGGCGCGGCCAGCGCCTCTTCCAGCCCGCCGCGGTGATGCAGCGCCTTGGCGATCACCGCCAGCGCCGCGCGCCGGGAGTCGAGGCCGCTGTCGGAAGCGATGGGCGTGGGGCGGGTAGGAGAGGGCACGGCGGCTACTTCCGCCATATCGCGGGGCCATGCAACGCCCCTCTCCCCCTCAGGGGGAGAGGCCGGGAGAGGGGGTCCAAAGACTCCTTCCCCTTCGAAAGCTGCGCCGTCGCACGATGCGGAGGGGCCGGCGCGGACCCCCTCCCCTGCCCCTCCCCCTGAAGGGAGAGGGGGGCTTTGCGCGGAACCCCGAAGCCCCTAGATGCATCTCATGAGTTCCGACGACGTTCCCGAGGGCGCGGCCCCTGGCAAGACGCTGACGCCGGCCGCGCGCCGGGCGCTGGAGGAGGCGGCTGTCCGCCGGGCCGCCGAGGCGGCTGTCCCAGTCGTCCCCGAGACCAACGGACCCAAGGGGCCCGAGCCCACGCGCTATGGCGACTGGGAGCGCAAGGGCCTGGCGGTGGACTTCTGAGCGGCCAGGCGGTTAACCACCTCTTCACCAAATTCAACCCCCGAGCGCATGTCGTGGAGCCCTCTCCCGGACGCGCCTAGCCTCCCGCCGGTTTTGGTCATGGTGAGGAGGGCTGCGTGCTCAGCGCCCTGAAGCTTTCCGCCTTTGGCGCCATCCTGGCGCTGGTGGGCACGGCCGCCGTCGCGGGCGACGCCCCGGTCGCCTACTATCCGTCGCTGGGCTACGGCTCGGGCGTCTACGAAGCGGCGCCCGGCGGCTACGTCGACGACCCGGTCTACGCCAACGACTATGGCCCGCCGCCCCAGCGCGGTCCGGCCCGGCCCTGCCATTGCGCGCTCCCGCCGCCGCCGCCGC
>FTJL01008553.1_pt3 | contig 20658 bp, 21 predicted proteins | sample 1658551 | NCBI WGS metagenome assembly FTJL01 (sample SAMEA3914835, study PRJEB12502) | metagenome | biome: forest; material: soil | place: Canada | collected 2011-07-03 | depth 0.3 m
GCGGTCAGTGGCGGCTTCTGACCGCGTCCCGGAGGGATGCCGGGCGTCCAGCCGATACCGCCCTGACTGATCCAGATACCCGTGAAGTCACGGCGGCTTTTGGGTCGATACCGGACGGTCCCCCACTTTGGATCGACGGGCTGCGTCTTGGCCGCCTCGGCAAAAGTAGTAGGCAGCTTCGCCGCGTCTCGCTCCGGTGCGCGAACGCCCTTGGTGAGATCGAGGTCCGTCGGCCGCCCAAGCAGGTCTGTGCTCGATGCATCAGCGCTGGAGCTTCCTTTGGCTGTGCCAGGCGGCGCTTTCTGTGCCACGGATGGGGCGGCAACAAGGAGGATCGACCAGAGCGCCGCCGCGACAACAGCGTTGCCGTTCCGCATCGAGAGCATAGCCATTCTCCGAGCTTCGTTCTTCAGTGTAGGCCGTCGCCGTCCGCGAGCGGATAGCGGCGTTTTCGCCCCCGCGTCCGGCAGCATTGTATCTTCAAACGCGACCTTCAGAAGGCGCGAGATATCGGGTGCGATCTTCCGCAACGGTTGTCGAGGTTTCCTCATAGCCAGCGCCTGCCGCGGTAAGAATCCGCCACCACCCAGGCGCCGGCCGTCAGCGTCCAAGAGATGACGCCCTCGCTCCATTGGGAGGCATCTGTGGAGTCTGCCGCCAGGATGGGTACCCACACCAGCAGCGTGAACATGCCCATCTGCAATGCCGAGAGTGCGACTGCCAGCCGTGCATACACGCCGATGAGCACCGCCACGCCCGCCGCGATGTAGGCGCCGCCGGTGAAATACGCCCACGCTACATGCCATGGCAGCCAGGCAGGCACCAACGCGGCGGTCTGTGTGACGTATACAAAATGGGCCACGCCGAAGGGGATCAACGCTAGGCCGTAGAGCACCCTCGCGTTGCGCAGACCCCTGTCGACGTTGGCGAAACCGAGGCGCCGCCTGTCCCAATCAGTGGCGAACCAGGCATACAGTACCCAGGCGCCCGCCACATACACCGCGGTCTCACCGCAGCCTGACCAGGAACCTTCCACAGTGGGCGCGAGGAAGAGGTCAGGCACTCTGAACAGCAACATCCAAAGCAGGAGATAGGCGAGTAGCACGCGGGCAGCAGGGGCGGCTGCGCGCTGCCAGAACAGGCCTATACCGGATGCCAGCGAGATGAACGCGCAGAGATAGACCAGTATCTCTCGTCCCGGCACGCCCTTGGGTAGGGGCTGCCATACCGCGGCGAAGTCGCCTTTGATCAGGCCCAGGATTCCGAGGGCGATCAGGGTCGCCGCAAAGACCGCATGACCCACGCTTGCGATGCGCATCAGCCTGCTCGAAGCGCATCGGCTACGGAAGCCCTCGCTCCGCGGATCGCCGGAAGAAGACCACCCAGGATGGCCAGCCCCAGCGCCCATCCGACGCCCAGCACGCACAGCCCCGGCGATATGAAAAGATCGTAGACGTTCGCGTTGTCCGCCACTTGCTTGCCGTTGAATAGTAACCAGGCTGCGCAGGCGCCCAATAGCGCGCCTACCAGTGAAAGCAGTGCCGTCTCAAAAATGACGGAGACAGCCACGGGAAGAGCCTGATAGCCGATGGCGCGCAGCGTCGCAAGCTCACGCGTTCGAACGCTCACAGCGGCGTACATGAGCTTTACCGCGCCAAACAACGCGCCTGCAGCCATGACCGCGCCGACGACATAGGCAAGTTCGGTAAAGTATGCTGAGTAGCGGCGGGCCGTGCGCAATGCGTAATCTGACTGTCGCTCTGCTGTGACCATGAGCGTGGGATTGGTCGTGAGCCATGCCCTGAACGCGGCGAATGCTCCGGGGTTTTCCAGGCGGACCCAGATGCTGCCGAAACCGGACATACGTCCGGCTGTCATGATGGTGTTCACGTCTCCGATCAACTGGCCTTCCAGAATACTGCCTCCAGCGCTGAAGGTGCCGACGATCGGCCATTCACCGCCCGGCAGAATGATCTTGTCTGCCACATGCAGCCCAAACGCGCGCGTCGCGCCCACCCCGACAATTAACTCTTGCCGGCCCGTTTGGAACAGTCGGCCTGTGACGATCCGGAACTGCGGCCTTAGTGCAAGGCCGGCGGCACCCACGCCCCGCAACTGCGGCGCGCCGACGGCATACCCCTGCGTGGGCGGAACCCAGAAAAGCACCTCGGCATCCGCCAGAATACGATCACCGGGACCTTTCGCGATACCGGGCGCGTTCACAATCGTTCCAACCGCGTCCTGAGGAACGCCATTGCCAAATTCGAATGGGGATGAGGTGGACAGCACAATCGCCTGTGCCGGATCTTCACCAGATCGGTAAGCGCGCAACACTCCCACAGACACGGACAGCATCGACAGCAGCACACCCACGACGCAGGCCATGCTGATGACGAGTACAAGCGATGACCACTTTCGCTGCGGCAGGCTGGCAAGGCTAAGGCGCGTCAGTATCAGAGTTTGGGCCAGGATTCTCACGCTTATCGGTTCGCGAGAGCGTCGGTTACGCTCAGGCGCCGCAGTCTGAGCATTGGAATTACCGCACTCGCCAATGCCAACAGTAGCGCGCAGCCCAGCGTCCAACCCACCACGTCGAGCGACAGCGTCGGTTTTGGCGCGGATGCGAGGTCTCGAGGCAGATATCGGGCCGGCAATTGAGTGAGTGCCGCAGCAAGGCCCGTCCCGAGCATCGCGCCCGCCAGGCAAGGGATAGCCACCTCGCTGAAGACGAACGCCATGATGCTGCCGTCGCGGTAACCCAACGTCTTAAGGACCGCGAACTCCGATGTTCGTTCGCGTACAGACTGTGCGATCCCATTGGCCGTCAGAAGCAGCATCATGAAGATTCCGGCGGCCGCCACGGGCACGCTGCTCGAGGTGACCGAGATTCCGGAGTTGGCCGTAGTCACTGCGTTGGATTTATCCGGAATGGTTTCGGTCGGCGTACTGGAATTGGCAAACAGACGATCGATCTTGAGGCTCACGTCGTTGGCGCGCGCTGTATCGGTCACGGCGACGCGAAAGCCCAGTGCCTGCCCTCTGTCTTGCAACGGTCGCGAACTATCGACGTACCTATAGTTGCCGAGGATAAAGTCGCCGGTACTCGCCGGATCATCTGGCACCACTCCCAATACCTGAAACGTCCAGGCGACTGAGCCATCGGCGCGCGTGCCCGGCCGCGAGATGAGGTGCAACGTGTCGCCTTGCCTCAGTTGCCACTTGGCCGCCGCTCTACGACCCAGGAACACGCCTGTTTGGGTTGCAAACAACTGATTCCACTGCGTCGAGCTCAAAGGCAATTCGGACCACGCACGACGCATGCCTTCGTCCACGGCGATGATTCGACCGGTATTGTGCGGGTCGCGAAAATAGCCGCGAACGTAGTAATAGGCGCCTACGGCGGATACACCTTCCATGTGCGCGATCCGATCACGCAGTGCGATCGGCAAGAAAACACCACTGGCGATTGGAAAGCGTGCATTCACATCGAGCCGATCCATACGCGAGCTTTCAATGACTCGGGTGTACATGGCGTGCAGGCCGAGCATTAATCCGAACAGCGTGAACGACGCAGTCACAGCCAGCCATATCAGCACTGCTTCAGCCGGTTTGCGCCACAGCGCGGCCCAGATCAGTGGGAAGTACTTGGCCATCCAACCCCTTTGCTTGTGCTCGTTGTGTGCACACAACATTTTGGGGTTGTGACAGCGAGTTCAGTCCCTTAGTTCCGCGAGGGCGGGGCGATTGTTACCGACCCTCCACCTCTGGCCCGTCGGCCGTGAGCGGTGTGGTGGGGCGGCCGGGTGTGTTTGCATTCTTGACAAGAACGGTGCTCCAATCCGCAGCGGCAGTCAGGTTTGAATGGAGAGACGTTCAATGTTTCGACCCAATAATGTGGGACGCACGCTCCTGGTACTGGTTTTGTCCTTAACAGGGATTGGCACGGTCCTCGGACAGCCGCCCAAGCCCGGTGTCAAAGGCTACGAGGTGGAGTGGGTTTATCGGGTCCGGTACGGCTTCATCGACGAGTGGTGGGACCTGTTCCGCAAGTATCAGATCCCGATCCTCAATAAGGAAAAGGCGCTCGGGTATGTTCTGGATTACCGGATCTATCATCCGCAGTTGCACACCGATGAGGCATCGCGCTGGGACTACCGCGTCGAGATCTTTTATAAGGATGTCGACGGTTCCAAGCATGAGGACGAAGTCACCCAGTCCCTGTTCCCCGATGCGGCGAAGCGCAAGCACGAGGAGAATCGCCGTTGGGAGCTGACGACGAACCACTGGGATCTGCCGATCTACCAGGTTGATACTACCCAGCCGCGCTGAGAGACAGTCGTCGCCTTTCGACCATTTGACCCGTCTCGCGCTAATCGGCCTTCGCGGCGGCCGCGCCGTTTCGTTTAATGTTCATCTTAGAACGTTGAGCGCGTTGCCCCGCCGTCGACCACGATGCTCTGCCCGGTGATGTATCCGGCAAACTGGCTGCATAGCCAGGCTACCAGTGCTCCGACATCCTGCGGATCACCGAAGCGGCGCGCGGCGATCTGATAGCCTGAAGCGAAACGCGCCACCTCGTCTTCGTATGTGGTGCCGGCAGCCAGCGCCCGTGCGCCGAACTGCTCCCTGACAAAGGCGGTATGAAACATGCCGGGCAGCACGTTGTTGATGGTCACGCCGTGCTGGGCAACGCGCAGCGCGACAGCGCCGGCATAGTTAATCAGTGCTGCGCGCGGCGCCCCCGAGAGAATGCGCAATTCCAGGGGATATTTGGCCGCGACTGTGGCGATATTGACGATCCGGCCCCAGCGGCGGGCCACCATGCCATCGAGCACGGCGTTCATGAAATGCACGGGACTCAAGAGGCCCGTGTCGAGACTGGCTTGCCACTGTGTGGAGTCGATCGAACGATAGTCCTCTGTCATAGGCGGTGGCGAACAGGTCGCCACCAGGATATCCGGCGCCGGGCAGGCCGCCAGAATGCGTGCGCGCCCTTCATCCTGGGAATGATCTGCCACCACTGGTACGACGCTGACGCCGGTAGCAGCCGCGATTTCCTCTGCTGACGCGCGCAAGCGTGCTTCGCCTCGCGCCGACAACACCAGATCCACGCCCTCGCGCGCCAACGCGAACGCTGCCGCCTTGCCCATACCGGCGCTGCCGCCGTTGACGATGGCTTTGCGGCCACGAATGCCCAGATCCATCGCCGCTCCCCGTGTTGGAGCCGAATGCTATCATTTCGGTCAACAACAGGGGGCCGCCATGCACCGCCGCCCGTATCTGGGGGCCTACGGCCACTACGAGGATGAGCTGCGGCGCGTGGACGGACAGTGGCTGTTTATCCGCCGCCAGATCTTCAATGAACAGCGGGACGACATGGTCGCCACCGCAGTCAACCCCGCCTGGCAGCGTCAATAGCCATAGTGATTCGCAATGGCCAGTCCGCTGGCAACGCTGGTGAAGGGATCGTGCGCTACCACCTTGCCAGCAAAGCGACGCTCCAGGAGTTCGCGCACTGCAACGATTTGCGATGAGCCGCCCGTGCGAATGACTATGTCGACATCCGGCGCCGCGATCTTTGCGACCGCCAGCAGCCTGTCGAGCAGGTCCGACAGCGCCTGCAGCGCATCCGCGAGGATCGCTTCGAGCTGTGCTCGATTGAACGGAATAACGAGGTTCAGCTCCGGGATATCGATGGTTGTCGATTCCACCTCGGAGAGCGCCGCCTTGGCGAGGCGTATGGCCTGGAAGCAGTTGTAACTGTAATTGTAGGTGATCAGGTCATTGAGCCGTGCGAACTTTTCGGCTGCCGGGCCGCCCTTCGACAACCGATCAACCACCAGTGTCTTGGTGCGCAACTGGTTCAGCGTGTGCGTGATCGGCCAGTTCAGCAGCGCGGTCTCGAATTGTTCGAAAGGGAACAGGGTCTCGACGTGATAGCCATCCACCACGCGTGACCAGTTCTCGCCCTTTCCGAGCAGCGGGAACAGGCAGTGAGTGAAGATGAGTTGGTCGATGCGGTCGCCACCGAGCCCGATGCCGTCCGTAGCCAAGACATTGAAGTGCTGGCCCGCGTAACGCACCAGGCTCACGTCGAGCGTGCCGCCGCCGAAATCGACCGTGAGCGCTAGACCCTGTTGTGCAGGACGTGCACGCCATAAGTAACTGAGCGTGGCGGCGACCGGCTCGGGATAGAACTGAAGTGCCTGAAAGCCCGCGTGCCCGTACGCCTCGGTCAGTCGCGCCAGGGCTGTCTCATTGGCGCCATGCTGCGCGCCTTCGAAGTTCACCGGGCGCCCGGCATGCAGGTTGTTCGCCCGCCCGCCGGTCTGGGCTTCGATCTCCTGGTGCATGCGGACCAGGATTGGCGTGATCAATGCCACCAGCCTGTACTGGCGCTCGAATACGGTCAGCCGCCGCAGCTGCCGGTCCCCGAGCAGACGCTTCAGTCCGAGAAAAAGACGTCCCGGCAGGCCCCGATCTTCCAGGGGCCCATAGATCACGCGCCGTTGCGTCTCGAGCTCAGCGTTGCGTGATTCCCCCTCACCAATGGAACTGGCCGCCTGACCGATTACTTCCGCTACCCACTCCACGCGCCGGCCGCGGTTCTCCTCGACGTAGCGCTTCACCGCCTCGCTGCCCGTGAGCGCCACGTAGCCACGATCCAAGTGGATCGCGGTCGGCATCACCGGACCTGTGGGTTCCAGGCGCACGTGATGCAACTCGCTCCCATCGAACCACGCCGCGGTTGAGTTCGAGGTGCCGAAGTCCAGGCCAATACCGATCAATGAATAGCTCCCGCTGCAATGCCTTGGAGGCGGCCGATTCCCGCCACGAGCACGAAGGGTCGCACTTCGAGGACCTGAAGCAGGCGGAGGGTAAAGTCCTGATTCCTGGCATGATAGAGTCAATGTCCAATCGTATCGAACACCCGGATCGGATTGAGCCACGAATTATGCGCCTTGCCAATCGTGTGGGGCAGGAAGAGGAGGATCCAGTGAGCGACGACGGAATGGTCGAAACGGTCGATCGCCTGGCCGAGGTGGGCCGGGGCGATTTCTACAAACGCGCCTCGGCTGAGAGCCTGGCTCCGTTGTGGAGAGTTCTCCACGGGCTCGTCACCGAGTCGCCGAAGTCTCCTTGCGTCCCGGCGCACTGGAGGTACGAGCGAATCCGCCCGTACCTCCTGGAAGCCTGCGATCTGATCTCGACGGAGGAAGCCCAGCGCCGGGTTCTGGTTCTGGAGAATCCGGGACTGCCCGGTCAATCGCGGATCACGCGGAGTATGTTCGCGGGGCTGCAGATCATCCGGCCGGGCGAGATTGCCCCCGCGCACCGGCACGTTGCCTCCGCCCTGAGATTCATCATCGAGGGCAAGAATGCCTACACGGCGGTCAATGGCGAGAGAACGATCATGGAGCCTGGCGACTTCGTGATTACCCCGTCCTGGACCTGGCACGACCATGGCAATGAATCCGCAGCTCCGATGGTCTGGCTCGACGGGCTCGACATGCATATGGTCAATCTGTTCGATGCCAGTTTCCGCGAGGAGTATCCGGGTCGCTATCAGCCCGTTACGCGCCCTGAGGGTAGCGCTTATGCCGAGGCGGGTTTGAATCTGGTGCCGGTAGACTTCGTGGCCGGCTCCCAGACTTCCCCGATCTTCAACTATCCATACCGGGTGACGCGCGAGGCCCTGCAGAAGCTCAGCAGACACCGCGATCCGGACCCGTGTCATGGCTTCAAGATGCGCTACATCAACCCACTCACGGGTGGCTCTGCCATCCCGACCATCTCGGCTGCCATGCAATTTCTGCCGAAAGGATTCACGACGCAGACCTATCGTTCCACCGCCGGAACCGTGTTCGTCGCAGCGGAGGGCAGCGGCACGGTGCGGATCGCCGACAGCCACTTTTCGTGGCAGCAACACGATCTGTTCGTGGTCCCGAGCTGGTGCCCGTTCGTCATCGAGGCTGCCGGGGACGCGGTGATGTTTAGCTATTCGGACCAGATCGTTCAGGAAAAACTGGACCTGTTCCGGGAGCAACGCGGTGATCCAACAGGTGCCGCATGATTACCTATACGTTCAGACAGATCGAAGTGTTCATCCAGATCGTTGATGCGGGCAGCTTCAGGGTCTGCGCCGACCGTCTCGGCATCTCGCAGGTCTCCATCAGTGTTCACTTGAGAGCGCTGGAAAGGCACCTGGGATGCCGTCTGTTCCGGCGCCGACCAGGCGCGTCGGCCACGCTGACTGATGCAGGACGCCGTACCTATCTGCGCGCGAAGGACCTGTTGCGTGCAGCATCCGAGCTGGCGCCCCCTGCGGGCCAGAAGGGCTCATCGTTCCCCAGGCGCAAGATCACGATAGCCGCTCACGGCTACATTGCCGAACGCTTTTCCAGAAGACTCGCCGATTTCTCGCGGCATCACCCGGAAGTTGAAATCGAGCTCGAGCGGCGCCCCTTCGAGGGTGTGCTGGAGGGCCTGCAGGAGGAGGAAGTCGACCTGGGGTTCTTTATCTCACACGGTCCGGTCCCCGAAATCCCCAGCGTTCGCGCCTGGCAGGAGGATGTTGGATTCTATGTGGGCGCATCCCACCCCCTCGCGAAACGCTCCAGGGTCAGTCCCGCGGAACTTGCGCGCTATCCCTTTTCCTACCTTCCCGGCCGCAGCCATCTGCGGACCCAGGTCGATTCGATCCTGGCTGAACTGCACATCCAAGGCTGTCCGATCGCCCTGATCAGCGATGATCATCTGTTCGTGATGGCAAGCCTGTCGGACGGCAAAAGCTTCGCGTGTCTGTTCACTCAACCCACTGATGAACTCGCCGTAAGCGGCAACCTGAAGCGATTGCAGCTGACGTGCGCCGTTCCGCCGCTCGAAGTCCGGTATTCAACCGGTGTACCAGTGCGACACGATCCTACGACGCGCCAGCTCACCCACTGTTTGACCACCCTGACGCACTGACGCCTGACTGCATCGGGTGCTCATGGGTCACGCAGGCTCTTTGAGCTTTGCTTCGTCCGCGCTCATCATCCACGAGCGCGCCTCGATGTTGACGACGCGGTCCTTTTCCGTGAAAGCGACGCCAACCGGTTCGCCCCCCTGGGCGACGATCTCGCACTGCTTCGCGAACAATCTGCGATGCATGCTGACGCCTTTGTCGCTCGTCATAAGATGCTCCTGCGAGTGGAACGAGATCTTGCCCTGACTGGACTGCGCCTCATAGTCCAGAGGATGGCGCTGGTGTTCCTCCAGTGTCATATCTTTCCACATTTTCTTCAGCGGCCCGACGCCTTCGCCTGAAGGAAGCTCGGGCATCTTGAAGTTCTTCGGCCGCCGCTCGATGTCCATCGGCATGCAATTCGTATCGTCGATGGGCACAAAGACGGTCACCGTCATGGATGGGCCGTCCGCGAAAAACGGTGGGAGCGCAAGCAGATTGGGGATGATGCCTTGCTCGATGCGCATCCACACGTCACCCGAACCTTCCGGGACGCGTTTGCTGTAAGTGAGGATCGAATCGCCGGCGTCGGAATATTTCCACCAGATTTCGGGGATTTTGCTGGTCAGCCGCGGGTCGACGAATTGATTGCCGCTGATCAGGCTGTGAAGAATGGGCACGTGGTAGTGGTCTGCGGCATTCTCGTAGACCTGGAACCAGTTGTGGTCGAGAGGAAAAGGGGAGATCTCGCCGTGGCTGAGGAACCAGTCGGCCACGATCTCTTCGTCGTCCCGCAGCCCCTCAAAGCAGGAAAAGAGGGGAAACAGCGGCTGTTTCTCCGGCGGCCCCATATAGGTGAAGAGCGCGCCGAATGCTTCGACGACAGGGTACCAAGGCTGCCGGATACGGGCGCGATGGCGTCCGCCGTCCGGCTCGCACGGCTGATCGAGACACACGCCCTGGTTGCTGAACTTCCAGCCGTGATAGCAGCAGCGAATGCCATCTTTCTCGACGCGCCCATAGAGTAGGCTGGTCCCCCGGTGGGCGCATCGGGGATACAGAAGCGCAGGCTCGCCGCTTTGGTTACGGAACAGGATCAGATCCTCGCCGAAACGCCGGATCAGCTTGGGAAGATCCGTAGCTTCGGAGGAAAGTGCGATGGGTTGCCAATAGCGGCGCAGGAGTTCGCCGCCCGCTGTTGCGGGCCCCACGAACGGACGAACCGGGTCGGAGTGCGGCTCCTCCATGCCGTACGCCCTGCCTTTTGGGTCAAGTAGCTTGCTGTCCATTCGTTCCCCCGGTGCACAAGAGAACCGAATCCTAGATTTGGGCAGGCGGGCGGAGCAATCTTCCTGGAGGCTTTGAAGTCATAGCCTGTACGCTAGTACTCGCGCTGGGCTCCTCTTTGGCCGACCAACTCGTTAAGATTGCACCGTCGCCGCTGCCGCAGACGTGGCAGCCACTGGCGCTATAGGGTGTTGTGCATGATTATTGACCGCGAAGATCAAGTGACCGAAGCCGTATTGCAGGAAACGCAGCGCATCGACGCTCCGCGCACGAAGGAGATATTGCAGTCGCTGATCCGGCACTTGCACGGCTTTGCCCGGGAAGTGCGCCTCACGGAGAGGGAATTCAACACCGCAATCGACCTGGTGGCCGCTTTGGGCAGACTCACGACCGAGAGTCATAATGAGACGCGCCTGATCGCAGGATCGCTCGGCATGTCAACACTGGTGTGCCTGATGAACAATGCCGGCACCTCGGCGAATCTGCTCGGCCCTTTCTGGCGCCGGGGCGCACCTTCGGTCAAAAATGGGGGATCGATCGTCAGGTCACCGACACCCGGGTTGCCGCTATTCTTTAGCGGACACGTAGTCGACACCGACGGCGCACCCATCGCAGACGCCAGCGTGGATGTGTGGCACGCCTCGACCAAGGGGCTCTACGAAAACCAAGACCCAACTCAGGCGGAGTGGAACCTGCGCGGCTCCCTGGTCACCGATGAGAACGGCCTGTTCGCCTATTGGACCATCAAGCCTTCCGGCTATCCCGTGCCCTCGGGCGGTCCCACGGAGAAACTGCTGAACGTGCAACACCGGCATCCGTTCAGGCCGGCGCATCTGCACGCGCTGATCTACAAGACAGGCTTCAAGACGATTCCGACACAGATCTACGGGGGCGATGATGAGATTCTGGAGTCGGACGCGCAGTTCGGTGTGACGACGAACTCCGTGGGGCAGTATGTTTTTCACGAGCAGGACCCGGCGCCCGATCCGCACGTCAAGGGACCCTGGTACAGCATGAATCACACGTTTGTGCTCATGCGCGGAGAATCCTGGCTGCCGACGCCGCCGGTTTCGGCAAAGAGCAAGACCACCGCGACAATGATGGGGTAAACATGGCTCGCGAACAGACAGCCGATGAGCTCAGCTGGGACGCCATGGAATCGAGGATCCGGCGTTACTTCGATGACTGCAATTCGGGAGACGTTGAACGCATCGCGGCCCACTTCGAGCCCGACGGTGTTCACTATTTCCCACCGGGCACCTATGAGGGTCCGTTTCGCGGCGCGCGCACGATCGGTGAGAAGTGGCGTGCGGCTGTTCAGAAGCTCGGGTCCTACTGGACTGTAGACACCGTGATTTGCGATCCGCCGAGGCGTCGCGCGGTGATCGAATGGACGCATTTCAAGCGTTCGCAGGGGGTCATCCTGCGTGGTGACGAGTGGTACGAATTCAGCCCTCGCGGACTGATTCACGAAATCCGGGCTTACTACGCTTCACCCCAGGACTCGACGCTCCGGAACCTTGAACTCGGCGGCTTCGACTATGCCGGCCGGGGTTATGCCTTGAAAGCCCCGTCACCATGAAAACTATCGAGACCCGGCGCATCGTTCTGGGTGGCGCCGTTGTCGAAGTCACTCGTGACGCAGACATGCTGGTCGCGCCGGACGGGCGCCGGATCCACGCGGACGATGCTATGCATCTTGCACCCGTCGAACCCAGCAAGATCATCTGCGCTCATCTGAACTATCGAAATCGCGTCGAGGAATTGAAGGCGCTGTGTCCGCCGGCTCCCAACTACTTCTACAAGCCTCCTTCCTGTCTGCTCGGACATCGGAACGCCGTCATCCGGCCCAAGGGATGCCAATTCCTGAACTACGAAGGCGAAGTCGCCATCGTAATCGGGCGGACTGCCCGCAATGTCCGAATAGCGGATGCGGAGGACTACATCGCCGGTTACACGCTCGCCAATGACTACGCCCTGCACGATTTTCGCGACGCCGACCGGGGATCGATGGTGAGAGTCAAAGGAGCGGATACGCTGGGGCTGGTCGGTCCCGGACTGGTGCGTGGGTGGCGACCCGCCGGCCAGATGCTCAGAACCTACGTGAACGAGCGCGTGGTGCAGGAGTCGAGTCTGGATGGAATGATCTGGAATATGGCCTACCTCGTCGCGGACCTCTCCAGAATGATGACGCTCATACCGGGTGATCTGATTCTGTCGGGCACGCCCGCTAACTCGCGGCCGGTCAAACCTGGCGATGTCGTCGTCGTCGAAGTGGAAGGACTCGGCCGGTTGGCAAACACAATCGCCGAAGGAGAATCGGTTGTCTCCAACGAGGCGGGATGGCCTCCGTCGGCTTCCGAGAAAGTGACAGGCGTGGCTCTCGGAGAACAACTGCGGGAGTAAGAGCGCTCTCGTCACTGACCGAGGATCCGCTATGTCGAGACAACCAATGTGGTCGTCCTGGACATGCACGACTTGATGCCGGTCGCCCACATCGACGTCGGTCCGCAGCCGGATGGATTGGCGTGGGCGTATCGGCCTTAGTGCAAGCTTGAGGTGATCAAGCTGGTCCGCGCACGCCGTGCACGCCTTTGTCGCGCCGCCGAAAGCTCCTAGCGCGCCGGAAACGGCTCGCGCCAGCCCTCGATATCATTCAGCCGGTCGTGCCAGCGGCGCACGTTGGTAAACTCATTAAGTGGCAACTGCGCCTCCTCGGCATAAGGAAGCGTCATCGCAACGGAAAAATCGGCGACCGTCAGCCCGTCTCCCACGACCCATTTACGTCCCGCAAGATGATCGTTCAGTACCTGGGCGAAGCGGCGAAACTGACCGAGTTCCCAATCCACGACCGTCGGATCCGGCGCGCCGATACCGAAACGTCTCTTGACGATGTTCTCGAAGTACAACGCGCCGCCCGCGCGCGTGAAGTGCTGGGCGTTCCAGCTGAACCAGCGCGTGATCTCGATCTGGCGCTCATCGTGCGGCCACAGATCGGCGCCCATGTCCTCGGAGAGCTGGCAGATCACCGCGTCGGATTCCCACGTGATCCGTTCGCCCTTCACCAGCGTCGGCACCTTACCGTTCGGATTTATCGCCAGATAGCCGGGCTTGCGTTGATCGCCCGTCACGAAATCGAGATACACATATTCGACAGGCGCACTCAGGTAGCGGACGGCAGCGCAGGCGCGACGTGCCGAAAGAATGTCCGAGTAGTAGAGCGTCATCATGCGGCATCGCCTCCCGCGAATCGTGCTTCCAGCTTGCCGAGCGAGCCCGCCCATCCCGCTTCATGGGTGCGGCGCGTCTCGTCGTCATGCAGACGCGAATGGGTGAACGTGATCTCGGTTCCCTCGGGAATGGGCCTCAGCGCGATCTCGACGCGTGACTCGTTCGGGTCTTCCTGGCCGCCTTTCCAGCGCCAACTCATCACCACCCTTTCGGGCCATACGACATCGAGATATTCGCCGTTGCATTCGTGCTCCGAGCCGTCGAGCATGCGGAAACGCACCCGATAGCGGCCGCCCGTGCGCGGATCGGCTTCCGCGATTAGCACCGGCCCGGCATCCGGCCCCCACCATTGGGCGATGCCTTCCGCGCTCGTGACCGCGTCGAACACGATCGACGGTCGCGCTTTGATGCGGCGCACCAGGGTGACGCTGGTCATCTCCCTTGGCTCCGCGCTTCGGCTTCCTTGCGTTCGGCATAGGCCGTGAGGCGATCGAGGCTACCGGACCAGAAGCGTTCGTAACGGCCTAACCACGCCATCGCCTCGCGCATTGGCTGGGCGCGCAACCTGACCGTCACCGTGCGCCCCGATTTTGTGCGCGTGATGAGGCCGGCCGCAGCCAGCACGTCGAGATGCTTCATCACGCCCGGCAGCTTGATGGCAAAGGGTTCGGCAAGTTCTCCGACGGACGCGCTGTTCTTGCGCTCGAGCTGCGCGAGGATCGCACGGCGCGTCGGGTCGACGAGGGCGGCGAAAGTGCGGTCGAGACGGTGTTGATAGTTCACCATGTAGGAAAGTATTGGCCTAGCGCGCCGCGTTGTCAATCGGCTCCCTGCTGAGAAGAAACCGTACGCGCAGCCAAGATCCAAGCGGCATTGGAACCGAGCGGGCGTGACTGCAATGTCACCTCGGCCTCGATAAGGTAGCGCGGGGTATTCAAGGAACCTCGTATGAAAGACGAGAAATGGCTGGTCGTATTGTCGTGGGTCTTGATCTCGCTGATTTCCGTCGCGGTCGGCGTTTCCACGTACGGCGGCGTTAACGGGCAGGCGCCCGCGCCTCAAAAGCGGCTTTTGGCCAGCGGCCCGGGTTAGCCGTTCACCGTCCCACGGCCGCGGTCACGGTCCGGTCACATAATCACCGCTTCAACAAGCCGTGCCTTTTAAGCAGGGTGCGCAGGACGTTGCGGGAGATACCCAGCAGTGAAGCGGCCCGGACTTGGTTCTGCCCGGAGAATCGGAAGGCCTCCGCTACGACCTGGTTCTCCAGGTCAGTGAACAAACTGCTGCCGGGCGAGTGGTAAAGCAGCGTCAGCAACCTGCTCAGTCTTTGCCGCGGCGACTCCCCGGTTTCTTCGTGCGCCGGGGCGGCCGGTCCGTGCGCCAGGGGCGTAGCAACACTGAGCTTCAGGTGCTCGACCCGCAGCTCCCGTTCGGGAGCCACCAGCAGCGCAAAGTGAATGACATTCTCAAGTTCGCGGACGTTCCCGGGCCACGCGTGCTGATTGAGCGCGGCGACGGCCTCAGGGCTCATTGAAGGCAACGGCAGATTCAAACGCCTGCTGAAGACATGCAGGAAATGGCTCGCCAGTGGAGCGATGTCGCCGCGGCGTTCGCGAAGCGGCAGGAGCCGGACCTGCGCGATATTCAGCCGGTAAAACAGGTCCAGCCGAAAATGACCGGCGGCAACCGCCTCGGCCAGATCCACGTTCGTCGCGGTGATGAGCCTCACGTCCATCGGGATCGATTTACGGGATTCGGCGCGGTCGGTTTCATGCTCCTGAAGCACGCGCAGCAGCTGTCCCTGCAGATTCAACGACAGATCGGCGATCTCATCCAGAAACAGGGTTCCGCGATCGGCGGCCTCAAACCACAACTCTCGTCGGCCGCTGCTTGACGTCGCCTCCGCTGCAAACACGTGGTCAGTCGGGAGCTGATCCGCGCCTGAGCTGCAATTTACGGTAACGAACGGCCCCGTGCGTCCGCTGGCCCGGTGGATGTGCCGGGCCACCAATTTCTTTCCTGTGCCGCTCTCTCCGGTAATCATCACCGGCACATCGCTGGGCGCCAGCCGCGCAAGGAGCCTCACTAGACTCTGCGACGCCGGGTCGGCGACCACCATACACCTGCCGTCGCCCGGACCGCCTGCGACTGATTCGTCTGGGCGCGCCTCGGGAATGGCCTGCTGTCCGGGAGGCGCAGTCATTGCGTGCATGGCGGGACGTTGTGGTGTCGCGGACGCAAAGGCAAGCGAATCCCGCGCTCGCAAGTCTCCGGGTGAGTCTATGTCTGGGTCCCTCAAGGTTCATTCTCGTTGGCAGCTCGCATCATCAAATCAGAAACATGACAGTGCTGGCTAATGAACAATTCGAATGTTGGTAAGTCAGCTCGCGATATAACCGCGCAGCAACCCGGAAAGCGATTGGCAGACGACCAATGCCAACCACAGCTGTGGAGAATTCAGCAATTCATCGGCCGGTCTGCTCGTTATTGAACAACTGGAAGTCCCGCTGCACCGATTTCACCACGAGCCTGTGCCATGGATAGGCGCACTGTTTGAATCGATACGAAACTGCTCGTTTCGGTGCGTGCGTCACATATCCGAGTCTTATGGAAACTGACAAAACGCTATTGGACCGTGCTGCTGGGCGGGGTTAGGTTGGCCGTGAATAGTCAGTTTTCTGTTAGGGATGTAAGAGTAATGAAGAACGCTAAGGCACTCGCCGCCTTTCTGGCAGGCCTCGTTGTCGCCGCGGTTGCGGCGGCAGAGGAAAATCCGCCTTCTGCGGCCCAGGCGCCGGCCAGGGCGGCTGTGTACTGGGCCTACCAGCCCGTGCAGTCCCCGGCTGCGCCGGCGGTGAAGGACAGGAAGTGGGTCCGCACACCCATTGACGCCTTCGTTCTGGCCAGGATCGAGGCAGCCGGCCTCAAACCGTCACCGGACGCGGACCGCGCAGCATTCATACGGCGGGTTACGCTCGATGTATGGGGAATCATCCCGACGCCCGAGCAGGTGAAGGCCTTCGAGCACGACCGATCACGCGATGCATACGAGAAGCTGGTCGATGGCCTGCTGGCGTCGCCCCGCTATGCGGAGCGGCAGGCGCGGCGTTGGCTGGACCTGGCGCGATATGCGGACAGCGCCGGATTCCAGGGCGATGAGACGCGGCCCAACATGTGGCGCTACCGGGACTACGTGATCCAGGCTTTCAACGAGGACAAGCCGTATAACCGGTTCATCCAGGAGCAGCTTGCCGGGGATGAGATATTCCCGGACGACCAGAACGCGCTGGTCGCGACCGGCTTTCTGCGCGGCTATCCGGACAATAGCAACTCCCGCGACCTGGTCCAGAAGAAATACCAGAATGTCACGGATATGACAGATACGGTGGGCGAGGTATTCCTCGCGCAGACGATCGGCTGCGCCCGCTGCCACAACCACAAGACCGACAAGATCACGCAGAAGGACTACTACCAGCTGCAGTCGTTCTTCGCGAACACCAGCGCGGTCGATCACATTCCGGCTCGCAAGGGCGAACAGGAGCTCGCCTACCAGAAGGCCGATGCCCGGTGGCAGGAGGCCACGAAAGAGATTCGCGCTCAGCAGAAGGCGATCATCGACTCCGTCAGGCAGAAGGCGAAGATTTACCTTCTGGAACGCTATTCGGCCGCGACACAGGCGTCGCTGAAGAAGCTCTACGCCGTTCCTCAGGATCAATGGAACGCGCAGGATCGTTGGATCATCCAGCGCTTTTCCGGATACGACACGGATGACGTGCTGGCGGCGTACCTGCTCGACCATTCCAGCAAGACGGCGGAAGGGTATGACCCGCAGAACGGTCCAAAGTATGCTCAGTACAAGAAGCTCGAGGAGGAGCTGAGGAAGTTCGACAAGATCAAGCCCAACGGCTCTCAGACGATCTCCGCGATGACGGAGCTCGGCCATCCGGACGCACCGCCTTCCTATGTGCTGTTCGGTGGGGACTTCGAGCATCCCCTGGATGAAGTGCAGCCAGCCTTTCCAGCGGCGATGACGACGGAAAAACCTGTCATCGTTCCGACCACGACCTCATCCGGACGCCGCACGGCTCTGGCCAACTGGATCGCAAGTCCGCAGAACCCCCTGACGGCGCGTGTTTTCGTCAATCGCACCTGGAGCTGGTACTTCGGCAAGGGAATCGTCGAGACCGTGAGTGACTTCGGTAAGGCCGGCAAGCGTCCTACGAATCCGGAGCTTCTGGACTACCTGGCCGACACGTTCGTAAAGCAGGGCTGGAGCGTGAAGAAGCTGCAGCGGGAGATCCTGCTGTCCAGCGTGTATAGGGAGTCGTCCGCCGCCCGTGCCGATGTCGCCAAGGTGGATCCCGACAATAAAGTACTGGCGGTGTTCCCGCGGCAGCGACTGGATGCCGAAGAGATTCGCGACTCGCTGCTGGTGGCTTCCGGACAACTCGATAGCAGGGTGGGCGGTCCTAGCGTCTTCCCACCCGTTCCTTCGCGCCTGGGAGCAGGCAGCGCATGGCAGGTGTCCGCGGATCAAGCGGATTGGAATCGCCGCAGCATCTATATATTCACGCGGCGCAGCGTGCCCTATCCGCTGTTGGAACCGTTCGATATGGCTTCCGCTCAGCAGGCGCACAGCAAGAGAGATGTAACTACGACACCGCTCCAAGCGCTCACGCTCTTCAACAGTGACGTCGTGTTCGGCTGGTCCAAGGCCCTTGCGGGCCGCGTCATCAGCGAAGCGGGCGCCAACAAGTCCGCGGAACTGGATCGTCTGTACGAGATTCTGTATGCGCGTTCGCCGGACAAGTCCGAGAAGGCGACGCTGCTTGCATTCCTCAACGAGCAGGAGAAGGTGCTCAAGCAGCAGGCATTGACTGGCCAGCTACAGGTCAACGTGCCTGCAGGACTGAAGGACGTGAGCCACGTCGACCCGCTCCAGGCGGCCGCCTTCGTCGACCTGGTTCACGCGGTCGCCAATTCGAACGATTTCGTCTACCGGTTTTAGTCCCAAGGGGCATCAGATTCATGAAGATCATCAATGCAAAGACATCGCGTCGCCAGTTGCTGCTCAGTGCGGGCGTCGGGTTGGGTGGCTATGTCGTCAGTGGCTTGCTGCCCGGCGGCGGTATCATCTCGGCCGTCCAGGCGGCGCAATTCGTCGACCCGCTCTCGCCGCAGCCGACACATTTTCCGGCCAAGGCGAAATCGGTCATCTGGCTGCATATGGACGGCGCGCCCAGCACTCTGGATCTGTTCGATCACAAGCCCGAGTTGATCAAGCTGGCGGGGCAGGAGGTGCCGGCGTCGTTCATGCAGGGCATCAAGGAGGGCGTACGGGGCGTAAACGGCAAGCTGTTCGCCACGAATCGAACCTGGAAGCAGTACGGTGAGAGTGGCGCCTGGTTCTCCGATCTGCTGCCCAATCTGGCGGCGCACGCGGACAGTGTGAACTTTATCAAGTCCAGTACGACCATCGGCGCGACGCACGACATCTCGGTTCTCAAGCTCAACACCGGCGACCTGAATCCGGGCCGGCCGTCGCTGGGGTCGTGGGTACAGTACGCCTTGGGCTCGGCCAATCCGGATCTGCCGGCGTATGTCGTGCTTTATAACGACAAGAAGGAGCCGAAAGGCGGCTCCATCAACTGGAGCTCCGGCTTTCTGCCGGCGGTGTACCAGGGTATTGCTTTCCGCCCCGGCGACTCCCCGATTCTGCACCTGGAACGCCCGGAACTGGTCGGTGCGGCGGAGCAGGCCGGGACGCTTGACCTGTTGAATCGGCTGAACCGGCAGCAGGCCGCCGCACACCCCGAGGACAGCGAGCTCAGGGCGCGCAGCCGCTCCTACGAGCTTGCGGTGCGGATGCAGGTCGCAGCTCCCGAGGCGGTGGACCTGTCGAAGGAATCGGAAGCGACGCGACAGGCCTACGGGATCAACGACGAAGGCAGCAAGAGCTATGGGCAACTGCTGCTGCGTGCCCGCAGACTGGTCGAGCGCGGCACGCGCTTCGTCCAGGTCGTATCGGGGCCGTTGGATATCAACGGCGACAGCAAGAACTGGGACGCTCATAACGACCTGGAGGAGAATCACCGCAAGCATGCTCGGCAGGTCGACAAGCCGATCGCCGGATTGCTTGCGGACTTGAAGGCGCGCGGCTTGCTCGACTCGACACTGGTGGTGTGGACTTCGGAGTTCGGTCGTACGTCGTACGGCCAAAGCGGCAATGGCCGCGATCACAATCCGTGGGGCTACACCCAGTGGCTGGCGGGTGGCGGATCCAGAGCGGGCACGACTTTCGGCGAGACTGATGATCTGGGACTGCAGTCGCTGGGCAGAAAGGTCGATACCTACGATCTGCACGCAACCGTGCTGAATCTGCTGGGACTCGATCACCTGAAAGTGACATTCCTGCACAACGGACGCTCGGAGCGCCCGACGGTGGTGTACGGAGATGTCGTGCAGGAACTGATTGCTTAAGTTCCGGGTGGTGATGCGATGCCGGCGCACAAAGCGCGGATTCTTCCGTGGGGTGTGGCGGTGCTCTGGAGCGCAGCGGCGATCGCCGCCGGTACTGCGCTCAAGAGTATCGACCTGACGGATTTCGACGATGATCTGATGCACGACATGGACGACGCGACGAAGGATCTGGAGCCCGTTCTCGGCGCGAATAACGCCGAAGCGGCTGCGACCGACGCGCAGGTTCTGCGCAACGGCTTTAAATGGACTGAGGATTACTTCGTCAGGAAAGGTAACACCGCCGATGCCGTGAAGATCGCCCGTGACGGTCAGGAGTTGATCGCCGCGGTCGTCAGGTCAATCGGGAACAAGGATTTTCCCGCCGCGGCCGCGTCCGCGCGCGACGCTGCGAAGACCTGCCGCGCCTGCCACGACGTCTATAAGCCTCCAAAGTAACACGTCGTGGTCTTCAACGTTGTTCGTGCGCCGCCTTATTGGCGGCGTTTTTCTGTGACCGCCAACGAGCACAGGCGTGTTTTGTGTGTTGTCTCAGAAGCAGTTCGGGTTCCGGAAAGTCGAAGTTAGAGTCGGTACTACCACCAGGCGGAAAAATCATAAGTCGCTGAACACAAACAAACATCATAAAAATCTGTGGGTTGCGAAAGTAAGGGAAGAGTCTTATCTGACAGCCTGTCACTGCAGTGTTGGATAGGCACGAACCATGCTCTAACCGC
>FTJL01000185.1_pt2 | contig 20650 bp, 19 predicted proteins | sample 1658551 | NCBI WGS metagenome assembly FTJL01 (sample SAMEA3914835, study PRJEB12502) | metagenome | biome: forest; material: soil | place: Canada | collected 2011-07-03 | depth 0.3 m
ACGCAGTTCCTGCCAGCGCGACCTGCGCGCTAGAGCTTGCGGCTTGCGCGGCGGCGACGTTGACGTTGGCGGCGACAGCAATACCAGCCTGGGTAGTAGCCGTGACGGCGTTCGCGGCAGTGGCGGCCTTGTCTTGCCCTGTTTGCACCCTATCTTGACCGGTTTGAGTTCGATCTTGGCCGGTCGCAGTCTTGTCCAGGCCAGTCTGAGTCCGATCCTGTCCGGTTTGAGTTCTATCTTGCCCGGTCTGGATGCGGTCGGCTGCGGTGGCGTTCTGACTCGCCTTGGCCGCGGCGGCCGAAGTTGCCGCCTGCACTGCTGACGTTTCGGCGGAGGTTAAAACGGACACGTCGACGCCGTCTGTACCTTGCGGGATCCAGGTTACGACGGGTTGTGTTTCGGTTTCAATTATCAGTTGGTCTGGAGTTGCCATTATCTAGTCACATTCATAACGATGAAGCCTGTGCCTTGTGCGAAGCGCTCTACCACTGCGCTGCCGGTGATCAATTCGATGTCGTACACAAACGGCACTTCGACAATGCCGTAGGTTGAATTTGGGGCAGTGAGGCCATCCGTGGCGGTGGCGTCAAATGCGATAGTCAAGCCGGTCGAACCGCCTATTAATTGGTTCGCCGTCTTTGAAAGCGATAGCAGCACAGGGCCGTTAAGGCTCGACCGCAACTGCATTCGGATGTCGGTGTAGCCGCTGAAGTCTCGATAGAGTCCGGTGCCGACGCTTCTGACTCGAACTGTTTGGCTGTAGGGCGCGCCCTGATAAATTTTCGGCAGGCGAACGACCCCGCTGTACTGAGTTTTGCCTGGCGCGTAGTCAAAGTTAATACTTAGCGGGATTTGCACGCTACGTTCCTTGTAAAAGCTGCGCGACTTGCAGTCGCCGGTTGTCCATTATCGTCCGATAATAACTCACCAGTGACTTATCGTCAAGGCGACATTGATCGCCTTGACTCGGGTCAAAAATTACGCCGCGTCTTGTACCAACTTCCCGCCTGCGTACATATTGCTCACGTCAGGGATGCCAGGGGCAATCTCCACTGGCGCCTGCCCCACGGCGGGCTTGATTAGCTCGCTGTAGATCCAGTCCATCACATCGCCACCCCGTTCAGGGGCGCCGTTGATCAGGATCGCCCGCGTCATCAGCGGGGAACGACCGTCAGCCTGGGTGCTTTCCGATACGTACCCCGACACATGGACGTTGGTCTGCCGGCTACGCGGATCCACCGAATAAAAGGCGATTTGATGAAACGCCGCCGTTGCGCCGGTGCCGGTTTCTTCGATTGGTAAGCTGATTCCTTTGATTAACATCTTTAGTCCTTGTTTAGTTGTTCAATTCGTTTCGGCCACGCAGATTACTTTTCTCGCGTTGGTACTTTCAAATGGGTTGACTTCAATGACGTTTCGCCGCTGGAAACGTCATTGCGATCCCGTCGACGGATGCACACGCCCGCTACGACCACGAAGACTACAAAAATCACTGCGCCAATAACTGTTTGCATAATTCACTCCTATAGGTTTTCAAACATAATCAGCAACATCAATGATGATGCTGCACTCTTGCCGGTAGTTGGCCCTTAGCGGAACCGTCCCGCTATCAGCCGTCCACCAGTTATCCATCATCAGCCGGCGTTGCATCACTCCATTGTTCAAATTGAATCCGCCGATATGGTTGTATTGCGTCTTGGTTGTTCCTGGCCCGATTATCGACACCCCGTCAGCGGTGCCAAAGCCGCAATGTGCCGGTCGCCGAATCGTGGATGGGTAAGTAAAGGACTGTTGGTGTTCACCGCCGTCGGCTGTCCAGCTCTGCGCGGGCCAGTCGATAACTGCGCGGGCCGACATCATGTTTTCACGCGAATCCCAGGCTCGGTTGCCGGATCCATCCTTGACCAATATTCCCCAATTTTCTGCCGGCGCGATGCCCGACATGCGGGCGAAACAATGCACAATAGGTTCGTATCTAGTTGGCGTCGTGGTCTGTATTGTGTTTCCCTGAATGGAAGCGACGATGACAACCCAAGCGGAAGAATTGATCTGGCCGATGGAGATCACTCGTGACGCAACGCCGTCCGGCGCCTCAATGAAAACCATAGGCGTGTAGGTGCTGCTTACCAAGTAGGCCGTACAGACAGGCGCCGTGCCGGCGCCCCGATCGTAGTAACCCTGGCTCCAGCCCTGGCCGAGATACACCAGCCCATAACCTTCTGCCGAGATTGCCACGTTGCCAGTGGCGGTTCTCCAATTGATTCCGTAGCTGCTCATACAACGAATAAATAAAAAGTGGTTGTTCCGCCCAACGCGTTGCTGTTGACCGAGAAAGTGGGTACGCCACCTGGATAGCTGATGTACTTCGTCCCGTCTCCGAGAGCCTTCAGGGACATGCCGACCAGATTTGGGTAGCTCTTGGTAAATATTCCAATATTGGCCTGAACGGTAAGGGCTTCGGAAAACAGCGCGCCAAAGCTGTTGGAGTCCAGCTTGACCGCGCCATTCGCCTTCTTGATGCTGAAACCATAACTCATGGGATGTACCCCACAGTGACGCGGTCAACGCCGTTAACGTCGTACACCACCAGCCCGTTGGAACTCAGCTCAAATCGCGCGCCAGAAGTTGCGCTTCGCAGCAGGCCAATATTCGCAGTGATTGCCGACAAGCTTGTAACGGCAAGGCGATCCGCTGTGATTGTGCTGGTCTTGATAGCGCCACCGTGGATCTGGGTGCCAATCCCAGGCGGAGACCAGGCGGACGGTTGACTTTGATTTGGGCCGGTGGCAGTGCCGAAATATGGCTGGCACCAAAACGCATACGAATTGGTCCCCGTCTGTGTACCGGACTTGCGCAACATCAATCGAGCCGTCACTGCACCCGCAGGCGCTTGCGCTATCATGAACAAGCGCTTGTATCCCGTTAGGGAAGTTCCGCCAGATGCCTCCTGATAGTTTTTGGCTGCTGGAATAAATCCGCTATTGGCAAACGGTGTGCCGTTCGCATCACACCAATACACGAACATATCCAAGTTGCACCGGTGAGCGCCGCTGTAGACTGAGAATTCATGCCAAACGCCCTCAGTGACTGTCATATTGACAGACCCTACTTCTGCATAACCGCCTGGCGCAGAGGAGCCAGCCTGCATAACGGTTAAACAGTTTGACCCAGGTGGATTCCAGCTTGGTCCGGCGAAGTTCACGCTGATATTGATTGGGTCAGCAATCAAATAACTGCTCGATGACCAACCGTCGGCAGGGTTGTTGCTACCGCTCGAATAGGTGGCGGTGAATGCCGCGTTATATGCAAGATTGCCCGAGCCGATACCAGAAGTCAGCACATTCGCCGATACGCTGCCCGCCTGAATCTTGTCGCCGGTAATGGTATTGGCAATAATCTTGTCGCCGGTGATCGTGTTACCGACGATCTTGTCGCCGGTGATTGCCGCAGCGGCCACTTTGTTCGTCGTGATGGCGCCATCTTGAATCAGCGTCGCGCCCGACATACGGAACAATCCGCAAGCGGAGACTGCGACGCCGGATGGCGCAGTCGCAACCACCTCTACGCGAACGGTGACAATGTTCGGCGGGATGGTCGCCGAGACGGACGAAACGAGCCAGCCAGGATCACCGACATTGGCGTTGTTGCCTTGCGCCAGAATGGTCTCAACGCCGGTCGCGGAATATCCAGCGATGCGGACATAGCAAGATTCCGAGCGGTTGTTCAGCCACACATAGCATTGCGCGTAAAAGGTGTCTCCGACGGTCGCCTTGACGCGGAAATTGTTTCGCAGTGGCGATGGAATGTAGGCGTTGCAGGTGGCTTGGCCGGCACCATTCATGCCCGATGTGGCACTGACTGACCAGCCCGCTACCTTTTGCCAGCCGACATCGCCAAGCGAGAAGTCGCCGTTTTCGCTCAAGTTGCTAAAGTCGCCGATGGTCATCTTGTTGGCTGTGACCGCACCGGCAGCCAACTCGCGGGTGTTGATTGCGCCCGCAGAGACCGTTCCTGCCGTCACCGAATCCGCAGCCAGGTCGCCCACTGTGATTTCCTTGGTGTACGCAGAGCCGTTCCAGCGATATAGCTTGCCGTCAGCCTGATTGAAAACCGCCTTGGTGCCAGCGAACAACGCAGGGTTGAGGTTCGCAATGACACTGACTGGCTCAATGCCCGCAGCGAACTTAGCAACGTTCAGCGCGCCATCTTTGATCATGCCCGAGCTGATCGTGTCGGCGTCGGGTGCGTTTGCTGAGACCTGGAATGCGATCGACGGGCTTACATTCAGGCTGTCCTTCCCGAATGCGTCGTAACCGGCCGCACGTAAGTAATAGGTGCCGGCCACTAACTGCGTGCCGTCTGCCAGGTTGGCGATCGTTGCAAAGCACGTTGGGCCGTCATAGACCAGCGCGGCGTCGTTCGCGACAAAGTTTGCAGTGGTGCCGACCCATACCATGATGCCGGCAAAGTCGTCGTCGAGCGGCGGCGCGCATTGGAAATACGCAGCTCGGATACCAGCGTCGATTTGAATACCTTGTAACAAGGTAATTTGCGGATTGCTGGCGGTCAGCTCTGTCCAGTTGGCACTGACGGAGTTGAACTTGCCATGCGCCCGAACGCGAATTGTCGTGACGCGCCACGGCCCGCCGTCTGCCCGCATGTCACCGGCAGAATAGTCGAACCGCAATGCGTTACCGACATTAACGGTTCGGGAGACGCGCGAAGGCGAACCGACGACCATTTGTACTTCGTAGCTGGTCGCGCCGGCGACAGCGTTCCATGCAAACTTTGCCGAGGTCGACGTGAACGCGCCTTCCATTACCAAGCCAGTCACGTTCGGCAATACGATCGGCGTCGGTGTGATCGCCTGCGTGAGCGTAGCAATGTCGGATTCGCGACCAATGGCCGAAATAGCATAGACGGCGAAATTGTAGGTGTCGTAATCGAGGTTATCGATCTCGATCATTGGCTCATAGACAGTGCGGGACTGCCAGGCGCCATTAGCCCGACGCCAACTTGCAATGTACTTTCCCGCAGTTGCGCTCCAGGAGAACAGCCCCTTCAGTCCCACCACGTCACCGGTAATCTGGTATTGCGACACGACCACGCTCAGATTGGTCGGCGCGTCCGGCTTATTCTTGATGCTGCTGTGCGGCGTGTCTGCGAATGGCGCGTTGAGCTCGATGGCGTCAAACAGACCCGAGTAATGTGCGATCGCCGAGACAGTCACTTCGCCGTTGCCGGACTCGGTGGCGCCAACCACGCGCCATTCTTCCGGTGTCAGGTTCGACGCGGTCAAAATGTAGACCGCGCTCGGCAGCGGGTTAGCGGTCAGAGGGGTGGCGAGCGTTAATGTCCGGTACGTGCCTGGTGGATTGACCACTGGACGCGTTTGCAGGCTGCCGTCTTCTGTTACGACGCTAATCGAATAGGTCTCGCCGGCGGCAATAGTCGCGTCCGCATCTAACGTCACTCGTGACTTATCCGAAAGGTCGAGACGACCGCCCATACGGGTGCCGGCCCGCGCCAGGTCACTTGTTTTGATGATGGCGCCAGGGTACAGGGCGAAGCCGTCCAGGCCCGCCTTAAAGGAGACTGTCTCGGTGGCGAACTTTTCCGTCATCAGCATCCAGCGGCCCAGGCGGTGCGCTTGACCTCTGGAAGTACACCCGAAGGCGGTCACGTCGCTCTGGATGACGCCAAACTGCCTTACGCCGTCATCATCCTGCACGTACTCGATCTTTTGGCGAAAGAAGTCTTGCGGGTCATTCCAGGACACCAGCGCGACCGTGTGCCGCTGCTTTAGACTTGATCCGCTGTAGTTGAAGGCGCCGTCAATGACGTTGCCGTTCGTGTAGAGCGCGGTCGCGTCAGCCGGACGATCTTGCATCGTCACGACCGATCCAGCGCTCCAGAAAGCGATAGCGCGGAAGATCGATGCGAAATTCTGAAGTACCTTGTACGCTTCTTCGCGTGCTTGCAGGTACAGATTGCACGTAAAGCGCGGTTCTTGACCGCCAAAACCGTTCGGGACTAACTGGTCGCAGAATTGCGCAATGGAGTACAGCGCCCACTTGTCTACGCTGTGGGGCTCGATCAGGTCGCCCAACCCATAGCGGGCAGTCGTCAGCAGGTCGTAGAAGCACCAGGCGGGATTATCCGTCCAATCTTGCTTGAAAGTGCCATTCCAGAGTCCGCTATAGGTGCGGGTGATCGGGTCGTAATTGGTCGGCACCGACACAATCAGCCCCTTCATGTCGTATGCGCGGGACGGAATTGAGCTGAACTGCGACGAGTCGATCCGCATCCCCACCAAGGCGGTATTCGGATAGGACAGTCGGGACGAAATGATGCCGGTGTAGCTGTCGAAAAACAGTCGGTTTTGCGTCGCCGAGTTGGTTGCGTCTGGCGTGAGGCGCGTAACGCGCACATCCCAAGGTCCGGTGCCAGGCAGCTTGATCATGTAGGCGCGCTGGTATTTGCTGGAAACCTTACCCGAGATAATGTCGTCAATCTGCTTAACGAACCCGCCACCGTTGTTTTGCACTTCGATGGTGAGGTTGACCGACGAGCCGTTCAGGTCGCCATTGGACATGTCCTGCTGCGTCAGACTTGGTACGCTGACAGTAACGCGCAACGTGTCAATCGACGGCGTGGTGATGGTGCGCACGACCGGCGTGCCGCGCTTTACCTCGACATTGATCGGTGTTTCGAACTCTACATCTGGCACGCCGTCCATCGGCAACTGGTCTTGCGTACCGAGACGCACTTGCGCGCTCACGTCCACATAATTGAACGAGCCGTCAGTGGGTTGGAGCGGGCCATTGGCGACCTGCGGCACGCCGTCGGTGTTTTGCAGCGGGGTCTCGTCAAGGAAAATCGACTGCAAACCGTTGACCAGGCCATAGATCGGCCCTTCGGAAACCGCATCCAGGATGGTCGCGATCTGCTTCGAGGCAAGCGAATTGGCTTTCTCTACCGGAGTGTGCGATGACCCGCCACCGCCTCCACCCGCGCCACGAATTCTCTTGATAGTCATTGGTAAAATCCAAACATTTAAAGGTTGTGTGGTCTAGTGGAGAATGTCGAACGGCGACTTCGGTGTCGTAGTGACCTGGTTACTCACTAGGGTCTGATCGACGGACAAGCCGGCCGAGATCACCTGGGAGCCGACAATCAGGCGCCCGTACAGAATTGGCACAGGGTTGCCCTGCGCGGTCGTATTGACGGCGCCATTGAACGCGTATGACGGCTGGTTGTTCACCGAGTTTTGCGATATCGCGCCAGGCGACGAAGTGAGCATTTGGGTCACGCCACCGATGATCAAGCTGGCACCAAAACTCAACGCCATGCCGCCAAGTGCGGTTGTCGTCAGCGCTCCACCAGCCAGGCTGGCACCACCGGTATAGAACGCCGCGGCGATAAGCAGCGCGCCAAGAATGATTTGACCGATACCGCCCTTGCCCGAGCCTCTTACTACCGGCACGAACTTGATGGTGGTGTCGACGCTAGACGCTGACAGCTCTTCGTCGCCGACGTTGTATTTGCCCACGTACACGCGAAAACCTGGCTCGCTATGCTTGTACATATAGGCTTCGAAATCGGGGAAGTTGGCGCGCAATGCCCGAATGGCTTCGGCTGGCGAATTAACGTCCAGCTCGAATACGCGCCCGAACTTCTTGCCAAGGTGGCCGCACAGTTGAACCTTACGCATTGGTCAGGCTCCTGTGACGTACAACAACATGCGTGCAGCGCTGCCAGTAGCCGCCATACACGTCGCGACTGGAGAGCCTGTTGGTGCAGTGCTGCATGATGAGACCGTCACCGATATAGATGGCGCCATGATTGACAACAGTCGAACTGATCTGCATCAGGACAACGTCATGCTTTTGAATGTCGCCAGTGACGGCAATGAAGCCGGCCTTTTCGAAGTTTTCCATGTAGAGGTTGCCGCCCTTGTCCCACCACTTGTCGGTGCGATCAAAGTCCGGAATGTCGATGTCCAGCTCGCGCTTGTAGTAATCGCGGATCAGCGAGTAGCAGTCCAGCACGCCATGCGCGTAGCTGCGACCTACCAGCGGCGCCACGTACCCGCTCGGTGCAAATTCGTACATCGTTCCGGTAGGCCAGTTGACGATAATCCAGGGTAGTTCGGAGTCTTCGCAGCCGACCAAGTCTGCTTCGGTCGGTAGCGCTGGCATGTTCGGATGGCTGTGAACGATATGAGTGACTTCGCCAACACCTTCCGCGTCGTTGAGGTCGTCAGGGTGAATGTCGAAATCGCCGCCACCCTCTGCGATGTTTCTGCAAGGAATGTAGCGTTGCTTGCCGCGCACGACCACGACGACACCGCACGACTCACGCGGGAATTCCGCGGCAGCGTGCGCGCAGATCGCTTTTGAAACCAGGCTATTGACTGAGATATTCATCGGATCAGCCCACAACCAGGAAAACCACCATAAGGCAGCACGCCGTTACCGTAACGCAGCCGGCAGCCGGTCAGCTTCTTGCTGCAATCGTCCAGCGAGGCGTCCGTAGTGGCCGTATCATCATTTTTCGCAACCGGCCCGCCTGCGTAACCGCACTCTGGCGACCGGTAGACCCATGTGCAGCAGTTCTGGATAACTTGGCGGCGTGGAAGCATGACACCGATCATGTCCATCGGTGACGCCAGCTCGTACTCGATATAGGAGGCGTTTTCGTTCGCCTTACGATCGATCAGCCAGGTTTCGTCCGAAAACGACTGCTCGGGACTTGCCTCGAAATTGCCTTTCGTGAAGTTGACCGAGTCCAAGAAGCGCGCAAAGGTGCGTTTGCGGATTATTTTGCAGCCGAGGAAGTCATTGAAGTTGCGGGACTCCGCGCCCATGAGGCCGTTGATGTTCGACACCTTCATCGTTGGGCGCGGCATCGATCCGGTTGCGCGCTTGTCGAAGCCCGTCGCCTCGATCGGCAGGCGCACGTAGGTTTTACCCTGCCAGATCACATCATTGCCGAGCTGGTTCGTGCCGGCGTGGAAAAAGAACGTGCCGCCGCCGAACTTGCCCAGATCAAGCACAAATAGCTCGATCAGTGCTGATGGCTGGAGCCGCTGAATTTCAGAATCAATGGTCGCTGTCATGCTATCCGTGGCCGATTAGTAGGTGATTGCGTCAAAGGTCTGCTCGAAGTCGCAAGTGATTTCCATCACTTCTGGCGTGCTTGAGCGCAGCTTCCAGGTGCGGCAGATGTAGGTGCCGGCTTCTTCAAGCGGATTCGTCCAGAAGAAAGCCTCGACGCCTGCGCGGGCGCGCAGAAATGCAAGAATTTGCTTGCCGATCCAGCGTGGTCGCGTAAAGGTCAGCGACCATGTCATCGGCAAGGTGTTGATCCCGAGCGGCATACGCTGCTCATACCCATCACCGAACTTAGACGTGGCGACAGCCGGCTTCACGGTATGTTGTGAGCCGGCGTCTGGGAACCAATCGAAGTTTTCTATGTTCATGGCTCCGATTATAAGTCACTACTGACTTACTTGTAAAGTAAGCCACCAGGTCTTTGTTGCCCGATCAACTCCTCCCGAACCACGTCTTTGATTCGGTCGGCAACTTTTGACCAGGCGCCTGTTTCGTCACCCTTGGTTGATTTCTTATCGCCGTCACCACCCTCACCGCCTTGGTTGACGACGATGCTGATGGCGACATCCGGACTACCCGACGATCCACCGCCCCCTTGCTCGCCCTTGAGGGTGACAGGGATGGTGCGGCCGTCCGGCAACGGGACATACGCCTCTCTCATGGAGCCTTCGCCATACAGCGCCAGTTGCGGCGTATTGGCGATACCGCCGTTGGCGTACTTGCGCAACGCGACAGGACCGATCTCGGTCATGATGCCGCCGTTAGCGAACGGAACCGCGCCGACCGAGCTGAAGCCAGAACCTACAGCGCCGAAGTTGCTGCCTGGCTGAACGCCGAACGCCGATGGGCCTGCGCCCGTCCCACCGATTTGCGGCCCGCCGGACATTGCGCCTCCGGTGAACGCGTTCAGGGCCATGCCGACCAGTCCAGCGGCAAATTTCTGCATCTGGATCTTGGCGATGTCGGCCAGAACGCTCAGTGCAAAGCTCTTGAACTGCAACTTGCCGGTCATCGTGGCGCTAGTCAGCGTGTCGACGAAGTTGTTCGCCCAACTTGTCTGCGCCGTCTGGAGCGATTTGGTCGTGTCCGACCATTGACGAGCCAGCGACTCGATCGGCATTTCCTGCGCACGCTTGTTTTCTTCGGCGCGGATTGCTACCCGAGTCTGGTATTCGCGGTCAGCCGCCTCTCGGGTCGCGAGCGCCTGTTTGTTAATGTCTGCAATCTCGGCGGCGGCGTTCTTGTTGGTGTCGCCCTCTGCCAGAATTGCCGCGACGGTTGCCTGGCGCATCTTCTCCAGGGTGTCGACGCGCATCTGATACTTCTTGTCTTCCGCAGACGCGGCCGCTTCCAGCTCGGCAGCAATGCGCTCGCTTTCGGTGCCGTTGAGTTTCGCTTGGGCGGCGGCATTCTTATCGACATAGTCAGCGGCGAAGTTACCCAACTCGGCGCGCGACTGCTCGAAAAGCGCTTCGCTCTTTGCCTTTTGCCACTCTTTGAACGCTGTTGTGCCGGCACCAAGGCGCTCTTCAGCTCGCGCCAGCTCACGGCTCAATGCGCGGAATGCGTCAGTTTGTTTGGCAGTGCCGCCCGAGTCCAGGCGTTCGAGGGCGTCGTTTGCCTCAAGCGACGATGCTGCAATCCGCTCGTTAGCAAACGTGAGCGCCTTCTTCTGCTCAGTGAGCGTGCGCAATTGAACTGTTTGCTCGATCAGCGCCTGATATTTGGCGTTATCGGCAGCAACCGGCTTGTTCTTGTCGTGATTCTCATTGAAGTCACCAGCCTTGCGCTTACCCTCCAGCTCCGCAACCACTTCTTCGCGAATGGTGGCGACGGTTTGTGCGCCGACCTTCAGCGACTCCAGGGCGGCCTTGTGGGACTCGACCTGACCCTTGGCTTGCTCCAGGGCGCGGGTCAGCGGGTCAACATGCTCCGGACGTGGTTGTTTTGCGCCGCCTTTCGCCAGGGCGTCCGCGATCTTCGCGGAAGCGTTTGGGTCGCCAAGCTTGACCGTGGGCGTAGGGTCGTTGCCCAACTTCTCCTTGGCCTTGCGTTCGCGCTCCGCCTTGTCCGCGTTGAGCCTTGCGTCCTCGGCGTCCCAGGCCCGTCGCTGATCCCAGGATGGTTCGCTCTTGTCGATGCCGGCAGCGACGCGACGGGCTTTAGATTCAGCTTCGCGTGCGGCCTGCTCTGCGCCGATGACCAGCTTGCCCTGTTCGGAGGCAAACAGGCTGCGCACCTTGTCCCATACGCGCGCCACGGAGTCGTAAAAGCGGTCGCCCCAGGAGAATGCCCAATCAATGATCTTGGCACCGCCCACTTCCAGGTTAGCGATCCAATCCGTCAGCGAATACAGCATTGCCAACTGACCAATGATCGGAATCATGCGCAAAAACGCCGAACCGATCGACGAGGCGATGGCGATCATTCGAGCGCCCGCGCCCGCTGCGACGCTGGCCGCGGACGAAATGCCCGCGCCGAAGGTCGTAAAGACGGGCGACGTTGCTGCCAGCTTTGTGCCAATTCCGCTGGCCGCTGTCGCTGCCTGCGTGTAGAGCGGGATCGATTTCGCGACGTTGGACGCCGCCTCACCGACCGAAATGTTCCACGACTTGCTGGCGACCGACCCGAGACCGAATGCGTTCGTCAATAGCGAGGTCGATGCGGAGGCGGTCGTCATGGCGCCGGATACGCCGGTCGATGTCGATACCAGCCCCGCGATGGCGCTTGTCAGTGGGCCAACGATGCCAAACATCGCCTTGAAGCCCTTGACGGCCAGGAGTGCGCCGCCGGCAGCCGCAGCGATCGACATGAACTGTACTGCGGCAGGGTTGTTGCGGCCGAACTCCTGGGTGCTTTTAATGATGCCCTGGAAGACGGTCAGCGCTTCCTTCAGAGGCGGCAACAGCGATGTGCCGATCAGCTCGGCGATATTTGTCGCCTGCGCCTTCACCTCGGTCCACTGCTGGCCGAGGTTAGCTTCCTTGTCGTCGTTGAGCGCGTCGACACCCTTGACGTTCTTGATGGTGCCGAACTGGTGCGCCATACGCTCTTGGGAGCGCGGGTCGCCCATCACGACCGCACCCTGCGCTGCCGTGGTTGTGATACCCAGGCGCGCCAGGTACATCGTGAACGCCGTCATTTGGGCGTCAACGTCGTTGATGTCTCTGCCTTCGTAGAACTTGCCGCGGTTCTTTTCCTGCTGCGTGTATTCGATAATCTTCGGCATGATCGTGCGCATGGCCGCAACAGGATCTTTCAGCCACAAGTCGGCGTTCTTGAAGCCTGCGTGCTTCGCGTCGGACAGAACGCCAGCGCCGTCCTTCGAGAAGTCAATGCCGGCGTCGTTCAGTACGCCAGCGCCCGAAAACTCCTTAATCGCCTCTCTGGACAGCCCCTTACCGGTCGCATACGACTGGAACATCTTGATCATCGTGCCGACTGTCGAGACGCCACCACCTGCACCGCCCTGATTGCCGCCGGCCACCTTGAATTGGTCGACGATGGACGCGAGGTTGATCATGCCGTCGTCGGAGATACGGGACGCGCCCATGCCAAGGCGACGCAACACCGTTTCCATGTCTTGCGTCTGCACCTTGCCGCCGGTGCCGGCGATGATCTTCTGAAGCAGCTCGAATGTGCTGTTCATCTCGGTGGCGCTACCGGTCTGCTGCCGCATTTCGGCGACACCATACATATTCCGGATGTTCGACTGCGTGTCGCCATGCGAATACCCGAGGTAATCCAGGTTATTCGACGCCTTGACGGCGGTGGCGAGCGTCTTGTCGATAATGTCGGCGTTGTTGTAGCCGATCGACGCAATCGCGGACATCTTCGCGTGAATCGCGTCCAGGTTCGAGATGAACTTCAACTGCCGCGACATGGTCTCGGCGCTGGCGAACAGGGCGTCTTCCTCGCTCTTAGGCAGATTCAGTGCGGAAACCTGCGTTTTCGCCCGCTCGACCTGATCGGCAACTCCGACACTCTTGCTGAGACCCGCTTCGATCTTGGTTGCTGCATAGGTCTGAGCAATACCCTTCCAGATTGCAGCGACCGATTCAGCTTGACGCTTTTGCTCGTTGGCGGTCTCTTGCGCCAGGCGTCGTTGCTCCGCGGCGGTGTCACGTGCCGATTGACGTACCGCTGCGTCCGCTTCGCGTCTATCACGAACTTCCTGGTCGACGTAGGTCTTCTTGAGGCGCGCAAAGTCCTGGGCGCCGCGCTCCTGTTCCTTCTGCGCTGTCTTGCTTTCGGCCAGGGCGGCGCGTCGGATGCGCGCAATCTCCTCGGCGTTCTTCTTGCCGGCGTAGCTCGCGACTTGATCTAGTTGCGCCTTTTGCGCTGCTGCGGTGCGTTCCGCTGCCGCCTGTTCTTGAATCAGGGCCAGGTTAGCGCGGCGCTGCACCTGCTCCTGTTTCATGCCGTCGATACTCTTTTGCGTATCGATTGCCATGATGCCGGCCGCCGTCGCGTTTTGACGCAACCGGTCTGCTTCTACCGCCTGGTCGGCCTTGGTGCTGACCATGCGACCAGTGATTGGGTCTTGCGTGGCGCGGGCCGGCATGACTTCCCGACCGAGCGCCTGGTTGTTTAGCTCCTGTTCGAGCTTTCTGAGTTGCAGGAGCGTGGATTCGCGCTTGGCGATGATCCGGTCGTCGCTCTCAATCTCGGCGCGCAATGCAGCCTGGCGCGACTCGCTGAACTCCTGGGAGGTTTTCTTTGCTACCGCAGCGCTGTTGGTTTGCGCCTTGTCGAGCGCAGCGAAGCCCTCACGCGAGGCGAGCATCCGAGTTTGCGCTTGGGCCATTTTGGCCGCCAGCGTCTCGGTTTCTTTAGATACGGTGGAAAGGCTCTTTGAGAGCGGCGTCAGACTGCCGTCGAGCTGCTTGGCGTTGGCGCTGGCCGCATTGGAATTCTCAGCCAGTCGCAGGATGCTGCTGCTTGCGACCTGTAACTGGCCGAGCATGGCTTTCAGGGTGCCTTCCAGCCCCTTGAAACCACTGCCGAAGGTTTGTACGTTCTTGGTCAGGTCTGCGACCGCCGTTTCCATCTTGTCGGCGGACTTAGTGAACCCGTTAAGGCCCAACTCCAGGTTTTTGACGACTTCTGCGGCGCTCTTGCCTTTGACGCTGAAGCCAGCGTCATCCAACGATAGAACGACCTTGATTTCTTTAACCGTCATGCTCTGACCTCAAACTATAGTAATTTCGACAGCTCCTTCAGTTCGGCGAAACCAACTTCATCTCTTTCTGCATGAAGTGGAGATCGACCTTCACTGGCTTTGCCTTCCAACTTCACGATCGTTCCGGCCTCAACAACCAACTGCTGCCGCAACTCTTGCGCTACTTCACCACTTGGCGCCGAACCACACACCGCGACGGTCAGTTGACGCATATCTCTCTGGGCCATGATTCGGTCGATATTTCCGCTCATGAGCCAGAAAGTCTTAATGGAGAGCTGCTTAATCTCTCCAGGGCTTAACCCGTAGAAATGGGCCACGCGGCAGAAGAAGAAACCGAAGTCGATTTCCTCTATCTGTGGGCCGCTTAGTTTCCCGCTTCACCTTCGGTCGCCTGCTCTTCCTGACCATCCACGTCTTCGCCGCGCACAAAAATAGTGATCGACGACAGGACTTCCAGGGAGTAACCACCAATGACTTCGCGCGGCAGGCTCGGAACGCTGCGGCAGATCATGTCGATCGTTGCCTGGATCTGCTCGACCACGCTTTCCGCTTTCGCAATGCGCTCGGCATCCAGCGATGTCTGGATGAAGTTATCCACGGTCATGCCGTGGATCGGGTAATCCTTGCCGTTGATCTTCAGCGCGCGTTGTGTCGCTGCACTTGCTTCGGCCAGCTTGTCCAGGTTCAGAATCTTTGGCATTGCACATTCCTTGTAAAACAGCCCCGCTTAAAGTCAGCGGGGCTTATGGGTTGAAAATCTACTTACGTCACGAGTGACTGATATTACGAGCCGACAAAAAACAACTTAGCCGTCACGGGGTCTGGGTAGCCGTTAAAGTCCACATCATAAATCCGCTCTGCTTCGAGCTTGTACGCGAACTTCAGCGCGCCGGCAGTTGCCGCCTTCGGAATGACAAAGTCTTCCGACTTGTCAGTGTCCGGCTTTGCCGACGGGTGCAAGCGCAACTCTTGCGCCACCGATAGCAGATCAATGCCGATCGCAGTGGTTACATCAACGTGCGCATACGACGCGTCCACGCCGCCAGCCAGAGTTGCGCCAGACGTGGTGACAGAAACGCCAGCAGTGCCCGTTGCGATGGTGAACGCGTTACCCGCAGCACCGCGAACGTCATAAACGATAGAGACGACGTTCGTGGTGGCGGTGTAAGTTGATGGACTAACGGCAGGGTCGATCGACGCATTCAATGCTGCGGCCAGGTTTGCTGCGCAAATGGCGGTTGTCGCGCCAATCGCTACATCAAACGCGCCAACTGGAACGGTTTTGAAAGTGAATGTCTTGCCGCCCACGACGACAGTTTGACTGTTGGTTGGCAGCGTTGCGATCGTCATCGAGCCAGACGCAAACAAGCCGTCCGTAACGAGAGTTGCGCCAGGCATGATCGCAACCAAATTGTCCAGCGTGGTTTCCGCCAGCGGAGTTTTGACCGTCACGTCGCGGCCCATCAGGTATTCGTTGATGGTAGTTTTGCCGAATTGATCGACGTTGACCTTGTGGGTCTGGGTTGTTACGGTGACTTCGACGCCGCCTTGGGTATAACCCAGATCGACACCGCCGTAGAACACCTTGCAAACGCCTAATTTGACGTTCTTGGTATTACTTGCCATTCGAATGCTCCTTTGCAAAGAGAGGAAATGCTTGATAAGTCATTACTGACTTATTTAATATAACACAAATTGGACGATTCGCCTAGAAGAACTCGTCCAGGACCCGTGCCAATTCGGCGTCAATCGTTTTATCCACTTCATCGGCAGCGCGTCGCAAGAAGCCACCGCCCACCCGAAAGCCAGGATTGCCGTCTTGCTTCTGTTGCGACTTCGGCCCCAACCGCATGAAGCCCATCGGCTCCAGGTGCTCGTGGATCTCATACGCGTAGTCGCCAATGACCTTGCCTGGCCGTTCCGGTATCGGCATCTCCATATCGATGTAGATCTCAACCTCGGTGCGGGTGAAGCGCCCCAGGTCGTCACGCGCCTGGCCGGCACCCTCTTCCGGTCGCATCTTGATCGCCTTCTCCATGTTGCCGTGGTCTATTGGCGCCATCTTGATCGCGAGGTCGCGCAGCTCCTTGCCGCGGGCGATCAGCTCTCTCAGCACCCGACGCCTGGCCGTGCTGTCAAGCCGCAGCAGCATTTCCTCGGTAGAGGTGACGCCGGTCACTTTGACGCCCATTACGCCGCCTTGACGAAGCAGCAGTCGAAGGAAACGTTGAACTCCAGCAGGTTGCCTTTGGAGAGTGGAAACGCCACCGGCTCTGTCAGTGGGCGGCAGAACTGAAAATACAGTTCATTGTTGACGCTCTTCTCCGACATGGTCAGCGTGGCGATTACCGCCTTCATCAGCGCGTCCGCCTCTGCATAGGAGTGACTGCGCACGATGACCTGGAAGTCGGTGCGGTAGTAGCCCTTGATTTCGTAGTTGATCTTGGTGCCGCTAAGAGGCGAACGCAGCAGTACCGCCTTCTCCGCGTCTTCGGGCATCATGTGTAGAAAGACCGTCTGGCCTTTGACGCCAACCGCGGCGCCCTCAAGCATGTCGGCAAGTGGCATCAGATCCATTATTTACTCCAGAAGTGCGCAGTGATGCGGTAGTGATCGAGCCGGCCCTGAAGGTCACGGCGCGGCGACAGGCCCATGATGCGCAACTTGCAATTCTCCACCTCGATAATGTCGTCGATGCGCGCCTTGGTCGTTTTGGGGAGCAAAATCACCGACTCCGCCTCCAGCTCCATTGCGTTGCCGCGGGATGCCGATGAGTCAGCGCGAATCGAGGACTTTTCATTGGTGATGACCAGCTTGACGACCGTACAGCGCTCGCGCACGAAGGTGCTTGGCGTGGGTTGCCCGTACACGTCGGTCTTGCCGGAACTCAACTGGATGCGACAGTTCTGATTAGGTAGAAACATGGGTCAATAAGGCGCGTGCGTTGTGGTGAAATACCGTGTCACGTACCGATTCCAGGCTCGGGTAGAGCGTGCTGGCTCCGGACAGCGACACAATCATGTTTTGGTAATGGTGCGCGTGATCGGGATGAGCCACTTGCGCCAGGTCGCCCTGTTCGGCCAGGATTGCGGCCTGGTTGTCGATGAAACTCTGGTAGGCGAAGTCCCGCGCCAGCGTTTTGACCAGCGTGCCTGCCTGCCACTTGCGACCGGCCGTATCGAGCGCGTCAAACGTGGGGCGCTCCAGGCGAGCCTGGAGTAACTGACCGATGGCGCCGGCTGAACCCATCAGCAGCGTTTTCAGGCCACCGCCAGTCTGCTTGTAGCGTCGCATCATGTCGGTCATGTTTTTGGTCACGATGACATTCAGGGCGTTCAAGAATGACGCTTCCCGCTGCAATAGCACGTAACTCGGGGCGCCATAGCTGATGTCGTCTAGGTAGCGGTCAGTCATTGAGGTGGCAGCGCGCATGAAGTCCCGCACCAGCTTGTGGCCGTCCGTCATCAGACGAGTGTGGGCGGCTGGCGACTTGTCCACCCCAGGAGCGACCGTCGCAAGGTAGCGACCGGTCAGCGCCTGGGTGAACATTTCGTAGCTGGATGCCAGCGCAGTGCCAAAGGTATCGAATTGCATTACCCGCGCCCGATCCGCTTGGCGAAGGTGACGAAATACGACAAGTAGCCGAGCGCGCGCTTGCAAACCGGCAGGTCAAGCGGCTTGCCTGGCCGGTACATCTGCTTCACGTCACCGATCGTCTCCAACATCAAGCCTTCCCTGCGTCGGCCCTCGACCACATTGCCGCCTAGAATGGCATCAGCCTCGACCAGTTGCGCCTGGCGCAATGCAAAGACGAACTTCTCCGGCAGCTTCGAGAACTGCTGCGGGGTCAGCAATGCCAGGTTCCCGTTGAATAGGAACATGCCGTTGCTCGACACGTAGTTGGTCGAATAGGTGCCTTCCGGTACGAAGTTCAGGCTGTCCTGGCCCCAATTGATGTTCGAGTTCAACTGCGAGAAATTCAACTGGACGATATGGGAGCGTGCGTCGATCAGCGCAGCAACACGATCCTGCGAGACGGCGGCATCCCAACTTGGCGTGTTGGGGATCGACAGCGCCAGGAATTCCGCCTGTGCGATATTCTGGAACGAGTTGACGCCGATTTGCAGCGGATCAGCCGTCTCGATGCCATAGGGTGCGCTCATAACGACGGTGTTGCCGGCCACAACGCAGAACAAGTCCACGTTGCGAACCCCGCTCACGACGCCGTCCGGCAATGCGTTAATCTCCGCAGGAACGGGAATGGATGCCTGCGGCGAGCCGCTAACGAAGCCGTTCAGCGTTGAGCGCGTGACGACCTCGGCGCCATTCTGGTCGGTTACGCGGTACTCGATGCCGGTGACGGTGATCGGGTTGCCGTTTTTGTCCTGAAGCTGCACGGACAACGTAACATCTGTTCCTGCGAGAAAAACGTCCATGTGTTACGCCTTTGGTGCGGAAGCCTTCGCCAGCGCCGCAATCAGTTCCTTGATCGAGTTGCCTTTGATGCCGAGCGGTTCAGCGATTTCGCGCAAGCCTTTGATGCCCTGCTCGTCCGCAATCTTCGACAGCTCTTCCTCGGTGAATGCGCTGGTAGCGGTGGTGCCTGGCTCGACCTGCGTGCCGGCATTCAAGGCGTCCTGATCATGTTGCTTTTCACCGACCAGGAATACCGGCGCCGGCGTGTTCGCATGATCGAGCAACGATTGCGCCACCGATGCGGTCGTGCCGTCTTCCCACTCGCACAGGAATTGCGCCGCCATGCGTACCGCGTCCAGCGGGCGCACGTCAGTGGTCGACAGGCCGTCCTCGAAAAAGACCACGCCCATCTGACCGGTGTAGGTTTCAAAGCCAGGTTGTGTCAAACGAAGTTTCATTACTTTCCTTTCGGATAAAGAAAAAGGCGGGTCTTGCGAACCCGCCTCTATTGTACGTCAGTCGTGACTGATGTAAAAGATTAAATGTTTGTCACACCCTGAAGTGCGGCGATCGAACGTGTGGACTTCAGGGCCAGGCCCGAGTACCACTTCAGACGGATACGGGTCGCATCCTTGTTTTGGACAGTGCCGATATTCTCGACGACGATACCGGCGTTGTCACCACCGTACAGACCATGCAGACCGTCCAGTTCGTTCATGCGCAAAGCGTAGACCGAGCAGGTGTTGGCCGAAGTGCCGTGCGCTTCGTTAGAAGCCAGGAACTCGTTCATGATCACAGGGATGCCGTTGTGAGTCAGCATTGGGCGACCGAAGTTTTCCAACATTTGCATCACAGCGTCGGTGCCGTAGGTTGCGCGCAGCAATGCGCGGAAAGCACGAATGGTGCCGCGTCGCATCACAATCACGTCGGCGCCGTTTGGCACCGCGTCACACAGTTCGTCCAGCATCGACAAAGTCAGCGCATTGCCATTCACGCCAGCGTCAACGATTTGCTTGCCGCCGGCAGTTGCCGCGTAAGCCTGGGCTTGCGCGACCAGCTTTGGCAGGCCGTCAAACACTTTAGGGTTGGTGGACGAATCACCAGTCGCCAACGCTTTGTGGAATTCACGACCAACGGTCTTAGCCTTCTTAGCGATCTGAATCGCCATTTGGCTGTTGGTGTCGCTCATGGTTTGTTGCAGGAACTTGTCGATGTCAACGTCACCAGCGAGTATGCGCAGCTTGGCGACCACTTCGGTGAAGCTGGCAGACGACTCGTTCACAGCGTCGTTCGGGTCGAGCCAGTCGGCACCACCCAGAGTGTTTTCACGGTTGTAGACGTATGCCTTGCCGTCGGTTTTCACGAACGGCAAAATGGCAAACAGGTCGTCGCGGTCGATGATTTCATCAACCACACCGGCGATGAGCTGGTTATTGCTCAAATGCTCGGCTTCTTGGCGTAACAGAGGCATTGCGTGTCCTTTAATTAAGAATCAAAAAAAATGAGTTTCAATTAACGGGCCTAAGTCGCTCTAAGTCACCGATGGCTGCAACAATACGCCATAATGGAGCATTTGTCAAGTCACCGGTGACTTATCTTGACAGCCGTTATTTACTTCATGGAGCCAGACAGCAGGTTCAGGTTCTTCAGACCAGCGGCAATCTTCGAGGTCGAATCCGTTGGCGACTCCTGCCGCGGCTTGGTGTCCACCTTCGGGTTCGAGCTAGAGCCGGCGCCTGGCTTCACCTTGCTCTTCAACAGGTGATCCTTGTCCGGATCGGCTTCGACGATCTTGCGCAGCGCTTCATCGAACGCGACGGCGTTGCCGTGCGAGTCAACCAGCGCGGTGCGGTTGGTTGCGCCACGTGGCTTGTCGTAGCCAACAACCTTGCCTTCTTCCAGGTCGAAATGGTCGCCATAGACGATTCGGGCCTTG
>FTJL01000556.1_pt4 | contig 20641 bp, 14 predicted proteins | sample 1658551 | NCBI WGS metagenome assembly FTJL01 (sample SAMEA3914835, study PRJEB12502) | metagenome | biome: forest; material: soil | place: Canada | collected 2011-07-03 | depth 0.3 m
TCGATATTCTGGTGAACAATGCCGGTCGCGGCATGAAATACGTCAGCAACGAGTTTCTGACTGAACGGACACGCTTCTGGGAGGTCGCACCGGAAACGTGGCGCCTGGTGATCGACACCAACGTGAACGGCCCTTTCATGATGGCAAGACAGGCGGTTCCCGTGATGCTGAAGGCGGGCTGGGGACGGATCGTCAATGTTTCGGTGAGCCAAGGGACCATGCGCCGAGCCGGCTTTTCTCCCTATGGTCCTTCGAAGGCGGCACTGGAATCGGAGACGATCATCTGGGCGCAGGATCTCGAGGGCACGGGTGTTACCGTGAACGCGATACTGCCTGGAGGAGCTACGCTTACCGGCATGATCCCGCACACCATGTCGGAGCAGGCGAAATCAGCGCTGCTCGATCCTTCCATCATGATCCCACCGCTGCTTTGGCTGGTGTCGCGGGAAGCCGATGAGATGACGGGCCGTCGTTTGGTCGCGACGAAATGGCAGACGGGTGGCGATGGTAAATCGGCAGCAGAAGCGGCGACCGAACAAGCCGGCTGGTAGGGGCCAACGCAGTTTGGTGCAAAATGTCTAATCAGTCGCGCTCCGGTCCACCGCGCAACGCGGCCTCAAGAATGGGCTTGGTCCACTGCGGTGCGCGCTGCAATATCTTCAGATCATCGGGGGCGGGTGAGATGACTCGGCTATTTTCCATCTCGAGCACGAGCAGAGGGTCCGGCACTTTGCCGTCGGCAGCCGCCTCTGCGCTGTTGTCGTAGACCTTGATGTATGCCACGTGAGGCATGAGTTTGATGAGGTTCAGCTGCGCTTGGCCGTAGCGCTCGCGGATTTTCTCTTCTGGAATGGGATGGCCACCTGCCGCAACGCGAGCCGCGACGCGTGCGATGTGTAGCTCGGGGGAAGACAGTCCGCAGAACCAGATCAAGACGTCGTGCGTTTTCGTAGCCTCCAGCATCCTGGCTGTCACTGTCTTACCGCCCAGTGTTGTTTCGAAGGCGTAGTTCAAGCCTTTCGCAACGGCTTCGTCAAAGCGACGCATGCCCTCCTGCCACCCGTGCGCATTCGCGGTTTCCTGGTCGCATCCTGTTGCGGCCTTGATCTCTCGAGCGAATGTATCGGGGTTGAACCAGGTCAGTCCGTCGCGTTCGAGAAGGTAACCGCCGATCGAACTCTTACCTGCTCCGTTTACGCCGGCAAGGACGTAGAGAACGGGCCGTGTCATCAATAACCCGAGCCCGCTTTCACTTTGCCACCCAACTTGGCACGTCTGCGGATGGTCGATTGCAGGCGAGCCGCCGCGGACTGGCTTTGAAGCACCGAGAGACGTTCATCAAAGCTTTGCCTCAGTCCCGCCAGCGCCGCTTCGGTCTGAGCCTTCGACTGCTCTACGAGTTGCATGAGAGCGTCATATTCCGCCACGGGGATAATTACGGCCTCGGGCTCATCGTGATTGGTTACCAAGAGCTTCCCCTTGCTCCGCAGCGTATTCATCATCCCTCGCCACCCGAGCCTTTTCAGATCGGACGCGGGAGCGCGAGGCAGCTTCGCGAGAGGCAGAAAGGTGGTGGGTTTTGCCGGCGTGCTCATGGGGTTCCTCCTGAGCTTGCACTCTACCCCGATAGTCATATTTTTACCATTTTACCCATTATGGCCAATTTGGCCTTGGGGTCGCCGGTTCTGTGACGTTCGGCGCGGCGTGCCCGCTGAACCTGATCCAGCGCTTATCTCTTGGGATACGCCGTGAAAATATAATCTTTTGCCGCGACCGCCGTATGGCACGCGTACCCGCATTCCGTACCGGTCACTGACGGCTTGAACGTGTCTGAAGCTGCATCGTAGTCAAACTTGGCGTAGGCCCAGCCGTGCGTTTTCGGGAATTTCTTGGAGTCCTTCTCGATAAACGCCAGCGACTTCAGCGTGTCGGGTACCTCCACGAAGTAAGGCGACACGGGGTTCTTCTTTTTGACCCATTCAATCTTTACAACCTTGGATCCTTCGGGAAACAACTTGCCGTTATCCGGAACGCCCTGCTTGTAGGCGGTCATCATCACGGGATTCGCCAGAATAGACTTGATGCTGCCTTCTGTGGCGCTCGGTGCGACGTTCTGCCAGGTGTCGTATCCCTTGAACTCGGAAAACGCGAGTCCGTCCGGCACCGTGAGCGTGAATCTGTCCTGCGCTGCAAGCGCGATGCCGCCCAAGACAGCCAGCGATACCGCGCTGAACGCAATGATCGGAATGCTTCTGGTCTTCATGTCAGACACCTCTTGTTCGTTTGCGCTGCAAATGGATCTGCAGAGGACCGGGCAACTGCCTTGAGTCTGCCATGACTCAATGCAGGTCGCGCACTGAGGCACTATACTTGACGCAAGCGCGCCATTGCCGTAAGAGCGCCGGAGGGAGCGACGGCCGCGCACATGCTGACGCATGGCTACCGGGGCTAAGGATATGACCGTCATTCGAATCCTCGAAAAAGACAACAATCGCCGGGGAGACCTCTTCGGGCGCCTGATGGCGGATCTTTTTGTCGCGCTGGGCTACGAGCAGCCGCGTCTGAACGTACACAAGTCGGGCCGCGAAGTGGATCTTGACGCGCCGCACCGGCTTGAAAAACGGCGCGCCATCGGGGAATGCAAGGCGGTAGCCTCTCCCGTCGGCGGCGACGACTTGAATAAATTCGCCGGTGTGCTGGATGTCGAAAGCAGCTCCGACATTCCGGCGGTCGGCTACTTCATCTCCCTGTCCGGTTTTACCGAGTCGGCGCGAGAACAGGAGCGCGAGCGAAACAAACGCAGTCGACTGTCGACGGTTCTGTTGGACACCACCGGAATCGTTCGAGAATTGATCAATGGTCGGATTCTCGTTACACCCGAGCGTGCGGCCGAAGTAGCGGGCCGACTCCGCGGCCCTGTTGACGGCTGCGAATTGGACGGTTCATCTGAGCTGCTGGCTCACGAACGCGGGTGGATCTGGGCGGTCTTCTACACAACCGGAAAGACTCGAAGCCACCTGGTGCTCGTGCACTCCGACGGGACGCCGCTGTCGCTGCGGTTGGCTGAGGAGGTCGTTGCATCCGACCGGGACTGCGGCGGCGTCCTTGGCTCGCTTGCGTGCCTGAATCGGGACGTCGCGACTCCGGGCGTCGAGAAGGGATTTGCAGCGGTCCTGGAGGAGTACCGACGGTATCTCACGCAGGAGTGCGGATCCATTCATTTGGACGGGCTGCCGGCCGACGGTGATGTAGGCTCACGGCCCCTGAAGCTCGAGGCGCTTTTTGTTCCTTTGCATCTCGATGTCGCTGTCAGGGAGTGGAAGCGCCGCTCTGTCGGCGAAGTACTCCGCGAGTCCCAGCGTCTGGCGATCCTCGCGCCGCCCGGTGGTGGCAAGTCTACTCTCATCAAGCGCCTTGCCGTGGCATACGTGGATGCAAGCCGGCGTAACGCTCTGCCCGATGATTTGCCCAATACGGATTGGTTCCCGCTGTTTTTCCGCTGCCGCGAGCTTCGAGAGCTGGCGCGCAGCTCGTTTCAGGAGTTGGTTCAAGCTGTTTCAAATCGCGATCCCATGCGAGTGCATGCCGCAGCATTTCGTGCATACGTCGACCGTGCGCTCACTGAAGGACGTGTTCTCCTTTTGGTAGATGGATTGGACGAAATATCCGATCCGGGAGATCGCGCCGCGTTTGTATGTACGATGCGCTCCGCACTGCAAGCCTATCCCAGTACGGCGATAGTCCTGACTTCCCGGGAGGCCGGGTTTCGTCATGTGGCCTCGCATCTTGCTGCGGTATGTACTCGTGCGACACTCTCGCCGTTCGATGAGCAGGACATTCTACGACTCACCGTCGCGTGGAATAGAGAAGTGGTCGGAGAGTCCGCCAAGGTACGTGAAGATGCTGAGCAGCTCGCGCGCACCATCGTTGAGAATGACCGGATTCGCCAGCTGGCGGTGAATCCACTGTTGCTGACGACGTTGCTGCTCGTGAAGCGCTGGGTCGGTTCACTGCCGACCAAGCGCGCGGTTCTGTACGGCAAAGCCGTCGAACTGCTCCTGATGACCTGGAATACGGAAGGCTTCGAGCCCATACCGGAGGACGAGGCTTATCCGCAGTTGTGCTACGTGGCTGTCTCCATGCTGCTTTCGAAAGTCGAGCGCATAAGTCGTCCCGGGCTGGCGGCGCTCCTGCAGCAGGCCCGCGATAGCCTGCCTGCCGAACTCGGTTACGTGAAGGGAACGGTCGATGATTTCATCCGGCGCGTCGAGGACCGCAGCAGCCTGCTGATGATGACCGGCCATGATGTGGAGGAGGGGCGGCTCGTGGAGTTCTTCGAGTTTCGTCATCTGACGTTTCAGGAATTCCTGGCCGCCCGCGCGATCGTCGCTGGATGGTATCCCGGGCACGAGAAATCCAACACGCTGGCCTCCGCCCTGGAACCCTATTTCGTCGATGAGAAGTGGCGGGAGGTCATTCCGCTCGCGGCGGTGCTGGGGGGCAAGAACGCCGACGAGCTGATTGCACGGCTGACCGATCATCTTCGCTCATCGGAAGGCGATACCTTGACTTCCGCGTACAGGACTGCTGGCATCGTACTGGGCTCATGTCTGGCCGACGAGGCCGCAGCGCGTCCTGAGACCATCCGCAGGGCGTCCAGGGTTCTGATCGAGAACGGCTTCATCGGACACAGGCAGGGCTTCGACCCCCTGCTGTGCCGTGGAAAGTATGGCGGCACGCTGCGGGCCGAAGTCCGTGACTTGCTTCTCCAGGCGACCGCAATCGACCGGGATGTTGCCGCGGCGCTGAGGGCGATCGCCTGGTCTGAGTTTCCTTCCGAGCACCTGCAGGATCGGCCTGCGTTTATCGAGAAATGTCGCCGTGGGCTGCTGTCCTCGGACCGATTTACGCGTTACGAGGCCGCCGCCGGATGCGTCTGCATCATCGAGTCTTTCGGTTCGCGCGAGACACGCAACGAAGCGATAGTGGACGGGATCGCACAGGCCATATTGCCGCTGCTGTATTCGCAGGATTCACTGGACAATTACTATGCGGGCTGGAGCTTGTATTTGTTGGGTCACAACGATTTGTGGACCCCACCGACGGAGCCCAACGTGTTGGAGAGGATGTTCGTTCTGTGGCAGGAATCGACGGACCCCGTGATCAGGGGCGGGTTTGCGGAATCCATTGCAAACCAATCGTTGGTCGCGCGCGCGCCCGAGGCTCGCCCGCAGCAGATCACACGAGAGCAGATCGGCAGTCTGCTAAAGAAATATAAGAAGAGACCCGGCCACTTTGACCGCTTGGCGTTATTGCTGATCGCGTGGTACTGGTCTTTGGTGGACACCCGGCGTTTGGCAAGCTATGTGCGCGCCTGGGAAAGAGGCAAGGACTTGGGTTTTTCAACAGCCAGCACTCAGACCTTTGAGGTAATTTGTACGGAGTTGGGGGTTGATATCGACGCCCTTCGGATGCCGAGAGGGAAGCCTTCGGGCCCGGCGAACGAGCGGACGGAGTAACCGTCCCCAGCGGGACGTGGTAAATTTCCTGACTGCGCTAACATGAGTCCGCGCGTCGTTACAGCCGAGCGCAGCCAGGAACAACCCCGCATGGACTACGGCGAACACTTCGAAGAACTCGGTACCTACGAGCGACACCTGAACAACGTTCAGATCGCCGTGCGCGGTTTCGCATCGAGCTGGGTGGTCGCCGCGGGTGCGGGTATAGGCGCCGTGCTGCTCGCCAAGCTGGACGCCGATGCCGTGTTTACCAAGGCCGATCTGGTTGCGGCGATTGCGCTCGTGGCCAGCGTCGGAATCTTCGGGCTATGGTTGTTGGACCAATACGTCTACCACCGGCTGTTAAACGGTGTCTTCCTGGCCGGGTTGGGAATAGAGCTGTCACGTCCGGATGCCTTGCCGCTGCGAATGTGTATGGTCCAGCGGACGCCGCGGGGTGCGAGTCTTGCGACGACTTTTCTCTACGCCTCGTTCCTCGTGATGCTGCTCTTCATCACTTGGGTAGTGCTCGTGGAGACGCGAGCGGCCAACACCGACTATGGAACCATGCCGATCCTCTTTTTGGCGGTCATCGGCCTGTCTATCGCGGCGCTGTTCGTCATGAGAAGCCGCACGAGCGGCCGGTCCGCCGCACTGGAGGGCGAGTTCGGCCAGGCCATGAAGAATTTCTGGGGAGGCTCGCCGGAGGATCGTATGCAGGCCATTGTGGCGCGCTTCCGCGGCCGCTATGGCGGTAAGGTGGTCATTACCGGGGGTGAATACTCCGGCAAGACGCAACTCATCGGCGAGTTGCACAAGCGCAAACTGAACGTCGTCGCGGAAAGCGCGATCGACGTGCTGGGGCGGCTGGCGCAGCAACACGGGTCGGTCGAAAAAGCCGCCGCATGGCGCGCCCATAACATGACCGAATTCCAGAAAGAGGTGGCCTTGCTGCAGGCGAGCCGTGAAAGGGCCGCGCCGGCGGAAGAACTGGTTCTGCTGGACCGCGGCTTGCACGACGGCTTCGCCTTCTGCCAGCAAGCCGGCCGACCCGCGCCGCCGCAATTGTGGGAGAACGCCGCAGCCTGCCGCTACGCCGCCGTATTTGTACTCGACACCCTCGAGCCATTCGTATCGCGTGCAGCGACCGGGCGTGCCGGCACGCTGGAGGAATCGCTCAAGATCCGGGAACTGGTCGAGACGATCTATCGGGCCTGCGGCATACCGGTGTATCGGGTGCAGGTATTTTCACCCCTGGAGGCGGAAAATCTGCGCCGGCGCGCGCTCTTCATCGTCGACAAGCTCACCGACGAGGAGCTGCTGTCCCCGACAACCCGAACTCGCATCGCCGGGGAATTGGCGGGTTAGGGTTGTCGGTTGAGCCGTCAGCCCGATGGGTCATAGTCGAAATTCGCTTGCCCGTCTTTCCGGGACCCGAAGGAATAAACCACTCCGACGTAGATGACCCGCCCTGCGACAGTCCGTTGATAGGCTTCCGTGAAGGTCGGCGTCGTGATGAATCTTTGCAGGCGCTGGCCATTGAAGAGGTCTGAGACCGTCATCAGCGCCGTCAGATCCGCTCTCACCTGGCGCCTGTACCCGAGATTGACGATGTCGATGGCACTGACATAGCCCTGCGGAGTCAGCCGCTTGTCCGAGCGGGTCACGGTAAGCTGCGCAGAATCGTCGACCGTGGGCCGGTAGTCGAGCTTCACCTTCGCGTTCAGACCGGTAGTCGACTGCAATCCGGGTATGCCCAGCGCGGTCGTATCGATCTGGCTGTGAAACAGGTTGCCGCTGACGGCAAGGGCAAGCGTCGGGACGATATGGCCGTTGGCGGTAAACTCGAGTCCTGCCGAATCGTCCGTTGGCAGATTGGTCTTCGTCGTGAGCGTCAGGCCGTTACCGAGGTAATCGGTCACGTCCGTTACGCTGTCCCGGTTGCGGCGGAAGTAACCGGTCAGAGCGTAGGCCTGCGCCCGGCCTTCAAATCCGTAGCCCAGTTCGTAAGACTGGGTGAACTGCGGTCTTAGGTTGGGGTTGCCCGCATTCAGATTCGGCGCGTACTCGTAATCGACGTAGGGATTCAGATTCTCGAACTGCGGGCGAGTCACGCGGCGGCTCGCGCCCAGCGACAGCGTCGATTCATCGGACAGGCTGTAGTCCACGTGCAGGCTCGGATAGATTTCAAAGTACGTGTCCGTGTTCGAGATGTTGTCGGTCAGCTGCTGCGCATCCCTGTGGGTGAGCTCCGCCCGCAATCCGCCCAACCCGCTCCAGGCGCCACGGCTCATCTGATAGCTCGTATACAGTGCATTGATCTGTTGTCGGACCTTGAAGTCGTTGATGAGGCTCGGGTCGCTCACCTGGGCCCCGGTTACCGGATCGACATTGTTGCCGAAATTGCCGAACTTGTAGTCGTCCTGCTCGAAGGCGTAGCCGAGCTTCAGGGAACGCGTCTTGGACATCGGCAACGCATAGTCGGCACCGAACTCGCTCGTCGCATGACTCTCGCGAAAGCTCAGGTTGTTGTAGAAGGTCTGCGCGGGCGGAATGAACGAGTCATTCGTATAGTCATAGTGTTCGTGCTGCAACGATGCCGATCGATGCAGTGAGAAGTCGAGCGTCTCGCCGGGACGGGCGAGCTTCTGGCTGAATCCGAGTTTCTGATCCAGGTCCGTCTGCGGATCGTGTCCGGTGCTCAGGCGCCGCGTGGAGCTGGTGATAACTCCGGAAGCGGCGATGTTGTCGTCCAGTTGCGTGTAAGTACGCAGGCCCCCGCGATCGGCCCAGCTGGTCGACCCGCTGATGGATTGCCGGTCGTTCAACGCGTACTCGGCAGAAAGTCCGACCGTTGGGACTGCGCGATGGATCCTTTCGCTAATGGAGTTCTTGCTTTCGTCCGGCAGCCCTGTAATCGGGTCCGGCGCCATGACGTCGGACTGCACGAGACGCTGCCGATAGTCCTGTCGATAGCTTGCTGTGGCGGAAGCGCTCAGTGGCCCGGAACCGTAGCCACCGTCTGCTCCAACCACAGAGCGTCCGCCGCTCCCGAGGCTACCCTGCAGGGAGCCTGTCAGGCCACCCGAACGCTTCTTGCGCAGGATGATGTTGATGACCCCCGCAGCGCCATCGGCCTTGAACTGCGCGGGCGGGTTCGTGAGCACCTCGATACGCTCGATGTCCTTCGCTGGGATGGACTGCAGACTGTCGCCTGCTGAGGGACCGGAGAATTGTGTGGACGGTTTACCGTCAATCAGTATCAAGACATTGGAATCCCCGCGCAGCGAGACGATGCCATCCGCATCCACTTCGACGGAGGGAATGACGGTCAGCACGTCACTCAAGCTGCCGAAGGTGCTTTGCACATCCGACGTCACGCTGTAAACCTTGCGGTCTATCCGTGTTTCGACCGACAGCTTCTGGCCCGAGACGACGATTGTATCCACCGGGGCGCCTGTGGGAGGGGGCGGATCATCTGCCCCCCTTGCGAGCGGGCACGCCAGGACCAGGCCAAACGCAACATAGCGGATCATGGGAACGATTCTCGTGGATTAAAAGGCGCTCTCGGCGTGTACGGTGACGGCGCCGCGTTGATGATAAGAAGAACCCCGTAAGGATCACGTAAGCGGATTTGCGGACGGCACGGCTTTTTGAACAAAAGTCGACGCCAATCACTGCATTAGCCGCGCAGGACGCTTACTTTTTCGGTGTGCCGGCGAGGTAGTGGGTGCTCGGCCGATCAATAACACCTGTGAGCTGCTAAATGGGATGCTGCCGACCCCTTCAGAAGATGCCTGCGTGTGGTCGGTCACACTATCCCACACGCGCTGTCTTCCAGTTGTCCGTATTCGGCGCGCTCCTCATGCTCTGCGTGTTGCGCGTAGCATCCGCGCAGCAGTTCACGTTTCGCCAGTACGTCCAACAGGACGGTCTCTCCAATCTCTCGGTCAGTGCCCTGCTGCAGGATCGGGCGGGCTACGTTTGGGTGGGCACCGAAAACGGCCTGTTTCGACACGACAGTACGGACTTCGAGCGATTTGCAGACGCGGACGGCCTTGAGGACACCGCCGTTCACAGCGTGGCAGAGGACTCGTCGGGCCGGTTGTGGGTCGGTACCTCGCGTGATCTGTATGTGCGCGCCGGCCTTCGCTTTCGTCCTGTGCGACCCGACGGCCGTCAGCTCACTGTGCAGGCAGGCTCGCGGATTTCGGCCGCCGCGTCGGACCGGCTACTGGTCATCGACAAGGAAGAGTTGTTGGAACTGCGGCCGTCGGCCGGGAGCGACGTCTGGCACAGCCGCAATTATTTCACGGCTGACCAACTCCGCTCGATACCGGCTCTGGCCCATCTGAGCAGCCTCTATTCGGATCCTCGCGGGCGCATCTGGCTCGGCTGCGGTGAGGGGATATGCAGAGTACAGGACGGCCACGTCGATACATGGAATGCGAGCAGCGGAGTTCCTAAGGATGTATGGCATAGCTGGATCCTAGACGGCGACGGGCGCCTGTGGGCGCGCGGGCTGCAGCACGTCGTCGTCTTGAATCCATCCGCTTCGACGTTTGAAAGCCGGGATGCACCGCATAGCAAACTGACCGCCGGAATCTTGAGCGTACCGCTGATCGCGGATCAGCAGGGCCGGATAATTACGCGCAGCGACATGGGGCTCGCGCGTTGGCAGACAGATCATTGGGAGGAGTTCACTGCGGACAACGGCATCACGACACCGGAAATTACTGCGCTGCTGACGAGCCGCGACGGTACAGTGTGGCTGGGGATGTCAGGTCATGGTCTGTGGCGTTGGCTTGGGTACGGCGCATTTGAGTCATGGACCGTCCGTCGGGGCTTGAGCAGCAATCCTGTCTGGATTGTGCTTCGCGGTCCCGATCACACGATCACGCTGGGCACGCGTTCGGGTTGCCTGCAGATCGATGAAGCCTCCCGGGTCGCAGTGCCGTGCCGCTTGGAGGGTGTGCCGGCAGGCGAAGTCCAGGTGATGGCCAAGCGTGCCGACAATAGTCTTTGGTTCGGCATAGCGACCGGGCAGCTGCTGCAAGTGGCTGCAGGTTCGCGCCGGGCAGTGCTGGTCGACAACATACCGCAGACGCGCAAGCTCTTCGTCGACTCCCTGGATCGGCTGTGGATCTGCAGCAATAACGGCATTCACATGGTTCCTCCCGGTACTTCACGGGTTCAGCAGACGACCGCGCCCGGCGGGCTCGGCGAGATCGCCGATGCAGCACAGGATGACGCAGGCACGCTTTGGTTTGCAACGGAACGAGGTCTGCTGCGGTGGTCTGACGGACAATGGTCGTTGCTGAAAATAGACGATCCGGTGGGCGCCGGATTTGCCTCGGTTACTCCCGGCCGTGACGGGTGGCTCTGGGTTGGAGGGGCCTCGCATGGCCTTCTGCACGTGCACATCCAGGGCTCGCGGGCGGATCAGTCGCAATGGATTGCCGATCCCAACGTAGCCAACGCGGCCGTCTTTTTCACACACACCGATCGGCGTAATTGGCTTTGGGTGGGTACCGACGATGGCTTCACCCTGTTTGACGGACAGGCCTGGCGAAAATTCAGCCAGCCGGACGGGTTGATCTGGAACGATACGGATCAGAACGCGGTGTTTGCCGACTCCGACGGCTCGATGTGGATCGGGACCAGCGGCGGACTGACGCATGTTCTCAGTCCTGAGGCACTCATCCAAACCCGACCGCTGGATCTGCGCATTACGCAGGCCTCACTCGGGGCGACGAACCTGGCAGCATCCGGTGCCCGGAGCATCCGGTGGACGCGGGGTCCCGCACTGGATGTGAATCTGAAGGAGCTGGATTTCGGCGACCCGAAGGCAACCCTGCTCAAAGTGCGGCTGCGCGGATTGAGCGATGACTGGTTTCAGACCCGGGAGTTCCACCTGCATTACCCGGGCCTGGTGCCGGGCCGGTACGCCTTCGAGGCTGTCGCCGCGGACGCCGACCATCAACGCGCCTCGCCGCTGGTGCATTTGAGCTTTGAGCTGCTGCCACCCTGGTGGCAAACAGCCTGGTTCAGGGGGCTGGTGGGCATTGTCGTTTGTGCGATCCTGGCGGGTGCGTGGCGGTGGAGTCTGGTGAGGCAACACGCTCGTCGCCGCACCCTGGAACGCGAACTCAAAGAGCGCGAAGCGCTGTTGGAGCGGGCGACCCGCGACGCTTTGACGAAGCTGTGGAATCGCCAGGCGATCCTGGAAATCCTGACGCGCGAGATCGACACTGCCCGCCAGTCGGGGACACCCCTGGCTATTGCATTCATCGACATCGATCATTTCAAACGCATCAACGACACGATGGGCCACTTGACGGGGGATGAGGTGCTGCGCGGTTTGGGCAAGCACCTTGCGGGAAAACTGCGCGCTCGCGATGCGCTGGGCCGCTACGGCGGCGAAGAACTGCTGCTGGTACTGCCCGAAGCCTCTCCACAGTGCCCCTTTCCATTGGTGGAGCGACTCCGGCAGGTGATTGGCGCAATTCCTTTTGCCTACAACAGGTCGCCGTTCCAGATCACCGCGAGCTTCGGAGTGGCTTGGCTGGCGGCATCATCCGACACCGCCGAAGATCTCCTGGGGCGGGCCGATGAGGCCCTCTATGCGGCCAAAGACGCCGGACGGGATCGTGTCGAATACGCGGCGACGGGGTCTTAGCCAGTAGCACTGCAACGTGTCATTGGGGTACGGCCAAATCGCGGCGAGGCCGGCGCGCGTACAGCCAACCTCCCAACCAGGCCGCGGGCAGCGACATGGCGATCGAGGCCAGCCAATCCCAGATCGGTGCTTGGTCGCGCATGGCCATCATGGCCAAGACGGTCAGCGCTGTCTGAACGGCGCCCATGATCACGGCATTGCGGACCGGAGAACGCCGCGACAGCCAGGCCGTGACGTAGCCGCCCGCCGCGACAGACAGCGTTCCGTACGCCAAGGTGAACAGGCTGGCCGGCAGATTGTGGCTGAACGCCTGTCGATTCGGCAGCGCGGCGGAAAACAACTTCATCAACACCGGATCTGCGACCGCCTCGATGCCGAACGATACGGCGGTCAAGGTGGCGATACCGGCCAATATGGCGAGAATGGGACGAATCATAAAGTGACTCCAGCCCGGGGGGCAGGGTCAGTCTAATCCGGATGCTCCGCCGTACGCCTGACGATTCTTGCGGTTCGAAAGAAACGGCCGGACACGCCGTGGCTGGCCAACAGCGCGACCGATAGGATTTCCCACCAGCCCAGAACACCGCCTCCACCACCCGAACCTGACGAGACTGTGACCGTCGGAGGGGGTGCAGGGGCAGGGTCGTTGCTGGTGACCGTCATCGACGCTGGCGCTGATCGATTGGCCCCATCGAGGGCCGAAACCATTACATTGGCTGTGCCACTAACACCGATTCTCGGCGTGACTGAGACTGTGCACGTTAGCGTCGAGACGCCACACGTGGACGGCACTATCGTGACTCCGGGAGCCCCGGCCGCGACGATAGAAGACGGAATCAGTCCGGTGTTGTTGCTCGTCACTGAGAAGTGGAGGTTGCCAGTCCCGCTGACTGTGAAACTGGAAGCATCCGAGGTTGCACTCCCGCTGACCGTAACGTCAGGGAGCGACGTTATCGTCGGTACCGGTAGTGTGCCGAGCGCGCCGATGGCATCGATGCGCCCATAGCCGAAAGTGTCGTCCGGCACGACGCTTCCGAGCTGGGTTGCGCCGGCCTGTAGGGCTGTCTTGAGCTGTGAGACAGTCAGTGCGGGGAACGCACTGCGCAGCAGTGCCGCGACCGCGCCGGCATTCGGAACTGCGGCGGACGTGCCGTAAAAATTTCCGTCTGGAAACAGGAGGCTCGCAAAGTAGGTGCCGGTCGCGTCCACCTTGATGCCGTCCGGAGCGACCAGAACGGGGGCATGGATCTGGTTCAGCGAGGGGAAGGCTACCGTGATCGGCCCAAGACTGCTGAAGGTCTCAATGCTGTTGCCGACTCCGTCCGATCCGTTGACTGCGCCGATGGTGATGGCCCCTGAGGCAAATGCCTGGGGGGAGACGACACTGCCCGCTGTCGGCGTGGATATCGAAGTGAGGCCATCGCCTCCGAACCAGAGCTTGAGAAACTTGCCCGCCAGCGTGGCATCGGGCGTCGCAATGTAGATCGTGTAGGTGCCGGCATTGAGACCGAGCGTGGGTGTAATCAGCGTATCGGCGGAAGCAGCGGTGGAGAAACAGGCGGTGTTCGCGTTGTTGCTGTTATCGATCCAGTAGACATCGAAATTGCTGCTGTTCTGCGCAAACGGATCCGCCCAGGCGAAGGTCAGCGGAAACGAACCGCCCGCGGTGACGGTCAAAGTCTGGCTGGGGCTGGTGTTGAAGGTGGCGGCGTAGTGGTCGACTTGAGTATGGCCGTTCGACGGACAACTCAGGGGCGACGCCAGGGCCACCGGCGAGTAGTGGCCTTCCCAGTAGCTGCCGTTGTTGTTCCCGACGACGGTGAACAGAGCAACGGCGGGATTCTGGGCGAGGAGCTGCTGCACGGCCTGGGCATCGGTGTTATCCGATGACATGAGGTCCTCGTTCGGGAAGACGACGTCGTCCACCAGAATCGTCGCACCCGCTGCGATCAGCTGTCCTAGACAGGACGCGTACTCAACCGCGGTCTGTGGTTCGCAGAAAGCGAGGCTCGCGCCTGGCGCGGCGGCGTGTACCTCCTCCAGTAACACAGTCCCTTCGTCTGCTTGCGACGAGCCCGACGCACCGCTGGGGGTTAGAACCTTAACGCTAGGCAACTCGTGACGCCCTTGGATGACGCTGAGGCTATATACGCCCTCCGATTGAACGCCAACCGTTACACCTGTGCCGTTTACACCGGTTTGCGAGACGAACTGGTCCGCGTGGATGATCGTCAGGCCGTTGCTGTCGATTGCGTTGCTGGAAGTGGCTTGCGGCTGCGCGGAGCTGCCGGGCATCTTCGGATGAAGATGCGAGACGTAAGCAGGTATTTTTACGCGAGTCACGCCCGCAACTACGGCGATCTGGGGTACTGCCGTGGGGGCGACCCAGCCCTCAACTACGCACAGCGGTGTGACCTTCACGGACGCACCGGGTGACAGGCCAGCTGACTTCAGCCCGGCCGTAGGCGTGTTCAGAGCACAATCATAATGAACGTCAACCTGGACACGCCCGCTCGAGTCAAAACGTGCCGTGGATCCAGAATGGCTCTTGGAATCGTAGAGCGTGAGCAGTGTCGTGGACACGTGCGATCGCCAGGCGACGCCAGCCACTGCGGCATGAGCCGTAGTGCCCATGCATAAGGCGATGATTCCCAGCGGGGTTGCGAGGACAAACCGCGGGCTATTATTTGAGCCTCCCATTGGGCTGCATTGTGCCTGAAGGGATGCAGGATAGGCTCGTCGGGTTCAGCCCGCGGTCAAGCAGTGACATACTGCGGTCACGGACCCCCAAATGAGCAAATCTGTGCGGACTATGAAATCGTTGACACCTCTCCTGCTGCGCTCCATCGCTCTCGCCCCACTGCTTGCATTGCCTGTTGCGCATGCGCAGGAACCCACGCCGGGTTCGCAGTGGCTGTCCATCAACAATCGACTGGATGGGCAGCGATTCTCGCCGCTCAAGGAGATTACCCCTGCCAACGCGGCGCAACTCGGTGAGGTCTGCAGGATCCAGATTGACGGGCCGACGACTTATCACGCCGGTATCGTGGTGGCTGACGGAGTGCTCTATACCAATACGGGTCGGGAGACCATTGCACTCGACGCCGCCACCTGCGCGGTACGATGGAAGCATAATTACGAGCCTGAAGAGGAACGCTACTCGCCCTCGAACCGCGGCTTGGCGGTACTGGATGGGCGCGTTTTTCGGGGTACCGGGGATGCCCGGCTGATTGCCCTCGATGCGGCGACAGGCAAGTTGCTGTGGAAGAACGTCATCGGAGCTCCCCGTTTGGGTGAGTCTGCTTCCGCCGCGCCGCTCGCGTGGCAGGGTGTCGTGTACATGGGCATCGCGGGCAGCGAGCTTGGCGCCCGCGGCCGTGTCATGGCTTATGACGCGCAGACCGGTAAAGAGCTTTGGCGCTTCAACACGGTTCCGATGACTGGGGACAAGGGCTCCGAGACCTGGAAGCGGCCGAAGTCCGCGAAGACGGGTGGTGGCGGGGTCTGGGGGGCGATGACGCTGGATGTCACGACGGGGGAATTGTTTGTTCCCGTGGGCAATCCCTGGCCGGATATCGACAGGGCGTATCGTCCCGGTGACAACCTCTTTACCGATTCGATTGTGGTTCTGGATGCGCGCACCGGCGCGTTGAAGTGGTGGCACCAGGTCGCCCCGGCGGACTGGCAGGACCTGGATCTGGTCGCCGCACCCGTTATCTATAGGGACAGCTCAATCCGGGACATCGTCGCGTTCGGAGGCAAGGACGGTTTCGTGACGGCGCTGGACAGAGATACTCATCAGCAGATCTTCCGGACTCCCGTCACCACCTTCGAGGGCTACCACAAGGGTGCCACGGCGCAAGGCGTGCGGATCTGCCCGGGATACGCCGGAGGAGTGGAATGGAATGGTCCCACTCTGGATCGCCTCAACAACACGCTGATCACTGGCTCCGTGGACGCGTGTTTTATCGTCAAATCCGGCCCCACAAAATATTCGGCGTCCGAGGCCAGTTTTGGCGGCACGGTTGCACCCGATGGCCCGATCACCGGCTGGGTCACGGCGCTCGACAGTGAAACCGGTCAGGTCCGCTGGCGATACCATGCGGAGAAGCCCGTAGTCGCAGGTGTTACGCCCACTGCCGGCGGCGTCACTTTCACTGGCGACCTGGCCGGCAATCTTCTCGTGTTTGATAGCAAGACGGGCGCCCTTATTCACAAGGCGCAATCGGGCGGCGCATTGGCGGGCGGCGTCGTTACCTATGAACTGGGAGGCAAACAGTACGTAGCCTTCGCATCCGGCAACGTCTCTCGAATGGCGTTTGGGGCGTTGGGTGTGCCTAGCGTTGTGATCATGGCGCTGAATCCGGGCCACGCTTCCAGCGCACAAGCGTTGGTGGCGCCATCACCGGGCAAACCTGCCGGTGCCGTCAATATCGCCGGCGGACGCAAGTTGTACAGCCAGATCTGTGTGTCCTGCCACGGGCCGGACGGCAACCTGATCGCCGATCACAGGCTCAGCAATCTAAAAACTCGGCTGGACCCGCTCGCCACCGTCAGCTTTATCAAGGACCCCAAACCGCCGATGCCCAAGCTGTATCCGGATCTGCTAAGCGAGCAGAACGTGGTGGATGTAGCGGCCTACGTCCGCGAGGATCTTGCGAGACCGTAGGCGTGTGCACAGGACGTTGGTGGCTTACGCCGAGGCTTCAGCCGCCGCTCCGTGACTGGGGACGGCGCCTCGAGTCGCAAGCCACGAGCCCAGCAAGATCAGCGCGAACGCCGTAATACCGGCGACGCCCAGATGCTCGTGCAGCAGCAACACACCTAATAGCGCTGCAACCGCGGGGTTGATGTAGGTAATGACTGCGGCACGAGAAGCGCCGGCATGGCTTACCAGGTAGAACATCAAGAGCATCGCGATTGAGGTGCACACAATGCCCAGGACGGCGATCGATAACAGAGCGACGGGCGATGGAATGTGATGCGGAAAGGTCGCGATGGCTGGGATCGTCAACACGAGGGCGGCGACCAGCAGGCTGGCCGCGAGTGGGCCAATCGCGTCGATGCCGCTCAGGTGCCGCTGAATGATCAACGGACCGATCGCATAACCCAAAGTGGCCAGCAGCATGCAGCCGACACCGGCCCAGCCGAACGGCCCGGAGATGGATCCGAATCCCAGCAGCGCCACGACGCCGAGCAGTCCGAGCGCAAGTCCCAGGATGCGCCAGATTCCCAGTTTCTCGTGCACGCCGAAGAAGCGCGAAATCAACGTGATGGTCAGCGGCACAGCCGCGATGAGAATGCCCGTCACCGAGGAGTCGATCCAACGTTCGCCGATCGAGATGGCGCAGAAGGGAACGGCGAATTCCGCAAGCGCAAAGGCGCAGATCGCTCCCTTGTGTGCGCTCAACGTCTGCAAGGCGCCCCGTCGCCACGCAATCGGCAGCAGTATCAAAACGGCAAGTACAATCCGCCCCCACGCTATCACGAAGGGCGAGAGCTCGACGACCGCCAGCTTGATGAAGAAGTACGGCAGGCCCCAGATGATTCCAAGGGCAATAAACGCAAACCAGCCTCGCCAACTCACTACCGGTCCGTCCTTTCGAGGGGTCAATAGCCCGCCATGCTACCAAGAATGAGTGCGAGCGACGCCTGGGCCGGGTGACCGCCCCGAGGGCAAGCTTCAGCCCAAGGGAACCGGGGCGTGGCGCTAAACGTTCAGGCTGGCGCACCGCGCGTGATCGAAGTGCCGCCGCCGCGTCCGGGATTCGTATGGGCGCCTGGCTATTGGCGCTGGGACGGTCATCAGCACGTGTGGACGGAGGGCCGCTTCATGAGGGAGCGGCATGGCCAGCACTGGGTGCCGGAGCACTGGGACGAGCGCCACGGCCGCTAACACTTCGAGCCGGGCCACTGGGAACGCGGCTGAGATTGCGGATCATCGCCCTGAAAGAGTGCCTTTCGCCTTGCCGGCGCGTCATGGGTGTTCAATCGATCGGCGTGTGGGGAGCGTAGGTACCTGTTTCAGCCACTCCAGGCCGGAAACTTAAGGTGGCACGGGCATTGCAACTACTCAGTCACGGACGTGGCCCCCTCCACGTCCTAGTGCCGCCAGGCGCAGTTCGTGACCCCCTCTCGAATCTGCGTCTGGCGGCAGACTTCCTAAAACCGCACGCCACCGGCAAACCGCCACGCACTTTGCGCGGAGAAGTTTTCGTAGGGATCGCGAGCCACTCGCAGGAACCAGCGGGGCCAGTCCCAGTTCGCGCTGAAACCCCAGGCTGTGATGGGTCCGGCGTCGCTCAGGCCGCTCTTGCGCAGAAGGTCCAAGGTCAGGCGCATGTCGCGTATGGGAATGCGCGCGTTGAAGTGCCAATCCCGTTGTTGCGTATGCAATCTATCGTCGGCGACGACGAACAGCGTGTAGACGCCGCCGTCTGACGTGCGATGCCCGGCGCCGAAGGTCAGAGCATCGTTCGGGTCGAAGTTGAGGTTGAAATAGGGTTTCAGGTTGGTACGGCCAATGCCGGCAAGGCCGAACCATTCCTCCCCGGCCTGGAGGTTCACGCTGCCACCGACAAATCCCCGAGTTGCGACCTGTATCGAAGGCTGGAGCTGAATGGACTGGGTGATGTTGACCGAGGTGTCATAGCCTGCCCGGCCTTGAGTGCCGAACGCTTGGTCGCTGTAGACACCGACCCACGCGTCCGTGCCACCCATGTCGCCGCCGCGCCAGCGCAGATTGACGTCGCCGCCGGAGTAGCCGCTGTAGACGTAGTCGCCCACCGTGAGCTTCCAAGGAGGAGGGGCGGTCGTGTCGGCGTCGGCCGCCCAAGCGTTGGTTCCAACGCCGATCAACAAGAATTGTGCTGCCGCAAACGGCCGGGGGCGCCTAAGCCAGCCAAATGGACAACGAAGCGTTAGTGTTGCCCGTAACACATCAAGTCGACGCTGAATGCGCCCGCAGGAACAGGCCCACGGTGAGCGCAATGCCAATCAAAACCACGACAGCGCGGAGCGCCCGCTCATTGACCTTCTGCAGCATCAGGCCTCCGGTGACACCCCCCAGAATTGCGCCTCCGCACGCGACGCCTGCCGCAACCCACCTGATTTCGGGTGAGAACACAAAAATCGCCACCGCCGAGGCATTCATGACGCCGGCCAGCACATTCTTGGTGGATCCGGCGTTGCGCATCACCAGGCCCGCCGCAGTCAGGGCAGCCAGCATCAGAAAGCCGATGCCGCCGCCGAAGTAACCGCCGTAAATGGAGATGCCGAACTGCGCAAGTCCGGCACCAACCTGATTGAGCTGCTGTGCGCCCTGTCGTTTCGGGCCGAAGCTCCCCCAGGCAAAGACGCCGGTGGCGAACAAGACCAACCAGGGCAACAGCCGGGCGAAGAACGAGGGCGGTGTGATCAGCAACAGACCGGCGCCCAGCGCACCGCCCGCCAGGCTGATGAGGACCAGCGCGCGGAAGGAGAGCCCGGCGGCGCCGGAAACAAGTTTGCGTCCCGTCCACCCCGTTGCGATCTGGGCAGGAAACAAGGCCACTGCGGAGGTCATATTGGCCGCGCGCGCATCCATGCCGGTCAGCATCAAGGAAGGCAGTGTGATGAACGAGCCGCCGCCGGCGAGCGCGTTCTGCATGCCCGCCCAAAGCGAGGCCAGAAAGAGGACTACATAAACCATAGGTCGGCCGCGTTTAAGCTACTTGCGGAACTGTTTTTTTGTACAGCACGCGGACCTTAAAGGGTGCCCCCGGGTGCCCGGGGCGGATACTCTCATACCTACGAGAGCCGCCGGGTAGATGCTGCGACGCGGCAGCCCTGGCGTGCGACGGGTTAAACGGAAGTTAATGTTCCGCTAATCTGCGGGCAAGGCCCCCGCCCGTATCGTTCGCCTGGGCCCTTCTAGCCACTGATACCGTGACGATCCAAATCCCCATCGCGATTTTCCTGGTCTTTGCGTTCTCCGCGTTCGCCTTATCCTCGCGAGGGTACCGCCGCCTAGGCGCTGTGGTGCTCGTGGCGTGCGGGCTCACTGCGTGCACGGTCGGTCCCTGGTACAAACGACCGAATATCCCGCCGCCCGAGGCCTGGCGAGCCAGCGACACGCCGGGTGCCCCGACGAGTGCGCAGACCAGCACCATTCCGGCTACTGCGGCGTGGCCTTCGTCCGAGTGGTGGAAGGGTTTTAAATCGGCGCAGCTCGACGATTTGATGGCGCAGGCGCAGCAGGCCAACGACGACCTGGCTGCTGCCGTAGCCAGAGTGCGTGAGGCGGATGCACAGGTCCGGATCGCCGGCGCGCCGCTGTTTCCGTCGATTGGGGTGAATGGCGATGCCACCCGACAGCGCGCGAAGGTGACGCCTGCCGGCGGAACGGTCGGCGTGCCTAAGACTTACAACACTTTCAGTGCGCAAGTCGCCGCGAGCTACGAGCTCGACTTCTGGGGCAAGAACC
>FTJL01000816.1_pt10 | contig 20589 bp, 17 predicted proteins | sample 1658551 | NCBI WGS metagenome assembly FTJL01 (sample SAMEA3914835, study PRJEB12502) | metagenome | biome: forest; material: soil | place: Canada | collected 2011-07-03 | depth 0.3 m
TCGGGCATGAGCTGTTGGAAGCGCGCATCCTGAACGCCAGCAATGCATTCCGTGCGCGCGAAATACGTGGCAGCCTGATCGCCACCCGGCTGCCGTTTACGCGCGTTGTAGACGAGAAATTTAGTGACCTCACCGAGCGCCCGACCCTCCTTGCGGTTGTAGACGATCAGGCCCGCTCCTCCGGTCTGGGCGGTGCGGATGCATTCCTCGACGCCATGGGTGAGATAGGGGCGACACGTACAGATATCCGAGCCGAAAACATCCGAGCCATTGCATTCGTCGTGGATCCGACAGGTCAGGGCTCGCGACGGATCATGGATGGCGGCCGGATCCCCGAAGATATACAGCGTGGTGCCACCTATCGGCGGCAGGAATACGTGAACGTCGCGACGAGTCACCAACTCCGGATACATGCCTGCCGTCTGCTCGAACAACGTACGACGCAGTAAGGTCTCCGTCACGCCAAAACGCGCGGCCACGCCGGGCAAATGCCAAACAGGATCGATGGCGGCCTTGATCACGCTGACTTCACCGCCCTTGCGAACGACTGCACCGTCCTCACAGAGCCTGCCCAACTCAATGGCCTCGCGAACCTCAGGCAGCATCAGCCGCGCCTTGGTGATCGCAATGGTGGGACGAATGTCCAAGCCGTCTTCGATTTCGGCTGCAAAATCCTCGGCCACCCGATGGCCCCACGGATCGAGAGACACGATCGTGTCGCGGCCTTCCCATTGCGGGTGAGGCCCGATCTCGATCAGCGGGCCGGTATCCTTCAGATCCGGCCGCGCGTTCGGATCCAGCGCTCCGGAAGACACGGCGAGTGCGCGGTAGATCGAATAGGCGCCGCCGTGCGCACCGATGACATTGCGGTGCCCCCGGGCCGTAGTCGATCCGATGACCGGACCCCGGGCCAGCCCGTTCGGCGCACCCCACTCAATGGGAAATTGATGCGGCTTACCCCCCGAGGGGTGTGAGGTCAGTCGAATGTGACTGGAAGGATTCTTTCTCATCTTGGATGGATGTCCGAAGACCGCTTGCGCGGTGCCAAGGCTTAAGGTCCCCGTCTCGAACATAATCTACCCGCCCCGGGTCCGGAAGTGAGTCAACGCACACCCGCGTCATCGACCTCCCCGACGCCCGCGGCCCAGCCCGGCACCAGCCGTAACCGGCGATCCGCCCGATCTCTCTAAAACGCTTTTTAAATCAGCAGTTTGCGGTACTATTCGGGCGTGCCGGCACCCTCCGTGGAAAAAATCTTCATTTCGGCCGATTCGCTGCTGCGCGACTCCATGCAGCTGGCCGCGCAGATCGTGCGCAGCGGCTTCCGTCCTACCTTCCTGGTCGCCCTGTGGCGCGGGGGTGCGCCTATAGGCATCACGGTCCAGGAAGTCTTGGAATACCACGGTATACAAGCCGATCACATTGCGATCCGAACGTCGTCCTACCTGGGGATCGACAACCAGGCCAAGCAGGTCCGGGTGCACGCGGTCGACTACCTGGTGTCCCGCCTGGCCTATGAGGATCAACTGCTGCTGATCGACGATGTGTTCGATTCGGGACGCAGCCTGGAGACCGTCCTGGCCGAGCTGCGACGTCGTTGCCGGCGCAATCTGCCCGCGCAGATCCGGATTGCCACGGTGTATTACAAGCCCGAGCGCAATCGCAGCGCCATCGAGCCGGATTACTTCGTGCGCGCCACCAACGACTGGCTGGTCTTCCCGCACGAGATTCAGGGACTGACGCGCCAGGAGATCCTGGATCACAAGCCCGTCGACGAGAGCTTCTTCGACCCCCCGACGGTGAAAACCTAAGCCCGTCGCCAGGTCGTCTTGCCCGGCTTGTCCTCGAGGATCACTCCCGCCTGGGCCAGCTCATCGCGAATCCTGTCGCTCTCCGCAAAGTCCTTGGCCTTGCGCGCGTTGATGCGTGCCTCGATCCGGCGCTCGACCTCTTCGTCGGAAATCGCTGCCGCGCTGCCTTCCGGCTTGCTCGATGGGTTGGCCGATCGACGGAACCATTCCGCCGGATCCAGCTGCAACAGCCCCAGCACGCCGGCCAACGCGCGCAACTCAGCCCCGAGCTGCTCAGCCCTCGCCGGCTTGCCCTTATCCCGTGCGGTGTTGATCTCGCGCGCGATTTTCTGAAGCACCGCAAAGGCCTCGGGCGTGTTCAGATCGTCATCCATGACCTCGTTGAAGCGTTGGGTGTATTCCGTCTGCGTCGCTGCTACCACCGGCAGATCGCGTAGCGCCGTGTAGATGCGATTGAGCGCGGCGTCCGCCTGCTCGAGCTGTTCCAGCGAGTAATTGATCGGTCCGCGATAGTGGCTCGAGAGGATGAAATACCGCATCACTTCCGGGTGACGCAGTCCGGGCAACACCTCGCGAACGGTGAAGAAGTTCCCCAGCGACTTCGACATCTTCTCCTCGTCAATATTGACGAAGCCGTTATGCATCCACAGGTTGGCGAAATGATCGCCCGTGGCGGCGCACGACTGGGCGATCTCGTTCTCGTGATGCGGAAACTTCAGGTCCATGCCGCCGCCGTGCAGGTCGAAGGTAGTGCCCAGCAGCGCTGTAGACATGGCAGAGCATTCGATGTGCCATCCGGGACGTCCATCACCCCAGGGAGAGGCCCAAGACGGCTCGCCGGGCTTGGCATGTTTCCACAGCACGAAATCGAGCGGATCGCGTTTGAACTCGTCGACGTCCACTCGGGCGCCCGCACGCAGATCGGCGAGTATCTTGCCCGAAAGCTTGCCGTAGTCCTGGAACTTTGCGACGGCATACATGACGTCGCCATTCCCCGCCACGTAGGCGTACTCCCGCTTCACCAGCTCGGCGATCATCGCAATGATCTGGGGCAAGTAGTCGGTTGCCCGCGGCTCGAAGTCGGGTTTTGCCAGGCCGAGCGCCGCGGCATCCTCGTTCATCGCACCGATATAACGCGCCGTCAGCGCTTCGACGGGCTCGTTGTTCTGCGCGGAGCGCTTGATGATTTTGTCATCGATGTCGGTAATGTTGCGCACGTACGTAACATCGTAGCCACGGTAACGCAGATACCGATTCACTACGTCGAACACGGTCATCATCCGCGCGTGACCGATGTGAATGTAGTCGTAAACGGTGATGCCGCAGACGTACATCCCGATCTTGCCGGGTACCAGCGGCTTCAGCTCCTGCTTCTCGCCGGTCATGGAATTGTGAATTCGGATCATGTGTATCGCTTCAAGCAAATCTGGCCAGCCGCTCGCGGGCTTTCCCCGGCGGCATGGCTTTCAAAAGCGGGGCTAGCTCGGGACCGTGCGCGCGTCCGGTCAGGGCGAGGCGCAACGGCATATATAACTCCGCGCCCTTCTTACCGGTAGCGGCACGGATTGCGCCGACAATGGCGGTCAGATCGTTACCGCTAAGCGCAGCAGCATTCGCGGCAGCCGTAAAGTAGCCGCTCCCCGCGTTGCGGAGCCGCTCTTCGTCGGCCGGTTCCAGCGCGGGCAGGTCGCCGAATACAACATCGAGCCACGGCCGCGCATCTTCGGGAAGCACAAGGTTGGGCAGCACGGCAGCGACGAAGTCCAGCAGCGACTTCTCGTCGACACCGGCCGGCAGGACGGCGGACAGCCACTTCCGGGCCTGATCGACGGACATGCGATGCACGGCTTCCTTCTGCCACACGCGCAGTTGCTGTTCGTCGAAACGTGCCGGTGCTCTTCCCAGATGCGCCGGATTGAACGTCGTCACCATCTGATCGAGAGTCAGAAAAGCGTGCTCCGGCGTGGAATGTCCCAGCCTGAAGAGGTGGTTCGTCAGCGCCTCGGGCGTGAAGCCCAGTTCGCGATACTGGCGCACGCTGGTGGCGCCGTGACGTTTGGAAAGGGGTGCCCCATCGAAGCCCACGATCAGCGAGACGTGCCCGTACGCAGGCGCTTGCAGATCCAGCGCCTCCAGAATCAAAAGCTGCCGTGGGGTGTTCGTCAGATGATCCTCGCCGCGCAGCACCTCAGTCACTCCCATACGGGCGTCGTCGACGGCATTGCTGAAGAAGAACGCAGCCGAGCCGTCGGCGCGGCGAATGACGAAATCGCCGATGTCATCCGACAAGAAGCTCTGGGGTCCGTGGACAAAGTCCACAAACTCGATGCGGCGCGCGCGCGGAACACGGAAGCGCGTCGTCGGCGTAAGGTTCTGCGCACGCTTTCCGGCGCGCTGTTCTGCGGACAGTTCGCGGCAGGTCCCCGCATACCGGGGCGGTTTCCCGGCGGCCAACTGGGACTTGCGGGAGACCTCCAGTTCCAGAGCCGAGCAGAAACAGGGGTAGACGGCGCCTTTCTGTGCCAGCGTCTCGAAATACTCCGCGTATAGTGCGCCACGCTGGGACTGCCGATAGGGTCCCCTCTCGTCTTCGCGATCCGGGCCGGCGTCCCATTCGATTCCGAGCCAGTGCAGGTCGTAGATCAGGGCTGCCGTATGCGCCTCGCGGCTGCGTTCGGCATCGGTATCCTCGATCCGCAGAATAAAGCGGCCCGCGGAGCGCCGGGCGAGCAGAAAATTGAACAACGCCGTGCGGGCGTTGCCCAGATGCACCTCTCCCGTGGGGCTCGGGGCAAACCGTGCGGTCTGTGGACCGAACGTCCGGCCGGTTACGTTGTCCATTGCGCTCATGGCGGTCATGTTACTCAAAATCCCCCGGTGGCATTAAAATTCGAGACCGGCCGTCACCGGCACAATGTGGAGAACCGATGCGTATTCACCCGCGAAACCGGATAGCGGCTGCCCTGCTGCTGACGGGCCTGCTGGCCTACCCGCTCTCTTACGCAGCGGATGCGCCGCCCGCGCCCACCTCGCCGACTACAGGGCCTGCTGCGGCGCCGCCACGCGTCCGCGTGACGACGAACATGGGCGACTTCGTCATCGAGCTTTATCCAGATCGCGCCCCGATTACCGTGGCGAACTACCTTCGCTACGTGAAGGAGGGGTATTACTCCGGCACGATCTTCCATCGCGTGATTGCCAATTTCGTGATCCAGGGCGGCGGTCACCAGCTCGGGGACAAGGAGCTGAAAGGCGTCCACGAACCGATCGTCAACGAATCCGGCAGCGGCCTGCAGAACAAGCGCGGCACCGTGGGACTCGCACGCGGAGAACCCGCCCACTCCGGCAACGCCCAATTTTATGTCAACCTGGTGGACAACCCCGACCTGGATCCCCTGGCGACCCGCTGGGGCTACGCAGTGTTCGGGCACATCGTGGAGGGGATGGACATAGTCGACCGGATCGGCGTGACGCCCACGGGCGCCGTACCTCCGTTCAAATCCGACGCGCCACTGAAGCCGGTGATCATCGAGAAGGTCGTGCTCATCGACACGTCTGCCGCCGGTACGCCGGTCACACCGACACCGGGCCCCGCGGAAAAGTCTTCGAACACCACCATTTTGTCGCCGCGCTGACGAGAGGCGTTACGAGGCATAAGGATATGACACGCCTGTTCGTATCGGATGTTCATCTCGACGCCGCCTCACCGGCGGCGATCGAGCAGTTTCTGACTTTCCTGCAGACCCACGCCGCCGGCGCCGAAGCGCTGTACATCCTCGGAGATCTGTTCGAGACCTGGATTGGCGACGACGAGCACGAACCGCAAAAGGATCGCGTACGGGGCGCTTTGCGCCGGTTGACCGATAGCGGCGTAGCTTGTTTTTTGTTGCACGGCAATCGGGACTTTTTACTGGGCCGCGACTTCAGCACCAGCACCGGAAGCCGGCTGCTCGCCGATCCCGTCGTCGCCGAGTTCGACGGTGAGCGAGTACTGCTGACTCACGGCGATGCGCTGTGCACCGACGATCATTCTTATCAGGAGCTGCGGACTATCGTGCGCACTCCGCAATGGCAGCGCAAATTTCTGTCATTGCCGGTGACGGATCGCAGCTTGATGGCGAATCAGGCGCGCGCCGGAAGCCGGCAACATACGGCGAAGACCCAGTACCAGATTATGGACGTGAACGCGGACGCAGTGACCGCGGCATTCCAGATCGCCGGCGTGCGCCGAATCATCCACGGCCATACGCATCGGCCCGGCATCCATCAATTGGCGATCGAAGGGGAGCCCGCGCAAAGGATCGTGCTGGGGGCCTGGTACGAAGACGGAAGCTATCTTTCCTACGACCATGGCCGATATGTACTGCACGAGCTGCCCCGCAACGCCCATTGAGAAATCCTAAGCCATGAGTGCGCTGCAGCGCTCTCGCAGCTCAGCAGAACGCGCCAGGTACACACGCTCCAGGCGTACCAAGATCGGTTCCGGCACCTCGACATCCGCACTGCTCGTCCTGGCCTCCGCCACGCGCCCTTTCACTATGGCCTCGGAAGGGTCTCCGTACCCCGCCTCTCCGGTATGCGAGAAGCGCCGATAAACGCTTTCGAGCGGCGCACCCAGCTCGAGGAAATTCACGAGACGATCCAACACAGCAGGCGTATCAGACAGCAACGCTTCGGATTCCAATAGCGCGACGCGCCCCGGCATCCGGTCCGCCAGCCGCACCAGGGCTTCGAGTCTGCCCTCGTAATAACGCGCGACGGCCTCGACATCGCGATACCAGGCAACGTCGCTGTACTTCATGCCCATATTCATGATGCTGCGCACCGTGGAGCTTGGACGACGCAACAGAATGATACTGCGCGAAGACCGGCTTCCCAGAATGCCGTCGGCCAGCAGATAGTCGTGCAGAACCTTGTCCAGCACATAGCGGCCGCTCAGGGGTTCGCCGGTCAGCCGGGTCACGCGGCGCCGCAGCCTGAACAGATCGAAGTACGAGCGATACCTGATGTGAGTTTCGCAGTAGCCGTCGATCTCGGCGTGCGATCCGAGGATGTGACAAAGCAGCGACGAATAGCTACGCATATGACCGAATACGAATAGATTCTTGCGCGGCTCCATCCGAGAAAGTACGGCGTTCACGCAGACTCCCGCAGCGACCCCTGACCCCTGTCGGATTGCGCCTCGTACTGCGACTGGCCCGGCAACACCGATTGCAGATGCCGGTCGATACCCAGCTCGCACCACGCGCTTCGCCGCGCAATGGCTTCGTGCAGAATGACGTCGTTCGGATTGCCGGCCGCCGGATTCCGTGAGGGATGGTAGAGATGAACGGCCAGGGCCTGGAATTTGAGATTCCGTCGAGTGATTCCCGCGTTGTAGAGCCGCGCGGCAATCTCGTTGTCTTCACGCCCCCAACCCATAAAGGCCTCGTTGAACCCGTTGACTTCCAACAGGTCGCGCCTCCAGTAAGCCTGATTGCAGCCGCGAATCGCCTTCTGACCGGTCCGTTGCGAGAACAGCAGACGACTTAACAGCAGAGTGCGCAGCGTATGGCGACGGCGACGGATTCCGCGGGCGAAGAATCCGACATCCAGGCGCTCGTCCCGCAGCATCGCCGCCCCCGCGTCGGGGTCAGTCAGCAAGCGTACGCCCTGAATGAAAGAACCACGGCGCGCGCCTCGCAGATGATCGGCGACGAAGTGCTCATGCAGCACCATGTCACCGTCAACGATGATTATGTATTCGCCTCGCGCTGCGGCAATCGCCCTGTTACGCGAACGTGCGAGCCGAAACCCCTCATCCGGTTGCCAGACATGCAACAGCGGAACCTCCGAAACAGCCCGTCGTGCATCCACGACGCGCACGGTTTCGCGTCCCGAACCATCGTCCGCGACGATGATCTCGTCAGGTAGTTCCGATTGGCGCGCTACGCTCTTGAGTGTCAAATCGAGCGCAGCGGGCCAGTTGTACGTTGTAATGACTAGAGTGACGCTACCCGGCGCCCGACTCACTCAATCCACTCCGCTAGTTCTGGTCGGAGGGAGGTGCGCCAGGTGGCGGGCCATGCGGTCCACCACGCGGTCCGTGCTCCTGCTGCTCGAGGATCTGGAATTTCTTCAGCTGCGAGGCCGTCAGCACCGTGCTCAGCTGCTGCGTGGTCTCGGCTGTCCTCTGATCGTGGATGGCTTTCATCTGCTCCCGGGTCGGCCGCGTGCCGGCAGCGCGCTGCTGCTGGAACAGCTGCATGGCCTTCGCGTGCTCCGCTTGCAGGACCGTCTGCACCTGGGCCTTCTGCCCATCGTTCAGATCGAGCAGGATCGCGAGCTTGTCCATTCTCTCGGCTTCATGCGCCGCCCGTTGCGCCGCGGTCGGAGGATTCGGCGGATTCGGCGGTTGGGCGACCGCGACGGCAGCGCACAGGAGGACGGCAGCGAACAGACTGCGTTTCATTTTTTTGGTCTCCGTTAGTGCCGCTAACGTAGTGACGTAGCGGCACCTGGACCGTAATGAATCGTTATCAAATGTTAAGCCCCGCGCGAGGGGGCGCGAGGAGAGCTGGGCGCTTGGGTCCAAACACCCGGGCCGTTGTTCGCCGCTAGGAGCGGCGCGACAGCTTCTGCAGCAGCTCCAGGTCTGTCTTGATGCCGGAGGTCACCCGGATGCGTTCAAGAATCTGCGCGCGCAAAGCCAGAAACTGCGGGGCGTGTTTCATTTCCTGGGTGCGATGCTCGGGAAGCGGCACGGTATAGAGCGAATCGACGCGCCCGGGTCGCGGCGCCATCAGAACCACTCGCTTGCCGAGGTAGATGGCCTCCTCCACATCGTGAGTTACGAAAACAATAGTGCACTTCTCCAACTCCGACACATGCAGTATGCAATCGTGCATGACCTCACGGGTCTGGGCATCCAGAGCGCCGAACGGCTCGTCCATCAACAGGATCTGCGGGCGGCTCATCAACGCTCGCGCAATGGCCACGCGCTGTTGCATGCCGCCAGAGAGTTGATTCGGAAACGCCGTCGACACCGCACCCAGTCCCATCAGGTCGATGAGGGCCTCGGCCCGGCCCGACGCGACCTCTACGTCCGCAGAGCTGCGGTCGCGAGTGTGGACGGCCAATTCCCGCGTGAACTTGATGTTTCCGGCCACCGTAAGCCAGGGATAAAGACTGTAATTCTGAAACACCATGGCGCGCTCGACACCGGGGCCCTTGACCGGGACGCCGCCCGCCAGAATGTCACCCGCGGTATGCACCTCGAGTCCGGCAATTGAACGCAGCAGTGTCGATTTACCGCAGCCGGAAGCCCCGACCAGCGTCACGAACTCGCCGTCGTCGACGTGCAGACTCACGTCCTGCAGTGCCGTGACTGCCGACGGACCGGCACCAAATATTTTCCACACTCCCCGGCAGACCACTGCGCTGGACACGCTCAACCTCTGCCGTGCAACCACGGGAACGCCGCGCGATGGATGAGACGGAACGATTGATCGACCACCAGGCCGATCGCGCCGATCAGGATGATGCCTGCGAAGATCTTGTCGGTCTGCAGGAAACGCTGCGCCTTGACGATGGCAAACCCCAGTCCGGAGTTGGCCGCCACCAACTCGGCCACCACCAGGTAGGTCCAGGCCCAGCCCATGGTGATCCGCAGCGTATCGACCAACGCCGGCTTCGCTGACGGGATGATGACTTTCTCGATGATCTCGCCGCGCGTCGCGCCCATTGTCTGCGCTGCCTCGATCTGCGCCAGCGGCACGCGCCGCACGTCCTCCGCGACCATCAGCACCATCTGGAAGAAGGTCCCGATGAAGATGATGCCGACTTTGGCGCCCTCGTCTATGCCGATCCACAACATGACGAGCGGGATGAACGCTACCGCAGGCATGTAGCGAATGAAGTCCGTCAGGGGCTCCAGCAAGGCCTGCACCGCCCGGTAGGTCCCGATGTACAGACCCAGCGGCAGTGCAATAAGGGCGGACAGTGCCCAGCCGGCCACGACGCGGCCGAAACTGATGCGGATGTCGCCCATCAGGTCCTCGTCGCTGAACCAGGTCATGAAGCGGCGCGCCACGTCGATCGGACCCGGCAGGAATACCTTGTTGACCACACCCGACAGGGTCAGCGCCGTCCAACAAGCCAGCGGTAACAGCAGACCCAGGGCCGCGAGGATCCAGTAGCGGCGCGAGCTGATGCCACCGCGAATGCTCCACAGCGGCGCCCGGACGTGTCGGACGGATATCGGAATCGGAAGGGCTGCGGGGGTCGAGTTCACCGCGGTCTCACTTCTTGACGGCTTCGTCCAGGATCGAGCGGTCCAGGCCAGCGGCCACATCCGGCTTGCCATCGATCAGTTTGTTGCTCAGCAGAAACGCCGCAACACTCGGCTCTACGGCCACCAGGCTATGGGGGTTTTGCGGATCAAAACCCTCCAGGTTGGCGGCCGCGTCAAAGAACCGGGTGCCGGGGAGAAACACCTTGTATTGCTCCGCACTCATGCCCACCACCTTGGACATGATTTTCACCGCTTCATCCGGATTCGCCTGGATGAACGCCACCGTGTCGAACCACGCCCGCGCCATGGCCACCAGGTCCTTGCGCTTGGACTGGATAGTCTTGGCCTGGGCGACCAGCAGATCGGGGATCAAGCCCGGCATATCCTTCGAGGTGAAGAGCGGGGTCCCTTTGCCGCTCTTCTGGATCTGGCTGATCCAGGGGTTCCACACGACAGCGGTGTCGACGCGTCCGCTCATGAAAGCCGCGGCGGCATCCCCCGCCGACAGATTGACTACCTTGACGTCCTTGGGAGTCAGCCCGTTGCGCGCCAACGCCGTATACAGCACGAAGTGGGAAACGCTGTACTGCTCCAGCGCGACGGTATGCCCCTTCAGGTCGGCAAAGGCGTGGATCTTCGGACCGACCATCAGGGCATCGTTACCGGCGGAGTTGTCGTTGATCAGCACTACCTTCAGCGGCAGGCCCTTCGACAGCGGTCCGAGCGTGTCCGACCAGGTCTGACTGTTGGCATCCAGCTGCCCGGTTGACAGGGCCGAGATCGAGTCCGAGTAGTTCGCGAACCAGACGAGCTTCACGTCCGCGCCGTACTTCTTGAAGAAGCCCTTCTGGTCGGCAACGTACCAGGCGACCCAGCCCGTCCAGTCGGATGTTCCGACCTTTACTTCGCTCAGAGCGGGAACGGGAGCGGCGAGGCCTAGCAGCGCGGAAGCCGCCATCAGAGGCAACAGCGCGCGTGCAGCTGCGATAGTGAACCATGAGCGGAGTTTCACGAACGTCACCTGAGGATTAAAAAATGTAGGGATTGGCTCATGGAGCACACGCTGCAGCTTGCGCGCCAGATGGGGCAATCCGACGCGAAACCTGCCGATTGCGCACAATTCGTGTGCTTCCCGGGGGAATCGGGCGGCCCGCTCGCACCAAATCAAAGCACGCCGGTCGCGCCTTGCATCGCTTTGATGCAACCTTCCGAACGATGCAGGGTCCCGGCGCATTCAGCGGCTGCTCATGTAGGCGCGCCATCCGCCCATTGCGGTGATGTCCTCCGCTCCTTCCATGGCGCGAGGCTCGGCTACAAATCCGTGAACGGTACTGCCGTCTTCGAGAACGACGGTGCCTATGGCCAGCGGCGCCGGAACTTCGGCGACGAAAGAACCGAAGGCCGCGACTTCCAGCTCGTAGACTTCCAACTCGATGGCGCCGCCGCCGGAGGCGCTGTGAACCAGCGCCGGCTTGGGCGGCGTCGTGCCCTTCATCGCATAGAGCCGGTACGTCGGGGCCGTTCGTGTACTGCGCGAAAGTCGCGCGGCACGCGAAGTGAGCTGCCAATGAAGTGGCATTCCCGCCAGATGGGCGCCAACCACCGCCAACTCGATGGTTTTCGGTTTAAGGACCCGGCACAGGTCGGGCGCCGCCGGCAGCGGCGCGACCGTTTCGTAGCGCCGTGCGAGATCCAGCAAAGCGCGATCCGCCCAGGCTGGCCCTATCAAACTGACGCCAAACCCGGTGGCGTTGCCCCGGAAGCCTGCCGGAACCGCCACGGCACTCATGTCCAGCAGGTTCACAAAGTTGGTGTAGAACCCGAGGTTGCTGTTGAGTCCCACCGGCTCGGCAAGCAGTTCGCTCACCCGGTAGATCGTTGGCGTCGTTGGCAGCAACAGAACATCGATGCCTTCCCACATCGCTTCGGCGTCACGCATATAGGCCTGCAGCGCGTAAAATCCCTTGAAGGCCTCGACCGCCGACACGCCTTTGCCACCCTGTACGATGGCGCGCACAACGGGATGGATCGCGCCACTGTGTGTCTTGAGAAACTCTTCCAGGGCCGCCGTTCTCTCGGCGACCCATGGTCCGGAGTAGAGCAGCTGTGCCGCCCGAGTAAGCGGCGTCACATCGATCTCTACGGGCTTACCGCCGCAGCGGACCAGTCGGTCCCGCGCGGCACGGAACAGCGCCGGCGCCTCTTCGTCGCCGAAAAAGTTGAGCTGCTCGGGACGCGGAACACCGAAGCGGAAGGAAGCTCCGACGGAGTCGCGCGTAGCGGGCTCACGCCGCGAGTAGGCGTCTGCCGGGTCAAACGCACTGCTCACCTGATCCACGAGCGCCGCATCGTCCGCACTGTTGGTGAGGGTTGTGATGCAGTCCAGAGAGCGGCACGCTGGAACCATCCCCCGCGAGCTCCATCGGCCCTTCGTCGGTTTCAAGCCGAAAAGGTTGTTGAACGCCGCAGGCACCCGGCCGGAACCAGCGGTATCGGATCCGAGGGCAAAAGCGACCACGCCGGCAGCTACGAGGACCGCTGAACCCGAACTCGAGCCACCACTCACATAGTCGCGATTGAAGACGCAGGTCGGAGCGCCGTAGGGGCTGCGGGTGCCGACCAGTCCCGTCGCGAACTGATCCAGGTTGGTCTTACCGATCAGCACCGCCCCGGCGGCCATCAGTCGCTCGACGACCGTGGCCGATTCGCCCGGCACATACGAAAACTCAGGGCACGCGGCCGTCGTGGGGATGCCCGCGGCATCAATGTTGTCCTTGACCGCGAACGGAACGCCCGCAAGGGGGAGTTGTTCGCCGGCGGCAATGCGCTCGTCGACTCGCCTGGCCTGGGCCAGTACCTGCTCGTGCGGCAAGCGGTAGATCCAGGCCTGAGGCTGAATAGCGTCATAAGCGGCTGCGCGAGCGAGCGTCTCGGTGGCGATCTGCTCCGCGCTGTACGATCGTGCGCCAACCCGGGCAGCAATGGTGCGAGCGGAAAGGATTTGCACGATGCTTGTTTTCTCTACGATGGGGTGACCGGTTCGAGAGCGATGATCGGCGTGCCGGGAGCGATGGGCTGCCGCTCTTCGATGTACACCGCGCGGACTATTCCGTCAGCCGGACTCGGGACGTCGCATTCCGTTTTCATCGCTTCGATCGCAGCGATGACCGCACCTTTCTTGATGCGGTCGCCGGCACGGACATTCACACGCCAGACGTTCCCGCCGAGCGGCGCTTCCACGACTTCCGTTCCATCCGGAATCTCGATGACCACCGGTTCGATCGCAGCACCCGCAACTTCCTCCGCGCGCGACAGCTCATTGGTTCGGGCCCACTCGTGGCGCTCCACATCGAACGCCGCCTGACGACGCGACTGGAATTCTTCGATACTCGAATGGTTCTCGCGCAGGAAACGCCGGTAGTCGGCGAGGCGGAAGGTCTCGGTCTCGATACGCAACTCGCGCCGTCCGTAGGGGAAGTCGCGACGCCACTCCTCGAGTTCCCCGTGGCTGACCGGGAAGAAGCGGATCTGATCGAAGAATCGCAGCAACCACGGGTCGCCGCCGGTGAAAGCCTGTGTCTGGCGATAGGTATTCCAGACTTGAATGGTGCGCCCCACCAACTGATAGCCGCCCGGTCCCTCCAGACCGTAGATACACAGATAGGCGCCCCCGATCCCCACGACATTGGGCGGCGTCCAGGTTCGGGCGGGGTTGTACTTGGTCGTGACCAGGCGATGTCGGGGGTCAAGCGGCGTCGCCACCGGCGCTCCGAGATACACATCGCCGAGCCCCATCACCAGGTAGCGCGCATCGAATACGGTGCGCAGGACCTCCTCGATGGAGTCGAGCCCGTTGACTCGGCGGATGAATTCGATGTTATCGGGACACCACGGCGCATCGGCACGCACCGAGGCCATGTACTTGCGAATCGTCGTATCCACTGCCGGATCTTTCCAGGACAGCGGCAGGTGCACGACGCGGGACGGAATCTGAAATTCCTCCAGGCTGCCGAGGCGTTCCTCGGCGTCGCGCAGGATTTCCAGCAGCCGTCGCTGACTCAACGCCCGACTGTCGTAGTGGATCTGCAGCGAGCGGATACCCGGGGTGATGTCGATGACTCCCGGCGACTGCAACTCGCGCAGATGGAGCATCAGGGCGTGAACCCGCAGACGCAGTTCAAGGTCCAGGACTATCGGACCGTATTCGACCAGCAGATGGCGGTCGCCCTGGCGGCGGTACACTGTTTGCGGCCGTGCGCCCTGCTCCGGAATGACGGACAGGATGGCACTGCCGGGATTACCGACGGTTCTGGGGTTGGCGCTGGAGATCAGAGCCAACCGTTCCACAAGCGCATCCTGCGCTCGCTCCTCCGCGCCGGCCGTCTCTTCGTCCACCACGGAGAATCGGACTAGATCGCCGGGCGCAAGCTGTCCGATCTTCCACAGATCGGCGTGAATCACGACGAAGGGGCAGACGAATCCGCCGAGAGACGGGCCGTCCGGTCCCAGGATGATGGGCATGTCGCCGGTAAAATCCACCGCCCCGATGGCGTAGGCGTTGTCGTGAATGTTGGAAGGGTGCAGTCCCGCTTCGCCGCCGTCCATGCGTGCCCATTTGGGCTTCGGACCGACGAGGCGCACGCCGGTGCGGCTCGAGTTGTAGTGGACCTGCCACGCTACTGTTCTAAGCGTTTCGATGTCTTCGACCGTGAAGAAATCCGGCGCTCCATGTGGGCCGTACAGGACTCGCAGAGTCCAATCTCGGGTGAGCGTGGGCCGCAGCCGCAACGAAAGAGGCGCCTGAATGGGCTCGCTGCTCGAACGTCCCAGCCTCAGGACATCGCCCGCGATCAGGTTCCGGCCGGCATGACCGCCGAAGACCCCGAGAGTAAAGGTCGACCGACTGCCCAGATAAGTCGGAACATCCACGCCACCGCGCAACAGCAGGTAGGCCCTGATGCCGGACTTGCGGATGCGACCGAGCTTGAGAGTCTGCCCTATGGCAACCGCCGTCGGGGTATACGGTTCGATTGCAACTCCATCGAGCGTGGCCTCGAGTTGCGCTCCCGCTATGCAGACAGTGCAGCATTCGTTGAACTGCAAAGTGGGCCCGAGCGCCGTAATCTCCAGCCCCGCGGCGTCCGGCACATTGCCCAGCAAGCGATTTCCGAGCCTGAATGCGAGGCTGTCCATCGGACCCGACGGCGGTACACCGACATGCCATAAACCCAGGCGGCCCGGATAGTCTTGCACGGTGGTCGCAAGACCACCGCTCAGCACTCGGATCGTGCGTGGCTCGTAGGAAATAGCGGCCAGCGCTCGCGTGGAGAGTTTCCCGCTAGCGAACTGTTCACTCTGCACCACCCGCCTCAGCCACTCGAGGTTCGTCTCTATGCCGTAGAGGCGCGTCTGTCCCAACGCGGCCTGCATGCTGCGTACAGCGCTTTCCCGATCGAGCGCAGTGACGATAATCTTGGCGAGAAGCGGATCGTAATGCGTGGACACTTCCGAGCCGTCCGCCACCCACGTCTCCACACGCGAGTCGCGCGGAAATCGGACCTCCGTGAGCACGCCGCTGCTCGGGCGATACTCCTGGCTCGGATCCTCGGCGTAGAGGCGCGCTTCGATTGAAGTCAGGCCAGGCGCATCGGGCGCCTCCCAGGTCCGCAGGAACGTGTAGTCGCCCGCCGCCGCCCGAATCATCCATTCAACAAGGTCCACGCCGGTCACCTGTTCGGTGATGCCATGCTCGACCTGCAGCCGGGCGTTGACCTCCAGAAAATAGAATTCATCACGAGCCGGGTCGTACAGGAACTCGACAGTGCCCGCGGACCGATAGTGCGCCGCTTCACCAAGCCGCACGGCGCAGGCCATCAGGGCGGAGCGCGTAGCGGCAGGCAAATGCGGGGCGGGGGTTTCCTCGATGACCTTTTGATTGCGCCTCTGCAGCGAACAATCGCGCTCGCCCAGGGCAATCACCTGCCCGAGTCCGTCCCCGAAAATCTGCACTTCGATGTGGCGCGCGTGGTGAACGTAGCGCTCCAGGAACACCCCGCCGTCCTTGAAGTTGGATTCGGCCAGGCGCGTTACCTTCGAGAAGGCCGCCAGCAGCGTGGCAGCGTCCTCGCAGACCTGCATGCCGATGCCCCCGCCGCCGGCGGTTGCTTTCAACATCACAGGAAAGCCGATTCGTTCCGCCTGCGCCACAGCGGCGTCCGCATTGGCGAGAACATCCGAACCCGGCATCAGTGGCACGCCATGGGCGCGCGCCAGGTCCCGTGCAGTGTGTTTGAGGCCGAATGTTGTGATATTCGCCGGCGTAGGTCCGATGAATGCGACGCCTGCTGCCGCGCACTCAGCGGCAAACTCTGCGTTTTCGCTCAGGAAGCCGTACCCCGGATGAATGGCCTGCGCGCCGGTACGGCGTGCCGCCTCCAGTAGGGCAGCAATATTCAAATAGCTCGAACTCGCCGGAGCTGCACCGATGCATAGCGCCTCGTCGGCCTGGTCCACGTGCAGCGATCCCACATCGGCATCCGAGAACACGGCCACGGACTTCAATCCCATGCGCCGTAACGTGCGAATAATACGGCAGGCAATTACCCCGCGATTGGCGATCAGGACTTTCCGGAACACGCCTCACCCGAAAGCGGATTGCCCAGTTCCGACGTGATGATCATTCGCACGGCCGTCGGGTTGAAGCCGTTGCACGGGTTGTTGATTTGCGGGCAGTTCGAGACGATGGCCACCAGATCCATCTGCGCCTGCAGATCTACGTACAGTCCGGCGGCCGATATTCCATCGACGATGCCCAGCGTGCCGTCCTTGGTGACGGGGACGTTCATGAACCAGTTGATGTTCGACACCATATCGCGCTTGCCGCGCCCGTAGCGGGCGTTGGCCTGTAGAAAATTTTCGACGCAGGCATGTTGCGACTTGGTGTGATGGCCATATCGCAACGTGTTGCTTTCGCAGCTGCATGCACCGCCTATGGTGTCGTGATATGCAATCGTCGTGCCGACGATCCTTGCCATGCAGGCGCCTTCATTGGACAACAGACGCGTGCCCGTCTTCAGGAAGATGTTCCCCTGGGCGGCGATGGTGTCCTGGGCGCTGTAGCGTTCAGCGTCGTCGTGCAGGTTGTACATCAGGAAGTCGACAGCCTGATTGCCGTGCAGATCGACAATGCGCAATGTTTCGCCCTGGCGCACCACGCGATCCCACGGTGCGCGTGCGGGCACGATCTCATCCAGGACAATACGGCCAGTCAGGCCATCGAGAGAGTGATCGTTCATAAGTCGCTTCGGCGCTCTTCAGCGCCGGAAATACTCCTCGACGTTCAGGAAAGCACGCTGGCTCTCGGGGCTCGAGTTTCGAATGGGATCGTCGCCGCCTGTCGGGGGACCGCGCCAGGCAGTGAGGCGCAGGGGCGTTACGCTGTAGTCCGACCGCGGGTCAAGGACGTGGGGGCAGTTGGCGATGACGACGATGACGTTCATTTCCGCACGCAACGTCAACTGGCGTCCGGGAGAAAAAGGACCTCCCTCGAACAATGTGGATCCGTCTTCGAGTATGCGAATACCCTTGAACCAGTTGACACAGGGATGAATGTCCTTGAGCCCCAGGCCGAACTTGGCGGCTCCCAGCATCAGCCGATCGCGTGCATTCGGGTGCGCGCCCCAGTTATCGCCATCACCGTATTTGCGCGCATTGGTGCGCTTGTTCGACGTACCGCAGAAGGTATCGTGACTATTGGCAGTGTCTTCGATGAGGCTCAGCAGCACGCGCCCCATATCTGAGAGCAGCAATCGGCCAACGCCCAGGTAGGCGTTCCACTGCACTTTCACAGAATCGGCCACGTTCAGGCGTTCCACCGGACGATCCGCGTTAAACACCAACATAGATGCGCACGCGTCGCCGTGTAGATCCTCCAGCTGCAGCCGCGCCCCACGCGCCAGCTCCTTGGATGCATAACCGCCGGCCGCGACGGTTTCCTCCCAAAGCATCGATTCCCTGCTGACGCCGGACGGCAGTCTGGCCACCTCGCCGGCAGGTACGGTGGGCATGGCTTCAACGATGGTTCCTGCCATCGATCGGGCATGGGCCCGGGCGCCTGAAGGGTCGGCAGTGCTCATGTCCGTCATCGAGCACCAGGAGCGGAATTGGCGGTGACCGGTGGCGGCTCCGGTGTACCGTGGGAATGGAGCGGCGGCAGGAGCGCGGTGGTCGTCACCAACTTGATTTGCTGGACTCCGCGAACCTTGCGCAGGTCGTCGCAGAGATCCTTCAGGCGCTGGGAGGGACCCTGCACCAACAGCACTTCCAGAGACTGATCGTCCTCCAGCAGAACGTGCTGCGAAGAGATCACTTCCATCACGTATGCGGATTGCGTCTGAGCCAGCGCTTGGCGCACCCGGCCGCTTTCCGCGCGATAGATCAGCGTGAGGGTGCCGGCAAGCACGGCGCCGACCCGGCCCTCACTGTGCTCCGCGAGTTCGTGCCGGATGAGTTCGGCGATCATCTGGGAGCGGCTCGGCAGCGCTCGCTCGCTGACCATTGCGTCCAGTTGTGAAAGCAGCTCGCCCGGCAGGCTGACGCTCAATCGGGCCAGGAAAGGAACGGCTTCTACAGTCATGGGTGGCCGCGCAGTATTACGAAGTGCCGATTTCGTAATACTGCCATTGCCACAGCGGCTGTCAAGGCCCCGAAAGTCGCGCCTTTCGGGGCCGTGCCACGATCGCCGCAGGCGATTGTGGCCATCGGACAAGGCCCCGATCGCCGCAGGCGATTGCCGAGGCCCTTACGCTACCTGGGAAGCGTTAGCGTGGCCTCGAGCCCCCGCTCGGGCAGGTTCCGCAGCGTGAGAGAGCCGCCATGGCTCTGGGCGATATCGCGCGCGATGCTCAAGCCGAGGCCGGACCCACCGGTGTCCCGGTTGCGAGAGGACTCCACGCGATAGAACGGTTCGAATACGCGCTCCAACTCGTCCGGGGGCACACCCGGTCCCTGATCCGAGACTTGAATCGTGAGAGTCGCGCCGTCCTCGACCCTCACGTCCGCGCGTCCGCCAAACTTGATCGAGTTTTCGATGAGATTGGTGAGGCATCGCTTGAGCCCCTGCGGCTTACCGAGGAAGGCCCGCTTCGTCCGCCCCTCGACAGCCACCGTCCCGCCCATCTGCTCAAATTCGGATTGCAGAGTCACCAGCAGGCCGTCGATGTCCACCATCCCGAAGCTTTCATCGTCATCGAGACCTCTGAAGAGCGCCAAGGAGCCGCGCACCATACTTTCCATCTCGTCGAGCTGTTTGCCGATGCGCTCCTGTGCGACCGGATCGTCGAGTGTCTCGACCTGCAGTCGCAAACGCGTGAGGGGTGTTTTCAGATCGTGAGACATGGCCGCGAGCACGCTGGTGCGGCTATCGAGATAGCGCTTCAATCTCTCCTGCATCGTGTTGAACGCGCGCGCGGCGTCGCGAATTTCCCGCGCGCCCTTCTCTTCCAACTTCGGCTGACGTACATCGCGACCCACCCGATCCGCGGCACGTGCAAGTTTCGACAACGGCAGAGTGATCGTCCGGGCAACGCCAAACAGAGCGATCGCCACAATGACCACCAGCAAACTCAGGTTGATCAATAAATTGCGGGGCAACGGCGCCCCTTCCGTCGGCCGTGCCAGCCGAAACAAGGTCGTACCGCCGTCAGGGTACTGCACCGTCACATCGAACAGATTGCTCGGATTGTCGCGTGCCTCAGGGGCCTGCAACGCCGCGATGACAGGAATCGCGCGCTTCGAATTGTCCACGGAGGGAGTAATCGTGATCCGGTAACCGCTTCCCAGCAGGCCCTGCAAGGTCTGCAGCAAAGGCGTTTCGAAATCACCCACCAGGGGCAGGGGCAGAATCGTCACCCGAGGTCGCTCAGGGGGCGGCAGCGACAAGCGCGGAGGTTGTATACGCGGAGGATCCGGACCGGCGTCCAGGGGAGCCAAGGGCGAGGCGAGCGGATCGCCCTGCGCCGGCGGCCGGGACGGCGGGAACTGAGAAAGCTGCGGAAGCTGCGCCATCTGTTGCCGGGCACGACGCGCGGCGGCTGCAGCGCGCCGCCCAACGCGCGAATATTGTTCAATCAGGCGCGCCGTAGTCTGTGCCCGCTCCTCAGTGTCCATGGGCTGCAGCATCAGACTGATCTCGGCGACGCGCCTCGACCACTCACGCACGCTCTCCTGCAATACGAAGAGTTCGCGTTCACGGGCAATCAGGATGATGGCCAGCGCCTGGGCCAGCACGACAGCGATGGAGGAGGCGGCCACCAACCGCCCGAACAGTGACTGGGGCCAGACCCGACTCAGAATCGCGCCCCAGCCGCGACCATGTCCGCGCGGTTGCGCGGTACTGTCTTTCGTCATGCGGGTGGCTTGATCACGGCAAGCGAGAGATTACTGAGTTTCGACGGGAACACCTACAACGTAACCTTCACCATACACCGTTTTGATAATCTGCGGCGC
>FTJL01002724.1_pt4 | contig 20582 bp, 19 predicted proteins | sample 1658551 | NCBI WGS metagenome assembly FTJL01 (sample SAMEA3914835, study PRJEB12502) | metagenome | biome: forest; material: soil | place: Canada | collected 2011-07-03 | depth 0.3 m
CAGCGCCAGGGCGGCGGCGAGTCCGACCAGGAGGCGCAGGGCACTGTGGGTGAGCCGCTGATAGCGATGTGCGAGCCGGTCGGCAGTTGCGAAGACGGCCGCCAGATTGCGATCGTTCGCCGGTCGGGTGGCGAGGTCCGGTATCAGCGAGGCGCCGGCTGCCGCGCCGCGCAGCCGTGCGGCGTCCGCGTTGAATCTGTCGATGCGGCCGCAGAGGGTCCGAAATAGCTTCTCTTCGGTATCGTTGGGGAAAATCCACTTCGGCTGCACATCGGGGCGTGGTCCGCTTCCCGCTCGCCGTGCAGGTATGTGAACAACAGGACCGCCGTCTTCCGAATCCAGGGCGCTGAGCTGACGTGAGTCGTTGGGTAACGCGCCCTCGAGCTTCAGTCGAACGACGGCGGCGGTGCCCGCAATCGACTCATTGGGCAGACCGTCCCAGAGTGCCAGGAGTACGTGGCTCTGTGCAGCGATATAAGCGCCCACTTCCCGGTACTGCCTTTCACGACGCACCGTGTCGCTGTCATAGGGCGCCTCGCCGGGTAGTTGTCGGAGTACGAACACCTGCTCGGCCGGCACTCGGCCCAGGAGTGTTTTGAACTCCTCTACGGAGTTGGGAAAGTCGAGCTCGTAGTCGTGGCGCTCCAGGGGCAGGGGCACCAGCAGTTCGCACCCGGACTCCAGTGCTACTTCAGCGGCGAGCCGGTCGGCACCTTCGGCCAGGGCCGAGATGATTCGCAGCGGGGTGGACGGGTATAGCCGCCGCAGCTGGGCGAACAACGCGGCGATGTGCAGGCGATAGGCGGGGTAGTCGCCAGGATCCAGATCCCGATGCCCGGTTACACCGATGACGAGCGGCACCAACCCGGTTGGTGCACAACCCGGCAGTGAAGTCCGCACTGTGCTCAAGTGGCGGGCCGTGCCCGTATTCGGCAGCTTTCCAGGAAATGTCGTCGCGCCGGCTCCGCTTCGATCTCGGCGGCGAGCTGGCGGATCAGCTGGTCCCTGTCGGTGGCTTGCGTTGCGGCCCGCGTGACGAGGTGTTTCGCCACCGGCCCCAGGTGATGTGCCAGCTGCCTTTCCAACAGCTGCAGCTCCTCGGCAGGAAGTCGGACGTGCGGGACGTCGACGCGAGCAGCGGCAGGTGTGGCCGTCGCGTTCAACAGTGCATCAAGATGAGTGCACAACTTGGCGTAGTGAGGCTCTCTGGGTGCAGGGAACGCATCGAGCCAGTGTTGGGCACTCAGGAAGTATTCCAGACTCTTCGAGGGCAACACCTCCTCGATACGGAAAGGCAGTACGGGCAGCTGCTTGTGAACCGCTCGCTCGACTTCGCGTCGCACCTGCTGCGAGCCATTGCTGTGGTTAGAAAAGACCAGCACCATGATCCGCGCCGCACCGATTGCGTCGACAATTTCTTCAGCCCAGTCGGCCGACGGCGCTATGTCGCGAGGCGCGATCCACACGCTGATGCCGTGCGCCTCGAGCCTTGCGACGAGCTCGAAGGCGCATTCGCGGTCGGGCTGGGAGTAGCTGACAAAGACGGTGCGGGCCATGGCTTTTAGCGTTCCAACAGCTTCAGCGCCTTGTCCAGGCTGGCGCGCATTCGATTGAATGAGCGCACCAGGGCCGCCAGCTCCGCGCTGCCCCGGACGGGAAATTCTCCGGCTGACATGTTACCGAGACTCAGCTCGTCGGCAATGCTGACGATGCGCCGGACGGGACGCACGATCAGAAAATAGAGTACGCAGTTGACGATGAGCAGCGCTGCCGTGAGGATGACCACGATCGAGGTCATGATGCTGCGCAAAACCCGATCCGCGTTGGCGGTTGCACTCGCAAACGGCACCGATATCACCTGGGCGCCCACGACCTCATGGTCCTGCCAGCCGAATCCATTGTTGCCACCGTATCGCGCGAGCAATGTTGCCGGTGCGGATGTCGGCAGGCTGTGGCAGCCCAGACAGTCCGCCGCGACGCGTATGGGTCTGGCCAGATATAACGATTTGCCCGTCGGCGTGTCGCGCTCGCCGATGATCTCGTGGGTTTGCGCGTCATTCCTGAACTGCTGGATCAGATCGGCTTCCCAATCCATGGCCCGGTCGCGCGGGTTGGTCGGGTTGAGGGCGGCCTCCTTGTAGGAATATTCGGGATGCCCTTCGCGCAGCTTCAGAAAATTCTGCGTGGCGGCGTAGAAGGGCACCGTTTGGGGCAGAAATTCGCTTTTCATCTGGGTGCTGAGCAGCGGGAGGATCTCCTCGGCTGTGTAGGCCCGCGTGGCGAGGGCACTGTCCATCATGAGCCCGGCTTCCCGCAGCACCTCCCGCTTCGCGTTGGCTTGGAGCATGGACGAGCACGCGTAGCCAACGGCCAGCGTGGCTAACGCGAACGCCAGGATGAGTGCCAGATTGAGTCGGACGAGCAGGTTCATGGTTATCCCAGGTGGGTCCGAAGCCACCGTGAGGCAGTGTGACAGAGTTATGACATCGGCTGCAATGCTTCAGCCTTGTCCTAAGCGAGCCGGTGCCGGCGTCTAGGCCTGCGTCGACTCGCGCGACGGCGTGTCCAGGCTCACGGGCTTCTGCAGTTTCGCAACGACCGCACGCCATGCATCGAATACATCATCCAAAGGGATCTGATCCACTCGCATGGAGGCAGGCGGGCCGCCGACACCCACGACGGGGGAGCCGCTGGGGCTGCGCGGCAACCAGAAGCGCGGGGCTTCCGCACCGTACATAACGACCAACGGCAGGCCCACGGCAGCCGCGGCGTGCGCCGGCCCGGTATCCACGGAAATCATACTGTGGCCCAACTCGCACAGCGCAAACAGCCGGCGTAGCGGCAAACCGGCTACGACCACTTCCGCAAGTCCGGTGGCCGTCTGCAATTCCTGCAGCATCTCGGCCTCAATCGGTGCTCCGCACAGCACGATCAGCGCGTCCGGCATTTGCGCATGGATCTTCTTCAACAACTGAACCCAGGTCGCGGTGGGCCACGCTTTGTCGTCCGCGTTCAGACGTTTCCAGCGCTCGCGCCGCTTACTCATGCTTCGGTGGTTGCCCGGCTGCAATAGGACGAGGCGCCGGTCCGACCAGCCCTGGGCGCGGATCCAGGCGTCTCGCTCAGCACGTTCGGCGTCCGATACCCAAAGCTGAGGTGCCCGCACGCAGCCTGTTTGGGGTGCGGGGTAGTCCGCCGCCCTTAGGGCCGCAGGCGTTCGTCCGGCAAATCGGACGTCCCTATCCACCCAGTGTTCGGCGCCTTCCGTGGGCATGTCCGTCACGAAAAGGTATCGCGACTTGCTGATGCCGCTCAGCATCAGCAGCCTGCGTATCCGAATGAGCTGGCGCGGATGGCGCTCACACACGTAAATCGGACTCGGGCGGGTCCGGTGGAGCATCCACAGAACGCGCCACCAGGTCAGGCTCAGCAGAACGGGCAGGTGCCGGCGGAACGACCAGATCTGCGCAACATGCGGGTTGCCCAGATACACGTTCGCTGTCCAGATACCTGCGCCGATCACCACGCAAGGCTTTTTGTAGCGGGCGTGCAGCAGCGGCATGACGCAGCTCAGCGTGATCATGTCGCCGAGGCGACCGAAGCGAATGACTACGGGGGTGAGGGCGGGCGCCGAGGATGAATCCTGCGACGGGGACGCGGGACCCGGCAATCTGGTCGGTCTCAAGGCTCTCTCAGGTGAGAATCGGTGGTAAGCAGGCGGCGCCAAGCATAGCAAGAGCCGGCTGGGCGGCAATGTGCGATTGCCGCAATCCGCCGGCTGGACGCCGCTCCGTGCCTGCTATCTTGTGGTTCGCGCCCCTCTCGGGTGCTTCCGGGCCGGTAACGCGCGTCCCGCGCTGGTCAGGGGACATGTGAGGGCGGCCGCCGGACCGGGCGGCGTGCCCAATGCACCTCAGCCTGGATCCGTCCCGCGCCGTCGGACCCTTAAGCCACCGGCTTCAAGGGTCCGACATTGCTAAGGAGCGTCGGTCGCGATCAGTGACCCGAGCCGAACAGGTCGGACATCACGTTGACGTTGCTGTCACAGGCATGATTGAGGCAGGGCAGTCGGAAGCCGGCCTCCATGGACTTCAGCAGCGAGAAGCTGTCGTAGAAAGTGTTGCTGTGCACGCCGCTGGAGTGGCCGTAGCTGCCGTTCGTTTCGACGGTCAGGACCACTTCATTCTGGTTCGGAACCGGGAACACCTTGTTGGCGGCCGGCGCGACGGCGAGTCCGCTGTAGTCGTTCTCATCCCAGACGATCACGATCGCGTTGTAGCCGTCGTGCCATGCCGGTGAGGCCTTGATGCTGGTCACCAGCTTGTGCAGCGTGACGTCGGCCTGCTCGGACAGGCCCGGATTCAGGCCAACCTGCGTGCCGTTGGTCAGGCCCTCGTAGGCGGCCGTTCCCTGGTCGAACTGGCAGAACGCATCGCCGTTGCCGCGGCCATGCTGGTCGTCGCACTGGTTGGGAACGATATAGGACAGGGACGGAACGTGGCCCGAGGCCAGGTCCGAATACAGACCGCGTGCGCCGTCGAAGCCCACCATGTTGTGCACGCTGTTTTCCGGATTGAACCCTTCCTGCACGCTCTCGAAGTAGGCGAACGGATTGTGCTTCACCGCATAGGCGTCCAGCAGTCCGGACGAGGTGAGCGGCGGGAGGTTCGTCGGCGACAGCGGCGCGTTCGCGTTGTACGTCGTCAGGTCGGTCGCGGTCCCATTGCTGTTCGCGACGCCGTCGGCCCCGCTGACCGGCAGGCTCTCCTGGTACGTTTTCCAACTCAAGCCGCTGCGCACCAGCTGGTCGGCAATCGTCTTGCCGACGGTGTTGGCCGCCGCCGGCACCGACTTCACACCGTCAATGTTGGCCAGGAAATTGAAAACCGGCGGGGTCACTTCATTCCAGTTGTCCACGGCTTCGGTCGCAGCGTCCGTGCCCACGCCCGAGATCGGGCACACGTTGCCGGAGTCGATAGGATTCGGGAAGTTGCCGCCGCCGTCATCCGCATTCGGCACGCCGGTTTGCAGATTCGTCTGGCAGGCGCGACTGTGCCAATCCGGCGAGTTGTCGCTGCGCACGCCGAAGTTGGAGCCGCCGACGATTTCCAGGTAGTTGGTCAAGCTCGGATGACCGACGGCAAAATAATTTGTCGCCAGGTTCACCTGGCGCTTGGCGATCAGGCCGTTGATGAACGGCATGGTCGGATTGTTCACGATCTGATCGAAGCTGTGATTCTCCATCATGATCACGAATACGTGGTCGAGGTGGGGAATGCCCGTGGGCACCCGGCCTTCCGCGCCCAAGGCGGCGGTGGCGACCGAAGCGCCCAGCAGTCCGGCCAGTACAGTTGCAGCACACTTCATGTCGAGGTTGCTCCCAATTTTTAAATGCGACGGGGATTATTGATTTGGGTCGCACGACCTGAGTTAAGCGCGAGGCAGGGTACCGGCCGTCTGTTACCAGGCGATGACGTTTGTGTGACGCGGGTCGGCGCCGGCGCCGGCGCCGGCGCCGCCGTCGGCCGCGCGGCAGCTATTGCGCCGCGAACGGGGCAGTCGCGGCGACAGCTTGGGCGGAGGGGTTTGCGGGCGCCGGATCGACGCGAATCAGGCCCATCATTCCGCCGTCCTCGTGGTCGAGCAGATGACAGTGATACACGAAGGTGCCGACGGTGTTGGGATCGCGAAAATCCACGCGCACCCGTATGGTCGGGTACTGCTTCATCTGCGGGCTGAAAAACGGCACGTTGACGGTGTCCCGCAGAAACGCTTCGTTCACCGGCAGTCCCAGCCAGTCGAGTACCTGGAAGTGCAACTGATGAATATGGAACGCATGCAGCTCATTGGAGCGGTTTTCGATGATCCAGTCCTCGACCTCGCCTTGCCTGGCCACGATGTTCGGCTCGCTCGAGCGTGGATCGAAGGTCGCAGGCGTTTGCCCATCGACCGTGAGATAGAACCGGGTGCTGTTCGGATTGTTCGGATCCGCGAGCGCCTCGGAGAAGTACAGTTTGCGGGTGCGCGTCGGGACCACGTTGCCCAGCCATGGCAGGGTGACTGCCGGCAAAGGGTCCGCGGAAGACGGCAGAGTGGAGCGCGGCGGTGGTGCGTCAGGCGCGGCCACGATCGACAGCAGTGGACGGTTCGGATCGTTTTCGCCGCCTTCGCCGGTGTTGACCGTTCGCGTGACCAGCATGGCGGGAACGCCGGCCGGTGGCCCGATCATGATGAATTCCACGCGCGCGCCCGGCGATACGACAATGCTGTCGCGCCACTCCGTCGCATGTCCGGGGCTACCGTTTGCCTTGAGAGGGACTCCGTCGATGGCGACCACTCCCAGCCACTGGGGTCGAAATTTCGGACCGCGTTTGACCAGCGCTGCAAGATTGAGATACGTCACCGATGAGGCATTCAGCACGCGCCAGAGTTGACGTTCCTCAGGCTTCATCGTGATGGATGCGAGCGGGTAGTCCGGGTAGGGCACCGGCACGAAGTTGACGGACAAGTCCTTCGCAGGTTTGCCCGCGCCCGTCCCCGTGTTAGCCGCATCGCCATCGCGATCGATCAGCGTCTGAACGGCCGACGCCGAGACGCGCGCATCGGGGTTCACGAGATCCTGATCGCGGATGACGAGCACACGTTCCGGCAGACCCAAAATTTCCGGATTGGCGCGTTCCACCCCCTCTACTATCAGCGCTCCGGAGGCGCCTCCAAGGACCTGTCGGCTGCTGAAGCCGTGGATATGCGGGTGGTACCAATACAATCCCGGCGGTTGATTGTCGGGAATGCGAAAGCGGTATTCAAAGGGCGGATCGGCCGGTTGGATCGACGTTTTCAGGACATCGTCCTGGTGACACACAGGAGGTACCGACAGTCCGTGAAAGTGTAGGTTGGTGGACGTGGGCGTCATCGCGCCACTGGTGCAAGGGTCGGACGCCTGAGGCGACTTGTGATGCAGGTGCGCGGGACTCGAAGCTTCCTGCGCGGCGGACTGCACATCGGTCAACAGGTTCTTCAGACGCAGGACCAGCAGATCGCCTGGTTTCAGCCGCAGGGTCGGCGACTGACTGCCGTCCTCCAGCAGGTAGCAGTAGCGGATCGAGCCGTCGGATTGCTTCTCATCGCGCACGCTCAGATCGAGCTGCAACACGCCGTCGCGACTTCGCAAGTCCTCCGGCTCGCCCGCCGCGCTGCCGGCCGGGGGGCGTGGACACATTTCCCGTGCCGTCTCGCCGGCAAACGCGCCGCTGCATCCCGCCCACACCAGCACGCCACTTGTCAGGGCCGCCCGCACGAGCGGGTTCACACGAAAGCTCATGTCGATGGTGGCAAGCTAGGAAGACCTCAGCCCAGGGTATTCAGGATCTCGTTGAACGTGGCGCTGGGCCGCATCACCGAGGCGCATTTAGCGGCGTCGGGATGGTAGTAGCCGCCGATATCGACGGGTTTGCCCTGCGCGCCGTTCAACTCCTCAACGATGCGCATCTCGTTTTTCGTCAGTTGCTCCGCCACGGGTCGGAACTGCGCCTGCAGGGCGGCATCCTGAGTCTGCGCGGCCAGCGCCTGTGCCCAGTACAGCGCGAGGTAAAAATGGCTCCCGCGCACGTCCAGTTCACCAACCGAACGGGAGGGAGACTTGTCGTACTCCAGAAACTTGCCGTTGGCCTCGTCGAACGCCTGCGCAAGCTTAAGCGCCTTGGAATTGCCTGTCTTGCGTGCGAGGTCCTCGATGGAGACCTGCACCGCCAGGAACTCCCCAAGGGAATCCCAGCGCAGATGGCCTTCCTCCAGGAACTGTTGTACGTGCTTGGGGGCCGAGCCGCCCGCGCCCGTTTCGTACAGTCCTCCGCCGGCTAACAGCGGCACGATGGAGAGCATCTTGGCGCTGGTTCCCAACTCGAGAATGGGGAACAGGTCCGTCAGGTAATCACGCAGTACGTTGCCGGTGACCGAAATCGTGTCCTGGCCGGCACGCACCCGCACCAGCGTGGCTTGTATCGCAGCCACCGGGGCGAGAATGCGTATGTCGAGGCCTGAGGTGTCGTGATCTTTCAGGTACCGTCGCGTCCTTTCAATCACGTTGCGATCGTAGGCGCGCTGTTCATCGAGCCAGAAAATGGCCGCGGACCCCGTGGCGCGCGCGCGGTTCACCGCGAGCTTCACCCAATCTTTGATCGGCAGATCCTTCGTCTGACACATGCGCCAGATATCGCCCTGGCTGACCTGGTGCTGCGTAAGAACTTTGCCGCTGGCGTCCACCACACGCACCACACCATCGGTCGTCATCTCGAAGGTCTTGTCGTGCGAGCCGTATTCTTCGGCCGCTTGCGCCATGAGTCCGACGTTGCTGACATTGCCCATCGTCGCGACATCGTAGGCGCCATGCTGCCTGCAGTCGTCGATGACGGCCTGGTAGATGCCGGCGTAACAGCGATCGGGAATCATCGCTTTGGTGTCGTGCGCCTTGCCATCGGGACCCCACATCCGGCCGGAAGCCCGGATCGCCGCGGGCATCGATGCGTCGATGATGATGTCGCTCGGCACGTGCAGGTTGGTAATGCCCTTATCCGAGTCGACCATCGCGAGCGGCGGACGGGTCGTGTAGGTGGCCTGCAGATCGGATGCTATGGCGGCTTGCTGCTCTGCCGGCAGCGACTTGATCTTCGCGTAGACGTCGCCGATGCCGTTGTCCGGATCGATCCCCAGCTGCTTGAACACCGCGGCGTGTTTGGCGAACGCATCCTTGTAGTAGACGCTGACGGCGTGACCGAACATGATCGGGTCCGACACCTTCATCATTGTCGCCTTCAGATGCAGCGACAGCAACAGACCCTTGGCCTTGGCGTCGTCGATCTGTGTCTCGTAGAACGCGCGCAGCGCATTGCGCTGCATGAAGGTCCCACTGATCAATTCGTCCTGCAGGACCTTGACGGATTCCTTCAATACGGTGGTCTTGCCCTGGGCGTCGGTGAATTCGATGCGGACGGCGCCGGGCTTCTCGATGATTGAGGACTGCTCGTTGCCGTAGAAATCGCCCGCGCTCATGTGCGCGACGTGGGTGCGCGAGTCGGACTTCCATGCACCCATTGAGTGCGGGTGCTTCTTCGCGTACTGCTTGACCGCGGTGGCGACGCGGCGGTCGGAGTTGCCTTCGCGCAGCACCGGATTGACTGCACTGCCCAGGACCTTGGCGAACCGGGTCTTGAGTTTCCTTTGCGCCTCATCCTGGGGTTCCTCGGGATACTGCGGAACCCGGTAACCTTGGCGCTGCAATTCGGCGATTGCGGCCTTCAGCTGCGGCAGCGAAGCACTGATGTTCGGCAGCTTGACGATGTTGGCCTCGGGCGTCGTGGCCAGTTCGCCGAGCTCCGCCAGATCGTCGTGCTGCCGCTGCGCCGGTGCCAGATCCTCCGGAAAGTTGGCCAGCACACGGCCGGCGAGGGAGATGTCGCGGGTCTCGACCACGATCGACGCCGTCTTCGTAAAAGCCTGCACGATGGGCAGCAGCGAATACGTCGCCAGCGCGGGGGCCTCGTCGGTCAGCGTATAAATAATCTTGGCATCGGTCATGGAAGTCCTTACGCGTGCGCGAAATTGGGGCGGCGAACAGGCCGCCAAGGCAAACGAATAATATACCAAGCCGGCCGTGCCGATCCGCTGCGGTGGGCGCGGATCATGCTCGTTCACCTCGCGGCCGTAGAGGGGTACTCTTGGGGTTGACGACAACCTGGAAGCGCCAGCGGGTGGGAAATGATCAAGCCCCATTTCGAGATGTTTGCGCGCTACAACCAATGGGCCAATACCCGGCTCTTCAGGATGGCTGTGGCGCTGCCCGAAGAACAATACCGCAGGAATGTGGGGGCCTATTTCGGCAGCCTGCACGGCACCTTGAATCATCTCTTGACCGCGGACCGGATCTGGATGCGGCGGCTGACCGGGAGGGGAGAGCATCCGGAGAAACTCGACACCATTCTATACGACGAGCGGCATGCCTTGCGTACGGCACGGGAGGCACAGGACCTGCGGATCCTGGCCTTCGTGCGGGGATTGGAAGAGTCGGATTTCGAGCGGCAATGGGACTACAGAACGCTGGACGGCTCATCGCGCAGGCAGCCGTTGGGAGAAATCCTCTCGCATCTGTTCAACCACCACACGCACCACCGGGGTCAAGCCCACACCATCCTTACGATGCTCGGCGTCGTCGAGCCCGAGCCGCTCGACCTGCTCATCATGTTGCGTGAACGCGGCGGGACCTCGTAACGGTGCGCGCGTGCTGCAAGTCATGCCCGTCGCAATAACACTTGGTCGCTGATCAGCGAGTGCTCGGCACGCTCAAGCGAGTACCCACTGCCTGCAATCAGCTCCGCGAACCTTGCCTCGCCCCGCGGCACGAGTTTGAAAGGACTATAAGCCAGAGTTTGGCGTGTCATGTCGTCGGCTCGGGTGACCGTGCCTGCAACCAGGACGGCCCCGGCACCGCCTGCGGATAAGGCCTTCAGATTGGCCACTACGAACTCGTCGCTGCCGTATTCGAACAGGGCGCCTTCGGACGAAGCCGCGATCACCGCGCCCTCGGCCATGAGATCTGCAACGAGCCGCTCGAGGGGCTGCGTTTGTTCCCAGTTGTAGCTCGTGTGAACGAGGCTGGCGGCCAGGCCGGCCAGCGGCCCACCTGCCGCGCTCAGGGCGGCCAGCGCGCGCGCCGCAAAGGCCGGTCCGCTGGTGTCCGGGTCCAGCAGGTGAATCACGACTCTACGCTGCATCAGGGCGCCCGAGCGCCGCAACAGGATCAACACATTCAGGCTGTCGATTGCGGAGCCACCGCCGATGTTGATCAGGTGCAGGGCGGCGCCGGGATGTTGGACTAGAGTGGTGGCGAGTCCTTCGGCCAGCAGCCGCGCCGTCTGCTGCAGGCGAATCCGCATGGACATGATTCCGGGCGAGGCGGCGAATCGCCGGTCGGTCCTGCCGTTGAAAGGCGGTACCAGGTTGCCGGCCCCCAGCTTCATCATGTAGGTGCTCATGCCCGGGAGAACGGACTGGCCCGGCTGCATCAGCGCTCTGGCCAAAAAGGAGCGCTTGACCGCCGAGCGCAGCAGCCAGCGCATCAGGAATCGCGGCGCTCGCCGACTCCGACGTGCCAGGTCGGCAGCGGCGCTGCGCAGCGACTCGACGGTTCGCGCATCGTCGGCGACTTCGAACGCGGGATGCGTGACATCGATGACCGGTACCTGCATTCCCTGCGTTTGAGCGTAGGTCACGCCCGGTGTTCGGGTAAAAGCGGGTTGGACGAGAGGTGTCGGCTCCATCAGTGCAGCGCGCCGAAGACTTTCTTGATGAGGGAGCTGGCCTGGCCGAGCGGATTCTTGCGGATGGCGAGTTCTTCGTCGGCGATGCGGCTGAACAGTCCGTCGAGCGCCTTGGCCGTTACATAGTCGTTCAGATTGGCGTCCTGCCCGCTCAATAAATGCAACTGCGCGGCTTTGCCGGCGTATTGATCGTACACGGCGGCCAGCTTGAGCTTTTCGGTTTCCTGGGCGACCACCGGTTTGAATTTGGCCGTGAGCTGCGTGCTGGTGGCGCGGCGAAAATATTGCGTCCCCGCATCGTTGCCGCCGGTGAGGATCTGCTTCGCATCCGCGACGCTCATGTGCTGCAGGGCCTGTTTGAAAATGGGCTTGGCTTGGGCGACGGCGGCCTCCGCCGCGTGATTCATAGTTGCCTTCAATGTGTCGGCGTCCGCGCCCATGCCGACCAACCGCAATGCACGGTCAACCTTTTGTAGTGCGGGAGGCAACGGTATCGTGACCTTGGGGTCGTTCAGAAAGCCGTCTTTCGCACCCAGTTGGGCTACTGCCGTGTCGATTCCTTGCGAAAGCGCGGCGCGCAATCCGCCGGAGGCGTCCTTCGAAGTCAGAGCGTCCAGGGAGGCTTCCGCGGCAAACGTCGCTGAGGCGATCAATCCAACGAGCAGACAGAGGGAGATTACGGCTCGAGGTCTATGGAGTGTCGTGCGCTTCATGTTGGCGGCGCCGTTTGGATGGGTACAGCCAGTATAGCGACGGATCCAGCGCAAACAGAATTACCGGCCAGTGCGACTCAAAGCTCAAACCCAGCAGCACGCTCCACCATATCAGCAAGGCAATCAGGCCACTGCGGTGCGAACGCAGCATACCGCGACCGTTGGCGAGTGCGGCGCACAACACCTGACGCCAGTACCAGCCGTTCGAACGGCCGTCGTGGTACTGCTCCAGCAGATCACCCACCAGTGCATCGCGCCGGTAGCGGTCGCCGAATCGATTCAGCAGCCACGTGGCAAGCCTGGGCGGATGCCTGGATACCTTCACGCTTTACCCTCCTTGCAGTTCGGCAAGCCCGTTCCAGAGCCGCATCAGCGTCGATTGGGTTTCCCTAACCTCTCGCAGCCCCTGGGTGGTCAGGCGAAAGAAAGCCTTGGCGCGTCCGCCGCGTGCCGCGGTGGGCGCGCCGAGTTCCGATACCACCAGGCCCTTTTCCTCCAGTCGCGACAACGTGGTGTAAACGCTGCCGAGCGCCACATCCTTGCCGCTGCCCGCCTGGATCTCCTGTGCAATGGGGATACCGGAGGCGTTGCGGCCGGCTCGCAGCACGGCGAGCAGCACCAGCAACTCCAAAGAGCCCAGATACTCACGCTTTCTCATTTATTCTAGTTTAACGAATAAACAAGGTTGCCGCAACCGCGGCTACAGCTGCCGGCGATAGACCACGAATCCGGAGCGTTCAGCGACCTGGTCGTAGAGCTTCATGGCCACCTCGTTGGTTTCGTGCGTTTGCCAATAGACGCGTGGGCATCCCGCGCTGCGCGCCGCAGCGTAGACCCCTTCAATCAGCGCGCGTCCAATGCCTTTGCCTCGTACCGCTGAGCTCGTAAACAGATCCTGTAGATAGCAGGTGGGTGCAATCTGTGTGGTGCTGCGATGAAACAGGTAGTGGGTCAGCCCCAGGAGCTGTCTATCGCGTTCGGCGACCAGCGCATGCACCGGTTCATACGCGTCGAAAAAGCGCGTCCAAGCCATCTGCGTGATTTCATCCGGCAACGCCGTTGCACCGGAGCGTCCATAAAAAGCGTTGTAGCCCAGCCAAAGCGGCAGCCATTGCGCAAAGTCGGCAGGAACGACAGGACGGATGATCGGTGTTGCGGACATAGGCGCGTCTCCAGGTATTGCGCAACTTCGGTTAAGTTTTGGTGCGCATCAGCAGCTAATCTGGCCGCTCATCCAAAGAGTATTACATTGCAATCGCCAGCAGACATCTACCGTGCCAGATTCCGCAAAGTGCTCGCATACATCGATGCACACCTCGATGAGGATCTTGCCGTCGCACGGCTGTGCGCCGTGGCGGCTTTCTCGAAATATCACTTTCACAGGCAGTTCACTGCGCTGTTTGGAGTCGGTGCGTTCCGTTATGTGCAGCTTACGCGCCTGAAACGTGCGTCATATCAACTGGCTTTCCGTGAAGAGTCGATCGTCGATATTGCGCTGTCGAGCGGCTATGGCGGACCCGAAGCGTTTGCGCGCGCTTTCAAGAGCAGTGTCGGCCAATCGCCATCCGAATTCAGACAATGTCCGCAATGGAATGCGTGGCACTCAACCTTTGATCCCTTGACTGAACTGAGGATGCATCACATGAACCCGTATGCCCGTGGCGCGCAGGTGCACATCGTCGATTGCCGGGATATTCCAGTGGCCGTGCTCGAACATCGCGGCGATCCGCAGCGCCTCGGCGAGTCGATACGCAGATTCATCGAGTGGCGCAAGCAGAACAAGCTGCCGCCATCGGTCAGCGCGACATTCAATATTGCCTATGACCATCCTACCGAGACGCAGCCGGATGACTTCCGGTTCGATCTGTGCGCCGCGACCGAGCGCGAAGTGGCGGACAATGACTTTGGTGTTGTTGGAAAGACGATCCCGGGTGGCCGATGCGCTGTATTGCGGCACGTCGGTTCCGACGACAACCTGATTGATTCCGCGAACTACCTGTATTCGCAGTGGCTGCCGCAAAGCGGGGAGGAACTGCGCGACTTCCCGCTGTACTTTCAGCGAGTCAGATTCTTCCCGGACGTGCCCGAACACGAGGCCATCACCGACGTGTTTCTACCGCTGAGGTGAGTTGGCGGGCTATTGGGTCCGCATCGTTCGACGGCACACGAGTAGGACTTCGTCGACGCCGTCCGTAGGCATCATTCCGGGAGTGAACTGCAGCTCTTTTTGAAAGCGCAGGCCCAGGGGCATGAAAACCTTGTTGTACCACCACATGGCCCTCTCACGCTGATGGGTGAGGTACCACATGCCGATGTCGAGTAGGCGTGATGAGCGCGGCTGCATTCCGAATACAGTGCTGCGTTCTATGGTGAGGTGATGTTCCGCGAGCTTCGCAATCAAACGCGGTGGCTCGTAGCGGCGCTTGTGGCCGACGAAGTCGTCGAACGCATTCCACAGATGAGGATGTAGCGGCGTTGAGATCAACAGAGCCGCGCCCGAGCGGGCGACCCTGGCCAGTTCCGACAGGGCGGCGTCTTCGTCGTCGACGTGTTCGATGATATCGAACGCACAAACCAGGTCGAAGGAACTGTCCGCGAAGGGTAGCGAGGCCACCTGTGCCATCGTTACCTGGCCGCCGCGGGCCTGCAGCGTTGCCAGCGCAGGTGCGCTGATGTCCACGAACTGCGTGCCGTGGATCGGAAGTCGGGGTCGCAGTCCAGGCGCAACCTCGAGCCGCGCGGTGGATTCGGGCAGCAGCGCCTGGACGAGCGGCCAGGTATTGAACTGTTGGGGTTCGACCAGGCGGCTGCCGGACCAGAGCATGTCGTAGTAACGGCGATTCGCCTCGAGCAGGTCATGCTCGCGGGATTGCGCCGTGGCCAAGGAGCTACTGCCGTCGCGTGTTGGCGAGCAGGCGCAGGATTTCGAGGTACAGCCAGACCAGCGTCACCATGAGGCCAAAGGCACCGTACCACTCCATGTAGCGCGGGGCTCCCTGGGTGACTCCCGATTCGATCAGATCGAAATCCAGAACCAGGTTCAGCGCGGCGACGCCGCAGATCACCAGCGAAATGATGATGCCCAGGGGGCTTGAGCTGTTCAGAATAGGGACGGCCACGTGGAAGAAGCCGAGCACCATGGTGACCAGGTAAACCAGCGCGATTGCACCCGTCGCTCCGATCACGATTGCGCGGAACCGGTCGGTGACGCGGATCAGTTGCGCCTTATAGGCAAACAGCAGCACTGCGAGTACGCCGAAAGTCAGGCCCACAGCCTGAATCGCGATGCCGGGATAGCGGCGTTCCAGCATGGCCGAAATACCGCCGATCGCCAGACCCTCCAGCGCTGCGTAGGGCAGCGCCAGATACGGCGCCATGTGCGCCTTGAAGCTGATGATCAGTGCGAGGACGAGACCTCCGATCGCACCCACCATGATCGATGTGGAGGCGACCGCCGGATCGCCGCCGGACAAGTACTGCGACCAGGGCCACAGCGCGGCAGCGAGCAGCACGATCAGCATCAGGAAGGACTTGTTGACCGTTCCCTGCAGGGTCATGCGCTCGCCGGCGACCGCCGGCCGGGGCTGACCCGCAAAGGTCTTTTCATTCAGGCTGGGATTACCGGAACGCACGGGAAGGGGCATCGACGTCTCCAAAAAGGGGCGGCTTCAGGCGCCGAGTATAATAGAGGGGACGACCTGGGGGCCTTTCAAGGCCCTAAGCGCTTGTAACCAGTGGATATTTTAAGCGCCGACCTTGTTCGGATCGCGCCACACGCGTTCAAAGGGCAGCCGCCAGGCCCGGGGGGCGACCAGTTGATGGATCGCATTGGGACCCCACGAGTTCGGGGAGTACATGCGCACCGGCGGGGGCGCTTCCAGTAATGGCGTCGACACTTCCCACAGGCGCTCTATGCCCTCAGCGGTGGTGAAGAGCATGTGATCACCCCGCATGGCGTCCAGGATCAGCCGTTCATAGGCTTCCAAAACGTCGCCGATGAACCCGGTGTCGTGCATCGCGAACTGCAGACTGAGCTTGTCGAGACGCATGCCGGGTCCGGGGCGCTTCCCGTAGAACGAGAGAGACATCTTGGAGGCGTCCGCCAGATCGAATGTCAGGTGGTCCGGTCCCTGTGAGCCGACGCCCGAGCCGGGCGGAAACATGCTCTTGGGAGCCTCGCGAAAGGCGATCGAGATGATTCTCTGTCCCTCGGCGAGTCGCTTGCCGGTCCGCAGGAAAAACGGCACCCCGGCCCAGCGCCAGTTGTCGATCGAGCATTTCAAAGCAATGAAAGTCTCGGTATCCGACTCCGGATCGACGCCCGCCTCGGCACGGTAGCCGGTGTATTGTCCCCGGACCACGTCTGTCGGCTGGATCGGCAACATGCTACGGAAGACTTTGTTCTTCTCCTCGCTGATCGGCTCGGGCTCCAGCGAAGTAGGCGGCTCCATCGCCATGAACGCGAGGATCTGAAACAGGTGGGTCACCACCATGTCGCGAAACGCTCCGGTGGCCTCGTAGAACGCGGCGCGCGTGCCCAGGCTCAGCGTTTCGGGTACATCGATCTGGACGTGATCGATGAAGTTACGGTTCCAGATCGGCTCGAACAGCCCGTTGGCAAAGCGGAAGGCCAGGATGTTCTGCGCCGGCTCCTTGCCCAGGAAGTGATCGATGCGGAAGATCTGCTCCTCGGAGAAGACCTCGTGCAGCTTCTCATTCAAGGAGACAGCGCTCTTGAGGTCAACGCCGAACGGCTTTTCCATGATGATGCGCGAGCGCTCGACCAGCTTGGCTTCTCCCAGCAGACGAACCGCCGAAAGCGCCGCATTGGGCGGCACACTCAGGTAGTGCAGCCGGCGGCTCTCGCCGCCCAGTGAACGCTCCGCCTTGTCCACCGCTTCTCTCAGCGCTGTGGCGCCTGCGGCCAGCGGCACGTAGTCCAGACACTTTGCAAAGGTTTCCCAGTCGCTCTCCTGGATCTTGCGCGTGGAGAATTCGTCCAGTGCCGAGCGGGCGTCTTTGCGGAAACCCTCGGCGTCCAGATCGTCGAGCGAGACGCCGATGATCCGGCAGGCCGGTATGAAACCGGTACTGGCCAGATAGAACAGGCCGGGCAGCAGCTTGCGCCGCGCAAGATCACCTGTGGCGCCAACGAGGACCACAACCTGCGGATACTGCGGACCAACGCCCGGGGGGACTTTTGTCACTGAATGCGACCTCTCCATCACTGGTGCCACGGCCGTTGCCGGCGATTCGAGCGTTGTTGTGGCGTGCGGGCAGAATAGCGGTCCCGCCGCGGCGAATCCACGTCAACGAGGTGCCTGCACCAAATTGACGCGCTACTTGCCAATTTAACGCGCCGCATTCCAACACTCGCCTAACCGCGTCGCTCGAGCCTCGCCGCGGCGAGGGTCATTGGATACGCATGCCGATGCGTTGCCACACGGGCCAGCCCGGCAACCGCCAATTCATCCAGATTCGCACGGCGTGCCCGATCAGCAGGTCCTGCGACACGAACCCCACTTTCTCGAAGCGGCTGTCTTCGCTGTCGTTGCGATTGTCGCCCATGAAGAAATAGCGTCCGGCGGGCACGACGCCATCGAAGTCGGCGGTGAATCGATCCGGTGCGAACATGACGACGTGTTCCGTCGTTCCGAAGCGCTCCAGCCCGAGCGGCGAGCCGGTGAAGCCGTATCCGCCGGCGTAGGCTCCGTCGGGCTGCAGTGGAATGGGGACGTCGTTGATGAGGAGCCGGTTGTTATGAACGACTACGTGGTCGCCCGGCAGTCCGATCAGCCGTTTGATCAGATTGACCCCCGGCTCCGACGGGGCACGGAACACGATGACATCACCCCGTTTCGGTTCGCCGGTGGCGATGAGCCGGGTGTTGAGTAGCGGCAGGCGCAGGGCGTAGGCGAATTTGCTGACCACGATGAAATCGCCGTCGACCAGTCCGGGCATCATGGACGCGGATGGGATACGAAAAGGCTCGAACAGAAATGAGCGGATCAGCAGCACAATCAACAGCACAGGGAAGAACGATCGCGCGTAACTGAGCAGGACGGGCTCGCGGACCTGTTGCCCCGCAGCCGCGGCCAGCCGCTTCGATCTGAATGCGACTGTGTCGATGACGAGTACCGCGCCGACGAGCAGAAGGGCCGCGACGAGGAGGGCGGTGTAATCATTCATGGAAGCGATGGTCGCACTGTATCGACCCCTGCGTTGACGGACTGTTTCTGACACGCGCAGACGTCCGCTTTGCACGGGGGCGGGGCGCTCGTTCCTGCCCACGTCAGCGTTCCCAACCCGACGCCGGCCACGATTGCGGATTCGATGGCTATTCGCAGCAGCGTACGCACGACGGATCTTGAAAAGGCGACGCGGATGAATCGCAGGCGAGCCACCCATATGGCCACCCACACCTGCCGCCAGTACCACAGCGGGCTGCGCCCAAGTTGGTATTCCTCCAGCAGATCGCCGGCCATCGATTCACTTCGATAACCCGATCCCAGCCGCGACAGCAGCCATATCGCGGTTCTCGGTGGCACGCGTGCTCTCATGCCAATCCACCATTCACGCGTGCTCTCATGCAATCTCACCCTTCAGGAATGGCAGTCCGCTGCACAGCCGCAGCAGCGTGCCGTGCGCATCGCGAGCTTCGGCGGTGCCGGCCGGGGTTGCTTTGAAGTAGGTGCGCGCCTTGCCGCCGCGTTCGGCGGTGGGTTCGCCGAGCGAGGAGGTGACGAATCCCTTGCGCTCCAGTCTTTCCAACGCCGCGTAGACGCTGGCGAGGGCGACCTCGCGTCCGCTCTTCTCGGCGATATCGCGCGATATCATGACTCCGTACGCTTCTCGTGCCGGGCGCATGACGGCGAGCAGAACCATGAGTTCCAGCTGCCCCAGGTATTCGCGCTTCCTCATAACTTCTACAATAATGAAGTTATCGGAGCTAGGCAAGCACTATCACGCTGCGCTGCTCGGCGGAACGCCTTGCGGCTTCGAGCACTTCCAGCCCGGCTACGGCGTCTTGCGGATCGACCGGCGGATCCGTGCCGTTGATGAGTGCCGTGACGATTTCGGCGTAAAAGGTTTGATAAGCGCCATGGGCGCTTTTTACGGGCAACTCGTGCGCTCCGTCGCTCAACACGCCCCAATTTTCCGGCGGCTCTTCGCCCCAATGCGGCGAGTTCGGCCGTTTGCCGGAGCGTAGCGCGGACTCCTGCGAGTCGGCTCTTTGCACTACGAACGTCGCCCGATCTCCCAACACGCGCAGGCGCGGGCCGGGCTGCGCCGCCATATAACTCGTCCACAGATGCGAACGGACGCCATTGCAATGCGTCAGCGCGACAAACACGTCGTCGTCGGTTTCCATACCGGGGCGGCGGCGGTTGAGTTCCGCATACACCTCGGCGACAGGGCCGCCCAGTTGCAGTGCCTGATCTATAAGGTGAGTTCCCAGATCGTAAAGTAGTCCGCCCGCTTCTTCCCGCTCACCCCGTTCGCGCCATCCGCCTTTCGGCGTGGGGCGCCAGCGCTCCAGGCGGGATTCGATTCGCAGCAGGCGACCGAGTTGTTCGCGATCGATCAGGCCGCGCAGTGTCAGATAGTCACTGTCCCATCTTCTGTTGTGATATGCGGTCACCCACAGTCGCCGACTGCGTGCTGCCTCGATGATTTGCCGTGCCTCGGCCGCCGTTGGTGCAAATGGCTTGTCGACGACGGTGGGCAAACCTGCCGAGAGCGCCGCCAGCGCGAGGGACACGTGCATCCGATTGGGAGTGGAGATCACGATCAGATCGTGGTCGACGGCCCGGTCCCACAGGGTCTTGACGTCGGGAATGACCTCGGTGCCGGGATACTCATGCAGTGCCTGGGCACGACGCGCCGGGTTTGCGGTGACGACGGTCGCGAGTCGCATTCCCGGGGTGCTGGCGATCAGCGGCGCGTGAAAGGCCGCGCCGCCGAGACCGAACCCTATCAAACCAACTCTAAGCTCGGCCCCGCTGGATGTTGTCATGGAAGCAACCTGCTCGGGTACTTGGGCGTGGAACGACTGCAAACCGGTGGGGAGGAAGTATAAGTTCCCGTTCAGCAGGAACCGACTATCATTTGACGTGGCGTTCGTCATTGCGGCGCCTTGCGGGAGCCTATGAATGCGTGGAGCGGTGATTTGCTGTCTTGGGGTCCTGCTGTGCGCGGCCGGCTGCGCTCAGGTGAGACCGGCTTCCACCAGCGCTGCGCCCAAAGCAGAGGTTGCCGCTACGCCGCGCAGTACCGCGACACCGGGTCAACCGGAGCCCGCACCGCCTGCACCGCCCGCGCCCGCACCGCCAGCGCCTGTCGCTCCCCCAGCCAGCGCGCCCCCGGCTGTGGCGCCCCCGGCTAGCGCGCCCCGGGCTATGACGCCCCCGACTGTCCCCGCACCAACGGCACAACCGAGCGGCCCTGTCGACTCCGGCAAGCCGGCTACAGCGGCCACAGCGCCCAAGGCTAAGCAGGTGGATGCCACCAAGTCCAAAGCACCTGTCGCGAAGACTCCGGCGCCGGCCGGCGCCGG
>FTJL01002330.1_pt2 | contig 20291 bp, 17 predicted proteins | sample 1658551 | NCBI WGS metagenome assembly FTJL01 (sample SAMEA3914835, study PRJEB12502) | metagenome | biome: forest; material: soil | place: Canada | collected 2011-07-03 | depth 0.3 m
GTGCCGATGCCGGCGCAGCGCGGACAGACGATATGGCTGGACTCGCCCAGAGAAGGCCGCAGCCGCTGCCGCGACATCTCCAGCAGGCCGAACCGCGACAGTCTGCCGATCTGGATACGCGCCCGATCCATGCGAACCGCATCGCGCAGCCTGTCCTCGACATCCCGCTGATTCTTGGTCGACTCCATATCGATGAAATCGATGACGATCAGTCCGCCAATGTCGCGGATGCGCAACTGGCGGGCAATCTCGTCAGCCGCCTCGAGATTCGTGTTGAGCGCGGTCGCCTCGATATCGCTGCCGCGCGTGGCACGCGCCGAGTTGATGTCAATCGAGACGAGGGCCTCGGTGTAGTCAACGACGATACTGCCGCCGGAGGGCAGCTGGACTTTGTGCGCGTAGGCCGACTCGATCTGGCTCTCGATCTGAAATCGCGTAAAGAGCGCAATATCGTCCTGATAGAGCTTCAGGCGCTTCTGGGCGTCCGTCGGCATGAAGCGCGTCATGTACTCCTGCGCCTTCTGGAAGGCGGCCGGTTCGTCGACCAGCACTTCGCCTACATCGTCGGACAGGTAGTCGCGCATGGCGCGGGTGACGGCGTCGCTCTCGCGGAAGACCAGAAAAGGGGCCGGGCGGTCCTTGGAGGCCGCGTCGATCTGTTCCCACTGGGTCTTGAGATTGTCGAGGTCCCACTGCAGCTCCTCGACCGAGCGTCCGACGCCCGCGGTGCGGATGATCGCACCCATGCTGTCGGGAATCTGCAGCTGGCTCATCACCTCGCGCATCTGGTCGCGGTCTTCGCCTTCGATGCGTCGTGACACGCCCCCTGCACGAGGGTTGTTCGGCATCAGCACCAGAAAGCGGCCGGCAAGACTGATGAACGTGGTCAGGGCCGCGCCCTTGGTACCGCGCTCTTCCTTCTCGACCTGGACGATGAGGTCCTGACCTTCGGCCAGCAGCTCGCGGATATTCATCCGGCCGCCCTGAGGCTGTTGCCGGAAGAATTCCTTCGATACCTCCTTCAGAGGCAGGAAGCCGTGGCGTTGCGCGCCATAGTCGACGAAGCAGGCTTCGAGCGAGGGTTCTATGCGGGAGATGCGGCCTTTATAGATGTTTGCCTTTTTCTGTTCGCGGGAGGGTAATTCGATGCTCAGGTCGAAGAGTTTTTGTCCATCAACCAGAGCAACGCGCAACTCTTCCTCTTGAGTTGCATTGACGAGCATTCTTTTCATGTGCCCCTACTATGAAGTGAGGGGCCGACGGGGAGGCGACGGGGCGCGACGTATGCGTCGCGCGCGCGGGTGAACCTGCGCAGTAGCGAAGTTTCCAGATGACTATCAAAGGCGCTCGAATCTCGTTATGCACTTCGATGCCCGCCCTTTTGTAAAGGCGGTACGCCGGAAACCTTCGGTGAACTCAACCGACGGCGCTGCTGGCGGACGTCTATGCTGTCGACGCAGGCGGCGCGATCCTGTCGGCCCAATACGATGGCCTTCCGAAGTGGGAGGACCAACAAACACGCGGCGCCCCAAATCTTTATCAAGACATTTACAAGGGCCGCCGAGCCATGGGTCGTCCGATTAGGACAACGGCGGCAGTATACTCGCAAGACCGTTGTAGAAACAATGTCTTACGAAGAGGTGGATGTGTCGGAGCAACAAAGCGACCCGATTCGCACAGGAGTTCGTCTCCTGGAGGTCGAGGAAGCGCAGGCTGGGCAGCGGCTGGATAACTTCATGCAACGGGTCCTGGGAGAGCTGCCGCGCAGCCGTATTTACCGTGTTATCCGCAAGGGCGAGGTGCGGGTGAACGGCAAGCGGGCCTCCCCGGAGACCCGGCTGCAGGCGCACGACAAGGTCCGAATTCCCCCCGTCCGGGAAGTGCCCGCGCGCGATCCGGCGCGGCCCACCGACCACGCGCTGGAGGCCATCCGGGCTGCCATCGTGTACGAGGACGACCGGCTCCTCGTGCTGAACAAGCCCGCGGGCATGGCGGTTCATGGTGGCAGTGGGGTCAGTTACGGCGTCATCGAGGCTTTGCGCGCCTTGCGGCCGGAGGAGACCCTGGAGCTCGCGCACCGCCTGGACCGTGACACCAGTGGATGCCTGCTGGTGGCGCGCAATACGGCAACGCTGCGGATAGTCCACGCCCTGCTGCGGGAGGGAGGGGCGTTCGAAAAGCGCTACCTGACGCTGCTCAAGGGCAACTGGAACCTGGGCAAGAAGCGGATCGATATTCCCTTGCGCACCGATACCCGGGTCAACGGGGAGCGCACCGTGAAGGCGGACCCCTCCGGGAAGGCTTCGATCAGCGACTTTCGTCCGGTGCAGTTTTTCGGCAAGCGCGCGACCTTGATGGAGGTGTCTATCCACACAGGGCGCACGCATCAGATCCGGGTCCACGCGCAGCATGCCGGACACCCGGTGGCCGGGGACGAGAAGTACGGCGATTTCACGTTCAATGCCGAGATGAAGGCAGTGGGCCTGCACCGCATGTTCCTGCATGCCAGCAGCTTGAGTTTCCAGTGGCCCAATGCAGGGGAATTCAGCGTGAATACGCCGCTGCCGCCGGACCTGGCCGTGCTGCTCGATAAGCTGGGAGATCGTCCTAAGGCCCGTTGACACTTGCGCGCCGCAGCTTGCGGCGGCGCAGGCGGCAAAAACCACGTTTTTGCCGCCGGCAACGCAGCTGATGTCCGCAAAAGCGCCGTAGGCGACTTTTGCCAAATGGACTAAGGCAGCGCGAAGCCCGCGCGGCGCAGAGCGCAGCTAAGCCAAATAAGCGGCAGCCCGATCAAGGCGCTCGGGTCGGTGCTCTCGATGCTTTCGAAGAGCGTGATGCCCAGTGCTTCCGCCTTGAATCCCCCCGCGCAGTCGAAGGGGGCCTCCCGTTCGACATATCGGTCGATTTCGCTGGCGGTGAGCGAGCGGAAATAAACCGTCGTCGTGTCCAGGTGCATCAGCCGCACGCTGGCGTCCGGTCCGAGAACGGTGCAACCCGTATAAAAGCGGGCACTGGCACCGCTGAGCGAGGCCAGCTGGGCCCGGCAATTGGCCGCGTTGCCCGGCTTATCCAGAATCTGGCTACCGGCCGCGGCCACCTGGTCGCTGCCGATGACGACGGCGTCCGGCCGCTTGGAGGCGACGGCCTGGGCCTTGGCCAGCGACAGGCGCAATGCCCGATCCGAGGGCGGTTCCGCAGCGATATGGGCTTCGGAGGTCTCAGGCCGGGCCGTGTCGAACGGCAGCCCGAACCGCTCCAGCAGGCTGCGTCGATAGGGGGAAGTGGAGGCCAGAATCAGAGGGTGCATGGCTAAGGGAGTCGAATGGTACAAAATCGCCTTCGAGAAACAACGGCTTACACGCCGAATGGTCTTTGACTTGGAAGAATCCGGTACCTATCATACGCGCCCCATGTCGCCGCCCGGGTTTAAGCCGCTCGATATTGATCGGTTGGCCGACGCCGAGGCCGATGTCGACTTCTCCGTGCCACTTGCCGAGCTACCTCGATTGCGCTCGCGGCTTGCGAGCGTTACGGGAACGGTGCAGGGGCGTGTTTCTTTTACGCGCGAGGCGAAGTTTCCCGTGGCTGAGCTTGCCATCAGCGGCTCGGCAACGCTGCAGTGCCAGCGTTGCATGGGGACGATGCAGGTGCAGGTGGACACCAACGCGCGAGTGGCGTTGATCTCCTCCGAGTCGCAAGTCAGCAGCGTGCCGGAGGACCTCGAGCCCGTGCTCGCGCCGGAGGGACGGATCAGTGTCGCCGAACTCGTGGAGGAGGAGCTGATGCTCTTTCTTCCGATCGTGCCGCTGCACGAGAATGCGAGCGATTGTGTTGTGGATCCGGCCGCGCCGATAACGTCCGAGCCGCAGGAAGAACTGCCGGCGACGCAGAAACCGTTTCAACAGCTCCAGGAGCTGTTGAAACGCAAATAGATCATCAGGAGTCAAGACAGATGCCCGTTCAAAAAAGCCGCAAGACGCCGTCCAAGCGCGGCATGCACCGCTCGCACGATGGCCTTGCGAGGCCTGCTCTTTCGACGGATCCGCAGTCGGGTGAGACCCACCTGCGCCATCGGATCACCCCGGATGGCTTCTACCGCGGAAAGCGCGTAATCGAAAAGCCCGCCGACGCCGACGAGCAGGATTGAGTACGCGCGGCTCCGAGATCCTATCTCGGGCCACAACGCCTCGCGTGTTACCAGTCGCCGTCGACGTGATGAGCGGCGATCACCCGCCGCGTGAATACGTTGCCGGCGCTCTGCGGGCGCTGGCAGACGACGAGCAGTTGCGTGCGCTGCTCGTCGGCAATCCGGAGCTGATTGAAAGTCAGCTTCGCTCGGCGTCCCAATCGGTTCGCAGCCGTGCCGAGATCGTCTCTGCCGCCGAGGTGGTGGCGATGAGCGATTCACCGCGCGAGGCGATTCGCCGGAAGAAAGCATCGTCGATGCGTCTGGCCATCGACCTCGTGAAGGATTTGCGCGCCTCTGCTTGCGTGAGCGCGGGCAACACCGGTGCTCTCACGGCGATGTCCCACTTCGTTCTCAAGACGATCGCGGGCGTCGAGCGTGCAGCCATCATCTCCGCGATCCCCTCAGCGCACGGCCATACGCAAATGCTCGACCTTGGCGCCAACACCAAGGCGACTCCGGAGCAGCTGCGGCAATTCGCTGCCATGGGCTCGATAATTGCGCGGGACGTGCATGGGCTCGCAGAGCCGCGCATTGGATTGCTCAACATCGGCGAAGAAGACATGAAGGGCCACGAGATCGTGCAGGCCGCGCACGCGCTGCTTTTGACCAGTGGCCTGAACTACGTCGGATTCGTCGAGGGCGACGACATTTTTTCGGGCGCGGTAGACGTGGTCGTCACGGACGGGTTCACGGGAAATGTCGCCCTCAAGACGATGGAGGGAGCGGCCGGTCTCATCGCCGACCGTATGCGGAAGGAATTCCACGCCTCATGGCGTGACCGGATTGCAGGATTGATCGCGCGACCGGTCCTGCGCAGAGTTGCAGCGGGACTCGATCCAAAGAGATACAACGGAGCCTGCATGGTGGGGCTCAGCGGTATCGTGGTAAAAAGTCACGGTCGAGCAGACGGCGTCGCCTTTGCAAGAGCGATTGGCACGGCGGCGACCGCGGCGAGGCGCGACTTGACCGGACAAATCGAACAAGCGCTGCACGCGGGCAGGGAAGACGGCGGGCGGACGCGAAGCCAAGGGGTCTGAAATTTGATTCACTCGCGCATTATCGGCACGGGCGCTCATCTTCCCGAGAAGGTTCTGACCAACGCCGATCTCGAGAAGCTCATGGATACCACCGATGAGTGGATCCGCTCTCGCACCGGAATCGAGCGCCGTCACATCGCGGCCGATGGTGAGACCACTGTTGATCTGGCTGAGCATGCTGCACGGCGCGCGTTGGATGCCGCCGGCGTACGGCCGTCGGAGGTGGATTTCATAGCGTTCGGTACCACTACACCGGATCTTGTATTTCCCAACTGCGGCACGCTGCTGCAGGCGCGGCTGGGCTGTCGGGGCGGTCCGGCGTTCAGCGTCGAGACGGCTTGCAGCAGTTTCATGTACGCACTGTCGATCGCGGATAAGTTCGTTCGGGCAGGGGAGGCGAAGCGGGCCCTGGTCGTAGGGGCTGAGACGCTCTCGCGCATCACCGACTGGACCGACCGATCGACCGCGATTCTATTCGCCGACGGTGCGGGTGCCGTGCTGCTGGATGCTTCCCACGAGCCCGGGATTCTCTCGACTCACGTGCATTCCGACGGCACCTACAAGGACCTTCTGTACTGCGAGGGCGGTGTTTCGAAGGGTTTTGGCGCCAGTGGCAAGGCCGCCATCTCCATGGTCGGCGGCGAGGTCTTCAAGATTGCCGTCACCACGCTCGGTCGGGCAGTCGATGAGGCGCTGGCGGCCAATGGTCTGGATCGCGGTGCGATCGACTGGCTGGTGCCTCACCAGGCGAACATCCGGATCATCCAGGCGATGGCGCGCAAGCTTGATCTGCCGATGGAGCGCGTCGTGGTGACCGTTCAGGACCACGGCAACACGTCCGCCGCGTCGGTGCCCCTGGCCCTGGATGTCGCAGTGCGCGACGGTCGCATCAAGCGAGGCGATATGCTGCTGCTGGAAGCTTTCGGCGGCGGCTTTACCTGGGGTTCCGCGCTAGTTCGGTACTGAAATAGGGAATGAAAAACGCCGCGCGGTTGCGCGGCGTTTTTTGAGAGCTTTGGATTGAATCCGCTCTTTACTTGGATACCGACCGCTTGAACATCCGGTCGATCTTCTCGTTCGTCGCCTGATCGGCCGACTGGGCAGCCTGCGCCGCAGCCAACGCCTGGTTGGCCGTGCTCTGCGCACCGCTCGCCGCCTGATTGGCAGCTTGCGCCGTGCTATTGGCCTGAGTAGCGGTGCTCTGGGCCGCCGCCGTTTCAGACTGCAGTTTAGCGACCTGCGACTTCAGATTGTCGATGTCCGCCTGCAAGGGCTTCAGATCCTGACAGCCTGCAAGTCCAGCTACGACTGCTACTACCGCAGCCACCTTCACAAAGCTCGCGCACTTCATACAAGTCCCCTTCTGGGTTGTTGATTCGGGAGGTCCCCTGAAACGAAAGCGTTCGACAGCAAGATTGGTTCCGCACCGTCGTTCGCAACGCGCAACTGCATCAAATTTTTCACGGGAAGGCAAGCAAGCGCGCGCTCGTGTCTGTCGACCGCGACTAGTTGTATACGCTTCCCGTTGAACACAGCATGAACGGCAGCGCACGTCGTCCTTCCACACACGCGGCATTGTACCTCACGGGCTTCGAGACACTTGTGTCGAATGTTCATGCGGCTGCCCGCGTGATTGCACTGCTGTGATGCGGCCATGCACTTTGTGGATCAAGCGAGCGGCGAGCGCGAACGATGCTCCGTCTTCGAGTGGGAAATTGTTCGCGTTGGTCACTTGAGTCCGGATGACGTTTTTCATTCGGGTGATGAAACGCACGAGGTCACGCTTCGGTTCCCTCGAGGCCGGCTGGGGCGCCCCCGGCAAAAACCACGCTTTTTGCCGGCCGTGCAAGGACGGCCGAAGGGCGTTCCGCCGCAGGCGACTTTTTGCCATGAGAAGAGGGCCTCGCATGATCCTTGAGCCGCGTTCGTTGCGAGGGGAGTCATGAAGTGGGGCCACGTAGAGACGGCTCTCGGTGCGTCTCACGCTGTTCAGGCTAGGGCCAAGAGATGAGGAAATCGCGCGACTTGCTCTACGCCGCGATCTGGATATAATTACAGTAGCTGTATAGATAGACAGGTGCCCGATGTCCGATCTTACGCCGCGCCAAACACAGATTCTGCGCCTCATCCAGCGCTTTATTTCCGATACCGGGATGCCGCCCACGCGAGCTGAAATCGCGCGGGAGCTTGGATTCAGGTCGGCCAATGCCGCCGAGGAGCATTTGCGTGCGCTTGCGCGTAAAGGCGTGATAGCGCTCATCCCCGGCACTTCACGCGGCATCCAGCTCAGGGACACCATGCGTGAGCAGATAGGGTTGCCACTCATCGGCCGTGTCGCCGCCGGTAAGCCGATTTTCGCCGAAGAGAATTTCGAGGCGCGTTTGCAGATCGATCCGGGCCTGTTCCAGCCGCGGCCTCACTACCTGCTGAAGGTCACCGGTATGTCCATGAAAGACGCCGGCATCCTGGATGGCGACCTGGTGGCGGTGCACCGCACCTCCGAAGTGCGCAGCCGCCAGATCGTGGTGGCGCGCCTGGAGAACGAGGTCACCGTGAAGCGGTATCGCCAGGAAGGTTCGATCGTCTGGCTGCTGCCCGAGAACACCGATTTCGAGCCCATCAAGGTGGACCTGAAAGAGGAGCCGCTGCTCATCGAAGGCATCGTCGTGGGCGTGTTGCGGCGCGGTCGGGCCCAGGGATTGATGTGACCTGCGGCAGGCCAGGCGCCCCCGGCTAGAACTTATCTCTCGTGTGCCCAAGTCACCATGTCCGCCGAATCCGAACTGGCTCGGTTGCTCGAGCATCCGGCCATCTGGCGCGGCCGCAGTGCCGCGCGGACGCAAGTGCATGCAACGGGTTTTGGCGCACTAGATGACTGCCTGCCCGGTCGCGGTTGGCCGCGTACCGGGCTCGTGGAAATCCTCGTTTCCCGGTTCGGCATCGGTGAGCTGAACCTGCTGCTGCCGGTACTCGCCACTCTCACCAGCCGGCCCGCAGCTCGTTGGTGCACGTGGGTATCGCCTCCCTTGGAGCCTTTCGCGCCGGCTCTCGCAGCACATGGGTTGGTGCTGGAGCGCGTGCTCGTTGTGCGGGCACCCACCATGACGATGTGGGCCTTTGAGCAGGCGCTCGGTGCAGGTGCTTGCGACCTGGCTATGGCGTGGGCCCGCCGTCCTCGCGTACGGGAGGTTCGTCGCCTGCAACTCGCTGCCGAGCGGGGTCGTACGCTGGGTGTTTTGTTCCGTCCTTTAAGCGCGGCGCGAGAATCCTCTCCGGCAATCTTGCGGCTGATGCTCGAGCCTGCGGCGCAGAGTTTGCGTGTCACGCTGTTGAAGAGCCGCGGGGGAATGCGTGGCTCGGTGGATATTGCATGTCAGATGGTCGGGAATTGATGCATGCAGCCGCGTGTCACACCCACGACAGAGGCAGCCGCAGCCACGGACGCACATGCAGCCTCGGCCACAGAAGCAGCGCGGTTATCGGCCGCAGAAGTAGCACAGCCGCCGTCGGCCGCAGCTGCGGTACGACCGTCGGCACGTAAGGTAACGGCGCTACGTAAAGTCGATCGTTGGCAACCTTCCGGCGCGCCCGCGGTCGCCGCGGAACTGTGGGTTGGCGTGCACTTGGCGAACGCACCGCTGCCTGCATTGTTACTGGAGCGGCTGGCGAGGCGGGCGCAAAGATTCACTCCGCGCGTGAGTCTCGTGCCACCCGACGGGTTACTGCTCGAGGTCAAAGGCAGCTTGCATTTGTTCGGTGGCGTGGAAGGGTTGCGCGACTCGCTGGCGCGCGAGTGTGCCGCCTTGGAATTAAAGCCGATTCTGGCGTTGGCCCCCACGCCGCTGGCCGCTCTCGTGACGGCACGAGCCGGCAAGTCGTCGGTGGTTCGGGAGCTGTCGCAACTTATCGGGCAACTGGCTCCGTTGCCTCTTATCGCGCTCAGGTGGTCGCAGGAGACGTTGGAACGTCTTGCTCACATGGGTGTACGGACCATCGGCCAGGTGCTGCGTCTGCCGCGTGCGGGGTTTGCAAAACGCTTCGGAACCGAGTTGCTGTTGGCGCTCGACAGGTTGACGGGGCGTCATGCGGATCTTCGCGATCGGTTCCACGCTCGTGAACGTTTCCGTCGCAAACTCGACCTCACGTACGAGATGGAGAAGCACGATTCCATCCTGACCGCGCTCACTCCCCTGTTGCAGGAGTTGGGGAAATTCCTGCAGTCGCGGCAATGCGGCATTGCGCAGCTCGAATGTCTGCTGATGCATCGCAATGCTCCCGCAACGAGTTGCATGCTGCGGCTCGCGGCGCCGGCGGCGGATGCCGATCGTCTGCGCGAGTTGCTGGGCGAACGCCTGAACCTGATCGTCTTGCCGGAACCGGTGCAGTCCTGCGAGTTGCGCTCGGGCGAGTTGCTACGCAGCGCGCTGTCTTCCAGCTCGTTATGGCAACCGGGGGAGCACGGAGGGTGCGCTGGTGTCGAAGCACCCGGGCTCATCGAGCGTCTGCGCGCGCGTCTGGGGCCTGAGGCGGTTTACAGCCTGCAGGTATCGGCCGGGCATCGACCGGAAAATACCTGGAGCGTGACGGAGCCCGTCGGATCCGTTACCGGGAGAGTGAACCGGAGTGGGGCGGTTCGTCCTCCCTGGCCGCCTTTCTGCCGTCCGCTATGGCTGCTGTCCACACCGCAGCTTCTATCGAAGCGCGACGGGCTGCCGCGCCGTCGAGGTCCTCTGCGTCTGTTGGGAGATCCTGAGCGCATCGAGACCGGATGGTGGGATGGCGGCGACATCGAGAGGGATTACTACGTGGCGCTCGACATTCACGGGGTACGCCTGTGGGTGTTCCGGGAGCGGGTAGCTCCACACAGCTGGTTTTTACATGGAGTGTTTGGATGAAGGAACACTCCATGAACCCAACCATGGGGTCGCGGCGTTGCCGGCGGGTTTTTCCGTCGTGCCGGCTTAGGCGCGAAGGAGTGCGCTGCCGTGGGACAGGGATCGGTCCCTTACACAGCAGAAGATGCCCGTCAGGCCATGGACCCCCATGAGCCGCGACCCCATGCCTCAACTGTCTGAACCCGCTGCTTACGCGGAATTGCATTGCATTACGAACTTTACTTTCCTTCGCGGGGCTTCGCACCCTCAGGAACTCGTGGAACGTGCGCTGGCTCTCGGTTACACCGCGTTGGCGATCACCGACGAGTGTTCTGTCGGCGGCGTCGTACGCGCCCACATGGCAGCGAAGGGCAAATCGCTGAAGGTGCTCATCGGCTCGGAGTTCCGGCTCGAATGCGGGCTGCGGTTCGTGGCCATTGCCATTGATCGGCGCGGTTACGGCAGGCTCTGCCGCCTCATCACCCGCGGCCGTCGCGCTGCCGTCAAGGGTAGCTACTCGCTTACGCGTTCGGACATCGAGGAGTTGGGGCTGGACCGGTGTTTCATCCTCTGGCTGCCCGCGCTGGGCCGACCCGTCGCGCAAAAGATCCAGGCCGCCGAAGCACAGTGGCTGGTGGGACGCTTCGCAGGGAGAGTCAGAATCGCCGTCGAGCTGTTACGCGATGGCGCCGATCGTGAGCGTCTCAGCACCCTCGAAGGGATAGGCCGCGACCTGAATGTCCCGCTCGTTGCCTGCGGCGATGTTCACCTGCACACGCGCCAACGTCGAGGTCTGCAAGATGCGATGACCGCCATTCGTCTCGGTCTGACCGTTGCCGAAGCCGGTTGGAATCTCCAGCCCAATGGCGAATGCTATCTGCGCGAACGCGAGCGTATAGCACGGTTGTATCCGCGCGGGTTGCTGGATGAAACGGTGGCGGTGGCGCAGGCGTGTAACTTCTCGCTGGACGAGTTGCGGTACGAATATCCGCATGAGCTGGTCCCCGCAGGACAAACAGCGACCAGCTATCTGCGCCAGCTCACCGAAGAGGGTGCTCAGGCATTATGGCCGGAAGGCATTCCACAGAAAATCCGCACGGCCATCGAGAGTGAACTGGCGCTGATCGCCGACCTGCGCTACGAGCCTTACTTCCTGACTGTCCACGACATCGTGACTTACGCTCGATCCAAAGGGATCCTGTGCCAGGGCCGGGGTTCAGCGGCCAACTCGGTCATCTGCTACTGCCTGCGTGTCACGGCCGTCGATCCGGTGCGCGCCACGCTGCTTTTCGAACGCTTCATCTCCCGCGAGCGCAATGAGCCACCCGACATCGACATCGACTTCGAGCACGAACGCCGGGAGGAGGTCATTCAGTACGTTTACGACAAATACGGGCGCGAGCGGGCCGCGCTGGCGGCGACCGTCATCATGTATCGCCCGCGCAGCGCGCTGCGCGATCTCGGCAAAGCGTTTGGATTCGATCAGGAGGCCTGCGCCCGTCTGGCCAAGGTCATGCAATGGTGGGACGGGGGCGAAGCCATGCCCGAGAGAGTGGCCGAGGCGGGTTTCGATCCGCGCGATCCCAACCTGGCGCGACTGCTGCCGCTGGCGCGCGAGCTCGTGACTCACCCGGGGTTTCCCCGGCATCTGTCGCAGCACGTGGGGGGATTCGTGATCTCGGAAGGCGCGCTCGAGGAACTCGTGCCCATCGAGAATGCGACTATGCCCAACCGCACGGTGGTGCAATGGGACAAGGACGATCTGAACGATCTCGGCCTGCTCAAGGTGGATCTGCTCGCCCTGGGGATGCTGACGGCATTGAAGCGGGCGTTTGCGCTCCTGCGCAGCTTTCGCAATAAGTCCTACACCCTGGGAACCCTCCCCGCGGAAGATCCGGTGGTCTACGACATGATCTGCAAAGCCGACACCATCGGCGTGTTTCAGATCGAGTCGCGCGCCCAGATGTCGATGCTACCGCGCCTCAGGCCCCGCACCTACTACGACCTCGTCATCGAAGTTGCCATCGTGCGCCCGGGGCCCATCCAGGGCGATATGGTCCATCCGTATCTGCAGCGCCGCAAAGCGGGTACGCCGGTTCCCTACGAAAATCCGCAGGTCCGCGCAGTGTTGGAGCGCACCCTGGGTGTGCCGATCTTCCAGGAGCAGGTGATGCAGCTGGCGATTGTCGCGGCGGGCTTTACACCGGGCGAGGCGGACTCTTTGCGTCGTGCCATGGGCGCCTGGAAGAGAACCGGCGGCCTGGAAAGTTTTCGCGAAAAACTATTGGACGGCATGCGCGCCCGAAGCTACAGCGACGACTTCGCACAGCGTCTTTACAAGCAGATGATGGGGTTCGGCGAATACGGCTTTCCCGAAGCCCACAGTTCGAGTTTTGCCCTCCTGGCCTACGATTCGGCGTGGCTGAAGTGTCATGAGCCCGCCGCCTTTACTTGCGCTTTGCTCAATAGCCAGCCGATGGGGTTCTACGCGCCGGCACAGCTGGTGCGCGATGTGCGCGAGCATGGCGTCGAAGTGCGCGCGGTGGATGTACAGGAAAGCGATTTCGAATGCACCTTGGAACGGTGCGAGGCCGGTGAGTTGGCGCTGCGGCTGGGTTTGTGCCTGGTGAAGTCTTTGTCGGAGGTGGGGGCAAGGCGGGTTGTCGTGGCGCGGATGGAAAAAAGCTTCGAGAGCGTTCAGGACCTGGGCAAGCGCTCCGCGTTGGATAGAGGCGATCTGGAAGCGCTGGCGGCTGCAGGTGCGCTCGGAGCGTTGAGTGGCAATCGTCACCTCGCGTTCTGGGAGGTGGCCGGTACTGAGAAGCCGCTACCGCTGGTACCCCCGCCGCTGCGCCCGGGAAGTATCGAAGAGGGCCGGCCGTTGCTCGAAGCTCCCACGGAAGGCCAGCGTATCGTGGCGGACTACGCCTCCGTCGGCCTGACGCTCGGCCGCCACCCGATGGCCCTGTTGCGGGAGCGCTGGCGTAAAAAGCTACTCAGCGCGGCCGATCTGAGTTGCGTGGCCCACGGCAAATGGGTACGCACCGCCGGGATAGTCCTCATGCGCCAGCGTCCTCAAAGTGCAAGCGGGGTCACCTTTCTCACGCTCGAGGACGAAACCGGGCAAGTGAATCTCATCGTCTGGGAAAGCGTCGGGCGCGAGCAGCGCCGCCCGCTTGTGGAGTCGCGCTTGCTCGAAGTCTATGGAGAGCTGCAGCGGGAAGAGGGCGTCATGCACCTGATCGCGCGCAAGCTGACGGATCGCTCAAATCTGCTGGGCGATCTGCTGACGCGCTCCCGGGATTTTCACTGAAGCTGTACGACGAGACGACGACGGACTACTACTCTTCCGCCTCGTCCTCGTCGTCGCCGATATCGTAATCCTCGAAGTCGCTGGTGAGCTCGGCGGTGCGCTTGTCCTCGAGCATGCGCTCGAGGCGCCGCCACGCAGGCTCGCCAGTACTTTGGCCACGACGCTTCGCCAGATCCAGGTCCTTGTTGACCTGATCAAGATCCACGTCGCCTTCCTCGGCCACGGGCTCTTCGGCCTCGTCTTCGTCAAATTCGTCAGATTCGGGTTTCTCGCTCATCCGGCACAACCAGATCCGTTCGGCTTAGGAATGCGAGGGAGCGAAACTTAAATCAAAATCCGTGGCGTCTGCAATCCCACCGTTCAATGGATGAGATTGTTCATCTCGAAAATCGGCATCAGCATGGCAAAAACGATGCCCATGACGAACATCCCCATCAGGACGATCAGCAGCGGCCCCAGCAGGCCGACCATGGTATTCAGCAGCCCATCCAGCTCGCGTTCCTGGCTGATCGAGGCGCGTTCCAGCATGCTTTCCAGCTCACCGCTGGACTCGCCGCTGGAGATGAGGTGAATGGTCATCGGCGGAAACAGCTTGCTCACCGACAGCGAGCGGCCGATGGGTGCGCCCTCGCGTACCCGCGCCGCCGCGTCCGACACGGCGTCCCGCATCGGCAGATTGGTGACCACCTCTCCGGCGATGCGCATGGCTTCGAGGACAGGCACCGAACTTGCCGACAGAATGCTGAACGTTCGCGTAAAACGCGCCGTGTTGAACCCGCGGCTCAGCTTTCCCATGATGGGCAGCCGCAGCTGCAGCCGATGCCATTTGCGCCGGGCCGCCGGATTGCGCAGCCAGCGGTTGAAGCCGAAGACGGCGAGGATCAGCCCGACCACCAGGTAAATGCCGTAGTCCCGCAGGAAATCGCTGGTACCGATCAGGACGCGGGTGGACAGGGGCAATTTGGCCTTGCTCTGCTCGAACACGGACACGACCTTGGGAACGACGAACACCAGCAGGCCCGTGACAATGGCCGAGCACATCACCGTGAGCACAATGGGGTACATCATCGCGCCGAGCACTTTCTGCCGGATGATTTCGCGGCTCTCGGTGTATTCGGCCAGCCGCTCCAGGATGTTGTCCAGGTGTCCGGATTGCTCTCCGGCGGCCACCGTTGCCCGGTAGATCTCCGGAAACACCTTCGGAAAGTCCGTAAAGCCGTCCGCCAGCGTGTGGCCTTCCATGACCTTGGAGCGAACTCCCAGCACGATGCTTTGAATTCGCGGTTTTTCAGTTTGCTGGGAGACCGCGAGCAGCGACTCCTCCAGCGGCAGGCCGGCACGTACCAGCGTCGCCAGCTGCCGGGTGAACAACGACAGGTCCCCCGGCGAGACCCGATTGGAGAAACTGAACGAACGCTGCCGCTTCGCCTCTTTTTGCGCGACTTCGGAGACCGCCACCGGCAGCAGCTGTTTCTCGCGCAGCAGCTGGCGGATGTGGCGCGGCGTGTCGCCTTCAAGGATGCCCTTGCGCTCCTTGCCGCCAACATCCAATGCTGTGTATTCGAAGGCGCCCATCGTTGCGGATTCTAATCCTCTCGCGTGACGCGCAGGACTTCCTCGAGGGTGGTTTCTCCGCGCAGCACCCTCGCCCGGCCGTCGTCGCGGATCGAGGGGGTGGCCTGACGGGCATGTCTGTCGAGTTCCTGTTCGCTCGCCCCGTCATGAATCATGGTGCGCATCGCATCGTCGACGACAATCAGCTCGTAGATGCCCGTGCGGCCGCGATAGCCGCTGGAGCCGTCACGCCCCGGTCTGTACAGCACCGGGGAAGGGTCTTCCGGGCGCAGGTTCAGCAGCCTGCGCTCGTACTCCCCAGCCTGGAAGGGTTGCTTCGACTCAGGATTCAGTACGCGCACCAGGCGCTGTGCCACGACACCGATCAGGCTCGACGACAGCAGGAAGGGCTCGATGCCCATATCACGTAGCCGCGTCAGGGCTCCCGCCGCCGTGTTGGTGTGCAAGGTGGACAGCACAAGGTGACCGGTCAAGCTGGCCTGCACCGCGATCTGAGCGGTTTCAAGGTCGCGGATCTCACCGACCATCACCACGTCGGGGTCCTGGCGGAGGATCGCGCGCAAGCCGCGGGCGAACGTCATTTCCACCTTGGTGTTCACTTGCGTCTGGCCGATGCCGTCGATGTAGTACTCGATCGGATCCTCGACCGTCATGATGTTCTGGGTGTTGTCGTTCAGGCGCTCCAAAGCTGCGTACAGCGAGGTCGTCTTGCCCGAGCCGGTGGGACCGGTGACGAGCAGAATGCCGTGCGGCTTGTGAATCAGCTCATCGATGAGCTTTTCCGTGTCCGGATCCATACCCAGAGCGCTCAGGTCGAGCCGTCCTGCCTGCTTGTCGAGGATACGCAGCACCACGCGCTCGCCGTGGCCCGAAGGAATCGTCGAAACGCGTACGTCGACCGAACGGCCCGCAATCCGCAGGCCGATGCGACCGTCCTGCGGCAGCCGCTTTTCAGCGATGTCGAGCTTCGACATGACCTTGATACGCGAGACGACCAGCGGCGCGACGGCACGCTTGGATTGCAGCACCTCGCGCAGCACTCCATCCACCCGGAAACGCACGACGAGACGGTTTTCGAACGGTTCGACGTGGATATCAGACGCGTTTTCCTTCACTGCCTGTGTCAGGACGGCGTTGATCAGCCGGATGATGGGCGCATCGTCGTCACTGTCGAGCAGATCGGCCTGTTCGGGAAGGTCCAGCGCCAGGTGCGCCAGGTCCTGGGTGTCATCGAATCCCTCGACCGCCTGCATGGATTCGGAGCCGGCTTCGTAGGTTCGTTGCAGCAGCTGATCGAAGTCGGCGACGGGAATCCGCTCCAACTTGATGGCGCGGCGCAGGTAGCGGCGCACTTCGGCGATCGCGAAGGGACCGGCATCCTGACGGCACACGCACATCGCTGTGCCGTCCGCAGCGAACTCTCTGATGAGCACGCCGTGCCGTTTCGCAAAAGCGAATGACAGCTTGCGCTCGGGGCCCGGAAGAACCGGCGCGACGCGGGCTAAGGACACTGCTGCCGCAACTTCGTTCATACCGGCGAACTCACTGCGGGCTGCCATTCGCCGGCGGCGCAGAGGCCGCGGGCTTGGCGCTGTCGTCCGGCGCCGGCACGGGAATGACGGTGCCCGGGGGAGCGGATTGCAGCTTCTTTGCCGCAGCCGCGTCCAGTTCTTCCTGCTCCTTGATGGCCTGCGCTCTTTCCTCGGGCGTCAGGGTGCCCATGAATTTGCTGACGTTCGTGGGCTTCTTGTCCGTGCCACGCGTGCTGCTCGTGGGGGGCGTTGCCGCATCGGGCGGTGCGCGCGGTGGCGGCGGTGGTGGCGGCGCCAGCAAAGTCTTGTTGCCTCCCGGTACCACCGGGGGCGCGATCTCATGGCGATCGCTCTGGTTGTAAATGCGCTGCTGGTCGATCATGTAGTTGTATTTCGAGTCGCTTTCATACGCGGTCTGCGTCTCGTCGCGCATGATCTTCGGGCGGATGAACATCATCAGATTGTTCTTCGTCACCTCGGCCTGGCGGGTTTTGAACGCCAGTCCGATCAGCGGAATGCTGCTGAGGAAGGGCACTCGTTGCGAGCCCTTCGTGGAGGAATCCGAGATGAGTCCGCCGAGCACGACGATGCCGCCGTCCTCGATGAGCACGTTGGTGGTGATCGTTCTCTTGCGGGTCGTGATGTCCACGGTCGAGACGGAAGTGGGCAGGACGCTCGAGCTCTCAATCGAAATCTTGAGCACGACCGCTTTGCCCTCGGCGGAGATGTAGGGCGTCACCTTCAGAATCGTGCCGACCTCTTCGCGCTGTACCGTCTGGAAGGGATTGACCGTTCCGGTGGTGGTGGTGCCGGTGTTCGTGTATGAGCCGGTGATGAAGGGCACTTCATCGGCGACCTTGATCTCGGCCTCCTGATTGTCGAGTGTCATCGTCGAGGGGGTTGCGATCACATTGCTGTCGGTGTCGCCGCGAATGGCGCGCAACATCGCGGCAAAGTTCAGACCGCCGGCGGCGATACGCCCGATGCCGATCGTCGTGCCGGAGGGGAACGAGGTCGAGGTGCCATTGGAAATGCCGGCGACGGAGCCAGCCAGGTCGACGAGCGATGTGCCGCCCACCGGCTCGACGAACGCGGCGGCCGGGACGTTGGTGGTGCTGTCCTTGGAGAACGCGGCCCAGTTGACGCCCAGCTCGCCGGTTTTGTCGGTGTTCACTTCGACGATGATGGCCTCCACCAGCACCTGCGGCCGGCGGATGTCAATTTTGTCGATGATGCTCATGACCGCGTGCATGATCTTCGGCGGTGCGGTGATGACCAGTGCGTTGTTCTGCGGATCCGCCCAGACCATGGCGCTCTTTTCAGCCTGCGCCTGGGGGGAGGCCTGTGCACCTGCGGCGGCCCCTCCGGCTGCCTGCGCGACGCCGGTGATCTGCTCTTTGAGCTTCGGGGCAATCTTTTCGGCGTCGGCGTAATGAAGGTAGCGCACCTGCGTATCGCCACCGGCTTCCACGGGTGTGTCCAGATGCGCAATCAGGGCACGCAGCCGCAGCCGTTGCGACTGGTCGCCGCTGATCAGAACGCTGTTGGATCGCTCATCGGCCACAACCTTCGTGGCCATGCCGCCTTCGGCTGCGGCCTGTCCCGTGTACAACGAGTTGACCACGCGCACGATCTCGGAGGCCGAAGCATCGTGCAACGGGATGATTTCAACGTCCTGGTCGCCTACCTGGTCGATGCGCCGGATGATGCGCACCATGCGGTTCACGTTGCTGGCGCGATCCGAGATGATGAGGATGTTGCCGGCTGTGTAGGCCGCAAGTTGGCCGTTTTGCGGAATCAGCGGTCTCAATATCGGCACGAGCTGCGCGGCACTGACGTTCTTGACGTCGATGACCTGGGTGACGAATTCGTCGGAGGTCGAGCTGACCCGATCCGGCAGGTCGATCGAGGGGCTCTGACGTGCATTCGCGTCGGGGATGATCTTGATGACGCTGCCGGACGGGATGGCTACGAACCCGTGTACCTGCAGGATCGACTGGAACATTTCATAGAAGACGGCCGGGGACACCGGTGTGGAGGACAGCATCGTCACCTGAGCACGTACTCGCGGGTCGATGATGAAGCTCTTGTTGGTTGCCGCACTGACCGCTTCTGCGATCTGCGTGATGTCAGCGTCCTTGAAGTTGGGCGTGATCATGCGCGATGGCTGCGCCGAGGCGATCGAGGCTACCACCACGAGCGCCGGCAGGCAGCGAAGTGAGAAACGCAAACGATTCATCTAGAAGACCCCTTCAGACCCGGCAATCCGAGTCGCAACCATCGCAGGCGACCGCCGGTGGCGGCCTTGTCGGTCAATAGCGACGAGCTCCGGTGCGCCCGCCTGACAACATCCGGGCAAGGGCCTTGAAGCCGTTTTTTGCCCGCTCGTTCGATCATCACCAGCAACCAAAGGTTTCATGCCTGAGGCGCAAGTTCGTTCACTGCTGAGAGTTATCTGGCGGATTGGGCGGCTCGGCCGCCGCCGGCGGCTGTGCCGGCTCGCCGGGAGCCGCGTTCGCGCCCGCGCCCACGACAGCCTCCGCCTCTTGCGCAACCTGCGCCATGTTCAAAGTCAGATCCTGCTGCTGGCCGTTTCGCATCACCGTGACGTGTGCCTCACTGGAGGAACCAATGGTGCGAAACACATCCTGCCCGCGCGAAGGATCGTCCAGCGGCGTGCCGTTGATGGCGGTCACGAGGTCACCCGGCCGCAGACCCAGTCGCACGAACGCCTGCCGATTGCGGCCCGGGTAGACCCGGTAACCGCGCTGCTTGCCCTGAGCGAACACCGGCTGGGGGCGCATGATGTCCGCCAGCACCCCGGGGTCGTCGTTGATCAGCTTTCTCATGCGGTCGACGACCGGATTTTCAGTCCGCAGCGCCGCGGTGGAGGGGGCCGGAGCGCTCCCCTGCAATTGCCGCGGGAGCGTCAGGTATTCCAGTTTCCCATTGCGGTCCAGCACGACCCGGTCCGTCAGGACGGAGTGCACCTTGGCTCCGCCGGGCACGTTGTCTCCGACCGCATACACTTTGGTGGCGGTGGCGCTGGGTCCGATCATAGCTAGACCATATCGAGGGTCGTTCGCAGCGATGATTCCGGTTAACACCAGCGGCATACTGGTTTGCGTGGCATTCGCGTCGGTCTGCCCGGAGGCCTCGACGGCGGGCGTCCCGAAAAGGTGCGTATTGGTGATCGCCGCCACCCTCCTCGGTGCCAAACCACACCGTGAACGTGGCGGCGATCACCAATACGCACCTTTTCGGGACGCCCGCCGTCGAGGCCTCCGGGCAGACCGACGCGAATGCCACGCAAACCAGTATGCCGCTGGTGTTAACCGGAATCATCGCTGCGAACGACCCTCGATATGGTCTAGCTATGATCGGACCCAGCGCCACCGCCACCAAAGTGTATGCGGTCGGAGACAACGTGCCCGGCGGAGCCAAGGTGCACTCCGTCCTGACGGACCGGGTCGTGCTGGACCGCAATGGGAAACTGGAATACCTGACGCTCCCGCGGCAATTGCAGGGGAGCGCTCCGGCCCCCTCCACCGCGGCGCTGCGGACTGAAAATCCGGTCGTCGACCGCATGAGAAAGCTGATCAACGACGACCCCGGGGTGCTGGCGGACATCATGCGCCCCCAGCCGGTGTTCGCTCAGGGCAAGCAGCGCGGTTACCGGGTCTACCCGGGCCGCAATCGGCAGGCGTTCGTGCGACTGGGTCTGCGGCCGGGGGACCTCGTGACCGCCATCAACGGCACGCCGCTGGA
>FTJL01002210.1_pt3 | contig 20100 bp, 12 predicted proteins | sample 1658551 | NCBI WGS metagenome assembly FTJL01 (sample SAMEA3914835, study PRJEB12502) | metagenome | biome: forest; material: soil | place: Canada | collected 2011-07-03 | depth 0.3 m
CCGCCGTGCTCGGCGATCTTGGAACCGCCCGTGAAGATCACTCCGGTGTTCACCTTGAGGATGATGTCGGGGGTACGCGGATCGCTGCCGGGGTCATTGAACTTGTTGCGCAGTGAGCCTTCCGCGAAGATCTCCTGGATGCCCAGAGCCTGCTGGTTCTGCGGCGTGCTCAGCGTTGCGACCACGCCGGGGGTCAAGGAGGGATCGGTCAGCCAGATCAACGAGCCGTCATCGGAGATGTCAAAGGCGTCCGCCGCACCAATGGTGGCCGCTGGCTGGCCGCCACCGATCCCGTGCCGCTTCGTGAGGTCAATCGGGGATTGCCCGTGCTTGGCGCTGACGATGATCAGGGTGGACTCGTACAGCCCGACTTTTTTCAGTTCGGCGACGAACTTGCCGAGGGACTGGTCGACGAAGTCGAGCTCGCCCGCGAGTCCTGGGCCCGGTGTACCCAGGACGTCCGTATAACCACCCTTCAGGCCCGTGACCGGATCCACCGCCAGCTTCTCTCCAACACTGACCGCCTGGAAGTTGGTTCCAAACAGCGCCGGCACGCCTACTTTCTTCGAGTGATCGTGGTTGTAGCCGTCGATCTGATTGAGCACCGCCTGAACATGCAGCGAGTCGTAACACTTGATGTCGTCGAAGCTGTTCGTCCAGCCGTCGTCGAGCGTCGTGTCCTGGAAGGGCACGACGGCGCAGCCGGCGATCTGCGGCAGCGGCACCGGGACGGAATTGATTTCCGGACCGTAGAAATCCTCGACCCCTTTGCCGCTGGGTCCATTGGTCCACTCATAAGAAGGGTGCTTATCGGTCCATGCTGTGCGGCCGCCATGCGCCTGCACGACCTCGAATATGGTGTTCACCCGCAGGTATTGATGTGGCAGGAGCGTGTGGCAGCCGTTCTTCGGATCGCGCACCAGAAATGCCGGATTCAGGCCCCCGCCCCCGTCGAGCCGGGTCAGGTCGACATCTACGGCTTCATCCCACGCGACATTCGTGCCGACCTTGCCCGGGCAGGCACCGCCTGGATTGCCCAATCCGTCGGTCTGTGCCGGCGGTGACAGCGCCCGGTTGTAGGTATCGTCGTACCACAGTCCGGTCGTAACGGGCGAGCCACCGGTCACCAACGAGGCCAGGCCGGGGAAAGAGTCGGAAGGCGTGGAGGTCGAGTTGTTGGTGTAAGTCACACCGTGACGACTGAGCGCCGCCAGCGTCGAGTCCTTGTGCGTGTTGACGTAGTTGGACAGGTCGAGCGCATGCAAGCCGTCGACGCTGATCAGCAGGACGTGCTTGATTTCATGACCGCTGTTGTTGAATTCGTTCTGGCCGAATTGGCCGAATTCGCCTTGGGCTTGCGCGCAAGTCGCGCCGCCGAGTAACGCCAGGCTCACGATTATCGATGGGACACTCTGTTTCACAGTGGCCTCTCCTTTCATCCCGCTTACAGTGTTGGTTTTGTCGCCGCATCGAGCGACGCAGCCGTACAACCTAGAGACCAATTGTTACAGTCCCGCGACGACTGACCCCGTACGAGCGACTTGCCGTGTTGAGGGAACGGAGAAGCGGAAACGACGCCGGCCGAGCTAACGAAATCCTTACGAATCCGCTCGCGGCATCGCGCCAATGGGGAGCGCGTGGACAGCCCGAAAGTCCGTCCGATAGCGGGCCAGGGTCAGGGCTCCCGCGATAAACCCGACAACGCAGGCGAGAGCCACCGTCACAGCGATGGAGTCGCCGACCTTGGACTCGTCGTGAAACAAATGGTCATTGAGGAATCCCGGCAGCAGCGCGCCGAAGGCCAGACTCACCAAGGCCACTACAAAAAGGACCACGGCGGATACGCGGCCGCGGGCCTGATTGGGCAGGATCAACTGGATGGAGGCATAGCCGCACCCAATGGGCAGGCCGATAAAAAACACCGCGGGCACCAGAAGCGCAATAGTCCACCCGGCCTCGGGCAGCAGCATGGCCGGCGCAAGAGTGAGCAGCATGCCCGCCAAACTGATCATGCCGACGCGCAAGGGTGCATCGGCCACCCCTCGTTTCTGCCCTAGATCCGACAGACGCCCGCCGACGAATAGCCCGAAGCAGCCGCAGCCCAACGTCGTCAGCCCCAGCACCGTCCCGGTCCGATCCTTCGGCCAATGATGGATTCGCTCGAAGAAGGCGGGCCCCCACGCCAGCAGCGCGTAGTTGCAGGTCGCCTGACAACTGATCATCGCTGAAACACCCGCCACGGAAAGCCACCGCAAGCGAACCTGCGCCAGCAGTTCATGGAACGCGAGCGGCGCGGCAGCCCCTCCGGAGCTGAGGAACAACGTCCGGCGCGCCGGCTCCCGCACCGTGAAGAGCAGCATCGCCACGAGCAACCCCGGAGCACCGACAATCAGAAAAGTGACCCGCCAGGCTGCAATCGAACCGGCGACGGGCAGCTGGATCGGCGCCATATGGCTGACGGCTTGAGCCACCACGCCGCCTATCACCAGGGCAAGGCCGGAGCCCAGTTGAATGCCCATGGTGTACACGCTGAGCGCGCTGCTCAGACGCTCTTTCGGAAAAGAATCGGTGATCATCGAGAAGGCGCAGGGGCTCAGCGTAGCCTCGCCGATGCCAACGCCCATGCGCGCTGCCGCCAGCGAGGCGAAACTGCGTGTAACACTGCAAAGCGAGGTGGCCAGGCTCCAGAAGACCACGCCGATCGCGACGATGTTGCGGCGGCTGAACCGATCAGCAAGCGCCCCCATGGGCAGGCCGAAAAGTGTATAGACCAGCGCAAACGCGAGCCCCTGAAGCAACCCGACCTCGGTATCGGAGATGTGCAGATCCTGCTTCAGCGGGCCGACGAGAAAGGCGAGGATCTGCCGGTCGGCATACGACAGCGTGTAGCAGAGCATCAGGACGAATACTGTGTACCAGGCAACCCGACGAGCCGGATACACCTGCTCCACACCGCTTGATGCGCTCATCCCCCCTCCCGCCCAAGGCACCGGACCGACGTGGATACCGTAACACCTGGCGGCGCAGAAGGATTATATTTGTGCCTGTGAGCATTGCCACTCAACCTGTTGCGCCCCAAGAGATCACGGTCAAAAGCCTGATCAATTACACCGGGGCGATGACCGAGACTCCACGCTATTACGCTACGGATTCTTCCCGCAACATACACGTACTGGATCCGCATGCCGTGGACATCCACGGGGTGCGTTCACGCGTCACCGGGCCACGCCTGGAGCGCGAGGGATACCAGCTCGTCCAACACTCTTCCGCTGTTGTTAACTACCTGGATGCGGAAGAGCTCGAACGCGTGTACTTCCCGGAGATTCGCACCCTCGTTCGCAACGTGACCGGCGCGCGGACCGTTGCCGTGGTGGCGACTCCGTTCGTTAGATTTGGCGAACGCTCGTCGCTGGCCGGACAACTGAAGAACTCCCGGCCCGCCCGTTTCGTCCACATTGATTACGGTGACGCCCGGGGTCAGGCGATCGCGGAACAGGTGTTCGCAACCTTGGAGGACCGAAGGTGGCGCTTTCGCCGCTTCGTGCACTACAACGTGTGGCGGGTTCTCACGCCTCCCCCGCAAGACATTCCGCTAGCCGTCTGCGATGCCCGCTCGCTCCGGCGCGAAGATCTGATACCCGCACTCGCCGTGTTCGACTTTGCAGGCGTGCCGGAGCGTACCGCCGAGAGTTTCGTGGTCCGCTACAGCGGCGCCCACCGATGGAACTATTTCCGCGATATGACTCCCGATGAGGCGCTGATCTTCGTCACCAATGAGTCCGATCCCAGCCGGCCGCATCACGTCCCTCATACGGCGTTCGACGATCCAACCTGCTCACCGAACGTTGTGCCGCGCTCGAGTATCGAAATCCGCGTGGTCGCGTATTTCGACTAGGCGTTCGGACTCCTGCCATAGACGCTGACACTGCTGTGCGGCGACTTGCGGGGTGCATTCGCCGACGTTGATCACCAGGTCAGTGGACTTCAATGGACCGTAGAGTGCCGGATTGGTCGTCTTGAACAGGGCCACGGTGGGGGTCGCCGTCGAGCTGGCCAGGTGCATGGGCCCGGTGTCGGCGGAGACGAACAGTCGGGTGGCCGCGATCGCAGCGGTCAGATTGCGCGGCGACGGAAAATGCAGCGAAGGGAAGCGGTCGTCGATGGGCGCACTGTGCGGCGCGGGCAGGAATTCCACCGGCACGGCCTCCGGCTGCAGCTCCAAAAAGCATTTCCAGAAGGCCAGCCACCAGGCCCGCTCGAGAGTCTTGTCTCCCGTGCCGTGCGCGAAGAATCCGAAGGCCGTCATCCCCGGCACCGCGGGGGGCCGTCCCTCAGGCGTCATGGCTCTTGCGACCGCGGCCCGTCCGGACTGTATTTCGTCGGCGGTGAGCGCAAGCGACAGCTGCAGACTGCGTGCATCGAAAGGGGCATCGAGTGCACGGCTGAGGAGGAATACCGGCTGAACCGCCTGGTGCATGAACCCAACAGCCTGCGGCACCGTGTGCGTCAGAGGCGCCCATTGCGACCCGGTGGCGAAGCCGAGCCGGTACCGGGCGCGCGATAGCGAAAGGGCCACTCGCCCGCTGGTGGATTCGGGCACCGGATCGATCACCAGGTCGTATCGCTCGGCACGCATTTCCCGTAGCGCTTTGAAGTAGCGCGGGACGAGTCCCGGCCCCTTGTGCGGAAACTGAATGATGCGACGCAGCCCCGGATAGTTGTGCAGCAGTTCGCCGGCTTTCGGAAACGAAAGCGCGAGATCTATGGATGCATTCGGCAGCAGCTCATGCAGGCGTTCGAGCAGCGGCGTAAGAAAGAGCGTATTGCCCATGCGCCCGTTGATCCGAACGACGAGCACGGTGGCAATCTGGTCCCTCGCCAGTTGCGCGGACGGGGTGCGCGGGCCGACGATCCGCGCCAGGCCTTGCCCAAAGAGCAGCCGGGAATTGCGACGCAGGGATTTCGACGCGCCCCGAACAAAAAGCGAGACACGACTCATCGGGGTCCTTCAGTGAAAGGAGTGCGAAAGGATATTGTCAGCTCCGCGGAGCCATTACAAATCACCCCCGCCCGGCTCGCCACCCCGGCATTCGGGCGGCCATCCTCATTCATGGCAAAAAGCGTGGTTTTTGCCGGCCTCATCCCTCATTCGCTTGTGACGGAGTTGTAAGAACCTGGTAAAGGTCAAAGACGGCCAAAAAGCGCGTGCTAGCATCAGAGCGATATCCTGCTTGGACGCCCATTGATGTCACCACGTCAATTGACGATTGGCTCCCTGGCCTTATTGACCGCGATGGCGGCTTCATCCGCCGTATTGACGCTGCGGTTGCACACTCTGCGACCCGCTGTGGTGGCCGGTACCTCTCACTTGTATGCGATTGGTACCCGTAGCGCGCAGCAGCGTCAAAGCGCCAGCGACGCGAAACTGGATTCGGTGCTCGCGGATCTTTCGCGCCACCAGAGCATGGCGCGCGCCGACCATATGCTCGCCGACCTGCATTCCCTCAGCCCCGCCGCGCGCTTCCAAAGCACAGCGGATGGGCAGCCCCTTGTACTCGTCGACGCGGTCACCCGTGGCGACCCGCAAGTATTGCTGGCCACCCTCACGAGTCTTGGGCTGCAGCGAGCCTCCGTCTATTCGAACGATGTCGGCGGGTGGCTGCCGATCAACGCCCTGGAGACAGCGGCCGCCCGGGCTGAAGTTCACTCGATCCGCGCATCAATGCCCCGCACCCGCGCCGGAGCCGTGACTACACAGGGCGACTTCGCACAGCGCAGCGACGTCGTGCGCGCCAGCAACGCGGCGCTCACAGGCGCCGGCGTGACCGTCGGTGTGCTGTCCGACAGCTTCAACTGCTACGCCAAATACGCAGCAACCGGCAGCGGCGTGCCGGTGTCGGGCAACAATGGATACGCCTCCAATGGTTTTACCGCCACCGCGGCGACAGACATCGCGACCGGAGACCTTCCCTCGACCGTCAATGTGCTCGCGGAGGCCGACTGCCTGAACTATGGCGCGCCCATTCAATTGCCGTTTGGCGATGAAGGCCGCGCGATGCTCCAGATCGTTCACGACGTGGCGCCTGGAGCGAGTCTCGCGTTTTATACAGCCGAGAACGGCGAAGCGAGCTTCGCCTCAGGCATCGGCAAATTGGCCACAGCGGGAGCCACCGTCATCGCCGACGATGTAGGCTACTTCGATGAGCCCTTCTTCCAGGACGGGCTCGTTGCCCAGGCGATCGATGCGGCTGAAGCCACGGGCGTGGCGTATTTTTCCGCAGCCGGCAACAATGGCACCAACACCTACGACAATGCGGCGCCCAGTTTCGGCACGCTCGCAGCGACTGCCCCGAATTCGGGCGAATACCTGCTGAACTTCGACAGCTCAGGCGCGACGACGACGACCTCTCTCTCGGTCACCATTCCGCCCATTCCTCCTGGAGACTTCATTGCGGTGGTGTTGGAGTGGGACCAGCCCTATGTGACCGGTGCACCGCGCAGCCCCGGCGCCGGCAGTCATCTCGACCTGTGCGTCACGGGTGGCACGGGCAGCGATACCCTCATCGACTATGACGGCAACGCGGTGAGCTGCACCGGAGCCAATTCGACGGGATCGGACGCGAACCGGATCATGATTATCGGCAACCCGGCCAACGCCGCAGGCAACAGTCAAGCGCAGACCTTCAATGTCATGATCGGCCTGGCCGACAGCACGGCGGCCCCGGGGCGTATACTCGTGGCGGTGGAGGACAACGGCCTGGGAGCCACCATCAATCAATTCCAGGTGCCGGGTCCGGCGTTGCAGGGCCATCCGGGTGCGGCGGGCGCGGCCGCAGTGGGCGCCGCGTTCTTCCTGGATACTCCGCGTTGCGGGGCCACCCAGGCCGTGCTGGAAACGTATTCCTCGCGCGGCGGAGCGCCGATTCTGTTCGATAGCTCCGGCAATCGCCTGTCGACGCCCGTCATTCGCCAGAAGCCGGACTTCGTCGGGCCCGATGGCGGCAACGACACCTTCCTGGGCTTCCAGTTGTCCCAGGGTTCCTCCAGCACCTCGATTGCCGGGTGCGAGGACAATGCGAGTTACCCCAATTTCTTCGGCAGTTCCGCGGCAACACCGCACGCTGCCGGCGCCGCCGCTTTGCTCCGGCAGGGCTACAACACGGCCACGCCCACTCAGATCTATGCCGCCTTGCGCACCACTGCGGCGGCGATGGCCGGAACCACTCCCAACTTCGACTCCGGGTACGGATTCATTCAGGCCGATGCCGCTTTTCAGGTGCTGGGGACTACATTGGTACCGAGCCCGCCCACCCTCACGCTGGGTGCAGCATCAGTGGTTGTCGGCAGTTCGACTACTCTTACCTGGTCATCAGTCGCGGCGACGTCGTGCGCGGGCACCGGCGGCTTGAGCGGTTCCCTCGCGACCAGCGGCACACAAACCGTGACCCCGAGTGCCGTCGGCAGCACGACTTACACGTTGACTTGTGCAAACGCGGTGGGCTCATCTACTGCAACTTCAGTGACATTAGCCGCAACGACTTCGTCGGGCAAAAAGACCACCGGTTTCGGGTCTGGCAGCGGCGGTGGCGCAATGGATGAGATCACGCTGCTCGGACTCGCGGCATTGGGCATCGCACGTCTGGCGGGGCGCCGCCGGTCATCCAGGCCAGTAAACGTAGAGGGCCGCGAACGGCCAGCTGATCAGCCGGCAAAGCGAGCGGGCAGCGCCCGCGCAGCAACGACGTTTTTTGCCGGCGAGCCGCACAGCACTTATGGGTCTGGCCTGCTGCAAACGCCTGCGACGTTTGCAGCCGATTAAACAAGGGCATGCCGAGTGCTACTCGGCCCAAATTCCCTGGCCGGCAGGTTGGTGCTTTTTCAGCTGGCAATCAGTGCCGTGCTGCCGCCCGCCTTGTACTACCGGCTCGACTCAATCGTACAATCCAGCGCAGCTGAAGCATTCACCCGGCACGTCAAAGCCTATGGACGCGCGCTTGCGAATGAGCTCGAGCACGGAGACACTTTGGCGTCTCCCAGCCGCTCAGTTCTGTTCCTCGATGGGATCGTTCAGCAGGAAGGTACCATGTACGCGGCCCTGCGCTTTGATGGGCGCATGCTGGGAAGCTCGCTGGCGGAAACTCCAGACCCCGCCCGACTGCAAGCGAACGATGCCGCGTTCGGCACATCGCCGAACGCAGTCTTCGCCATGTCACTGCCTATTCGTCATTCGGACCAATCGGGCGTCATCTACATGGGATTCGACGAGCGGCCGACCCGCGCCCAGATCCAAGGGGCACGCTACCAGATCATAGCGGCGCTCGCCGTTTATACGCTCGCGTCGTTTGTAGCTGCGGTGGCATTCGTCCGCCTGGTTTCGCGTCCGTTGACGCAGTTGCGACAGGCTTCAAGGACGGTCGCGCGCGGCGGCCCCGATGCGCATCTGAACGTCGACAGCCGCATGGTCGAAATCGTGGATCTGGTGCGGGACCTGGAGTCGATGCGCGCCGAACTGGTGGCTGCAGCGGAAAGACAGCAAGCTGAAATGCAGCAGCGGGAGTCGGAGCGGGCGGCGCGCGCCGCGCTGGAAAACCAACTTAGACATGAACAGCGTCTCGCCACCGTAGGCACGTTCGCGGGCGGCGTCGTTCATGAGTTCAATAACATCCTGCAGCCTCTCATACTCTTTACGCAGGACGCTCTCCAGGATATCGGTCCGGAACATCCGGCGCACAGCAGCCTCGAGCGCGCCATGAGCGCCGCGGAGCGCGCCAAGGACGTAGCGACGAAAATGCTCGCTTTCAGCCGGCCGAGCAGTGACCGACAACCGGTTGCGTTGCAAGTCGGCAAGGTCGTCGCGGAAGCGCTGGACCTGATCGGCGCCCTGCTACCCGCCAACATCGAGCTGGCAATGGATCTGTCTGCGCCGGTGGGTCTAGTCCATGGCGACGCCACGCTTTTGAGTCAAGTCGTCATCAACCTGTGCCTGAACGCCGTCAAAGCCATGTACGACGACGGGGGAAGACTGACCCTCACCGTAGCGCCTCGTAAGGGCTCATCGCTGCCGCAGGTTGCGCAAGCTGTTGAACTGCGAGTAGAGGACACCGGACCGGGAATGAGTCCGCAGATCCTGCAGCGCATCTTCGAGCCATTCTTTACCACGGGCGCAGCAGGTGAAGGCACAGGGCTGGGGCTATCCGTAGTGCAGAGCATCGTGTCGAGCATGGGTGGAGCAATTTCCGTTTGCAGCGAGCCTGGCGTCGGTTCGCAGTTTGTCGTTACGCTGCCGTCGGTTGCGTCACCGGGCAGCGAACTACACAAGACGCCTTAAGAGGCGCTGAACCCGCAGCTATCTTTGCAGTCGGGCGACTGCTGCGCGCTGATGCAACAGTTCCGGTGTCGGCATCGGCACGAGACCCTCGTCAGAGAGGTATCCGGAGGCGCCGGCGGCGCAGAAGCTGAGGAACTCGGACGCGTAGTCAGCAAGCCCGGTGATCGATGCCAGGTGGGCATCCTTCAAATAAATGTAAAGGGGGCGTGAAATCGGATACGTTCCGGATGAAATACTGGCGCGCGAAGGCGCCACCCCGTCGATGCTGGACGCGTGGATCCGATCCGAAAACTGTTCGAGATACGAATAAGTCAGTACACCGACGGCCTCCGGGTGGCTCGCGAGCTTACCCAGTGTCAATTCGATGTTCTCGACATCGATCCAGCGCCCGTCGGCTCGGAGGGTACCGCAGGCTGACTCGCGCTCAGCCGGCGTCAGATTCGAGCCGGCGCTGGTCGCGACACAACTCGGCTGCATGACGAGTTCGACGAATGCATCGCGTGTGCCGTGCCCGGGAGAAGGACCGAACAATCTGATCGGCTCGTCCGGTAATGTCGCTGCAATATCGTGCCAGCTGCGGTAGGGATTCGGCACGAAACGCCCATTGATCGGCACCGTCCGGGCGGCAGCCAGCCACAGTTGCCGCAGTGTCACGGCAAACGCCGCGGTGCGCCGTGAACGGGCGAATATCAGACTGTCATAGCCGATTCGTACCTCAGTGATCTTCTTGACTCCATTGGCTGCACAGAGCGCCTTTTCCGCCGGGGAGATCTGCCGCGAAGCATCGTTGATATCCGGAGTATCCGGGCCGACTCCGGCGCAAAAAAGCCGGAACCCGTCGCCGGTACTGGTAGTACGGACGGCGGGCGACGCAAAGGATCCCGATTTGGCAAAGTGCTCCGCCACCAACGCGCTGAAAGGAAAGACGGTCGACGAACCCACGACCACGATCTGGTCACGGCTCACTGCGCTGCTCTGAGCCGACACCCATGATGCACAGAAAAAGAGCAGGCAGGCATACCTTACGGTTCGATCTCGCGGTAGGAGACGTCGGCGTCCGTGGGGCACTCTCATACCGTGAAGCATATATGCTGCTACAGCAACAATCTACGTACCTCGTAGAAGATCCACAATGTTGGCGAACGTGCGGGCCTCGGCAACATCCGAGGCCGTGAAACGATCCTTGTTGCGCAATCGCGTGCTGGCTCCTGCGGCAAGCAGACGCCGGACCAACGCAGCATCACCGCGCCGGCTGGCGATGATCAAGGCGGTATCGCCGAAGTTGTTCTGCGTGTCCAGCTCGGCGTGCGCTGCGACAAGCTGCGCGACAATCGTGGCGTCACCGGCTGCAGTCGCCAGGAGCAGTGGCGTGTCCCCGGAGTTAGAGTGCTGATTGGGCTGAACTCCATTCGCAAGTAGATACGCGACGACATCCGCGCGCGAGCGGCTGCACGCAACTCCCAGAGGCGACAGCCCGGTTACCTCAGCGCGATTCCGGTCGGCGCCATGCGCCACAAGGATCTGGACGATCTGCAGTGCCCCCGCCTGACTGGCATACCAGAGTGCGGTACGCCCTGCTTTGTCTGCCAGCTCCGGGTTGGCGCCCGCATCCAGAAGCAGGCGCACCAGGGCCATATCGCCCACCCTGGCACCGATCATCAGAGCGTTGAAACCGTGCGCGTCCTGCCAATCAACATGAGCGTGATGTTGAATCAACGCAGTCACTATCCCTGGATGCCCGGACTTGGCAGCCGCCACTAACGTCGGCTCCGCGGTGACCGTGCGCTCGTCGGGAGGGACGCCCCCCGCCAGCAGAGTATTCACAATGTCCTCGCGACCCGCGCGAATCGCCAGCAGCAATGCCGTATCGCCACGTTTGTCGACCTTGGACGGCGTCGCACCCGCGGTCAATAAGGTCTCAACAGACTGGGGCGGACCTGCGAAGACAGCCACCGTAAGAACAGGCATGCCTTCGGGCGTAGCAATATTTGGATCCGAGCCACGAGCCAGGAGCGCGTCGAGCAATGAGGGATAGCTTCTGGACGCAGCGACCGCAATGTCGGGCCACGCGGCATAAAGGTCCCGCTGCGGGGACGCTGCCCGGAGTACTCTTGTGATCTCCCCGTTGGAGATCGCATTGTGATGCAAGGCCGTTGCGCCACCCTCTTTTAATCGCAGGATCACATCGGGCTTACCATTCAGCTGCGCGAAATCCAGGGCCGACCAGTCCTGTACGTTCCTGGAGGCGACCCCAGCTCCTGCATCGAGAAGACGATCGACCGCGGCGATCCCTCCTCCGGCCGATGCATGCATCAATACGGTAGTGCGGCTCTCATCTGCCGCGTTGGGGTTGGCGCCTGCTCTCAGAAGGATATCGACGCATTCCAGACTCCCGTTGCGAGCGGCGAGCATCAATGCAGTGGTGCCGTAGAGATCCTTTGAGTCGACAGTGGCGCCCTTGCGGATCAACAGGTCGACGGCCGCTGGCTTGCCCGACTGCGCGGCCCGGGCCAGCGCGCCCCGGCCAAACGAGTCCCGGGACTCCACCAGCGCCGTGTCGGCCAGAGTGTCCAGGACAGCTACGTCGCCGCGTGTGGCGGCAAGCCATAGAGCCTCGCGACGGATCGCCAGGTCGGAAAAGTCCGCGTGCGACCTCAGCTCAAGCGGCTCGACGGAGTGGCCGGTGACCGGCGCGGCGCCGCTGAATCCCAGCGCGCGCGCCCGTGCGAGCCACTGCTCCGCAGCCGCATGGTCGGGCGGCGCTGCCGATTCCAACAGAGTGGCCAGGCTGAATGCGGCTCGCGCATTTCCCTGCGCCGCCGATTTCTCGAACCACTCGCGCGCACGCACGGAGTCGCGCGAGCCATTCAAACCGTTGAGATAGACGGCACCCAGCAAATACTGGGCCTCGGCATTGCCTGTCGTCGCCAGCCGCTGCAGTTCCTTTGCGGCGGTGGCGAAGTCCTTCTGCCGGATGGCCGACTTTGCACTTTCAAGTGGATCCAGCGTGCGCGCGGCCGCCAGACCCGTGGCGGACGCAAAAGGCGCCAGAACGCCCAACCCGACCGCAATCCACGGCCAAGCGACCTTACGCCGTACCATACTTGGTCTCGACGGATATCCCCACGCGACGCAGAAAGTCGGACGGCAGCACACCCCCGGCGCTCACTATGACTGCATCGTTTCTAACGCTTACGACGCGGCCGGTCTGCTCGATGGCCACGCAGTCCGGCGCGATCTGCTGGACGTTCGATTGAAACAGCACCTTGAGGCGGCCGTCGAATACGCCAGTCTTGACCCGATCACGATTGCGCGGCTTGGCACGATCGAAGGATTCGCCACGATACGACAGGAGAACGCTGGCGCCGCCGGCTTCCGCGATACTGGCGGCAGCTTCCAGGGCGCTGTCGCCACCCCCGACGACGAGCACATGCCGACCTGCATACTGCTCGGGCTCGATGAGCCGATAGACGACCTTCGACAGGTCTTCACCGGGTACGCCGAGCTTGCGAGGCGTGCCGCGCCGTCCGATCGCCAGTAACACGCTATGCGCGGCGTATTGACCCGCCGATGTCCTCACGATGAACCCGCTGCCGTCAGGAACTATGTCCTCCACGCGCTCCCGATAGTTGATCTTGACGCCGGTCTTGCGCTCGACGTCACTCCAGAATCCCAGCAACGCTTCCTTGCTCGTCTCGCGCAGGTTGATCTTACCGACCAACGGTACGGTCGCAGGAGCCGTCATCACAACCTTGCCGCGCGGATATTGATACACACACCCGCCCAACGATTCCTGCTCGAGGGTGACGCAGCTCATGCGTTTCGACAGCGCCGTCAGAGAGGCTGCAAAGCCGGCCGGCCCCGCGCCGACGATTACCACGTCCAGGCGCTTACCGCCCCTCGGCCTGTGCGCCTGAATCGCCTCCACGGCCTGGCGCCCCTGCTCGAGTGCGTTGCGGATCAGCCCCATGCCGCCCAGTTCGCCCGCAATGAAGATCCCGGGGACGCTGGTTTCGAACTTCGGCGTCAGAACCGGGATCTCAGCCCCGCGCCGTTCCGTGCCGAACACGAGCGATATGGCTCCTACCGGGCACGACGCTTTGCATGCGCCGTGTCCGATGCAATCCGTTGGACTGACCAGCTGCGCGCGACCGCCGATGATTCCGAGAACATGGTGCTCCGGCTCCTCCGGGCAAGCCTTCACACAGGAGCCGCAGCCTATACACAGCGCAGGATCAATTACGGGATGCAACGATGGGGGCTCGTTCAGTCCGGCTGCCTTCGCCTCTTCCCGGGCACGCGCGCTGCGTTGCTCCAGGAGCCTGCGCCGGTTGAGAAACCAGGCGAGCATCAGGAGCGAGGGAAATCCGTAGAACAGATAGATCAGCCAGTTCATTTGCACCAACGCACGTCGACGATCACCGACATATTCACTGTTTCAACACTCAATGACGTGGGGAGCTCAAGCGGTCTGCAACCGAACAAGCGACGGCAGACTAACTCCGTGGACTAAGTCACCGGAATGGGGGTTTTCCCTACTTGTCATTACTCTGCGCGCTACGCACCCTAGCGACCTCAACACAACGCACTGCTTGCGCTTTTTTCCCAGTAATTGTCGGTAGTTGGCGACGTTGTCGGTGTGTCGCGACAGCGCCGAGTTGGCTCTCATATCACGGCTCGCAATCGCTTGTGTCGCGAGCTACGGGTGCCGCAATGGCAACCATCCGCAGGTCATCATGAGTGTAGTGTTCTGGTTCCTCGCCGGGTTGTTGACCGGGGTGACGGCCGCGTGCGTTGCCATACCTCTATGGCGCGTACCCGGACGACTCATCGCACGACATCCCTACGCTTACGCGGCGGCCGGTGGCGGCATCGCGATATTCGCCGTCGCGGCTGCAATCCTCTATGTCGGGATCGGTTCACGACACTCAATGGAGAGTTCGGCAGGTGCAAACCTTGCCGCTCATCCGGGCGCGACTCAGCCGGCCTCGGACGCACCTGTTCCGTCGATGCAGGCCGCGACGACGCGACTGCAGGAGCGCCTGTCGCGGGACGGAGGTTCCGCGGCGGACTGGCTGCTGCTCGCCCAATCCTACGATTTTCTCGGGCGTCCGGATGATGCGCAACGCGCCAGGCTGCAAGCCGCCGGCGCACCGAAGTCGTCGCCGGCCACGACCCCCGCCTCCGCCACAAATAACGCCGAGGCTGCAGCCTTGCTGGGATCGGCCGATGGACAGCGGAAAAAACGTGACTTCGGCGCAGCGCGCGCGGCGTACGAGAAGGTGATCGCCCTGAACGGCATGACCTCCCAGTCTTGGGCGGACTACGCCGATGTACTGGGCTCGCTCGCCGGCGGTACGCTCACAACCGAAGCGGGGACGGCGGTCGATAGAGCGCTGGCACTCGATCCGGCCAATGCCAAAGCCTTATGGCTGAAGGCAAGCCGTGCACTGCAACAGCGACAGTACGCTGACGCGCTGACGATCTGGAAACGGTTGAAAGGCGCCCTGGCGCCGGATTCACCGGACGTGCCGCTGGTTGACGCCAACATTGAGGAGGCTGCACGCCTTGCGGCCGCCTCCCCGGGGCAGTCGCTCGACTCACTGCCTGTTCAGCTGCTCTCCACAACGGCTACGACTGAGCCGACGGCCGAGATCTCGGGCACGATCGCCATCGAAGAACGCCTGGCTTCGCGGGTCCAGAAGAACTCGACCCTCTTCATTTACGCCCGGGCGGTGGATTCACCCGGCCCACCTCTGGCGGTGGTGCGAACGACCGCCGGCACGTGGCCGGTGAGTTTTCGTCTCGACGATTCGATGGCGATGCTTCCCTCGCGGCGCCTCTCTCAGTTCCGAAAGGTCGTCATAGAGGCCCGCATCTCGCACAGCGGGCGCGCGGAACCGGCACCGGGGGATCTGTACGTCACGAGCGAGGCACTCAGCCCAGGCACCGGGCAGAAACTGGCGCTGATCATCAACCGTGAGATCGGTTGAGAAAACCCATGGCCATTCCCGCCCGACACTCCAACGAAGCAAACGCAACGGTCGACGAAGACGTTGCCGCAATTGCGCGGCCTCTCCCCGCACCGACCTCTTCAGCCGCCGCAACCGAACAAGTGCGGCCCGAGCGACCTGTCGCTGCGCCGCCGGTGCGCTTGCGAGCCGCAGAAAAAACCCGTTGGCTCACGCCCGCCGGAATCTTCTCGCTCGCCGTAGTTGCGATGCTTTATGTCGGACTGCGAATGCCGACCGAACGGTACATCACTCCCAAGCGCGGGCTCGGTTACGCGCTGGGAATCGCCGGCGGCAGCATGATGCTACTGTTGTTCCTGTATTCGGCGCGCAAACGGATCCGCTGGCTGAAGTTTCTCGGCCCGGCGATGGGCTGGTTCCGCTATCACATGATCCTGGGCGTGCTCGGCCCGCTGTGCATTCTCTACCACTCGAATTTCGGTCTGGGCGCCGCCAACAGCAACGTCGCCCTCTTCAGCATGCTCACAGTGGCGGGAAGCGGACTCATCGGCCGATACATCTACGCTCGAATTCACCACGGACTCTATGGGAGCAAGCTCAGTCTCGGCGAGTTGCGCAAGAGCGTCGAAACTCACAAGGCATCCTCGGGCACGTATGCCTTTTTGCCGGAGTTGACCGGGCGACTCGAAGCCGTTGAGGGCAGATTGCTGTCGACGGGTCCGCGACTGCCCTTGCTCGGTCCGCTGCGCCTCGTGTCCGCGGCCGTGGTGGCGGCGCGAGCGCGCTGGCAGTTGCGCCGCTATATTCGGCGAAACCTGCGCACGGCGGCGGCGAAATCCGCAGCGGTTGCAGGCGAGTACAAGCGACTGCGTCGTACAGCCGTCGCGTACGTCGACCGCCGCATCGCAGCCACCCGGCGCGTAGTCGGATTCCAGGCGTATGAGCGCCTCTTCTCACTGTGGCACGCATTCCATCTGCCATTGATTTTCATAATGCTGGCGGCGGGTGTCGTCCACGTGATTGCCGTCCATGTGTACTGACAGCTCATTCGAACCTCTTCATGGAGGCTAGACGATGTCGCGTCTTCGTGTTGCTCAGTCTGCTCGCGTGTCTGCTACCGGCGCAGCGAACGCAAGCCGTCAATCCTGAGACCCTGCTGATGCCAGGAAAACTCAGCACCGCTCATCAGAAGTTCGAAGAGCAGTGCTCACAATGTCACGACCGCAACGATCGTAATCGGCAGACGCGCCTGTGCCTTGACTGTCACAAGGAGATCGCGGCCGATATCGGCGCGAAGCGCGGGTTACATGGCCGTTTGACGGGCATCGCCACATCGCAGTGCCGCGCCTGCCACTCGGAGCACCTGGGCCGCGATGGCGACATCGTCAAGCTCAGTCCGGACCAATTCAATCACGACGGCACGGACTTTCCCCTGCGTGGCACGCATGCGAGTGTCGGTTGCCCGGCATGTCACACAGCAGGACAGGCCTATCGGAAAGCGTCCCGTGAGTGCGTGAGCTGCCACAAGATGGACGAGCCTCACGAAGGCAAGCTCGGTCGCGATTGCGCTTCGTGCCACGAAGCGACGATCTGGCGGCGCATCGCGTACGACCACGACAAGACGACCTTTCCGCTGAAAGACAAGCATGTCGAGGTTCCGTGCGCGGGCTGCCATTTCGGCAATCGCTACAAAGACACTCCCAAAGAGTGCAACTCGTGCCACGCACCGGATGACGTGCATCACGGAGAACGCGGCCCGAAATGCGCCTCGTGCCATGCGACCACCGGCTGGAAGACTGCAAAGTTCGACCACGCGAAGGAGACCGGCTTCGCGCTCGAGGGGATCCACGCACGAATCGACTGCCAGGACTGTCACCGCAGTGGCAACCTGCAGGATAAATTGCCCCGCAAGTGTGTCGGGTGCCATCAGGGACAGGATGCGCACGCGGGCCGCTTCGGCGCAGATTGCGCGCAGTGTCACGGCAACGAAAAGTGGCAACCGTCGACATTCGATCACAGCCGCGCAACGCACTGGCCGCTCGTAGGCTTGCACGAAAAGGTGGAGTGCCATACCTGCCATACGGCACCCCTCTCGAGCCAGAAGCTGCGGACTGACTGCGCAAGCTGTCATCGGGCCGACGACGTGCACGCAGGCAAGCTCGGAATGCAATGCGAGCAGTGCCACTCACCCGAAGGATGGCGCTCCAACATCAGCTTCGATCACGACCTGACGAGCTTTCCGCTCCTTGGGCTCCACGTCGCCGTCCCCTGTGAGCAGTGCCACGTCACTCGCCGGTATCGCGATGTTGGGCACGATTGTATCGCCTGTCACAGCAGGGACGACATTCACAAAGGAAGCCTGGGTAAGGAATGCGCCAAATGTCATTCTCCCAACGGTTGGCGCATTTGGGAATTCGACCACGGCAAACAGACAGGCTTTGCGCTCAGTGGCGCTCACGCGAAACTCACATGCGGCGGCTGCCATAAGCAGCCCGCGGACGAGGTGAAACTCAATCCCACCTGCCTCTCATGCCACGAGCAGGATGATGTTCATCTCGGGCAGTACGGCCGCCAGTGCCAGCGCTGCCATTCGACGATCACGTTCAAGGGCGCGCGACTGCAGTAAGAAACCGATGCGAGCAGCCACTAAAGCCGTCTTAGGGTTCGGTCGCGCCGCGCAGGAGATCCTGCGACGCAGCGCTCGAGGGCATTCGGCGGTTGCGCTGTTGCTCCTGCTATCGGTCATTCCGACCAGCTTTGGTGCCCAGTCGCGCGACACCTTCGATCACCTCACCACGGGATTCGAGCTCCTGGGCCAGCACCGCGACCTGCCTTGCGAGTCGTGCCACGCCAACGCGGTGTTCAAAGGGACACCACATGAATGCGGCGCATGTCACGGAGTCGGAACGGCCATTCGCGCCACCGCGAAGACGGCGAACCATATTCTGTCGACGAATCGTTGCGACAGCTGCCACACGCCCATCTCCTGGAAGCCCGCTGTCAATTTCGACCACGCCGAGGCTCGCGGCAGCTGCTCTACATGCCACAACAGGGTGCAGGCTCAAGGCAAGGGTCCGCAGCACATAGATACAAACCTGGAGTGCGACACCTGCCATTCGACCATCAGCTGGGCCGGTGCGGTGTTCAATCACGACGGGGTCACGACCGGCTGCGCAAGTTGCCACAACGGTGTCCAGGCGACGGGGATGCCGGCGAAACACATTCCAATCGGCAGCGCGGGCTGCGAAGGCTGTCATTCGACCACGAATTTCACGACGTTCTCGGGCACAACGATGAACCACGCCGCGGTAACGGGCATGCCGTGCGCGAGCTGTCACGAGGCGGGCGACAGCTGGTTTGGCGTAAACATAGTCACCCGACCCGGACCTCCTCACCCCACAGCCTCCGCGGGCGACTGCGGCCTTTGCCACGGTTCCACTACGTCATTCCTGACCAGTTCATTGCGGCCCGCGAACCATATTCCGACCAACGCTCCCTGCGTGCAATGTCATACGACGCCTGACAACTTCGCTCTTTTTTCCGTGACCGGCACACACCAGGGCGTTACTGACTGCCTCAGCTGCCACGGGCCGTCCGTAGCCGCGACATTCGCCAATATCACGATCACGTCCACCTCGGCCAACCACATCCCGATCGGCGCACTCGACTGCAATGGCTCGGGCTGCCATTCGACGAGCAACGTGAGTGCAGGTGGATTCAATATCGGCTCGGCGAATATCAGCAGTCCGACCCTGAACACGGCCGGACACACGACGGTCGCGTCCGCCGTCGCAGCCTGCCAGACCTGTCACGAATCGGCGCCCTACCAGGGAATGATCGCGAGCACTGCCGGCGCTGCTGCAGATTCACGGCCCTCTGCCACCCTCGACAAAACCCATCCCGCCACCGGAGATTGCGCCAGCTGTCATACAACGACGCCGACGTTTGCCCTGGATGTGACTACCGCAGGGAAGCCGGCGAACCATATCCCCACGACGGCCGCCTGTGCGCAGTGCCACACGACCGCAGGCAACTACTCGCTGTATTCGGTAACCGGAACGCACCAGGGCGTGACCAATTGCCTGGGCTGCCACGGCCCTACGGTAGCGACTACATTCGCCAATATCACGATCACGTCCACTGCGGCCAACCACATTCCGATCGGCCCACTCGACTGCGGGAGCTCCGGCTGTCACACCACGGCGAACGTCAATACCGGCGGCTTCAACATCGGTTCGGCCAGCATCAACAGTCCCACGTTGAGTATAGCGGGCCACGCAACAGTGGCTTCCGCGGTGGCCGCCTGTCAGACCTGCCATGAATCGGCACCGTATCAGGGAATGATTGCGAGCACGGGGGCGACCGCGGGTGACTCGCGGCCGACCGCCTTCGACCGGAGCCATCCAACTACCGGGGATTGCAGCAGCTGTCATACGACCACCCCGACCTTCGCAATCGATGTCACGAGCGCCGGCAAACCGGCCAATCACATTCCAACCACGGCTGCATGCGCGCAGTGCCACACCACAGCAGGAAACTACGCGCTGTACTCGGTGACCGGCACCCATCAGGGCGTGGCCAACTGCCTCAGCTGTCACGGGCCGTCCGTGGCGACGACGTTCGCCAATATTACGATCACCTCCACTTCCGCCAATCACATCCCCATCGGGGCGCTCGACTGCAATGGTTCCGGCTGTCATTCCACGAGCAATGTGAACGCAGGCGGATTCAATATCGGCTCGGCCAGCATCAATAGCCCAACGCTCAATACGGCCGGTCACGTGACGATCGCCTCCGCCG
>FTJL01700493.1_pt1 | contig 19999 bp, 13 predicted proteins | sample 1658551 | NCBI WGS metagenome assembly FTJL01 (sample SAMEA3914835, study PRJEB12502) | metagenome | biome: forest; material: soil | place: Canada | collected 2011-07-03 | depth 0.3 m
GTGATGGGCAAGATTCACCGCTCCCCGGTCGGCTAATGGCGGCAGTCCGAACGCGCCAACGACGCGCTCGGACTGCCGCGCCGTCGGCGCGAATCCGCACCGCCGAGACCCTGCGGGAACCGGATCGGGCGCGTCGGACGACATTCCCAGGCTGAAAAGCTTGAACCTGTGCCCGATTGCGCATATCGCTCCGCCGGGCAATGCTATCTTCGCCTGGAGTGGTTTCAGGTGATCACAACCTTAATTGACCCATGCATCGCGGGCGCGCTAGCGCCGCGGCATCCTCCTGGGTATTGCCATTAGTACTCCGCTTCGTTCCTCCGCAGCTCGTACCTCATCCACCAAGCTCACGGGCTCCCCGCGGCTTTGGCTTGCCAACGCCAGCTCCACCGCCATGGCTACCCTGCCGGTGTGGGTCATGATCTTGAACTTGACCGTACCGGCGGGGTTCGACTTCAGCCAGAAGTTCATGGCCACCTCGGGCGATGCGGTGAGCCGGATTACCTGGTTGTACCTGCTGGGTGCCGGTGTATACGTCCTGTGGCGAAATTTGGCCCGCACCAAGGTGATGCTGCGCTGGCTGAATCCCTTTCTTCTGGCATTCATAGTACTCGCCGGTTGCAGCATTCTCTGGTCGATCGATCCTGCCGTTTCCAACCGCCGGTTTCTGCGCGCGGCAACCATGCTGATAACCGCCATCGGCTTCACACTGGTGGGCTGGCGACCGCGGCGCTTTCAAAGCCTGCTGCGCGCGATCACGATGGCGATACTGGTCAGCTCCATCATTTTCATTATCGTGGACCCTGTCGACGGCATTCACCATGCCGACCAGGCGGAGCTGAAAGACGCCTGGCACGGCATCACATTCGGAAAGAACATCCTGGGATCGTTTGCCAGCGTGGGGGTCGTACTGTGGCTGCACGCCTGGCTCGCGAAGGAGGCCACGCCGCTCGCGGCCGTTTGCGGCATGGCCTTGAGTGCCGGAATGCTGGTCATGACCCGCAGTGCAGGCTCGTTGATGGCAACGGCATTTGCCGTGGTGTTCCTGCTCCTGCTGCTGCGATCGCCCGCCTCCATGAAGCGCTACATGCCTTATTTCGTGTCCGCGTTTGCCACGCTGATCCTGATCTATGCGCTCGCAGTGCTGCGCATCGTGCCGGGAATGGAGTTTCTGCTGCAGCCGATCACGGCGCTGACCGGCAAGGATCTGACGTTCACGGGCAGGACGGCCATCTGGGCGATTCTGAACGAAAATATCGTGTACCACCCCTGGTTTGGCGGCGGCTACGGCGCCTACTGGGTTGGCCCGCTGCCGCAGTCACCATCGTTTGAGATGTTGACCAGGCTGTACTTTTATCCGTCCGAGGGCCACAACGGCTACATCGACGTCGTCAATGACCTCGGATTCGTGGGTGGCGGCGTGCTGCTTGGGTTTTTCGCCAGTTACATCCGGCAAGCCATCAAGATGATGCGCTTCGATCGCGACCAGAGCGCGTTGTACCTGACCCTGCTGTTTCGCGGCTTTCTCGCCGACATGTCCGAGTCGCACTGGTTTTTTGCGCTCAGCGCCGATTGGCTCATCATGGTTCTGGCCGCCGCCTGCCTGGGGCGCGAGCTTCTGCAGCAGCGGCTCGATCAGCAGACTGCGCCAGTGGACGCGAATTCCGGGCAGCCACTGGAAAAAGTCCGACGCATGATGTCAACAGTCGGGCGGCGATAGGTCGCCGGCCGCGAGGTTCCGGACATGGCACCGGAGGAGGTTACGTCCGCTCGTGCCGTCAGAACTGGATGGAATAGCTGGAACTGCGGGCCGGGGTCGAATCGCCTGCGGGACATCGTACTGAGCGCATGGTTCGAGGAGTCAACTTCCAGACACCCCAGTTTCCGCCGTGGAGCGCGCGCGGCACCTCAAGAGTTGTCACCAGCCCCGACCCATCGACCCTGATGCAGCCGGCGTCTTCACCCTTGAGCGGAGTGGCGAAATGCACGATCTGTCCGCCGGGAATGCCGCGCTGCGACGTGACGGCTGCCGAAATCCTGGCGCCGTCCGCCACCCGGGGAGCGACCAGGTAGGCGTCGCCGAGCCCAGCGAGCTGTGCATACATTCCGCGCGTTGCCAGGGACGCGTCGACGGTGTAGTTGCTGGTCAGACCGTCGAGTGACAGGACGGGGTGCGAAGTGCCGTAGGCAAACAGACCCGGCTGGTCGAATACCACCAGTACGGAGCGATCCTCCGGCAACGCTCGTGCGATTTCCTCGATCCATTGGCTGCGCCAGTTTCCGGAAAAGGGGGCGGGGTCGTGCAATGACGCATTGACTGAGAATCTCAACGTGGCGATACCGGCTGCGATCGCGACACTCAGTGCGAGAACGGTTCGGCCCGTGGGCAGCGGCCCGATACGCGGCAGCCACTCACCCACTTCCGCGGCCAGTAAGGCGACGCAAAGGTACCCTGGCACGTAGTACCACGCCCACCACGTATCGCCATACGTCAGCGCCACGATGTAGAGGCTCTGCAGAATGACGCCGCTCGCCAGACTGATCGCCGCGATTCGATAACGCCGGGGGCGCGAACGGCGCAGCGAGTTGACGAGCGCCAGGCCGACGGCGCCGGCAAGGCTGAGCAGGCCGTTGGCTCCGAGCTGCCCGGAGAAGTAGTTGTGGCGGAACGTGGCGCTCTTGATGGCGCCGCTGATCGGCACCACGTGCCCAAAGGCGACCTGGTTCGTAATGAGGTACGCAGCGGCGATCGCAGCGCAGATCGCACAGGAGAGCGCCAGTCGCCAGTCCCGGTCGCGCATCCACAGCCCCACGACGAAGCAGCCGACCAGGAAGACGTTGTCGAGCCGGCTGAGAAACAGCAGGCCCAGCACGATTCCCACGGGCGCAAAGCGCAGCGTCGCCGGGGAGACGCTCATCGCGAACAGTACCGCAAGAAAAAACATGGTCAGCGGCGCTTCCGTCCAGAACAAGTTCCCCATCGGAACGAATAGCAGGATGATCACACTGAGAAAAATTGCGATGCCCGACCGCCCAAAGGTAGTGCGCAACGTCCCGAGCAGAACCGACACGGTGGCCACCGTGCATAGCCACTGGAACGCCACGCCGACGCCCAGCAAAATGGCCTTGGTGTGCGGGATCAGAGCGAGCAGCGCGGCACACAACTCCCACAGAGGGTGGTAGCCATTGGTGGGGAACAGGCCATTGAACGTACTGCCCTGTCCGGCCGCGATATGATCGGCAATCACCAGGTAGAACAGGGAATCGTCGGAGAGGAAATTGAGCGGTCGCAGCGCCACCAGCAGCGCGCACAAACCCGAAATTCCAACGAACAGGCCAAAGTCCAGAGGAGTGCCCAGGGCGGCGCTCCAGCGGCGCGCCGCACCGGAATCGGGTTCGACCCGATTTATCGACATGCAAAAGCCCTGGGGCCGGACTCTTGGATCTTTCACTATAATCCGCCCCATAGTTTCACGATAATCTTGACATGGGACCGTCGGGGTACGCAAACAGCACCCGGGCGCCTTGTGAACGCCTGCCACATTTTCCTCGGGCGACGAGCCCCCAGCACACGCACTTGAAGTGTGCGCGGACTGTGCAATTCTGCCCGCCACTGGCGCCGGGCATTATGTCACGGGGTGAACTCCTCGCACTCCAACAGTGCATGTCGGGCGAACGTTGGAACCATGACAGCGATCTAAACGCAGCGGCCGCCCCTCACGTATCCTGCGGGCATATCCGCCACCTTCGGGGCGCATTGCGCCCGCGACCATCGCGTGATCAACTCTTCGAAAGTTCGCTGAAAATCGACGGAAAACGACGCACGTGCTGAAGCCCAATCGATCGGATCTCGATTACCAGGCCCTGGTGCGCAGGGCCCGGCGTCTGCAGCCGGGAACCGGCCAGAAACTCAAAGTCGCCGTCCTGGCCGACGTGTCTACGCAGCACCTGGCGCCGCTGTTGCGGGTGCTGTTCGCCGACAACGGCGTGGACGCGGAACTCTACGAGGCCGGATTCGACACCATTCAGCTCGAGGCCTACAACCCCGACTCCGGGCTGTATCGGTTCGCTCCGCAGGTCATCATCGTGCTGCAGTCGATCAACCGGCTGCGCAGCCTCTACTACGATTTCAAGGGCGAGCGCGCCGAGTTTGCCACGGCTCAGGCAGACGACATAGAGAAGGTCTGGCAGGCGATCCAGTCCCATGTGCAGGTGCCGATCGTCCAGAGCACGTTTGTCGTGCCGGTCGAGCGGCCGTACGGCCACTTCGGCGCCAAGGTGGCCGGTACCCTGCAAGGTGCGGTGCTCGACCTCAATCGCGAACTCGCCCTGCGGTCCCGGCGCCACGCCAGCGTTTTCAGCTGCGACGTGGATTACATCGCGGCCTGGGCCGGGCGCCGCCACTTCCTGGACGAGAAGCTGTGGGCGCTCGCCAAATCGCTGTGCGCGCTCGAGCTATTGCCCGACGTCGCGCAGAGCCTCGTCGATATCAGTCTTGCGACCTGCGGCGGGCGCGCAATCAAATGCGTAGTGCTGGATCTGGACAACACGCTCTGGGGCGGCGTCGTCGGTGACGACGGGCTCGAAGGTATCGGTCTCGGCGATCTCGATGAGGGCGGCGCCTTTCGCTACTTCCAGTTGCTGCTGCGCGACCTGTGGCAGCGGGGAATCATCCTCGCGGTGTGCAGCAAGAACAACGAGGACACGGCGCGGCGGGTGTTCCGCGAGCATCCGGATATGATCCTACGGGAGGAACACATCGCCGTTTTTGTCGCGAACTGGGAGGACAAGGCCACCAACATCGCGCGGATCCGCGAAAAACTCAACATCGGCTACGACGCGATGGTGTTCCTCGACGACAATCCCTTCGAAAGAAACCTGGTGCGTCAGCTGCTACCGCAGATTCTCGTGCCGGATCTGCCCGAGGATCCCGGACTGTACGTGCGCGCCGTCTGCGAGCTGAACCTGTTCGAATCGGCCGGCCAGTCCGCACTGGACTCGCAGCGCACGGCCATGTACCAGGTCCAGGAGAAACGCGAGGCGGAGCTGAAACACTTCAGCGATATCAACGAGTATCTGAAATCGCTGCAGACGAACGTCGATTGCAGACGCTTCGAGCCGCAGAACCTCGCCCGCATCGCCCAGCTCATCCAGCGCAGCAACCAGTTCAATCTGACCACGCGGCGCTACTCCGAAGCGCAGTGCGAGGCGTTGATGCGCGATGCGACGCTCTGCTTTCCGTTCAGTATCAACGTTCGGGACCGGTTCGGCGATTTCGGCCTGGTGAACGTGGTCGTCCTGCGCCACTGCGGCAGGTCTTTGGAGATCGACAGCTTTTTGATGAGTTGTCGCGTCTTGCAGCGCGGCATCGAACAGTTCGCCATGAACAAGATTTTCGACTACGCACAACAGCAGGGCTTCGATGAAGTCGTCGGCCGCTACATCCCGACCGCCAAGAACGTCATGGTCAAATCATTTTTTGAGCAGTTCGGCTTCACCCAGTCCGCAGACAAGGGTGAGCAGGGTTCTGAATGGCATCTGGCAACGTCGAGTTACGTTCCGCGCGAAGTCTTCGTCGGCGAGCATGCCACCGCCACCCCTTGAGCTCATGCACATACCAATCTTAGCGGGCCGCAGGTCGTTCACCCTCGATGATCAACGGCGCTTCGCCGCAGTCTGCGGCGACCACAACCCAATGCATCTGGATGCCGTGGCGGCGCGCCGCACGCAAGCCGGGGCGCCCGTCGTCCACGGGATTCACCTGCTCCTATGGGCCCTGAACGAATTGGCGAGCGCGCTGCCGGGGTCACCGCCGTTGCGGAAATTGCGCGCTCGATTCGGCAAATTCATCTATGTGGGCGAAACTGCCGAGGCCTCGCTGACCGAGCACACCGAGCGCGCGGCGAAGCTGGTCATAACCGTGGATGCCACGCCGGTAGCGCAGATCGCGGTGGAGTTTGGCGATCCCGTCCCCAGTCCGCAGGCGCCTCTCGGCGAGCTGCCGCTGCTGGCATTGACGCCAATTCCGGCCGACATCGATTTCGCCGTCATCGCTGACCGCTCGGGGCGCCTACCCTTCGCCACACCACCCGGCCAGATCGCCTCGATGTTCCCGGCCGCCGCCGCTTGGGTCACGCCGCAGCGCGTTGCCGCGCTGGCTGCGACGACGAATTTGGTCGGAATGGTGTGCCCGGGACTGCACTCGTTGTTCAGCAGCCTCACGGTGCAGACGTGCCGCGATGCCTATGACGAAGACAGCTTGCGCTTTCGCGTCACTTCGGCCGACCCGCGATTCCGCCAAGTGCGAATCGCCGTCGAGGGTGGAGGGCTGACGGGCTCGCTCGACACCTTCGCCCGCGTGCCCCCCGCGGCACAAGCGACAATGGCATCGCTGGTGAACGCCGCCGACCCCGCCGAGTTTACGGGCAGCTCGGCACTCATCATTGGCGGCTCCCGCGGAATCGGCGAGCTCACCGCGAAACGCATCGCCGCGGGCGGCGGACACGTGACGATCACCTATCAATTGGGTAAGTCGGATGCGGACAAAATAGCGCACGAAATTATCTCATCCGGGGGGCTGTGCAATTCCATGCATTACGACGTGCGCCAGCCGGCGGCAGCGCAGCTCGAAAATCTTTCCGACACCCCCACCCATCTGTATTACTTCGCCACTCCGGCGATCTTCGGACGGCAATCCGAATTTTTCTCGCAGCGGCGCTTCGAGGAATTTCTCGCAATCTACGTGGATGGATTTCTGCAGCTCCTGCAGGCACTGCGCAGGCGGCGACCCGACCTGTCGGTTTTCTATCCATCCTCCGTGGCGGTCGCTGAGCGCCCGCGCGGCATGACCGAATATGCCATGGCCAAGGCGGCCGGCGAGATCCTGTGCGCGGACATGAATGAGTCGCTTGCCCCGCTGCGTGTGTTGGTCAACCGTTTGCCGCGCATGCAGACCGATCAGACGGCGACGTTCATGCCCACCGAGACCGCCTCGATTCTGGAGACCGTACTGCCGCTGATACGCCAGGTGCAAGCGTACCCGGTGCGTTGATCGAACCGGACATCGCCGGCAGGCTGCCGCTATCGGGACGGCACGGGCGCGCGGGATCGATTCGTTGCAGGCTGCCCGGAAATTTCATATTCTCAAACAGCAAGGGTAGATACGAGCATGACGCAAGAAGAAATCCACCAGCAGCTCAGCGGCATTTTTCGCGATATTTTCGACAACCCGAGCCTCGAAATATCCGCCGCGACGACGGCGCATGACGTTGAGGACTGGGATTCGATTACCCACATCAACCTGATCAGTGCGGTGGAGAAATCATTCAAGGTGTCCTTCAACGTCAAAGACGTGAAAGCCCTGCAGAACGTCGGCGATTTCATGCGCCTGATCGCCAGCCGCCTGAAATAGGTGTCGTTCGTATCCTTTAATTTTGCGGTCTTCCTCGCCGTCGGGCTGTTGGTTTTTCATTTCTGTCCCGCGCGTTGGCGGCTGCACGTGCTGCTCGCCCTGTCAGCCGCGTTCTATGCCACCTGGACGCCCTGGCACATGGCGGTGCTATTCGCAACGGTGGCGGTCGTCTACGCCGCGGCACTTCTGGTTGAACGCAGTAAAACACAAGGCAGGCAGTTCGGCCTCACCGCCTTGACGGTCGCAGCGCTGGTTATGCTGCTCGCGGCCTTCAAATGCTCGCAGAGTCTGGTCGCAGCCCTCGTGCGCGGCCCGGCGCAGGACCCGATCGGCATCGCGGCGTTGTTGGTCGCGCCGCTTGGCTTGTCCTATTACCTTTTCAAGTTGATAGGCTACCTGCTCGATGTCTATTGGGAACGCTTGCCGGCCCAGCGGAATCTGGCGGTATTGACCTGCTATGCGGCCTTCTTCCCGCAGATCGTCAGCGGACCCATCCAACGAGCGGACGATTTTTTCGGGCAAGTACCGCGTCTTCAGATCTCGGATCCACAGGCATTCATCGTTGGGTTGCGGCGTATCCTGTTCGGCCTGTTCAAGAAGGTCGTCGTGGCGGACCAATTGGCGCTGGTGGTCGCCCAGATACACGGCAACGTCGCCGACCGCTCCTGCCTGGAGCTGCTGGTCGGCGCCTACGCTTTCGCATTGCAGATTTACGCCGATTTCTCCGGTGTCACGGACATCGCCATCGGCATCGGCCTGCTGTTCGGCATCAAGGGGCCGGAGAATTTCGACCGCCCCTTCTTTGCCCGCAATATCCAGGAGTTCTGGCGCAAATGGCACATGTCGCTCACCTCCTGGTTGACCGATTACCTGTTCCTGCCGTTGCGCATGTCGCTGCGGCGCCTGGGCGATGTCGGCCTCGCCCTGGCTATCCTCATCAATCTGATTGCGGTGGGGGTGTGGCACGGTCCGCGCTGGACATACTTGCTGTTCGGATGCATCAACGGCGTGTTCGTGGCTGTCTCCGTTTTCACGATCAAACGGCGTAATACCTACTTCCGCCGCCACCCGCGGTTGACCCGCATCCGCGAATTCGCAGCCCCGCTGTTGACGTTTCACCTGACGGTGTTCGCGCTGATCTTTTTTCAGTCGAGCAGCCTCAGCGCCGCGCTCACCTATATCGAGCGCCTGTTGTCATTCGCGTCACAGGCAGGCGTGCCGCCAATGCGCCTCGATTGGGGCTCGTTCGGCCTCAACAAGCTACGTCTCCTGCAAGCGCTGGGCGCCTTCGTTGCGATGGAGATGGTCAACTGGGGCAGCGCGCAGCCCCGCTGGACTGCCCGCTTCACCGCGGCGCCGCGAATCCTGCGTTGGAGCCTCTACTATGCCGTCGTCGTGATGGTTATTTTCACCATGAAGGGCAAGACGAGCTTCATCTATGCAAAATTCTGAACAGCTCCCCGCTTCCCCCAACATGCGGCAGCTGGCTTTGTGGGTGGCAGGCTTCGTCCTGCCTTTATTGCTCGGCTGGTCGCTGCTCGAATGGTGGGCGGCGCAGTTGCCGACGAGTCACACGGTCAAACGCGAAAATCTGTACAAATCGGCGGCCGCAATCGACACGCTGATCGTCGGCTCCTCGGGCGCGTACTGGGGGATTTCACCCGCCGAGCTACCCGGCTCGGCGTTCAATCTGGCCAATGTGGCCCAAACCTTTTACTACGACGATCAGCTCGTGACCCGGGTGCTTCCACAGCTCCCGCGACTACGCCGCGTCATTCTCGGCGTCGCCTACGTGTCATTGTTTTTTCAGCTTCAGGACACCGACGAAGAAGAGCGCCAGTACTACTACTATCAGGACTGGGGAATCCCACCCCCGCGCTTGCGCGACGGCGTTGATATCCGGATGTTCAGCAAGGTCGCCCTGAGAACCCCGGTCCCCGTATTGGAATCATTCGCCGCGGCTCTCAGATCGCGCGCGCGCGGCGGTCGTTTCGCACCGGCCCCGCTGGACCCACCCGTGGACGAACGCGGCTGGAGTCCCCGCGAACCCGGCAATCCGGACGATTTGCAGCCGAGCGTGATCGAGACCAAGCTTCGATATCACCACGGGTTGATGCATTTATCCGATCTGCCCGACAATCTGCGGTCACTGCAGCACCTGATCGGAATATTGAAGCAACGCGGCGTCGAGCTGATCCTGGTCACAACGCCCGTGTGGAAGACCTATTCCAGTAATCTGAGGCCGGAATATGCGGATCGAATGCAGGCGACCCTGACCGCCTTGAGTCACAACGATAACGTACGGTATTTGCCGTTCCTCACGGCGCCGCAATTCGACGCCGCGGACTTTCTGGATGCCGACCACCTGAACCAGCGCGGCGCGGTGCGTTTTACGCGGTTACTGAGCGCCGCGATTCAGGGCCACAATCCCCGTTGAGTCGGCGGCCTTGCGCCCTTCAGCGCGTCCCCAACGGGCGCTGCGAATGTCCCATACGAGTGTTTCCGCGCGCGGGAATTGGGACCACGAATTTACGCCCGCCTCGGTAAAAAAATGCTCCACAGGCTCCGTGCAGATCCTGCCTTGCATCTTCGCAGTCCGCTTGCCCGACCATTCGGCATCTGGTTGCGTGACGATGTAGCACCCATCCTGGCGTCGCGGACCCTGACCGATCAGACTCACAATGAGGTAATCGACGCCGTACTCGCGAAGGACCTCCTCCAGCGGATCCTGACGCTGAATATGCGTCACCAGGTTCCGATCCGTAATAATCCCTTCCAGTTGCAGGACCGGCTTGTCCATGACGAATGCCGCGATGCCGGCGCAGGCCCCCATCGCGGACAGCCCGTGCCGATTCTTCATGTGATCGGCGAGATCGTAACTCATCGCGAGCAATGTGTTGTCGCGGACCGACCACTTCGGCCCATGCTGCACGTAGTAGCGGATCGCGAGCGCGGGTGCGAGGGTAACGAGCGCCAGGACGGCGACCTTCGCGGCGCCACGGAAGCGTTCACTTGCGGCGGACGAACCGTACCACTGGCTGATGAACACCAGGGACGCAATCGTCGCAGCGCTCAGGGGGTACGCGTACCAGCCAAAGAAAATCCAGCCCGACAGCGCATTGAGAAAGAAAAACGAGAACCCGAACAGCAGGGCCACGGCACCGCTGAAGCGCGCGGCAGTCAGGAATCGCCGATCGCGGCGGACGAGCACATACAGGGCAACGGCGCCCAGGGGCAACACGACGGCGATGCTTGGCCCATAGTAGGTGTCAAAGGCCACGGCCCAGGCGTACGGCAGGCTGAACCCGCGGGAAACCACGAGGCGTTTGGCCAGAGCCGAAACCGGCAACGGCGTGTGGAAGTAAATGAAATTCGCCGCAAGATACGCCGGCACGAGTATACCGCCCGCACCGAACGCCAAAAGCTGGCGCGCCAGCACGTAGATCCGCGGTCGCACCAACAACGCATAGCCGACAATGACCATCGCGACGGCAATCGCGACGTCCAGCCTCGCGAGAATTGCGAGTGAGGCTATGAATCCAAGCAGCGCCGCCCTGCGCGTTGTCACCGGCACCGGCCGGGCAATCTCGATCAGCCACCACATAAACAACGGCACCGCAGCGACGCACTCCATGCCGGTCGCCTGCAGGCGTGCCATGCCCAATGCATAGATCGCGGAAATCGCGGCTGACAGTCGCGCAGACGCGCCCAGTGTCATCGCGTAGCGCCGGCCGAGCTCATAGGTGAGCAGCATCGAGACGATCGACACCATGACCAATGCCACGTAGAACTGCGGTCCAAGGCCTCCACACAACACGCGCAACGCCGCTATCAGCCCCATCCACAGCGGATGGAAACCGTTGGTAAGCGTCGTCCCGTCGTAACTCAATTTGCCGTATTTGGCGAGGTTATCGGCGACGGTCGCGTAGTAGAAATGATCGTCCTCGAGCAGCCCGAGATAGGCCGTCGAATGATGCGCGACATGATAGAAAAAGGGCGCAGCCACCAGCACGGCGGCGACATAGGCTGCGATGCGGCTATAGGCTTCGGAGCGGCGCCAGAGCGCCTGGAGGCAGGCGGCTGGACTCATCGAGACAGTCAGCCCGCGGAGCGCTCTGCACCCACCTGACTAGTGGCGCCGCTGCGTGCGCTCACACGTGCGAGATGCCCAGCCAGGCGGCCTGCGCAAAATCCCGCCCCCAGCGCAAATCTCAGCAGTGGACCGAAGCTGTTGGCTGCGATCAAGCCCATGAAATACAGGCCGGGCACCGACGATTCGAAGCGGCTGGAGAGGATCGGAGACTGGTCTTCAACTTCGATGCTCGAAAGCAGCGCACGGTCCAGGAATTCAAGCCGCGCAACCTTCACTTTGTACCCGGTGCCCGCTATGACGTGGTCGGCCGGCAGTTCGAGCTGCCCACCCTGCTGATCGACGCAGACAAGCCGGACCCCGTTGTCGGTCGCGCGCGCCTCCTTGATAGAGTACCCCTCGTGAATGGTCACGAGGCCATCGATCTTGGGTCGCACGAACCAGGCCGCGGCGGCGCCCAGATGCCGTCGCACGATCCGCAATCGCAACGCCCTGGGAAGATAGTGGAACAGGTTGGGAAACAGGGTGTAGACGGTAGAGCGGAAACTCGCCCCCAGCCCCAGGTGTGGCTTACGCAGGCGCTGCCAGACAGAGCGCTTCCCGTCACCCGGGGGCTGCGAGAAGTGAACCGGGCGACGCGCGACGACCTGCACAGAGGCCCCTGCGGCATGCAGCAGCGCCGCGATGTCGATCGCCGAGGAGCCTCCCCCGATGACGACGACCTTCTTGCCCTTGAATCCTGCCAGGTCGTGATGCGCCGAGCTGTGGGTGCACAGGTCGGATCCGAGGGTCTCGAGAACCTCCGGCACGTGACTCAAATAGCTGATGCCGGTTGCAACCACTACGCGACGGGCGCGCAGGGTCTCCCCGCTCTGCAGCTGTAATTCGAATATGTCGCCCGCGCGCCTGAGGCCGACCACCGGTTGCTGCTCGAGGTTCGGCACCAGCTGCGACTGGAACGCCAGGCCGTAAGCCACGAACGTCTCGATGACGACCGGGATGAGACGATCGTCGTACTCGATACCGTGCTCGGCACAATATTTCTTGATCGTGACCTGGCGCTCGGCATCGTACAGATCCGAGGCGAATCCATCTGACTTCAGATGCATCCCCGCAGGCATGTGGGCACGCCAGCTCTGCATCGGCGGTCCGAATATCCGAAACGACACCCCCCGCGCCCGCAGTTGCGCGGCTAACGAAAGGCCGTAAGGTCCCGCCCCGATGATCGCAACTTCTGTTGTCAACGCACTCACGGTGTTTCTCGTTAGTCTGGCTACGGCCGGTTGAGCGCACGCAGCTGGTGAGATATGCGGCTCGAATCATAGCCGGCAGAACGGATCTGCTGCTACTTTCGGCTCTCAGGAATGTGACCGGTCTGACACAATCGCCCCAGGGTGGGGGACCGGGATGTGCCGGCGTCACGCAATCAGTCACACTATGCGCGGTCTCCTTACACATTCCGGCCTGCGACTACAGACAGCGCAATCCGGCAGGTCGACGTGTGCAGCGGGAAACTTAAGGATCGGAGGTCGTTTGAAGGCAAGCTTGGCCGCTGGCTTATTGCCGCCAGTCGCGCTGTTTGACAATTACTGGGCACCCACGATCGCCTTTGCTGCCTCACTCGGCCTGCGGGGTGTGCCGCTCCACGTGTATGGGAGCGGCGCCGCCCGGTGGTCGCGCTACTGCACAAAGCGCCTCCCTTGCCCGGCAGTCGAGGACGCCGACCTGTTCTTGCCGTGGTTGCGCGAGCGCTTGCTCCGCAGAGAAATTACCCGCATCGCGCCGACGACGGACCTGATCGCCTATTACACATCGCTGCTGCGCGATGATTTTCCTATCGATGTGCAGCGCACGATCAGTCCCCTTGCGGAAATCGAGCAGAACCTGATCAAGTCGCGCTTCTCGGCGCGCTGTTCGGCAATCGGTCAGGCGGTACCGGCGACGCGCACGCCGGATAGTCTCGAGTCCGCGCTGGCGGCCGCGCAGGAGCTGGGTTATCCCCTCATTCTGAAGCCGAAATCCCACATCGCGGTGGGCACAGCCGAGCGCGGCGGCCTGATATTCGACGAGGCCGGGCTGCGCGCAAAATTCGAGGCCTATGCAGCCGCACCCGGACAGGGCAGTCTGGCCGCTCGCTACCCGGAGCTGCGCTGGCCGTTGTTGCAACGCTACATTCCGTCCGCGCGGCACCAGGTTTACAGCGTCACGGGGATCAAAGACGCTGACCTGGGTATTGTCACTGCCGCGTTGTCCTGCAAGCGCGAGCAGTGGCCGCCGGATATCGGGACCAGCATCGCGCAGATCAGCCTCCGCGATGAAAAGGTGCTGCAGGCGGGCCTGCGAGCGGCGGATAACCTGGTCTCCCGCGGCATTTTCGAGCTGGAACTGGTCGCCGATCGCTCGCAATTGCTGGCCATCGACCTGAACCCTCGCGCCTTCGGATTCATCAGCCTGGACATCGCGACGGGTCATGACCTTCCGTGGCTGTGGTTGCGTACGACCCTCGCACCCGTCGCCCCCTTGAACGAACCCAACCGGCCGGTCGCTTCCGAGGCTCGCCATGTGCTGCTGTATTTTCTGAAACGCCTCGTCGACTGGCGAGTCGGCGCCCGAGTCCCGGGGATCGAGCGCCGCGACCCGAGACGACCCAGGGCCTGGATGTCGATCATGGGACACCGCAGCGATCCGCTGCCGATGCTGATCAGTCACGTACGGCTGCTGCGTCATCCACGAAGTCTGATCAGATCGCAATTCTCGAGCGCCCGCAGCGAACTGTCGCGGCCGGAAGGAAGGCTGGAGGCTCAGGAAGAATCACCGGGCCCATAATGAACGCTGAGGCTGCGGCTCCGTGCCGCTTCTGCAGCGGCGATAAACCCGCTGATACGACTCCTGCGGCGCCATGCAATACTATGGCAAGCCTTGCACGCCGGCACGCGCCGCGCGGAGAACTTCGGCATGAATGGTCCTAAGCGGGGAATCGAGTCATCTTCGTGTGGCGAAACCGGCCGCCGCCTGCGTCCATGGTCCGCACCGGCGCTGTGCGCAGCCCTGCTCGCGCCAAGCATCGCGCCGGCCCAATTAGCCCTCACCACCGCGGCCGTCATTGAACACCAGGAAAGCTCGAATATTTTCGATCTCTCCCCCGGGGCGGCGCCTGCGACGGCAAACGGGGATACACAGCGGTCCGATTCGTTCACCGCGTACGGCGGCAGCCTGACTTCGACTTACGGATGGGGCCGTCAGAACCTCACGTTCATCATCGACGGGCATGAGTATCGCTACGAGCATTTCACGGGCCTCGACCACGACGAATACAAAGTGAGCGGCGACTGGGAATGGCAGGCGGGATCGATCTTCGACGGCACCATCGGGGTGACTCGCAACCGGCAAATGGTGGCTTTCTCCAGTTTCGTCGGCACGGCCCTTTCGGTGCAGACCAACCAGGTCGAGCATGCCTCGATGAATATCCGGGTGATGCCCGAATGGCGGATCGAAACCGGCGCTTCCTCCTCCAACAGCGACTCGCCGCGGCCGGGCATGCCGAATCTGAGCCTGCGGGAGGACACCGGAACCGCTGCGCTGCGCTATACCGGCTATGCCGGATTATCGACTGGCATCAGCGGTCGGTACACCGATGGCAGTTATTCCGGTGCCGACACCACGCTTGAGCCCTCCTACCACGAGTCGGCAGCCCAGGTTGTCGCGACGTACTCGCTCAACCCGACGTCGAACTTCGACTTCGCCGCCGGCTACACACGGCGGCAGTCGACAGTGGCTTTCGACCGTAATTCGGGGTTCACCGGGCTGGTGAGCTACCAGCGCCACCTGACGGGGAAAACCAGCTTCAAGCTGCAGTTGTCGCGCTCGATCAACAGCTACATCACGAACACCGGCTCGGAGATCGATTCGGCGGCAACCTTTACGCTGAGCTGGCAGGCGACGCACAAGATCGCCGTCAGCAGCAGCTACAGCTACACCTACAGTGAGCTGCCCAGACAGGGACTCAACAACGCCGACCGCCTCGATCATTTCCGGATAGCGCAACTGAACTTCGATTATCGCCCACGCAACTGGCTGGAATTGCAACCCTATGCACGCTGGGAAACGCGCACATCCGACACGCCAGGAGCCCCTTACAGCGCAAGCGTTTACGGAATCTCCGCCACAGTGCGCTGGCAGAACGAGGGGCGGCGTTAGAGCTGACCGGCAGGCAGTGTCGCACCGCGTGCATGGGTCTTGCGAAAGACGAATTTGAGAAAATGAGCACTACAGCCGCGGTGGGATAGCGGGTATCTTGCGATGTCAGACAGCCCGCCTGCGCGCGGGTATCGCCCTCCGCACCCATTCCGGGCCAGGCACCGCATGATGATCATCGTTTTTGAGATTCTACTGGTCTGCCTTGCGCTGCCCGCGGTTTTCGCCGCCCTCTACCTGCTGCTCGTGACTTTGGGGTCCGGCAAGCTGCCGATACCCCCACGCTCATCGCGCACGCTTCGCTTCGATGTCATCGTGCCCGCGCACAACGAAGTTGTCATCATCGAGCGTACGGTCGCGAGCCTGCGCCGCATCGACTGGCCGGCCGACTGTTTCCGCGTCATCGTCGTCGCCGACAACTGTTCCGACGATACCGCCGGAGTAGCGCGCGCCGCCGGCGCCAAGGTGCTCGAGCGCCGGGACCCGACCCGACGAGGCAAGGGTTATGCACTGGAGTTCGCGTTTTCCGCCAGCCGCAGCAAGGCTTGGGCATCCGCGGTCGTTGTCGTCGACGCCGATGCCGAAGTTTCGACGAATCTGCTCGAGGCATTCGCAGCTCGAATCGAACGTGGTGCCGAAGCTGTCCAGGTTCACTACGGAGTCCTGAATCCGCATGCCTCGTGGCGTACGCGCCTGATCACCATTGCCAAGGGGTCCTTTCACATAGTGCGTTCGCGCGCACGCGAGAGGCTGGGCGTCTCCTGCGGAGTGCGTGGTAACGGATGGTGCGTTACGCACACATTGCTGGAGCGCGTGCCGTATCGATGCTTTTCTCTCACCGAAGACCTGGAATACGGCATCGACATCGGGCTTGCGGGCTGTCGCGTGCATTACGCCGATGAAGCCCATTCCAACGCCGACATGGTGTCGGGAGAGGTGCTTGCAAGATCGCAGCGCCAGCGCTGGGAGGATGGGCGATTCCAACTCGTCAGATCGAAGACCATGCCGCTGCTGCGCGCCGCCGTCACCCGCCGCAGCGCCCTGTGCCTGGACCTGGGCCTGGACCTGTTGGTTCTACCGCTCTCCTATGTTGCCCTCAACTCCGTCGCACTCGTGCTGGTCGCCTTCCTGGCCAGCCGCAAGTATCCGCAGCTGCAGGGTTGGACGTGGATCGGGGCCGCCTGTATCGGAAGCCTCGTCGCCTACGTGTTGCGCGGCTGGCAACTTAGCGGCGTCGGCGCACAAGGTCTGCTCGATCTCGCCCGTGCACCGACCTTCCTGATCTGGAAGGTTCTGTTGATGCTGCGGCCACGAAAGTCCCGGGCCTGGGTGCGCACCGATCGCGAAGACCCATGACCTGCCGAATCGCGACAACTGCGCACCTGTCGGACGGCGGGATCGAGGCTCGGCGCCGATGATCGCAGCTCCACGCGCCGCGGCGGCGTTGTTACTGGTCGCGACTGCCGCACTCGGCGGTTGCGGCAGCGCGTCGAGTGTCGCGGCCACGCCGAGCGTCCCCGACAACATCGGCGCTGCACACATATTGGTCGATCAGTTTGGATATCGCCCCCAGGACCCGAAGGTGGCGGTCATCCGCAATCCGCGGATCGGCTTTGACAGCGGTGTGAACTTTACCCCGGGGGCCCATTACCAGGTGCGTCGCGTCGGCGACGATGCCGTGATGTTCGAGGGGGCGCCGGTTGCGTGGGCCGGGGGAGCGGTTGAGCCCTCCTCGGGCGACCAGGGCTGGTGGTTCGACTTCTCGGCATTGCGGCTTCCAGGTCGTTACGTGGTTTACGATCTTGACAGGAAACAGCGATCCGCCGCCTTTGGCATCGATTCGAACGTATACCGGCCGATCCTGAAGGCGGCCGTGCGTATGTATTTCTATCAGCGCAGCGGCATGGCGAAGAAGCGCCCGTTCGCCGCCGCCTGCTGGACAGACGCGGCGGACTATGTGGGCCGCAACCAGGATACCGAGGCCAGGGATGTCACCGACCGCGGCAATCCGGCGAAAATACGCGACCTGAGTGGCGGCTGGTCCGATGCAGGCGATACCAACAAGTACGTGACATTTGCGATGCAGCCGGTGCACCAGCTTCTGACGGCGTACGAGGAGAACCCCGCAGCGTTCACGGACGATTTCAACATTCCGGAATCCGGCAATGGCATTCCGGATGTCCTCGACGAAGTCAAATGGGAGACGGACTGGCTGAAGAAGATGCAGTTTCCCGACGGCAGCGTCGCGTTGAAGGTTGGCGAGACGGTCTATGGCCGCGCCAGCCCGCCCAGTTCCGACACCACTCCCCGCTATTATGTTCCGAGCTGCACATCGGCCACGATCGCTGCGGCCGGAATGTTCGCACACGCATCGTACGTCTACTCCAGGACGCCGCAACTGACCGCTGAAGCGCAGGATCTGAAGTCCAGGGCCCTCAAAGCGTGGAACAACTACCAAAGTTTTCCGCAGCAGCAGGAACACTGCGACATCGATCTGATTCATGGCGGAAACGCCGACCTGAATCTGGACAATCAGAATGCCGCCGCCGCCGAAGCGGCCATCTACTTGAGCGCGATCACGGGCGAATCCGCGTACCACGATTACGTCAAGGCGCACTATCGCGATATGCGACCCTATCACGACTTCGGCTGGAGTCGGTACGCGCCGGATCAGGGCGAAGCGCTGCTGTTCTACACGATCGTGCCCGGCGCCGACCCTGCTGTGAAGGCCGCCATCCTTCAAGACAAAGGCGCCGACATCAAGGCCGGTAACCAGGTCTATGGATTCAATCCCGGGGACGACCTGTACCGCGCTTTCATGCACGACGCGCAGTACCACTGGGGCAGCAACAATCCCAGGGCCAGCTATGGCAACACCAATATGGATGTGCTGACGTATCAGCTGGCAGGAGCCGATGCCGACACGTACCGGACGCGGGCGCTGGAAATCCTGCACTACTTCCACGGGGTAAATCCGCTGGGCCTGGTCTACCTGTCGAACATGTATTCACTGGGGGCGACCAGATCCGCCAACGAGATCTTCCACACGTGGTTTCAGCCGGATACCCGCTGGAGCGATGCGAAGACTTCAGAGTGCGGCCCGCCTCCGGGCTATGTGCCCGCAGGTCCGAACACTTCCGCGGCCGCGAGCGGCGTACCCGCAGGCATGTCCCCTCCCAACGGACAGCCGCCGCAGAAATCCTACAGGGACTGGAACGGTCCAGACGCCTCGTGGGCTGTCAGTGAACCGGGTATCTATTATCAGTCCGCGTTTGTGAAGTTGATCGCAGCTTTCTCACAAGCCCCACACCCGGGGAATTGAAGTCGCATCGCGGCGACGTACCCAAACAACGACAGGTTTCTCTGGAGTACGCGTGAGGTTACAAAGGTAGCCGGTTTTCAGGAAAACAGGCTGCGCAATGCCCCTCTTTGCCCCGACGCTCCGCGCGTCAACTTCGGTCGCGCTCGCGTGCCTCGTACTTGCGGGATGCGGAGGAAGTAGCGACACGCCGACGACCGCGGCAGCAACGGCTGGCGACTCTTCCTCGGGTAGCGCTACATCCGGCGGAACCACCGGTGTTAGTTCTGGAGGCACGACCACTGCGCCGCTTGTTGGTACATTGGGTCTGTCTTCCAACGCCTACAGTGTCACGCAATCCAGTGGGACGGTGACGGTGACGGTAGGACGCAGCAGCGGTAGCAGTGGCGCGGTGAGCGTCTCGTACGCCACGGCCGATGCGACCGCCAAGACCGGGACCGACTACACCAGCAAGAGCGGCGCGCTCAGTTGGGCCGCTAACGATGCGAGCACCAAGACGTTCTCAGTCCCGGTGACCAGCACGCCCGGATTCACCGGCTCCAAAACCTTCACCGTGTCCCTCTCCGCGGCAACCGGCGGCGCCACCCTGGGCAGCCCCGCCGCGGCCACCGTGACCGTTCAAGGCACCGGCGCCCCCTCCACCCCGCCTGTCTCCTCAGCGCTGTCGATCCGCGTTCAGGGCTCCCACCTGGTCGATGGCAACGGCAACACCGTGCAACTGCGGGGAGCCGATGCCAGCGGGCTTGAGTTCGTCGCCATCCAGGGCTGGTCGCCCAGTGACCCCTGGGGCGGTCAGGCGCCCAACTGGCAGGCCATGAAGAGCTGGAAGCTCAACGCCGTACGCATTCCGCTGAACGAGGCCAGTTGGCTGGGTCTGACCACTTACGACTGGCCCACCGGCTCGCAAACAGCCGGTACGCCGCGCCAGGCCGATCCGGGGAATAACTACAAGCAGACCGTCACCAACGCGGTCAACGCCGCGGTC
>FTJL01000140.1_pt1 | contig 19684 bp, 17 predicted proteins | sample 1658551 | NCBI WGS metagenome assembly FTJL01 (sample SAMEA3914835, study PRJEB12502) | metagenome | biome: forest; material: soil | place: Canada | collected 2011-07-03 | depth 0.3 m
CCGCCGGCGCGGCGCAATTCGGGAGCGTGATGGTGGAACTCGTACTGCGCATCGTTCAGCACCGCGACCACGCAGATCGCCAGCTCTCGCAGCTTCGGCGGTAATGCCAGTTCGCCGCGGACGGCGCCCAGGTATGCGTTCCAACAGCTTGCCAGCGAGGGGCTGTTGAGAAGCATTCTGTCCAGATTCAGCAGTCTCCCGCCGCGGCGGGAGACTGCTGAATCTGGACAGAATGCTTCTCAACAGCCCCTCGCTGGCAAGCTGTTGGAACGCATACCTGGGCGCCGTCCGCGGCGAACTGGCATTACCGCCGAAGCTGCGAGAGCTGGCGATCTGCGTGGTCGCGGTGCTGAACGATGCGCAGTACGAGTTCCACCATCACGCTCCCGAATTGCGCCGCGCCGGCGGCACGGAGGCGCAGCTTCGAGCTGTCGAATTGCTTGGGGCCGGCGGCGAGGATCCTATGTCGATCGATGCAACGGGGGCGTTCGATGCAACGGAGGCAGCCGTCGTGGCGCTGACGATCCGGATGACCCGCAGGGTGTCGGTCGACGATGCAACGTTCAATCGTCTGCGTACCCGGCTGGCGAACGATCAGTGGGTCGTCGAGCTGGTGGGTGTGATCGCCACCTACAATATGGTGTCGCGCTTCCTGGTAGCGTTGGGAATCGAGCCGGAGTGAAATCCACTGCACCGTCCACCCTTCGGCTAGCGGCTTGCGACCCCTGCGCCGATAGGCGCAACATCCGCTGTTCGGGCGGATCCGTTCGACCTGCACCACCTGCAAGAGGAACTTATGTGCGACAACGACTCCATTGACGACATCAATGAACTGGCACGCCGCGCGGGTGACGTGTCGCGGCGGCGTTTTGGAGCCATCACGCTCGGCAGCGGGCTTGCCATGATGTTGCCCCGGCTCGCCGATGCCGCGGATGTCCAGGAGTCGGAAGTCGAAATCAAGACGGCGGACGGCACCGCGGACGCCTACTTCGTGCATCCCGCGACCGGCAGGAGTCCGGCCGTGCTGGTGTGGCCGGATATCTTCGGTCTGCGCCCCGCATTCAGACAGATGGGCAAGCGCCTGGCCGAGTCCGGCTACGCGGTGCTCGTGATCAATCCTTTTTACCGCAAGCAAAAGGCGCCGACAGCCCCCGAGCACGCCGATTTCAATGATCCGGCTACGCGCCAGATGCTGACGGGGCAGATGGCGTCATTGACGGTCGAGACGGTGGGTACCGACGCCAAGGCCTTCGTTCCCTGGCTGGACAGCCAGAAGGCCGTGGATCGCAAGAAAAAAATGGGCACCACCGGCTACTGCATGGGCGGCCCCTTTACGCTGCGCACGGCGGCCGCTTTTCCGGATCGCATTGGCGCCGGCGCCTCGTTTCACGGCGCCAATCTGGTGACCGACCAGCCCGATAGTCCGCATCTGCTGGTCGCGAAGATCAAGGCGCACTATCTGATCGCCATCGCGCAAAACGACGATCAGCGCCAACCTGAAGCCAAGGGCACCTTGCGCGAGGCCTTTGCCAAGGCCAGCCTGCCCGCTGAGATCGCTGTGTATCCGGCAATGCACGGCTGGTGCGCCCCGGACACTCATGCCTATGACCACGACCAGGCGGAGAAGGCCTGGAGCCGGATGCTCGTATTGTTCAAGACGGCGCTGGTGTAGTGCGCCGGATCGAAGCAGGAGACTCAAGGTGACACCGGGCGCGCGCGCTGTACTGGCACTGGCGGCAACGATGGCGGTGTGCATCGCGTCGCCTTCGCTAACCCGCGCAGATCAGCGGGTGCCCGCCGCAGCAACGGCACAGATTCTGGCGCCGCCGCTGCAGACGCCGGCGCTGGGTTCTGCACAGGCGGACGTGACCGTCATCGAGTACTTCGACTACAACTGTCCGGTGTGCAGACAGACCGAGCACGCCCTGCAAAAACTAGTGGCCCGCGATAAGCGCGTGCGCGTGGTTTACAAGGATTGGCCCATATTCGGTGCCGTTTCCGCGTATGCGGCCTATTGTACTTTCGCGGCGGCGGCAATTGGGCAGTACCCGGCCGCGCACCATGCGCTGATCAATTCGAAGGAGTCTCTGGACTCCGAAAAGGATGTCGAGGATGCGCTGCGCGAGGGAGGGCTCGACGTTGCGAAACTCAAGACGCTGATTGCGGCACACCGCAGCGAGTACAGTGCGGCGCTGACACGCAACAACTCTGAGGCGAGCGCGCTGGCGCTGCGCGGTACTCCCGGCCTCATTATCGGCAACCGATTGATCTCGGGAGCGCTAGACTACGAGTCTCTCGAGCGCGCCGTCCGCGCGACGCAAGCGGTTCGTGCACAATAAACCTCCCGTCGAAGCCCTGATCCAAAGGTTTCTCGCCGCTGTGTGCGACGCCGGGGGCGGCGAGTCGCTGTACCGGATGCATTCGGCGGATGCGGTACTACGCGTCGGCAACGCAATCCGTCCTGCCAAAGAGGTGGACCCGGCAGACTTTGCGAATGCGCATCGCGAAATCAGTCTTCGCGGCCGGGAATTCCTGCCTGAGTTCAGCTTCTCGAAAGTGCTGCAATTGCCGGCAGACCCGGCCGCTGCCCAGTGCGTCGTCTGGTTTGAAATGGCCCAGCCGCGCCAGCCGCGTACCTTGATCGCCGCACTCGGCCTCAATACGCAGCAAAATACCCCGAGCATCGGTTGGTGCACGCTCGCGGAGCGGGTCGAGTCCTGGTCGTACCCGGATGGGTTGCGGCAGACGCTTGCCGACTATCCCTGGATGAAAAGATCGGATCCCGCAACACCGCGAGTATCACTGGACGCCGCCTACTTCCGTCGGCATTGGCGCCCTGCCGTAAAATTCAGCACGCTGCCGGACGCACGCTTCAGCTGTCAGATGAGCACGGTCTGCTGCAAGCACGACTTTGAAATCACGCTGCCGGCCGAGGCGCAACTGCTTATCGATGCCATGCCCTGGGACCGGCTGCAGCCGCAGCTGTCGGGCACCCGGCTGCCGGTGCGGCCCGACGGAATGCTGCAGCTCAAAGCGCTGGACGAGAGCTGCCGATTTCTCGGCCCGCAGAGCCAGTGTCTCATTCATCAAACGCTGGGGCGACAGCCGTTCGGACCCTGCGCCATTTTTCCTTTCTCGTTTGCACGGACTCCCGAGGGAGTGTCGGTAGCGTTGAGCCCGATCTGCGGCAGTGCGCGCATGGGCTTCGGTATTGCGCCGCACGAGCGGGAGGAAGACTTGCGCGAGCGGCTCGCTCACTCGGCGCCGCGCGCGACCGAAAGTTATCGCTTGGCGCCCGGCATGGAAATCTCCTGGGAGCGCTTTCGCGACATTGAAAAAGGATTGCGGGACTGCCTGAGCGCCGACGATGTTCCGCTGCGGCGGCGTCTGCATATCGGCTCGCGGCTCCTCGGAGCGCTCAAGAACAATGACCCGATCGAGACGAGTCAGTGGCTGATCGAGCCGCTGGCGCATATTAGCGGTGAGCTGCGAGACGCTATCCGCGCGATGTTGGTCAAGATACTGGGCTGGGATCGCGCGGCGTTGCGAACCCTGCCGCCGACGGTGCCGTCCGACCTGTTCAACCTGGAGGTCGGTGAAACTGCTGTCGTCGTGCGGATCCTGCAGAACGTGTCGTTCTCCAAGGTGTATTCCTACCCCTACGATCTGACGACGGCGCACAATTTCGTGATTGTCCTGTATCTGCTGACGATTGTTGCCCAGTCGGCCTCCAACGGCCCGTTGTCCGACGTGATGTGGCAAGAGCTGGGCTCTTTGGGTGTACACGGTTTTTTGAAGAATGTGTTGCACGAAGGAGTGCCGGACGGCTTCCGTGCCGTGTTCGGGACCAGCGAGTTCGGGCAGTGGGCGCTCGCCGCGTAACAGTCTAGAACCCGATAATGCGGGCGACGGCGTCAACCGCCTGCGCGTTGCCGAGTACGGCATCGAACTTGCGTGGCACGCGAGAAGGGCGCACGAGACACGCTCCGCCCGCCTCCTCGATGATTACTTCCGTGGCTGCGATGTCCCAGCGGTTCAAGCCGAACTCCACCACAACGTCGAGCGCGCCTCTGGCCGCCATTGCATGACTCCAGCAGTCAGAAATACCCCGCAGCTGGGGAACGGCCTGCGACAGTCTCGCATGGCCTTCTTCCAGCTGTGCCGTTTGAAAGGCACGCAGATTCGAGACGGCCACGAGGCAATCGTCCAGGAGACGCGGCGGCGCCACTCGAATGGCGTTGCCGTTGCAGGTTGCGCCGCTTCCTCTGGCGGCCGCGTAGGTTTCCCCGAAGGCCGGCAGGTGAATGACTCCGACCAGCGCGTGCGCGGCCGCGGCCTCCTCGAAGGCGATCAGCGTGCCGAAATTCGGTATCCCCCGTGAGTAACTCAGCGTTCCGTCGATTGGGTCCACGGTCCACCGATAGCGCGATCCTGCGGTGTCGTCTCCCAGCTCCTCGCCGAGCACCGGGTATCGTAGTCCGGCCGACTCTGCAAACAGTGCGCGAATCCGGGCTTCCGCATTTTTGTCGGCCTGCGTGACGACGGAGCCATCGGGCTTGCGCTCGATCTGCTGACTGGAGTTCACGAACACCGCCAGGATATCCGGGGAGACCAGGTGGGCCGCTCTCACGGCCAGTTCGAGCACCCCGCGCAACGGGGGGGCGGATTCGATCATGCAAGTCCTCTGTGCGCCGCGAGCTCGTTCAGCACGGTTTGAAGAGGGGTTCGGCCCTTGCCGGCCTCCGCGGCGCCACCCTCGAAATCGATCCATCCTTCATTGAATCCGTCGAGCATGCGGATTCGTGCCGCTGGATACTTCGTCCCCTGGCTGCGGAACAACGCTTCCCAGGTGTCTCGGGGGACCGGGTCCATGCGCACCGCACGGCCCAGCGCGGTGGCGAAACCGGCCGCCAGGTCGTTTGCCGAGTAGCGGTTGGGTCCCTCCAGTTCGACCACCCGGGTTCCAACCCATGTCTCGCGCAAGATCGTCGCGGCTGTCAACCCGATGTCGGCGGTTGCGACCATGGGAATTGGATGATCCAGCGGCTGCAGAAAAGAGGGCACCACACCGGATTGGGCCGCCTCGACATCCCAGGCCGCGTTTTCCATAAACCAGGCGGCGCGCAGCAATGCGACGGGAACCGGCAGTGTCCGCAAGCCTTCCTCGACGATCCTGCAGTTATTCAACAGGGAGAACTGCGTTACCTGCGCGCCGACGGTCGAGAGGAACACCAGCTTCCGCGGTCGGGCCGCGGTGACGGCCGCCCTGACGACGTCGACAGCTTCGTGTATGCGCGGGAAACCTGGTTCGGGATCGTAATCGGGGGGAATCATCAGAAAGACGCCATCCACGCCGGTAAACGCTTTGGTCAGGCCGTTTGCGTCTTCGATTGACGCAACAGCCACGTCGCAGCCGCGCTGCGCCCACGCGGTGCCCTTGGACGCGTCGCGAACAACCGCGCGGACGACGTTGCCCGCGGCCAGCAGGTTGTGAGCCACGGCGCTGCCGACTTTTCCCGTGATGCCTGTAATCGCGTACTTCATTGGACTGCAGGCTATATTAATCCGTGCAGCGGAACGCACCTCATCGCCGGGCGTTTAGTCGCAACCTGGAGCGATGCAGCACAGACCTAGGTCGGGTTGCTTCACTGCGGCCGCGCGCAACGGGTGAGGGGGATTAACGTGAAACCTGTCACAACACCCTTCGATCCCGATGTGATGAACTTTGCTTTTCGTAGCTCCGGCGGACATTCAAATAACGGAACTAATCATTGTCCAATGCACTGCACACTTTGCCGAACCTGGTCGCGGTGATCCGGGCTCAGGCGGAGCAATTCGCGAATCGCCCGATCATTCGTTTTCTAGGGGATCAGGAAGGGGACGAGACCTGCGTAACCTACGCGGAGGTCGATCTTCGCGCCCGTGCGATTGCGGCACACCTGCAGGCGTCGGGCGGATATGGGCAGCGCGCGCTTGTATTGCATCCTCCCGGCGTCGAGTACATTGCCGCTCTACTGGGCTGCTTCTATGCGGGCGTAGTGGCGGTGCCTGCGTATCCGCCAAGGATGAATCGCTCGGTCAATCGGCTCCGAGACATTGCCTCGGACGCAGACGCGCGGTTTGGGTTGACGTCGACAGCCGCGCTGGCACGCTTCGACCGCCAAGAGCAGAGTGCTTCCGAACTGACGGCTCTGCAGTGGATCGCTACTGACCAATGTCTGCCGAGCCTGGCCGAGAATTGGCGGCCTCACACTCCTCGACCCGATGATCTCGCGCTGCTGCAATACACCTCCGGATCGACCAGCGCGCCGAAGGGCGTAGCGTTGTCGCACGCCAATTTCCTGCACAACCTGCGCAGCCTGGCGCAATTGCGCGATGCCGCGAGCGACGATCACTTTGTCTCCTGGCTACCCCCTTATCACGATATGGGCCTGGTCGGTGCGACGTTGCTGCCATTGTCCATGGGAACCATGGCGACGCTCCTGTCGCCGACCACGTTCCTGCAGCGGCCGTTTCGCTGGTTGTGGGCTATTACGCATTACCAGGGGACCATCAGCGGAGGACCTAATTTCGCCTACGAGCTGTGCTGTCGCCGAATCAGCGAGGCGCAGCGCGCGAGTCTGGATCTGCGTTCCTGGCGCGTCGCATTCTCCGGCGCAGAACGGGTGCGCGCCGCGACTTTGAGTCGCTTCGCCCAAACCTTCAGTTCCTGCGGCTTCAGGCCCTCTGCCTTTGCCCCTTGCTATGGACTCGCGGAGGCCACGTTAGGCGTGTCTTTTACGGCGCTGGATGCGCTGCCGACCAGCGTGCGCGTTGACGAGCAGGAGCTGGGAAGAGGCCGTGCGTGCGACAGCGAATCTGAGCTGACATCCCGTCTGCTCGTCGGCTGCGGTAAACCGATGAGCGAGTGCGAGGTGCACGTTGTCGATCCCCGGACGCGGACCCCGGTTCCGGACAACGCGATAGGCGAACTGTGGGTGAGAAGTCCGAGTGTGGCGCTGGGATATTGGGGCAAACCTGCCTTGAGCGAGGAGATCTTCCGCGCCCGCCTGGCTGCGTCGGGCGATCAGGATGCGCCTACTTATCTGCGTACGGGCGATCTCGGGTTCATGCGGGCCGGCGAGATTTTCGTCGCAGGGCGCATCAAAGACCTGATTGTGCTGCGGGGTGTCAACTACTACCCCGAGGACATTGAGCTTGCGATCGAAAGCACTCATCCGCGCTTGCGTGCGGGTTGCGGCATCGCCTTCGGCGTGGACCTGGACGGCGAGGAGCGGCTGGTGGTCTGCCATGAAGTCGATTCGCTGCGCAATCTGGATTGCGCGCCCATCATCGCCGGCATCCGCAGTGCGATAGCCGGAAAACTGCAGATGCAGGTTTATGACGTCGTGCTGGTCGAGCCGGGTTCCGTGCCCAAGACCTCCAGCGGAAAGCTACAGCGTAGCCATTGCCGAGAACTGTATCTGTCCGCTGGCCTGACTGTCGTCGAACGCAGCGGTCCTCCCGCGCAAACCACCCCGGAGTCGGCCGAACTGACGGATCGAGTCGCGGCAGTCATGGCTACCATTCTGGGGATCGATCATGTCGCGCCGGACGACGACTTTTTCTGGCTCGGCGGACATTCGTTGTTGGCCACGCAGCTGATATCGCGGGTCCGCGAGCTGTTCGCAGTCGATGTATCGCTCCGCACGGCGTTCGAAGCACCGACACCACGCGCGCTCGCCGCGTCCATTGCGGCCGCACCGCCGATGAAATCTCAAGGACCCACGGAGCGCGCGGATCGATCCGCGCCTCTGCAGCTGTCGTTTTCACAAGAGCGCATGTGGCTGCTGCATCAGCTTGATCCCCAGGGCGCGGCCTATAATGTGGCGGGCGCCGGCATTGCCGAGGGGCCCCTCAACATAGACGCCCTGCGTGCAGCGCTGAACGAGGTTGTGCAGCAACACGAAGTTCTGCGTACGAACTGTTTGAGCGTAGACGGGCGACCGGTCCTGAAGATCGTGCCATCGGCCGAGCTTGCGATTGAACTAGTGGATCTCACCGACGAAGAAGATCCGTTGGCAACTGCACGAGCAAGGGCATCGGTCTTTGCCACGCAACCGTTCGACATTGTCGCAGATCTGTTGGTTCGCGGCGTCGTGTATCGCGTTGGCCCGAAGGTCCATGTCGTTTGCGTGTGCCTGCATCATCTGGTGACGGACGCCTGGTCGATGGGGCTTTTCCTCGCGGATATGCTCAGGTTTTACGACGAATTTGCAGCCGGGAAGGTGCCGCCGCGCGTGGATCCAGGGCTGACGTACGTCGACTACGCGCAGTGGCAGCGTGAGTACCTCACGGACGAGCGACTGGCACCCGAACTTGCCTATTGGACAAACATGCTGGCGGGCGCCGAGCCGATCGAGCTGCCCACGGATAGGCCGCGCTCGGTGCGGCGCTCTTCGGCAGGCGGTCTGCAGCCTCTGCTGTTGTCAGCAGAGCTTCTGGAGTCGCTTAGAACGTTCGCCTCCGCCGAGGGCACCACACTCTTCATGGTCATGCTGGCGGCCTTCGAGGTGCTGCTGCATCGCCATTCGAATCGCTCCGATCTCGTCGTCGGCGTGCCCGTCGCGAATCGCAACTGGCTGGCTTCCGAGACGCTGATGGGCACGCTTGTCAACACGCTGGCCGTGCGCGTGGAGTTGGATCAGGCGCGCAGCTTCCGTGAGCTGCTGAAGCAGGTGCGCGATAGAGCGCTCGATGCCTATTCCCACCAGGATCTGCCGTTCGAGCGACTCATCTCGGTGTTGCCGATAGAGCGCCGGCCGGGCGAGTCGCCGCTGGTGCGTGTGATGTTCGATTTCCAGAACGCGCCGATGCCGGATCGCTCGGTGGGGCCGCTGACGATACGGCCCTTGATGATCTCGCGCCGGGCCTGCCAGTTCGACCTGAGTCTGCTGATTTCCGATACCGACTTCGGACTGCTCGCCAGTATGGAATACAGCGCGGATCTGTTCGACGCCGACCGGATTCGCAGATTGTTGGGTCACTACGTGTCCATCCTGGAATTCGTCGTGCTGCATCCCGAAGTCCTCGTCGGCAGCGTGCCGCTGCTGAGTGATGCGGAGCGCAGCCAAGTGCTTGCACAAGGAGTTCGACCCGGGCGTGCTGTCGAAGCCGAGTCCGAACTCGCACCCGGGAATGCTTTGCCGGGCTATGCCGGCTGGGTCGCGAGAACTCCAGACGCCCCCGCGGTCACGGATTCGCGTGGTTCACTCAACTACCGGGACCTCGACCGTGCCGCGACACGCCTGGCCAACCTGTTGCAGGCGGCCGGAGCCGGTCGCGGCGAGCGCGTGGCCCTCTGTCTGGGTCGCGACCGGAACCTCGTCATCGCAATGTTGGCGGCGCTCAAGAGCGGCACTGCGTATGTTCCGCTGGATGTCCGTCATCCAACCGATCGAGTGACACTGGTGTTGCACGATGCGGACGTTCGCGTCGTGCTTACCGAAGCGCATCTTGCCCAACGACTCGACGTCCCCCAGGGGGTCGCCGTCCTGTGCATGGATGCGCTCGATGCGGCCTCTTCGGGTAAAGACTCGCCACTGCCGACGGATCTGGCGCCGCAGGAGGCTGCCTATCTCATCTACACCTCCGGCTCCACCGGGCGGCCTAAGGGCGTGGAGGTATCCCGCGGTGCGCTGGCCAATTTCCTGAATTCGATGCGACAGACGCCGGGCATGGAGCCCGCCGACAGACTGCTGTCGGTCACGACCGTTGCGTTCGACATCGCGGGCCTGGAGTTGCTGTTGCCGCTTGTCAGCGGAGCCGGCGTGCGGATCGCGCCTGACGAGGTGGTGACGGATGGCCGTAAACTGTCGAACCTGATGGCCGAGTATCGGCCCACCGTGATGCAGGCTACGCCCGCCGGCTGGAAGCTGCTGATCGAAGCCGGATGGCAAGGTGATCCGGACCTGCGGATTCTGTGCGGCGGGGAGGCTTTGTCGGGCGAGTTGGCGTGTGAACTGCTGACTCGAGGCCGATGCGTGTGGAATCTCTATGGACCGACCGAGACGACCATCTGGTCCACGATCCACAGGGTCAGCGCTGAGGACGGACCAACGGTTCCCATCGGCTCGCCCATCGACGCCACCCGGATTTACATACTGGACGCCCAGAGGCAACTGGTACCGTGGGGGGTGAGCGGGGAGATCTATATAGCGGGTGCCGGTGTGGCCAACGGCTATTTCAGAAAGCCCGAACTCAGCGCCGAACGATTCGTTCAGGATCCGCTCGCCGACACGGCCGGCGCGCGCATGTACCGCACAGGCGATGCGGGTCGTTGGCGCGGCGACGGGAAACTGGAGTACCTGGGTCGGCTGGATCACCAGATCAAGCTGCGCGGATTCCGCATCGAACCGGCGGAAATAGAGGTTGCCATCAAGGCAGGCGGACGTGTTCGCGATGCCCTGGTTGTCGCACGCGAATTCGCTCCGGGGGATGTCCGGCTGGTCGCGTACTGCGTGGTGCCGGCCGGTACCACCAACGATTTCGATTTGTCCACCGTGCTCGGCGAAGAACTGTCGCGGCAGCTGCCGTCGTACATGATTCCGTCCGTGTTTGTCTCATTGAGCGCATTTGCGCACACACCGAACGGCAAGATAGATCGGGCTGCGTTGCCGCTGCCCGCGGCGGCGGCCGGGCCCCGTGCCGAACAGTACGTAGCGCCACGCGATGAGCTTGAAACCACACTGCAGACACTTTGGCAGGACACCCTGGGAGTCGCGCGCGTCGGCATTCGCGATAATTTCTTCGTGCTGGGCGGACATTCGCTGCTGGCGACGAAATTGTTCGCCGCTATGGAACGCAACCTGGCGGTCCAACTGCAGTTGTCGGTGTTGTTCGAGCGCTCGACGATCGAGTATCTGGCCGAGCGCATTCGAGCCGAGCGCAATGCCCGGGCCGCCAGGACGCCGCCGCGGACTTTTTCGCATCTGGTGCCCATTCAGCGGCAGGGGACTCGGCCGCCGTTGTTTTGCGTGCACGGTGCGGGAGGGCAGGTGCTCAATTTCTGGGCACTGGCGCAGCATCTGGGCGCCGACCAGCCTTTCTATGCTCTGCAGGCACCCGGTGTGGACGGGAAACAGACTCCCTACAAGGACATCGAGGGCATGGCGACCGTATACCTGACGGAGCTGAAAACGCTGCAGCCGCATGGCCCTTACTATTTGAGCGGATATTGTGGAGGCGGTTGGATAGCGTTTGAGATGGCCAGACGACTGCGTGATGCAGGCCAGGAGGTCGCGCTGCTGGCGCTTCTGGATTCTTATGGCCCCAACCTGCGACGGACCGACTCAAGGGTGCGCAACTGGATGCAGGGAGCGTTGCGGGAAGGTGCCGGCTTTGTAACGAGCCGGGCGCAGGGTTGGTTCAGGCGCAACTATGATTCGCTGTCGCACGCGATCCGGCTCGGCTATTGCCGGCTGTTCGGGGGTATCGTCCCGTACGATCTGCGCGATGTCTGGTTGACGCGGGCCTTTCTGAGCGCCGCTGCCAACTTCAGACCGGCTACCTTCGACGGCAAGGTTACGCTGGTACTGGCCAAGGATGCCCAGGCGCTGGCCGGCGCCGCGGAGTCGCAGTTCGGCTGGGCCGGCCTCACTCCGGCCGGATTGCAGGTGTTTCACGTCCCGGGCACGCACCGCACGCTCACGGACCACCCCAACGTGGCAACCTTGGCGTCGACTCTGGCCCGCTGCATGGCGGCAGCCGGCAAGCCCGAGGGTTATCAGAACGTGCAAGGCAGGCAGCCCGTCCGGCCATTGACAGCATTGCATGGAACCTGACGCTTCCTCCGTAGCCATTCTCGAATCTGTAGAGCAGGGATCGCCGCCGCGCGTCGTTCGCAATGCGATGTTTCTCGTCGCCGCCCAGGCGGTCGTGACCCCCATAGCCGTTCTCGTCAATGCCATAGCCGCCCGAGTGCTGGGTCCGGTGGACTACGGCCGCATGTACCTGGCCACGACTTACGCCACTTTTGCCTTCCTCTTCGTCGAGTGGGGGCAGTCGGCCACCCTGACGGGGAAGGTGGCCACCCACCGCGAGCGCGCGGGCGAGCTTCTGGGGAGCGGCCTGGTGTGGCGGCTGGCGGCCGCGCTTCTCGTGTCTGTGATGCTGCCCGCGGTCTGCATACTGGCCGGGTATGACAGGGCCTTCATACTCATAATACTACTGACGTTGCTGATCACGACGCTGACGACGGTCGCGTCGGCCTGTCAGGATGTGTTTCGAGGTTTCGAGCGCACCGATTTTGCGGCCGCGTCCTACGTGGGCTGGCAGGCCCTGAGCGCCCTTGTCAGCGTTCCCACTCTGCTGCTCGGCGGTGGCCTGCGCGCGTTGTTGAGTGCGCAAGCCGTGTGTGCCGCAGCAGCTTCCGCGTTTGTACTCAAGATGCTCCCGCGGATGCAGGTGCCGAAGCTCGTTGTGCGTGTCGCGACCCTGCAGGAGCTGTTCTGGGCCGGACGGGCTTTTCTGGCACTTGGAGTGGTTCTGGCGCTGCAGCCCATGGTCGATGTGGCGATGCTCTCCAGGTTCGGCTCCGCGGCAGCCATGGGTTGGCATGCCGCCGCGCGCAAGTTGGTCGGCGTGTTGGTGTATCCGGGCTCCGCGTTGATGGTCGCCTTATACCCGACGCTGTGCCGTCTGCATAAGGAAGATACGGGCGCGTTCCGGCAAACCGCGGCGACGGCATTCCATCTCGTGTCCGTTGCGGTGATTCCCATCGCACTGGCCTGCGCCCTGTTTCCTGACCTGGGCATCATGATCTTCAGCAAACAATCGTACGGACCGGCGCAGGACAACCTGCGGGTGCTGGCGGTGTACGTGCTGCTGGTGTACTTCAGCATGCCGATAGGCGCTTGCCTGGCATCCACCGGACGCCAGGGCGCCTGGGCGGTTCTGCAGGGCAGTTGCGTCCTTATCAGCGCGGTGTTCGATCCGCCCCTGATCGGCTGGTTCCAGGCTCACTGGGGTAACGGCGGACTTGGAGTATGTGTGTCTACCGCAGCCAGCGAGATCCTGATGGTGGGTGGGGGACTTTACTTGCTGCCGACAGGAATCCTCGACAAGGATCTGGTGCGAAAGCTCGCTGCAGCCATCCTTTCCGGCGGCGCCATGGCGTTGGTTGCCTCGCTGTCTGTCCCGCTGGATTCCTGGGCGCGCGCGTCCCTGGCTGTGTCGGCTTATGTTGTCTGCCTGCGATTGTCGGGAGCAGTCAGCTGGACCGGGTTGCGCTCGATGCTGGGGTTCGTGCGCCGACGCTGATTTTATTTTCCGCCGCGCGTACAGTACGGCAGATGGCGGACCAGTTCATCCTGCGGCGGCTGTGGCCCTTGTTTGCGGTGCTGGCGCTGCTGCAGCCGGTCCAGGCCGCCAATACGAACTTTGCACAGTTGGCGCAGCGGGCACAGCGGGAAGGCACCGATGCATTGCTGCCACCGCACCTGTCGGTGGTTCTGGGATTGACGGGCGTAGAACAGGGTGTTGCGGTGAAACAGTTGATGATCCGGGCTGCGCAGCGGATCAGGGCTTTCAATGTCTGCGCCGCAGCGCCGTCCACCGTCATTATCTTCGAGTTCGACGCAGCAACCCGGATCATCACCGCGTTCCGTGTGTCCCGTGCCGGGACACTGGACAAGGCCGTGACTTACGAGTCCGGTCAGCCGGTGAAGGAACTGGTGGGTGCGCGCGCGCGCCGCGCCCTGGCCGAAGAACTACGCTACTGGTCGGCAGATCCCCGGCCGCCGGCATCCAGATAGCCGTGGGAAATCGCATAAGCTACGACGGCAGTTGCGGTTCGAAGTCCCAGTTTCCGCATCAGATTGCTCCGGTGCTTTTCTATCGTCTTCTGGCTCAGAGAAAGCTGGTCGGCTATTTCGCGCGTCCGGTACCCTCGCGCGATCCGCATCATCACCTCCCGTTCGCGGCCGCTTAGTCCATCCTCGCTGCGCTCCCGTGCCAGGGAGTGTTTTCTCACATATCCACTGACGACCCGATCGAAGATCGAATTGCTGACGTAACGTTTGCCGTCCATGATGGTGCGGATGGCGGTTGAGAGTTCCAAGCGGGTGTCGGTCTTGAGCACATAGCCGTCTGCGCCGGCACGCAGGGCACTCTCGATGATCCGGTCTTCTCTGTGAAATGTCAGCACGAGTACGCGTGCTTTTTCCCAGCGGCGTCTGATGACGGCGATCGCATCACCGGCGTCATCGCCCGTTCCGAACAGGTCCATGACGACCAGATCCGGGTCGATCGGCACGGCGGCAGCTGCGATCGAGGCGCCGTCGCCCAGGATACAGGCGACCTCGCCGTACCCTTCCGAATTCAGCAGTGCGCAGATGCCATCGCGGAGGAGGCCTTCCTCGTCGATGACCAGGATGCTGATTTTGCGCATGAGTCCTCAGTGTGTCGTGGCCCGGAAGGATAGACGCAACTTCCGACAATTTCGCTACGGGAAATCCCCCAGTGCCCCTGGGGTGCCGGCCGTTACGTTTATAACGATTAGACCGCATGGGTGCGCAGATTCAGTCGGTCTATTCTTCCACGGCGCCCATCGAGGGGATGAATCATGGTTTGGTTGTCGATAGCGGTGGGTTACTGTTTGTCAGTCGCGGTACTGATCAGCCTCATCTATCGCAACCGCCGCGATGACGAGGAGCTCGAATCGCCGGACGAACCGGAAACTCGCCGCGGCTGAGATGGCCCGCCGGGGGAGGAGGTGTAAGGGGTTACTCTGCCTCCGGCGGGCCTGGCATCTCGTCGGCGGTCAGCGGCCAGTTCAGGCGTGCTTGCGTGCCGCCGCCCCGAGCCGCGCCGAAGGTGAGCTTTCCTCCGGTCATCTGAGCCCGTTCGCGCAGATTGCGGATACCGTGTCCCAGGCCGAACGAGCCCGACGAGTCGGCGGAGGGCATGCCGACGCCATCGTCACTCACGATCAGAGATATGGCGCTGCCGTCGCGGATCAGTTCAACGGCCACGCGGCGCGCTCGTGCGTGTTTTGCGACATTATTAAGGAGTTCCTGCGCGCAGCGGAATATGGTCGTCACCAGCCGCTGCGGTACCTCTGCATCGCACACGCCAATGCGGGTCTGTATCTCGCTTTGAGAATAGGTTTCCCCGAATTCCCGACACAGCCACTCCAGTGCCGAGGCCACTCCCAGGTCATCCAGCACCGGTGGCCGCAGGCCCATGGCGATGGCGCGAATCTCCCGGATGCTCCCGCGCACACGTTCGATGATCCGGTTGAGCAATGGCCGGGCATCCGCATACCTCGACTGACGGTGCAGCTCGGCGGCTCGTTCCAGGGAGTACTTTATAGCGCTCAGCGACTGGCCCACTGAATCGTGCAATTCCTGGGCGATGCGGCGTCGCTCCTTTTCCTGCGCCTTGATCAGCTGTTGCGACAGAAGCTCCAGCTCTTTGTGGGACTGGCGCACCGCTTCCTCCGCGCACTCGCGCCGGGCGATCTCATTCAGCAGATCGCGATTGGCGCTTTCCAGCTCGCGCGTGCGGTCGAGGACCCGGCCCTCGAGGTTTTCATTCAACGCCTCCAGGGCTATGCGTGCTACATGCAACGGCGTCACATCCGTCACCACTATCACAGCGCGCGCGTGTCCGGTAGTGCGGCGGCCACCTGGATCTGTGTTGATCGGACGCAGAGTCACGGATAGCGCCCGTTCAAGTAGCGGATCGACCGTCTCCAACTCCACGCAGTCGCCACCTTGCATGCGGTTCCAGGCGTCGTGTAAGAGCGCGCGCAGTCGGCAATTCGCCGGACAGCCGGCGGGGTGCAGCACATCGTGAATATCGCGGCCGCTGACCTCGTTGACCCGACCGAGCTGCCAGGCTTCGATTGCCCGGTTTACACGTATCGCCCGCCCCCTTTCATCGAGCAGGCAGACCACGTGGGGCAGGGTGTCAGCCGTGCTCTCCCAGTCCTGTTTGGCGCGGGCAATCGCCTGCTGGATCTCATCAGATAGCGGGACGCTCAGTACGAGCTCCAGGGGAGCGGTCGAGTTGGTGAGATCTCCCGGTGGCGTTGCCATCATGAGTCAATGCGTCTTCGCCCCGTCCATCAGGTGACGGTATATCCGTAGTACGCGCGGAACGTATTCCAGCGTTTCCTTCAAAGGGGGGACCGTCCCGCCGTGCTGATCGACAGCGGTTGGACCCGCATTGTAGGCGGCCAATACCAGTTCGAGATCCTGGCTGTAGCGATCGGCCAGATCGTGCAGATATCGGCTTCCGGCCCGGATGTTCTGCGCGGGATCGAACGCGTTCCTGGCTCCGTACTGTAGTGCCGTGGCGGGCATCAGCTGCATCAGTCCCTGCGCGCCGCGCTTGGAAGTGGCGCGGGGGTCGCAGCCTGATTCGGCGAGGATCACTGCCCGAACCAACGCCGGCTCGATCCGGTTCTCGCGGGCGGCCGTCTCGATGAGCCCGGCGTACCGCTCTGATCTGAGCAACAACGTCGATAGCGGTTCAAGCGACTCCACGTCGTTGTGCACGGCAGCCACGATCACGACCTGGTAGCGAGCGTCGACAGGGACATTGGAGTAGTGGGTCGTACCGTTTGCGTCGGTAAACGCGAAGATCGACGCACCGGCAGAGCGTATTGTCAGCAGCGCGCAGACACTCAGGACCGACAGCAGGTTCGGGCGCATGGTGTGCAGTATGCACCTCCGATCGAAGATGACAGGTAGGTCAACACTGTATGGAACGCAAGGCGTCCGTGCGTCCGACCCTGACGGGCCCGCCGGCAACGCACGTCGCAGTCCTGGCGTTTTGTGGTCGAATAAGTAAAAGGACGCAAAAAAAGTTGCCTCGAAAAGCGTACTCTGTTATCGACCTTAAAAAAAAGTATGGAGCGACCGGGTGACCCGAATCGTCGGCCGGCATCGCCAACGGCAGTCCGATCCGGGGGGAGCTCTACGTGGCAGCCGAATTGAGCGGACCAGGTATCCATTGCACCGAGCGGCCGAGGCATCCTCTGGTGCTCGTCGAAGACCATGCCATCCTGCGCGAAGGCCTGCGCGCCTTGCTGGAGCTGGAGCCGGATCTGCAGATCGTCGGCGAGGCCGGCAACGGGAGCGATGCGGTCTCAGTCATAGAACTGTTGCGACCCGCGCTGGTCATTACGGATATCGCGTTGCCCGGCCGCTCCGGAATCGAGCTGATCGGCAGCCTTAGAGAGGCCGGTATCGGGGTCAAGATACTCGTACTGACCGCGCACGATTCTGAGGAATATATTCGCGCTGCATTGGATGCGGGGGCGCATGGCTACGTGTTGAAGGATGCCAGTCGCGCGGACCTGCTCCAGGCGATTCGTGCGGTGCTCTCGGGTCAGACCTATCTTTGTGCCTCCGTCACCGCCAAAGTAGTCTCGGGCTATCTGCGCCCCAAGCCCGAAGATCCGCTCGAAGCCGGCTCCGAACAGGTGACCGAACGGGAACGCGAGGTCCTGACGCGGGTGGCCCTTGGCCAGTCGAACAAGCTCATCGCCCGGGCGCTGGGAGTTAGCGTCAAGACGATCGAGAAGCACCGCGCCAACCTCATGCGGAAACTGACGTTGCATAACACGGCAGCGGTCACACGGTTTGCCATTCGTCACGGTATGTTGACGGCGTCCGAACTCGAGGCTGCGGCCGACTGATACCGGCTGCTGGGTAGTTTCCCTACCCCGGCCTGCTCCCGTCTACCGGGTTGAATCTACTCCACGGTAGCAACCTTCCCACTGGCGGCTGAGTGGTCCCCGACCGGAACATGGGTCCGGGTCGAACACAAAACGACAACGGGCGGTCGAAATGCGCGGGCGCACCCACAAGGCGGCAAAGACCGCTCAGAACGCCGGCTTCACGCTGCTGGAGCTTCTCGTTGTGATGGTCATCATCGGGCTGCTCGCGGGATTCGTAGCTCCGCGCTACTTCGCCCAGGTCGGCAAGTCGCGGGTCAAGGCGGCGCGGGCGCAGATTGATGCGCTCGACAAGGCGCTCGAGCAATTTCGGCTCGACGTGGGCCGGCTGCCGACTACCGAGGAGGGCCTGGCCGCTCTGGACGCGGCGCCCACCGGCTTGTCGAGCTGGGAAGGACCGTACCTGAAGAAAAACGTCCCGCCGGATCCTTGGGGCCATCCGTATCTGTACGTGCAACCGGGGGCTCATCAGAACGACTTTGACCTCGTTTCCTACGGCCGCGACGGACAGGCGGGCGGTGCCGGAGAAGACGAGGACATCGGCAACTGGTGAGATGCAATGGAGTTTCGTATCAAAGCCCTTGATGGCGCTCATGCAGTGGTGTGCTGCGTGCTGGACGCGGTCGATGAGGCCGATGCGCGTCGGCAACTGGTTCTTAAGGATCTGAGGATTATCACGCTCGCCCCGATTCGTCGCCTCGCCATGCCGGCCCGGGCCCCCCGCATACACCTCGCCGTGTTCAGCCAGCAGCTCGTCTCGTTGCTCGACGCAGGTCTCTCGCTGGTGGAAGCGTTGCAAGCGCTGGCGGAGAAGGAGTCGGGTGCCGGCATACACCGGACGCTGGATCGGGTGCTTACACGTCTCTATGAGGGCCAGACGCTCGCCGTCGCGCTGTCCGAGCATCCCGGCAGCTTCCCGCCACTGTACATCGCCTCCGTTCGCGCCAGCGAACGTACCGGCGCGCTGCGTGAATCGCTCAGTCGCTACATTGCCTATGAGCAGCAAGCCGACTCTTTGCGCAAGACCCTGGTCAACGCTTGCATCTACCCGGCGGTCCTGCTTCTCGCGGGACTACTGGTTACGCTGTTCCTGATGGGCTACGTCGTGCCCCGCTTCAGCGCCATCTATGAAGATGTCGGCAGCGATTTGCCGGCTGCCTCTCGAGTGCTCCTGAAGTGGGGTCAACTCATCGATCAGCACGCCGGGTTGATGACCCTGCTGACATTGGTCTCACTGGCGGGCGCGGCATATGGATTGAGCCGCAGTGCGACGCGCGCCCGGATCGTGGAGTGGATTACCCGGATCCCCGCCGTGGGGCGCCAGCTTCACGTCTATCAGTTGGCTCGTTTATACCGCACGACCGGCATGCTACTGCGTGGCGGCATGCCCGCCGTTGCGGCGTTTCAGTTGTCGTCCGGAGTATTGCGCAGCGCCTCGCTTAAGGCTTTCGCCTCTGCAACACAGTCTGTACGGGAGGGACAGTCGATCGCACATTCCATGGAGAGCAACGGCCTTACTACCGCGGTGGCAGCACGAATGCTGCGAGTGGGCGAGCGCGGCGGGAACATGGGCGAGATGATGGAACGGATTGCCGCTTTCTGCGATGACGAGTTGGCCCGCTGGGTTGCGATAATGACGCGGCTCATCGAGCCGGTTCTGATGACGATCATCGGCCTGGTCATCGGCGTCATCGTGGTCCTGATGTACTTCCCGATCTTTCAGCTCGCCGGAAGCATCCGATGAACGCGGCAGTCGACGGACTCGAAGCGGTCGCAGTCCATCAATCCGCCGCGTTGACGCCGTCCGTCGAGGAGGTCGTGCACCTGCCGGCAGTCGTGCTGGACGAAAGAGCCATAAGCGAGGCCATGCGTGAAGCTGACGCGACGGGTCGAGCCGCTCGCGAGATTTTGTTTCGCCAGTCAGGTCTGTCCGAAGCGGCGTTTGCACGCGCTCTGGCG
>FTJL01000111.1_pt2 | contig 19631 bp, 20 predicted proteins | sample 1658551 | NCBI WGS metagenome assembly FTJL01 (sample SAMEA3914835, study PRJEB12502) | metagenome | biome: forest; material: soil | place: Canada | collected 2011-07-03 | depth 0.3 m
TATTTCGACACCATCGGCCGCCGCTGGGATCTGGGTCTTCGTTTGAAGTTCCGATGAAAGGCGCGCTCACTGCACGGATGCGTTGCAAAACACTTAACGCCGTTCAATTACGCGATGGATGCAATCCGGTGCCTCGTCACTGCAGAAGTCTCTTGGGACGTCTACTTCTTCCGCTTGCGAGTGCCGGCTTTGTGCACGGTTGCGAAACCGTGAACCATCGCGCGCAGCCCGGCGTCGTAGCTTTTTTCGAAATCAAACATGTGCGCGAGATGCTCGTGCATGCGCTGGTTCTGTTCATAAACGACCCAGCCCAGCGTGTATGCGATCACCGAGGCCTGGTACGACAGGGCGTAACGCCCATCGAGCCCTGCCTCAATGAGTGGCACCGCGAGCCGGCGTGCGGTGGCCTCGGGATCTTCGACCGGCTGCGCAATAGCGCAAAGACGAGCCGCGTCACGATGCGTCAGCATGGTCTTGCGGAGCGTTCGGGCGTAGACGAGCAGCCGTGCGCCCCACCCTGGCTCCTCCGGTTGCGCCTCGGCTGCGACGGCGGATATCGATGCCGCCATCAGCCCGATGAGCTCTGCCTTATTGCGGACGTGCCAGTACAGCGCGGGCGCTTGCACATCCAGCCGCGCTGCAACCAGTCGCAAGTTCAGCCCCTCAAGGCCCTCCTTGTTGAGCACGGCAAATGCGGCCTTCACGATCGAAGAACGGTTCAATCCCATCGGTCCCTCCTGGCTCCGCGCGACTTGACAATTTAACACCATTAAGTGAACGTATCCTGATGCGCGTCGCTATCATCGGTGCCTCCGGCTTCGTTGGAACGTCGATTCTCTCAGAAGCGCTCACGTACAATGACCTGGAGATAACGGCCATCGTGCGCAACGTGGTGGCGTTGCCGAAGCATGCTCGACTTACTGCGAACTCGTGTGATGTCCATGATTCGGATGCGCTGGCAAACGCATTGCGCGGCCATGACGCTGTGGTTCACGCATATCAACCTCATCGCGAATCAAGCGATATATACGAACGCGGTGTCGCGGGCCATCGCTCGATCATAGATGCGGCGAAGAAGGCTGGCATCCCTCGCCTGCTGGCCGTCGGTGGCGCGGCAAGCCTGAAAACACCGGAAGGTGTCGAATACATCGAGTCGCCGTTGTGGGACAAGGCCTTCGACCCATATAAAAAAGGTATCCTGTGCACGCGTGCGCTGTACTACATCCTCAAAGAGGAGAATCAGCTGGATTGGGTGGTCATTGCACCTTCTGTCATGCTACGCCCAGGAGAGCGGACTACGCAGTTTCGGTACGGGCACGAACACGTGCTGTTTGATGCAGCGGGTAACAGTCGCATTTCACTCGAAGACTATGCATTCGCAATGATCGACGAGTTGCGCAACCCTCACCACCATCGCGAGCGCTTTACCGTCGGCTATTAAGCGCGGGGCAAACAGAAAGGAAACGGTCGCAGCATGAACATTGAACGCGTCGGTAACATTCGTTGCCGCCTCGGCGAAGGTCCGGTGTGGGATGTTCTGGAGCAGGCGCTCTACTTCGTCGATACGCTTGCGGGGTCCATCCACCGCTACGACCCGGCGAACCAGCAGTTCAAGAACTGGAATACGCCTGGACTGGTCGGCTCACTCGCCCTGCGCGAGGGCGGTGGCGCTGTACTCGCACTCGGCCACGGCTTCCACTCCTTCGATTTTGACACCGGCGTTGCTACTCTGATTGCGGACCCGCAACCGCCCGGCCATCCAACCCAATTCAATGACGGCAAGACGGACCGGCGCGGACGTTTCTTCGCCGGCACCGTTCACCGGAGCGCGAGCGAACCCGTGGCGGCGCTGTATCGGTTGGATCCGGACCTTGGCCTTCACGAGGCCGAAACAGGAATAATTGTCTCGAACGGTCCGTGCTGGAGCCCGGATGACACCGTCTTCTACTTCGCAGACAGCGTGCGCCAGTTGATCTACGCATACGATTACGACTTGAATTCCGGCGCCATCAGTAATCGACGAGTGTTCGCGGACACCACTGGGCTGGGTGGAATTCCCGATGGCGCGACCGTCGATCGTGACGGTCGTGTGTGGAGCGCGATCTGCAACGGCGGCAAGATCGCGTGCTACCGGCCTGACGGTGGACTCGAAACCGTGATCGAGGCACCGCGCAAACTCGTGTCGAGTGTGATGTTCGGTGGGCCGGATCTCGATCAGTTGTATTGCACGTCGATCGATGCGGCGCAGATGCCAAGGGAATTCGGCTGCGATCCGCGGGACGGGGGTGGAGAGTTGTTCGTGATCACCGATCTCGGTGTCACGGGGCTTCCGGAAACGCGCTTCGCGGGTTGATCACGACGGGCACACCCAATGGTCAATTTCCACTCCCTCCTGTCGGCATCCTCCGGCACGCCGCTGCTTCTGCCCGGCGCACATGACGCATTGAGCGCGCGCATGATCGAAGCGACCGGCTTCTCCGCCTACGGCATCGGCGGCTCTGCACTTTCCGCGACTCAGCTCGCGCTGCCTGACATCGGACTGCAGAGCTTCGGAGAATATCGAGACGCAGTAGGTCGCATCATGGAAGGATCACATCTGCCCGTGATGGTCGACGGTGAGAACGGCTTTGGTGACGCCAAGGCCGTGACGCGCACCGTGCGCACGTTTGAACGCATGGGCGTTGGCGGCCTCGCCCTCGAGGATCTCGAGTTCCCGCCACAGCTCGGGCAACCCCCAAGGGTCATCGCACGGGAAGACATCTGCCGAAAGCTCGAGGCCGCGTTGAGCGCACGCACCGAACGCGACCTGTTTATCATCGGGCGCACAGACGCAGCACATGCGGTGAGTCTCGCCGAGGCTCTGATTCGCGTCGCCGAATTCGAAACCCTTGGTGTGGACGCGGTGCTGGCCACCGGGCTTCAGGATCTTGACGCCTATCGACGCTTGCGGGATGCGGTGCGCGTGCCGATTCTCGCCGTCGTCGTCCCGGGGTCACCGTGGTTCGCGCCGTCAGTCGAGGAGCTCAAACAAGTGGGCATCGAGGCCGCGTTGTACCCCGCGGCCATCCTGGCCCGAATTCTCGTCTCCATGCGCGAAGGACTGGAGAGCATTCGACCGATTCAGGGCGAGACAGCGCAAACCACGAGCCTCGCTGGCCTGCTGGGGGTTTCGCAGTGGACCGCGATCGACAGGCGCTTTGGGTGAGCGATCCGGACTACATCATCGTCGGTGCGGGTTCCTCCGGGTGCGTCCTCGCCAATCGACTGAGTGGCCCATCCGGTGGAAGCGTGCTGCTTCTGGAGGCGGGAGGCGAAAGTCGAGGTCTCCGCTACCGAATGCCGCTGATCGCGACCCGGCTCTGGTTCGACCCGCTGCGTACCTGGTCATTGCAAAGCGAACCGGAACCAGGCCTCGGAGGAAGGCGAATCCCGGTGCCGCGGGGCAAGGCGCTCGGCGGCAGCTCCGCAATCAACGGCACGGTGTTCAATCGTGGCGTACCGGAGGACTACGACCACTGGCGCGACATCGGACTCGCTGGCTGGAACTATGCATCGCTCCTGCCGCATTTCCGCCGGATCGAGAGCCACTGGCGTGGAATGGACACGCTCCACGGCACGGGCGGCGAGGTCCCGGTCACGCCATTAAGCCATCGCAGCCCCCTCGAGCCATACGTGCTCGAAGCGGCGCGCCAGATGGGATTTCCCATCACCGAAGATTTCATCGGTCCGCAGTCGGAGGGCATGGGCGTCTCCGATCTCAACGTGGATCGGTGGGGACGACGTGTAAGTGCGGCGGATGCGTTTCTATGGCCGATTCGGGCGCGCCCGACGTTAACGGTTCACACGTACGCGCAGGTGCTGCGGGTGCTGGTCGAGGATCACAAGGCAGTGGGTGTCGAGTATCTGCGTGATGGCCAACTCTGCCTCGCCCGAGCGCAACGTGAAGTCATCCTCAGTGGGGGAGCTATCGGATCACCACAGCTGTTGCTCCTGTCCGGCATCGGTCCCGCCGACGCGTTGAAGAAACATGGGATTGCGCTGGTCCATGACACACCCGAAGTGGGTTGTAATTTCAACGACCAGCCGGGCGCGAGCTTTGAATTCCGTTGCAAGTTACCGCTGACCTTCACACGCGACTTACGCATAGATCGATTCGCGCTAAGCGCCGTGCGATGGGCCGTAGGCCTTGGTGGCCCGCTCGCTGGACCACCGTTGGTGGCCATGGGGGCAGTGCGCACGCAGAAAAACGCCCCCCGCCCCGATCTGCGCGTGAACATTTCGTCTGCCACGATGCAGTCGAAAGTATGGTGTCCCGGCATCAGCCCGCGACCGGAACACAAACTGCTTTTGAGCTTCGCGGTCGCCCACCCCGCAAGTCGGGGCAGTATCACCCTGGCGTCGAACGATCCGCGGGAGGCGCCGCTCATTCGTTTCAATCTGTTGGCGGAGCAGAGTGATCGAGAAGATCTCAGGCGCTACTATCGACTTATGAGGGAACTCGTCCGGCAACCTGCGCTTGCTGCTGTCGCAGGAGAGATCACCCGGCCCGCTCGCGAACCAACCACTGACGACGAACTGGATGCCTATCTACGCTCCGTCGCGGCAACCACATCGCACCCCATGGGCTCATGTCGAATGGGCGTCGATGACCGCGCGGTCGTAGATGAAGAGTGCCGTGTGCGCGGCATCGAAGGATTGCGCGTCGTCGATGCGTCAGTATTTCCAAGCCAAATCTCTGGGAATCCGCACTCCACTGCCATGATGGTGGGTGACCGGATCGCGTCCTGTATGTTACGAAAGGAACATGCCAGTCCTGCTCAGCCAGAATGATTTGGACACTCCAGCTGCCTGCCGCACCTCGTCAACGCACCAGCCTCAATCACCCGTCGGAACAATCCCGGCGTTTTCGACCATCAAGTGAGAATGACGCCTCTGCCGCGGGCTCTCGCTTGCTCATGGGTGGCTCCCGTGTGTCTTTGTGACCACCGATACTAACCTCGGTTCCGACGAAAACGATCAGCGCAGCCACGGCGACGCTTGGCGATTTCCAATTCGCAATGCTGGGACTCGTCTGCGCCCGGCGCACAAGTTACTGATTTTACCGGAGATGATAACCCCCTAGGCCGCTCAAAAGGCGGGTAGTGCCAGCCGCGGGCGCACAGCTCGCGAACGACCGACGGCCGGGGTATACTGTGTAGTAACTCATCTTTACGTGGTGATCCGCGTGCCATTGAACATTCGAAGCCAGGAAACGGAAGAGCTTGCAAACGCACTGGCGAAGCTGACTGGAGAAACCAAGACGGAGGCGGTCACGCAGGCGCTTCGAGAGCGAATCCAGCGCGTCCGCCGCGCGCGTGCCAAAAGGCGACTGGCAGATGAGTTGGATGAAATCGCCCTGCACTGTTCTACGTTGCCGGTGCGCGATCCACGTAGCGCGGATGAGATCATGGGCTACGACGAGAACGGACTTCCGCGCTGATGGTCCTGGATACCTCGGCCATCTTGGCGATTCTGCAGGATCAACCCGAACGGCGGAAATTCAACGAGGCGATAGAGGCCGCCGAATCACGCTTTCTATCTACGGCTTCGTTTGTTGAATGCTCGATGATTCTCGAGTCTCGCTACGGCGCGGACGGCATTCGAGATCTCGATCTTTTCATCGCGAAGGCACAGGTCTCCCTGGTTCCCGTGGATGCAGAGCAGGCCGATCTGGCTCGGCGAGCCTTCCGAAAATACGGCAAGGGCCGGCACGCGGCCGGACTTAACTTCGGAGACTGCTTCTCTTACGCCTTAGCGCAGGCGCTGGATGAACCGCTTCTCTTTAAAGGAAACGATTTCTCGCAGACCGATGTTGAGTGCCACAAAGCCAGTGGCCAGTAACCAGACAGTATTTTTTCGCGTGAGCATCGGGGGGTCCAAAAAAATGCCCACAACCATAAAAAGACGGGACTTCCTGCGCGCAACGGCGCTGGCCGGCGCTTCCTGGCTGCCGTTCCGTCGCGCCTGGGCAGCGGATCAGCCGGCGGTGAGTCTGACGGGCTCGGCGATCTCACTGCCCCAAAGCGACATCGCGGATCTTGCCGCGAGCCTGCAGGGCGAGCTCCTCCTGCCGACACATAGTCGATACGAACAGGCGCGCCGGGTATGGAATGGGTCTATCGACAAGCGTCCCGCGCTCATCGCGTCATGCGTCGGTGCTGCGGACGTCATGCGCGCCGTCAACTTTGCACGTGAGCACCAATTGCTTACCGCGGTACGCGCAGGTGGTCACAGCACCTCCGGCAAATCCACCTGCGACGGCGGAATTATGATCGACCTCTCCCCCATGCGCGGCGTGCGGGTAGACCCTACCACTCGCACCGCGTATCTCGAGCCCGGCACGCTCCTTGGGCAACTCGACCGCGAGTGCACGGCGTTCGGCTTGGCCACCACGGCTGGTACAGTCTCGAACACCGGTGCCGCAGGGCTCACACTTGGTGGAGGATTTGGTCGGCTCGGCAGCAGGTTTGGCCTCGCGTGCGACAACCTCAAGGGGGCGGATGTCATCAACGCGAGTGGCACTCTCGTGCACGCCGACGAGCAGGAGAACCAAGACCTGTTGTGGGGCCTGCGAGGTGGCGGCGGGAACTTCGGTGTCGTCACATCCCTGGAATACCGCCTCCATCCTATGAATCCCATCGTGCTCGGAGGAATCCTCAACTGGCCGTTCGAGCGCGCGCGGGAAGTGCTCGAGTTCTACGCTGAATACGCGCCACGCAAGCCAGATGAGCTGTGTATCGATCTCATCATGCGCTCGACGCCTGACGCCGCGCCGGGCCTGTCTATTGTGGTGTGTTGGTCCGGGGATCACACGGCCGGCGAACGTGCCCTCGAACCCATTCGCAAGCTTGCGCGCACGGCCCAGGGAGCCGTCTTGGCGACGCCCTACGTTCGCCTGCAGTCAATATTCGATGGCGGATTTCCCGACGGTCGCAAGTACTACCAGAAGTCCGGGCTCGTGAGCGCTCTCACGCCCAGTTCCATCGAGACGCTCCTGAACGTGTTCCAGATGCAGCGGGCGTATCCCCTCACAATGCAGTTGCAGGGCATGGGCGGCGCAGCCCACCGCGTGAAGCCCGGAGCCACCGCGTTCTTTCACCGCGAAGCACTGTGGGACATGGGGCTCATCACTAACTGGGACGATCCCAGCAAGACCGACGCGAACATTGCCGGCATGCGCACTGTATGGGCTCAAGTAGAGCCCCTCACGAACGGGTTCTACGTGAATTCACGCTATGAAGATGACCTGAAGGCCTTTCGAGACAACTATGGCGACAACTATCCGCGCCTGGTGAAGCTGAAAAACCAGCACGATCCCAAGAACCTGTTTCGGCTGAATGCCAATGTCGTTCCCACGGTGTGAGATGAGAACATCCCCCATGACGACCCATACTTCACGCAACTGGACGCGCCGCGCTGCCATCGCCGCCGGAGCCGCGGCCGCGGTGGCCGGGATCGCCCGCGCCGAGGACCTAGCCTGGCGGCTGCCCAAGCTCCGCCGCACCACGGTGCACGGCCACAAAATCGCGTACTACGAGGCGGGATCGGGCCCACCGCTGGTACTGATCCACGGCGGCAGCGGTTCGCCGGCGCTTGAATTTGGCCGGGTAATCACGCCCCTGTCCAAGAAGTTCCGAGTGCTCGCGCCCTACCTGATCGGCTACGGCCCCTCCGACCAGCCCGATCTGCCCTATGACGCGGGAACCTTCGTCGACTATCTCGGCGGCTTCCTGAATGCTCGCGCGGCCGAGAACCCGACTCTCGTCGGCGAATCCCTCGGCGGTTGGGTGGTCGCCCACTATGCCCTGCGCCAGGGTCAGAATTCGTCCTGGAGACAGACCCTGCCACCGATCTCGCACCTCGTCATCGTCGACGGTGCCGTGCAGGTGCATCCCGACCAGGGTGGCGGCGGAGCGCAGGCCAGCATCAACAATCCTGAGGTCGGCAAGCTGGCGCACGACTTCTATGTGACCCAGCCTCACGTCGACAACAGCGGGGTCAGCAGGACCATCGGTCCGCACATGTTCGCCCAGCAGGTCACCGACGAGCAGCTGAAAACCCTGCATATCCCGACGCTCGTGATCTGGGGCGGCGAGGACAAGCTGCAGCCTGTCGACAACGGCCGCCACATCGCTGCCCAGATTCCGGGCGCGCGCACGGTGATCATCAGCGACTGCGGCCACATCCCGTCGGTCGAGCAGCCTCGCGCGTTCCTGGCGGCTGTCGGCGACTTCCTTGGCGTTCCGTCGTAGGCGTCATGATCGTGGCGGATGGTGCTCTGCTCGTGAGCACGCTCGTCGGACGGGCGTGGACCTAACGTGGAATCCTGACGACACAAATCGCTGTCGTGCGGAACCGGATCGCTCGTCCCGCATTACCCCTATGTGGTATTCCCACGCCAGAGAGTGTGGGCCACTCAAGATTCACGAGAGTTGAGCGCAAATCGTGCTCTGGCATTTCTTCGACAACCACACGGGACAGCACTACGAGACCACCGGACCCGGCGCGGTCACGGCGACCAATGGTGCTTGCCTGCGTTCCGCGACTCCTCCTTAAGCTCTAACCACGCTTCCATAGCGCTGCGGGTCCACTCCCCCGCCTAGCCCCTGATCTTCCGATCAATTCGAACCGAAGGCGGTTCAGCTTGAGCGGCATGGCCGAGAACGACAGATTGCTTGCCGTCGATGCGGTTCGGGGCATCGCCATGGTCTTCATCGGCGTCAGCCACATCAGCTTTTACCTGATCAACGACTCGGTCACCCTGCCGTCGCATCTGCGGGCGCTTGGCTTTTTCGCCACTCCGAATTTCCTGCTCATGAGCGGCGTGGCCTGCGGCTATCAACTGGCCGCGTCTGCAACGATCGCCACCGCCTTACGCATCGTAGATCGCGGCCTGTTCGTCTTCCTCGTGGGTCACTTGCTGGTTGCCGGTTCGCTCGTTTACCTGGTGCCCCCTGGAACGGCGTTCGAGCACATTGTCATTACTGACTCCATTGGTGTCCTGCTGTGCATGGCGCCACTGCTGACGCACGCGCCAGCGCAGCGGATCCTGTGGATCGGCGCCGCTGTATATTTCTTCGCGACTGCGGTTGCGCTGTCATGGCACCCGACCTCGAGTCTTCAGGTTCTGCTCGGCGCCGTGCTGTTCTGTATCAACGACGGGAGCATGCCGGATGTCGGGTGGGTCTCGCCGACGATACCGTACATGGGCATTTTTCTTGTGGGCGTCGGACTGGGCAAACTGATCAGTAAATACCGGCGAGACGGGCGGCCCGAAGTCCTCAGTGTGCGACTTGCTGCGGCCGGCTCGATTGCCGTTGTGGCGGCACTGGCCGTGAATGTCGCGCGCCATTTCGTGAAACCGTTTCTCATGCAGCACTTGGCCCCGAAGAATTGGGCCGACGTGCTCCTGACAACGATGAATGTACGGCACGATGCTCCGCCGACACTCGGATACGCGCTGTTCTACGGAGGAATCGGAATTGCCCTGGTCGGCTTTCTCGGCTTGTTGTCCCGCCGCGAGGAGGCGAGCCGTCTGCTTCGAGTGATCCGGTTGGTCGCGGTCATCGGCCGGGCCTCGTTCGTCTGCTATCTCCTACAGCAGTGGATTATCGATTTCGTTCCTATCTGGGTGGGCTTTGACTCCTGGCTAGCCCCTGTGACGTCGCCGATCTATCTCGCTGTGAGCACCCTCGTCATGTTCTGGGTCGCAGTGATCTGGGATCGGCACAAGGCGAACCGTTACATGACGTTTGGCTTGAAACCCGGCTTTCGCCCCGCGGCTGAGCGTCCGCCCGAAACGAGCGCCAGGGCTGGATCCCGCGCCGCACCCCATGCCAGCCGCAGCCCCGCGCAAGGGTCTGGCAGCCGAGTCCCCCTCTTTATAAGTGTTGTCCTGCTGGTCGTCGTCATCAACATCCTGGCCCTGGAGAATGCGCCCAAGCTGACGCCCGCTAAACTGTCTCTCGTGCCAACGAATCCCTATCCCTGGGCTCCCGCCAAAATGGCCGGCCACAACAGGTCTACTGTGGATGCGCCAGGAGATCGCGGACCTGCTGGCAACCCATGGCGCCTGGATTGAGATGGGGGCGCGGCTCCTGGCAGACGGGATTTGGAAGAATGAATACGTGCGCGCGGGCGGCAAATGCGCGCTCGCAGGGGGTGAACGTGCGAAAATAGCCGCGCGAGCCGGACCGTGAACGGCGTCATTTCATCGAGTGCGTCCTATGAAACCCCTGGTCGTCATGGCGCTTGAAGTCGAAGAGCAGGGACTCTTGTCCGCCGCCGGGATTCCCGTTCTGTTTACCGGCGTCGGTAAGGTCAATGCCACCTACGCACTCACGCGAGCTCTCACGGAGTATCGATGCGGCGGCCGCCCGCTGCCGCACGTCGTTAATTTCGGGACGGCGGGTAGTCGTGTTTTATCGACGGGATCGCTGGTAGCCTGCACCTCTTTTGTACAACGCGATATGGATGTGACGGGCCTGGGATTTGCTGTAACCGTCACGCCATTCGATGATGTGCCGGCGACCCTGTCATTCCCGCACACCTTACCGGATCTGCCTGCCTTGACCTGCCACACCGCCGACTCGTTCGAGACGGACGCCATTGCACGCGACACCGCCGTAGTGGACATGGAGGCCTACGCACTCGCAAAAGTCTGCCGGAAGGAAGACACCCCGTTCACCTGCATCAAGTACATAACTGATGGCGCCAATGCGGATGCCGCTCAAGATTGGAACGCCAACCTGAAGAAGGCTGCCGTGGCTTTTCTGCAGATCTACCAGAGTCTCTTCCCTTGAGGTAAGTCCGGCGGCCCAGACGCCCGCCAACCTCATTCCAACAGCGGGTGTCCCTTGGGTAATTGATGCGCGTACCAGGTCGCGAGTCGATGGCGAATGGTTTTCTCGCTGACGTCTTCTTCCGGCATGGGTGAAATCACCTTGTCATGCACGAGGAGGCGATAGACGTACAGCGCCTTGTCGCTCGCCGAGTCGGTCGCCTCGAATTCGACCGCTTTGCGACCCTGCGCGTAATCCACTCCGGCGAGCAAGGCCGCTTTGAACAGTTCCGCTTCGTGCTTGCGCTTCTTCATGGGCGACTCTCCAGCGTAGACGCCGTTCCGCTTGGCTGTTTACGGGGTGTGCGACGCGCCGGCGAACTTCATCTGGATCGAACCCCGGCGTTCCTGGAACTTCCAAACACCCTGTTCGCGGACGAAGCGGTCCTTGAATTCCCCGAAATAGATCGGTCCGCTGGACAGAAATGGCGGCTGATCCGCAGCACCGGGTGTCGTGGCGATCATGGTGAGGTAGGAGAGACCTGTGGCCGTGTCACGGCTCTCGACCTGGATCATCACGTTGGTCGCCAGATGTTTGGTATGCAGGGTCTTCGGCCGGGTCAGCAGCGCAGCACGGATCGTTTCGCGCCCGTGGACGACCTGATCCGGCGTCATCGGCCGAGCCATCGAACCGTTTTCCGCGAAGAAGTCCGCCGCTCCGCTCAAATCGCCAAGATCCAATGCGCGCGAATAGCCGTAGACCAGTTGCTCACAGGCGTTTTCTATTTCGACCCGCTCGGCGCGGCTAATAACTTCCGACATAGACTTCTCCGACGTTGGGAAACTTAGTGGGATGCGCTCAGGCGTTGGCCTGCGGCCAACTCCTCAGGCGAAATCGGGGCGAGTGCCGGGCGCCCGAGGATCAGGTCCGCGGCTTTTTCTGCAACCATCACCACGGCGGCATTGGTATTACCGCCGATGATCGAAGGAAACACGGAGGCATCGGCCACGCGCAGGCCCTCAAGGCCGACGACGCGCAGTTGCGCATCTACTACCGCATCCGGATCTGTGCCCATACGGCAGGAACTGACCGGATGATGGACTGTGTAGGCTCGCGCACGAATGCCGTCGATCAGGGCCTCATCGCTCTGGGCTGCCTCACCCGGCTCGGTTTCGGTCGCTCGGTACCGGGCAAACGCGGCGGACGCGAAGATTTGACGTGAGAGGCGAATGCCGCGCAGCAAAGGCTGGATATCCCCAGGATCCGACAGCAGGTTGGGGTCGATGCGCGGAGCCGCCAGCGGATCTGCACTGGCTAGTGTCAGGCGGCCACGGCTTCGGGGGTACAAGCCCACCGGGCTGATCGCAAACCCATGCCCCAGCGGGAATGGGAAAGACGGCGTCGGGCGCTTCGCAGTCTGCAACACCAGCTGCACGTCCGGCCTGTCCAGACCTGGTAGGCTTTTGACAAAGGCGGCAGCCTCGAAGGCGCTGTTCGACAGTGGTCCGCTACGCAACAGCACGTACTGTGCTAGATGGCGCAGATTGCGCGGGATGGTCCGCCAGGAGAGCCCGTAAGAGTCCGTATTGTCCATGCGCATGTGGACGGGGCTTGCCACATGGTCATGGAGATTGCGGCCTACACCACGCAGATGATGACGAAGCGGCACGCCAACATCAGCCAGGTGCTCGCCGTCTCCGATGCCGGATAGCAGTAAAAGCTGCGGCGATTGGATCGCGCCGGCCGTCAATACGACTTCACGACGGGCACCCACGGTACGTTGTCCGGGATTGCCCTGAGCCTCCACCCCCACGGCGCGGCGGCCTTCCAATATCACACGCATGGCGCGAAGGTCCGTCAGGACAGTGAGGTTGCGTCGACTCATCGCTGGATACAGCAGGGCCCTGGCGGAGGTTTCGCGAGTACCGCCGCGGATCGACAACTGTCGCAGGCTCACGCCCTCGGAGTCATCACCATTAAGGTCCTGACGCGCCACGTAGCCGAGCCCTGTAAGTGCGTCGAAGAAACTCTGGCTCAGCGGATTGGGGCCACGAACGCTGCGGACGTTCATTGGTCCACCGCTGCCGTGATAGATCGTGCCGCCGAAATCTTCGTTGTTCTCGCTCTTGCAGAAGTACGGTAGTACTTCCCGGTAGCTCCAACCCCTGGCGCCGGACTTGGACCAGTCGTCGTAATCGCGCGAATGCCCCCGGAAGTACACCATGCCGTTAATGAGCGAGGAGCCACCCAGGCCCTTGCCGCGAGGCACGCCAATGCGACGGCCGTTAAGCTGGGGTTGCGGTTCGGTCTGGAAACGCCAATTGAGCGACTCTGAGCCTTGCGCCAGCAAGATGGCACCCGGCACATCGACATACAGGCTTTTGCCCGATCCACCGGCCTCGATGAGGCACACAGTGATCGTCGGGTCCTCGGACAGGCGGGCAGCCAGCGTGCAGCCGGCCGTACCACCCCCTACGACGACGTAGTCGTAACTCTCTTCCATCGGCGTCAGTCGAGCCCGGAGACGATCATGTCCGCCCAACGTTGGAAGCGCGCTGTATTGGCGTTGTGTTCCAGTAGGCCGGCCGTCAGTGCGACAAAGGTCAGGTCGCGGTCCGGATCCACCCAGTACATCGTAGTACCGGCACCGTAATTTCCGTAGGTTCTCGGCGAGGTCAGCGTACCGAACATGTGGTGAGCGAGCTTTTCTCCCCGAATCGAGAAGCCCAGCCCAATGTAGGCCGGCACTTCCTGGAGTCCGAGCTGCGCGCCGCGCTGGTAGTACAACTCGTTCCGCTTGTCCCCCGTGTGATTGCGCGTAGCAAGATCAATCATTGCGGATGACAGCAGTCGGGCTCCCTCCAGGGTGCCACCGCGGCGGAACATTTCAGCAAGGCGAAACATGTCCGGTACGGTGGAGACGACGCCTACCCAGGGCATTACGGCTGTCTCGTCCTCGAAGGCGCCGTTGGGTCCGTCCACGTTGCGGCTTTTGTGGCCAATCGGGTAGTTGCCACGGAAGTCGGGCACTACCTTGCGAGCCTTGAGGTCGGCACGCAGACCGACCGCCGTATCCTTCATCTTGAGAGGATCAAGGATCTCCTCCTGCACGATCTGCCGGTATCCCCGCTTCTTAGGATCGGTGCGAAGCACGGCGGTGGCCATCAGCACGTGATTGACCAAGGGCGAGTAGGACACCTTTTCGCAAGGCGAATCAGCCGGTATGACGTGCTCGATGACAGTGGCGGCCACCTCCTGGAAATTATCGATGTACCAGCCCGGCTTGACCTCGAAAATGATCGGAAAACCCGCCTGATGCGAGAGCAGATGCCAGATCAGGACTTTTTCGCGTCCGTGACCTGCGAATTCCGGGATCAATTCGGATATCGGCGTGGTCAGCATGAACCGGCCCTGCTCGATCGCCTGCATGACCAGTACATTGGTAAAGGCTTTGGTCACCGAGAAGATATTGAAAACCGAGTCACCCGCCAGGGGCTGCCGGCCGCCGCCCAAGGCGCTGCCCTCCACGGCGTCGAACACAATCTCGCCTGCTCGCGCCACTCGCACCACTGCACCGTGGTACAGCCCGGCGTCGATTTCTTTGCGGATAACCTGTTGAAGCTGCGTGAATCGGGGCTGATACATGGGTCGAGGCCTCTTCGGTAGCGACATGCCGGATGGTTGGGCTGGAAAGATAAAGGCTGGCGCCAAGGATTGCCAATGACGGCGAGCATCGGTGCCCTGTCGCCGGGAGATTCGCCAGATGGTCCTTCCGGACGATAGACTGAACGAAACTTGCGCGCCAGAAGCGATACTTGGGCCCGAAACTGCTGAGGGACTCTCGATGAGCCGCTTCCCCGAGAACATCACGATCCAGAGCGTGCGCGAAGGCGACGGGGCGATGCCCATGTCGTTCGCGTTGCCCGGAGTCACCGCCCAGGACCTGGCTTCCCTGAAAGAGTGGTACTGGAGCCCTGAACTCTCCCTGGATCCGGCCACAGCAACCTTCCACCTGGAGGTGCGCAGCTATGTCATACAGGTGGACGGACTCAACATCCTGGTGGACACCTGCTGCGGCAACGACAAAGTTCGCAGCGTCCCCTACGCGGACCGATTGCAGTCACCCTACCTGTCAAACCTGCACCGGCTCGGACTCGAGCCCAAAGACATACACGTTGTGCTCTGTACGCACCTGCACGTGGATCATGTCGGCTGGAACACGCGTCTTGAGAATGGCCAATGGGTACCGACCTTCCCCAATGCGCGCTACATATTTGGCCGCAAGGACTACGAGTTCTTCAGCCAGCAAACGCACGAGGCTCATCACCGCGAAGCCTATCTCGACTCCGTCCTGCCGATTGTGGATGCCGGGATGGCCGACATCGTGGAGAGCGATCACTGCGTGCACCGGGAGATTGAAGATGGCGTCTGGCTACAGGATGCGACCGGACACTCGCCCGGCTGCGTCGTCGTGAACGCGCAGCGCGGCGGCCTGCAGACCGTGTTTGCCGGCGATGTCATCCATCATCCTGTGCAGCTGGTACGGCCGGACACGCCATTCTTTGCCGACGAGGATCCCGCCCTCGCCTGCGTGACTCGCCAGCGACTGCTCAATCAGTGGGCCGATTCCGGCGCCGTGGTCTACCCCGCCCACTTTCCCGATGAACCCGCGGGCCGCGTACAGCGCGCGCGCAGTCATTTCCGTTATGAATTCCTGAACCCGTAAGACTCGCTGCAACGATGAGGGGCACCAATGGACTACGTACGACTGGGCGGTTCCGGACTGAGAGTCTCGCGGATCTGTCTGGGTTGCATGAGTTTCGGCGGCGGCGCCGACTGGATGCTGCCGGAAGAACCTAGCTTCGCCATCGTCCGCAAGGCGCTGGATCTCGGGATCAATTTCTTCGACACCGCCGATGTGTACTCCGCAGGCGAAAGCGAGCAGATCCTCGGCAAGGCACTGCGGAAGTTTGGCGTCAAACGCGACGACGTGGTGGTGGCGACCAAGGTGTTCCAGGCAATGGGGCCGGGTCCGAATCAACGCGGTTTGTCACGCAAGCACATTCTTCAGTCGATCGACGACAGTCTGCGACGTCTCGGCATGGACTTCGTCGACCTGTATCAGATTCATCGCTTCGATCGTGAGACACCGATCGAGGAAACGCTCGAGGCGCTCACCGACCTGATCAGAGTCGGAAAGGTTCGCTATATCGGAGCCTCGACGATGGCGGCGTATCAATTGGCAAAGATGCTCTACCGCGCCGACCAGTTGCATCTGGCACGCTTCGTCAGCATGCAGAACAACTACAGCTTGCTGTATCGCGAGGAAGAGCGCGAGATGATTCCTCTGTGTCTCGAAGAAGGCATCGGATTGATCCCCTACAGCCCTATCGGAGGTGGACTGCTCGCCGGCAGCCGCCGAACGGGGTCCGTCCGGTCGCACTCACCGATGGCTCGCGACCGGTTCAATCGCAAGTCCGATGAAGCTGTGATCGATGCGGTCGGAACGGTTGCCGCGGCACGAGGCATCGCCCCTGCCGAAGTGGCTATCGCATGGCTCCTCGCACAGCGGGGCGTCAGCGCTCCAATCGTGGGAGCCACCAAAGCCAGCCACCTGGAGGATTCCGTAAAAGCTACCGGAACGCAGCTGACGCCAGAGGAAACAACCAAACTCGAAGGCTCCTACGAGACGCAGCCGCCACTGCCGCTCTACATCCGTCCGGTGCCCACAGCCGCGGATTTGAAATTGCGAACGTAAATAGTGAGCATCGGCGCCCCCGGTGCAGGAGTCCGCCATGAGAATCGGTGTCTTGGGATCGGGTGAAGTGGCCACTACCCTCGCCGGCGGCTTTATCAAGCACGGCCATGAGGTGATGCTGGGGACTCGCGATCCTCAAAAGCTCTACGACTGGAGCCTGCAGAATCGGCAGGCTCAACTGGGCGGCGTGACCCAGACCGCCCAGTTCGGCGAGGTGATCGTCCTGGCCGTCAAAGGCAGTGCGGCGTTAGCCGTATTGCACAGCTGTGGAGAGCGCGCGCTCAGCGGCAAAACCTTGATCGATGCCACCAACCCCATTCGCGATGATCCGCCGATCAACGGCGTATTGCGCTATTTCACCAATTTCGACGAATCCCTGATGGAGCGTCTGCAGCAGAATCTGCCGTCGGTGCGCTTCGTGAAGGCCTTCAACTCGGTCGGTGCCGGGCGCATGGTAAATCCACAATTCCTCGGGGGCAAACCCTCGATGTTCATTTGCGGCAATGACCCTGCGGCGAAACAACAGGTCAGCCGCATCCTGGATCAATTTGGCTGGGAAACGGAAGACATGGGGACAGCGGAAGCCGCGCGGGCCATCGAACCCTTGTGCATGTTGTGGTGTATTCCGGTCTTCACCCGCAATCAGTCGACGCACGCTTTCAAGTTACTCAAGGAAAGCAAACCGCCGGATTGATTCCCTTGAGACCGCGGCGCCCCGCTGGCGTCATTTCGGCGGCACGGGTGCCACGCACCTGAAATTCGTCTCCTCGTCCGTGCTTCCGCTGCCCGAGTACGCAGCTTCCTGCGGATAGGGGCATAGCGGACGCGTGCGGGGCGGCGCTCCTGGAGGATTGCTGGCAACAATGCGTTTGGGCGCCCGCCCGCTGTCTACCCAATTGTCCAGGACCGAGACCACATCAATCACGAACGGCCCTTCGCCGCCGCTGCAATGCCCCATTCCGGGCACCATGAAGAGGCGGGTGGCCTCTTCGGCTTTCATCTTTCCAATGTGACCGGTCAGTGCCGTATAGAACCCGATCGTACTTGCGGAAGGTATGAGACCGTCGGCCCAACCGTGCGAGAGCAGCAGCTTGCGCCCGCCGGAGACAAAGCTGTCGAGACCATCAGGTGGCACATCGAGCACCGCGCTTTCGGCCGCCAGCGCCTGCGTCACGCCCTTGTCGTAGTCGAAACTTCGGAAGTCCCAGGCCGGGTCTTTGAAGACCAACCCTTTGAAGAACGTGGTGGCGACCCCAAACGGTTCCGGCCCCTGCGTCTGAATCGGAAACATGGCCTCGCTGCCCCGCTCGAAACCCGGAAAGATCGGCGTTCCCGTGCGAGAGTTCTTCGGTCCCTCGTAGATGGCGCGCACCGCCGCGATCTGCGGTGCAGTCAGGCAATCGGCAGCGTCACCGCTCTTGCACTGAAGCACGCCCGGATCGAAGCGACACAGGCGGGGAGCACTGATGATGCCATCCTTCACCCCGTCGTCGGCATCGCACGCCGCCACCGCAGCCTTGTGAACAAGGCCGAATTTGGCGGGAGGAATGCGGCTGGCCTCGTCTTTCAGCGTTGCGTACCCGGTCCACAACGAGCTCACCATGAGCGGCACCATGGGATTGGCCGGAGCCATCGACGAGATGCCGTCGTAATCGCGGGGATAGCGATAGGCTTCCATCAGCCCCTGGCGGCCTCCCGTCGAGCAACTGGCGAACAGCGAGCGAGCGGGCGCCTTACCGTAGAAGGCCGCGATGGTTGCCTTCGCGGCAACCGTCATCTCATGCGGCGCGCGATAACCGAAATCGATCAACTTCTCGGGATGCCCGACTGCAAAACCGGCATCTAGGGCATTTCCCTGGTGACCATCATCCGTCGCGGCCGTGGCATAGCCGTGCTGCAAAGGTCCGGGCATTTCGTAATAAGAAATGGCTCCCGCCCACACACCGTTACCCACTCCGACGAATTTTCCATTCCAGCCGGACACCGGCATCCACACCTCGAAGCGGATGTCGGAATCCGATGTCGGCTTGATGGTGCCGGCCACGCGACAGAATTCGGGCAGGCTGCCGAAAGCGGTAGCGGAAGTACCCGGTCCGCCGCCACCCGCCGGTGGCTTGAAAGTCCCGGCAGCCACGGTCTGCGCGAGAGTGATGGTTGTATTCGGCAGATGCAGGTCCATGAGGGACTGGCAATCCGCGGCAGGTGCGACGCGGGCATGCAGCAATCCCAACAATGCGACTGCCCACACGGTACTCATCGTTCTCACAGCACAGTTCATGTTGCCCCCCTTTCACCCATCGATGCCGGTGGAAGTTACCACGTCGCGATCCTGACGATCTATAATCCGGTGCATACCGGCACCGGAGCGCCCACTTCCAAGAGATCGGCGTGAACAGACTACGACAACCGCGGAGCCCGCCGACGCTTGCCGTCGCGACTGCGGGGATTTTGGGAGCCCTGGGATGCCCTGGTGCAGGCGCGACCGACCCGGACGTTCCCGCGCAGAGCGCACCGGAACGGTTGAAGTTCGAGGTGTCGCCATTTGTCGGATATCGCTTCGGCGGTACGTTCGATTTGATCGACACGGGCACGCACGTGGATGTCGACAATCACACTTCCTTTGCACTCGCGCTCGACCTGTGGGCCGATGAGGTAACTCAGTACGAGTTGTTTTACAGCCGCCAGTCCACGAGCGTCAGCGGCCAGTCACTGGCGCCATCCGACTTGGATGTCGAGTACCTGCATATCGGCGGCACAGTCCTCCTGGACAATTCGCAGCGGCTCCAGCCCTACCTCGTTGGCGGCCTCGGAGCGACACGCTTTACGCCCAACTCGGCTGTCGGCCACAACAGCGCGTACTTCTCGGCCTCGTTGGGCGCGGGCTTGCGCGTCCCGTTCAACCGCCATTTTTCCCTGCGGCTCGAGGCTCGCGGCTTCGCCACGATTCTGAATTCGAATACCGACGTCTTCTGTCGCTCAGACCAGTCGGGAGGTTTGTGCCGTATACATGGACGCGGGTCCGCCTTCATCCAAGGCGATCTGCTCGCCGGCGC
>FTJL01000987.1_pt1 | contig 19589 bp, 20 predicted proteins | sample 1658551 | NCBI WGS metagenome assembly FTJL01 (sample SAMEA3914835, study PRJEB12502) | metagenome | biome: forest; material: soil | place: Canada | collected 2011-07-03 | depth 0.3 m
CAGCGCGCGTTTCGATGTCTTTCAGCTTGGCGAGGCCGTGCTGGCAGGCGACGCTGCCCGCGCGCTGCATATTCTTGCCGGGCTGCGGGCGGAAGGTGTCGAAGCGACTTTGGTTCTGTGGTCCCTGACCAAGTCGTTGCGCGATGTCTGGGGCGCCGTGCATTCGCCGGGGGGCTCCAAAGCCCGCAGCTGGCAGAGACAGGCCGCCTCGCTGGATAAGGCGGTGAGGCGCGCTTCCCGATGGTCGTTTGCCGCCCTTACGTTGCGCGCGGGGCGGGCCGACAGAATGGTCAAAGGCCGCCTGACCGGCGATGCCTGGGATGAGATGGCGCTTCTGGCGGCGGACATCTGTGGACGTCCCGCGGTCCCCGCGCCCGAAAGCATGCTCAAATAGAGCGACTCAACCCCAGGCGTTCTATGCAACCCATCGGTCTTTTCGGCGGCGCGTTCGATCCAATCCACGTGGGCCATCTGCGCACGGCTTTCGAGCTGTGGCAGGAATTGCGGCTGACGCAGGTTCGTTTCGTGCCGACGGGCAATCCTGCCCATCGCGAACAGCTCAATGCGCCGGCCGAGCTGCGCCTGGCGATGGTCCAGGCGGCCATCGCAGATCAGCCCGCGTTCGTGGTCGACGACCGGGAAGTAAGGCGAACCGGGGTGTCCTATTCGGTCGACACCCTGACGGAGTTGCGCGAGGAGTTTCCGGACCGTTCCTTGTGCCTGTTGCTCGGTATGGATGCGTTCCTGGGTTTGCCGCACTGGCACCGCTGGCGTGAGCTGCTCGGACTGGCGCACATCGTCGTGGCCCACCGACCGGGATGGAAGGCTCCAACCAGCGGGCCGCTGGGTGAAGTCATGGTCGATCATGGGACGGGCGCCATCCGTGAGCTTCACGATAAGCCTTTTGGCCGGGTTTACGTGCACGCCGGGACACAGCTCGAGATCTCCTCCACGGAACTGCGGCAGTTGCTGGAAGCCGGGCGCGATCCGCTGTATCTGGTGCCCGATCGAGTCCGTCAGATCATCCGCGAGACTAGGTGCTATGCTCCTAAACAACGCTGATGAGTCTTTGGTATGCCCGGACAGGAGAGTTCACTTAAGCACATGACCACTCGTACTCGCCCGCGCCGCTCCCCCGAGCGCGCTCCGCCGTTGCAGGGCATAGTGACGGCCGCGCTTGAAGACATGAAAGCCGTGAACGTCAAGGTGCTGGATGTACGAGGTCTGACCGACATCGCGGACACCCTCATCGTTGCCTCCGGAAACTCCGACAGGCACGTCCGCTCCATCGCCGATAACGTCGTCGTGAAATCCAAGGCCGCGGGTTTTCGACCCCTGGGCAAAGAGGGCCAACGTGACGGTGAATGGGTCCTGATAGACCTGCACGACATCGTCGTGCACGTCATGCTCCCGCGGGTACGGGAGTTCTATGGCCTCGAGCAGCTCTGGGAAGCCGCCGATGTCGCCCCTATCAAGGCGGAGGCCGCTGCGAAACCCAAGGCGAGGCCCAAGGCCAAATCGTCGACCCGGGCCCCGGTACGCCGGCGGCGCACTTCCTCCTGAATCGTAAAGCCGGGCGACGCCTTACGCCTCAATGCGAGTTCGCGTAATTGCAGTAGGTTCGCGCATGCCCCGGTGGGTGCGGGAGGCCTACGACGATTACGTCACGCGACTCGCCCCGGGTCTGAAAATAGCGCTCACGGAGATTGAGCCGGGCTCGCGCAGCGGCGGCCGGACTCCCCAAAGCGCAATGGAAACGGAAGCCACCCGCCTTCTTGGCGCGCTGCGCAAAGACGACTACGTAGTGACGCTCGACGAGCGGGGCGCGGAAATGACGACCCGCGAGCTCTCCGCATGGCTCGGCACCCGTATGCGTGAAGGTCGCGATCTCGCCTTTCTGATCGGCGGTCCCGACGGTTTCGCGCCGGAAGTACTGGCGCGCGGCGATCTAAGGTGGTCTCTTTCCCGTCTGACATTCCCGCACGCGCTGGTGCGAGTGGTGCTTGCCGAGCAGCTGTACCGCGCGCATGGGGTGTTGGCGAATCATCCGTATCATCGGGACTGATGCTCAGAAGATGAAACCAATCGCACCGGTCGTTTGTCTGGCCTCCGTATCGCCCCGGCGCCGGGAGTTGCTTACGCAGATCGGCGTTCCGCACAAGATTGTCGGGGCTCACGTAGACGAAACGGTCTTTCCCGGTGAAGTACCCCGGGAGTACGTCACGCGGATGGCGCGTGATAAGGCGATCGCAGTCCACCAAATGGGTGAGGCCCTGCCCGTGCTGGCCGCCGACACGACGGTTGTGCTCGACGAGGTCATATTCGGGAAACCCGCCGATCGCGAGAATGCGCTCGCGATGCTTGATAGCCTGTCTGGGCGCACGCACGATGTGCTGACTGCGGTTGCGCTCGTCGTTGCAGGAAATGTCACGTTGAGTGTCAGTACCAGCGCTGTGAGATTCCGGCCGCTTACGCTCGCGGAGTGCGAAGCTTATTGGGAGACAGGCGAGCCGCGCGATAAGGCCGGCGGTTATGCGATACAGGGGTTGGGGGCCGTTTTTGTCGAATGGCTCAGCGGCAGTCACTCGGGCGTCATGGGTCTGCCGTTGTTTGAGACATCCGAGTTGTTGAGTGCCGCAGGCATACCCTGTTGGCGCGGGGAGCAGCCTTGACGATTGAGATTCTCGTCAACGCCGCTCCGCGCGAGACTCGCGCGGCCATTATTGAGAGTGACATCCTCCAGGAGATATACCTGGAGCGTACGAGTCGCCGCGGGCTCGTCAGCAATGTCTACAAGGGGCGCGTATCGCGCGTGCTGCCGGGTATGCAGGCCGCCTTCGTGGACATCGGGCTGGAGCGCACAGCGTTTCTGCATGCCGCGGATATTGCGAATGTTCCTTCCGACGACACGATCGTCAATCTCGCGCCGATGCATCTCTCTCCGGTGGAAGACATTCGCCGGCTCGTGAATCCGGGCGATGACATTCTGGTGCAGGTGATCAAGGATCCCCTGGGTACGAAAGGTGCGCGTCTGACGACGTTCGTAGCATTGCCGTCGCGTTATCTTGTCTTTATGCCGCGCGGCGACGGCATCGGCGTCTCCGCACGCATCGACGACGAAGCGGAACGTCAGCGATTGAAGAAGGCCGTCGCTGATCTCGCTCCCGCCGATCGCCAGGGAGGCTACATCCTGCGTACCGCAGCCCAAGGCGTATCGGTCGAAAGTTTGCGCGAGGACATGATGTACCTCGACAAGCTGTGGCATCACGTTCGTGTGCGTGCGCTGGAGACATCGCCGGGCAACATAGTGCATGAAGATCTGCCGCTCGCGCTGCGCGTGCTACGGGATGAGCTCTCACGAGGCGTGACTCGGGTGCTGGTGGATTCCCCAGTCGAGCAGGCTCGCATGGTCGAGTTCGCGGCCGCCTTCATGCCCGATGCGGCTACCCGGATAGAGCTGTACCAGGGGCCGCGTCCCCTGTTCGATCTGCATGGCATCGAGGACGAGATCAGCAAGGCGCTGGATCGCAAGGTTACGCTGAAATCGGGCGGTCACCTGGTGATCGATCAGACCGAGGCGATGACCACGATCGACGTCAACACGGGCGCATACGTCGGTCACCGCAATCTCGAGGAAACGATCTTCCGTACGAACCTGGAAGCGGCGGTGACGATCGCGCGACAGCTGCGTCTGCGCAATCTCGGCGGCATCATCATCATCGATTTCATCGACATGCATGACGAAGCGCATCGCCGCCAGGTGCTCGCTGCTCTTGAGCGCGCGTTGCACGGCGATCGCGCACAGACGCACATCGTGAGCCTCTCGCCGCTCGGACTGGTGGAGATGACACGCAAACGCACGCGCGAAAGCCTGGAACATCTGTTGTGCCAGGCGTGTCCAAGCTGCGAGGGCCGCGGTTTCATCAAGACAGCCGAGACGGTGTGCAACGAGATATTTCGCGAGATTGTGCGACAAAGCAGACAGTTTGCCAGCCGCGAGCTGCTGATACTGGCGCAACAGGACGTCGTGGATCGCCTGCTCGACGACGAGTCCGCCACCATGGCTGAGCTGGAGGCCCAGGTCGGCCGCCCGATCCGATTGCAGGTTGAGGCGCTGTACGGGGTCGATCAGTACGATGTGGTGCTCATCTAGAGCGAGTTGGGTTCGCGTTACCCTCGTCGGCCTCGCCTGCGCCGCGAGCGTGTTCCTGGTGGTTCTGTTCGCCTATCAGCTGGCACTCGCCCGCGTTCCACAGCACCGCGCGACTCTTGAGCGATTGGTGCGCGCTCAAACAGGTCTCGACGTTCGTTTCAGCTCGCTCGGCCTTCGTTGGGGCTGGTATGGGCCCGAGGCCGTCTTCAAAAGCGTCGAGTTGGGTGAGCCCGGACGTTCCGAGGTGCTTCTGCGGGCACCGGAACTGACGGTGGGATTCGATGCGTGGCGAACAATCCGCAGCGGTCAGTTGGCGCCTGGACGGATCGCACTCCTCGCCCCGGACATAGACCTTGCGGCAGTGAGCTCCGGCTCTCGCGCAGCAAGCGGTATCGCAGGCGGAAGCAGGCAGTCCGCCGGGGTGGCACGCGCAAAGATCCTGGAACGCTGGCGCGACGGCCGCATCGACATTGAAGGAGGGCAGGTGCGGTTGCCGGACCCCTACGGAACCGCGGAACCTTTCTCGTTGCAGATCAGGCGGGCTTCGGTGCGTCGCTCCGCGGACGAGTGGGATCTGTTTGCGCTGGTGTTTCTGCCGGAGCGTTTAGGTCGCACCGCCCGCGTCGTGATGCGCTTGGACGGAGCGCTTGACAGAGTGGATACGCTTTCCGGCTCGCTGCGCCTGGAAGCGCGGCGGGTATCGTTTGCCGGTTGGCGAGACCTGCGTGCCTTCGCGCCGCGATTCGCGCCCTACGTACCGGTTGCGGGCGGCGGCGATGTGACGGTGAATCTGGATTTCCAGAGGGGCCAGGTCGTCAAAGCGGACGGTAACGTGCATGCGGGGGGCGTTGTCTTCAATTCGGCCGTGACGTCCGATCGAACGCTGAACCTGGACCGGGTGCGCGGTCAGTGGCGGATTGCGCGGCACGGGACGCAGTGGCGGTTGGCCGTCGACGCATTGGAACTGGGAATTCCCGCGGATGATGCGGCCGCGAGCAGCGGTTCCCTGACGGTAGAGGCCGGCGACGGCGGCGACTGGTTCAGAGGCAAACTCGATAGGACCTCGCTGCAGCCGCTCGCAGCCATCGCGCGTTGGATGGCGCCGCATCTGGATTTCGCCGGCGCCCGCTTGAACGGCGTCGCCCGCAACCTGGAATTCGATTGGAACGGGCAACGACCGCCGGGTCGGCAACTCAACGCGTCGGTGCGACTCGAGGACCTGTCGGTTGCCGGGCCGGCACGCGGTTTCGTATTGAGCGGCATGACGGCCCTGATTTCCGGAAACGAGGTTGCGCTGGCCGCGGACGTGGAATCGCAAGCCGCGCAGCTGGAGTTGGCCGCCTCACCGCGGTCTGCGCTGCAGGGTGTGCACGTTGCCGCGCAACTGCGGATCAGCCGCGCGGACGAAGGTTGGCGGATCGAGAGCGAGGGCCTGGAGCTGCTGCATGACCGGACCCGGCTGTATCTGACCGGGGCGTTGGCCGGCGGGGGAGCGAAGCTGGAACCGGAATTGGACGTGCGCGGTGATTTGACCGGCGCGGACGTTCCGTTCCTCAGCCGGATCCTAGGTTCGGGCGTGGCAACGGCTTTCGGCCCTGCGTCTTTGTCGCTGACGGCCGGCAAGATCGACAAGGCCAATTTCGAGCTGCGAGGTCCGGTTGACGCGGGGCTGATGATGGCCACGGGCGAAGGTTTTTCAGGATCGGCGACCTTGCGCGATGCGGTCGTGAGCGGCACCGATCCCTGGCCCGACACCGTGGGTGTCGGGGTGCGCATCGAATGGCGGGATGGTCATGTTCGCGCCGTCTTGGAGAACGGCAGCGCGGGGCCTTTCCAACTCGCTACCGCGACCGCCGAATGGGATGCACAGGGGAACCAACCGACCCGAGTCAGTGGAACGGTCACCGGGCGCTTGGAGGAGGCGATGACCTGGCTGCGCCGGCATCCGGGGATGAATGACTATGCGCCGCAGGTGCAAGATCTCGACCTCCGAGGCGATACGCGGCTCGACTTCGACGTGACGGTGCCGCAAGGGGACCATCACGCCGAGGACCGAACGGGTTCTGTGTCGCGGGTCGCAGCGGGTGTCGCACCGGTCATCCCACAGCCCATTTCAACGCGCGTAGTCGCCTCATTCGAAGGCGCGAAATTCAGCTTGGTCGCGGGTTCGATTCCCATGGAGGATCTGGCGGGGTCGCTGGTCTTCGAGGGCACTCGTCTGCGGCGTTCCACCCTCAGGGGCAGCTGGCTCGGAGGGCCCGTCACCCTGCGTGTGACCGAGCGGCGGGAACGGGGTCAATTCGCGCTCGCAATGCAGGCACATGGCACTCTGGATGCCCGGCGTCTGGCGGCTGTCTCCGGAATCGATCCCACCGGTCATTTCGCAGGTGCAGCGGACTGGAGCGGCGACGCCACGTACCTGCCCGGCGGCGATTCGCGACCCGCGCAATGGCGCCTGCAGGCCGACTCGACCCTCGTGGGCATCGAGAGCCGCCTGGCGCGGCCGCTGGCGAAGCAGGCTGATGAGCGGCTGCCCTTGCATCTGGAGCTGACGGGATCCGAGGCGAGAGCCGATCTGCGCCTCACAGTCGGCGACCGTCTTAGAAGCCTGCTGGCCCTGGAAAGGACGTCGGACTCGACTTGGCGAGTGGCTCAGGCAACGGCGAACTTCGGGGCCGGAAGCGCACGATATATCGGTGGCCGCGGGGATTCCGAATCGCAGCTGCAGCTGGACTCCGAGGGGCTCGCCGGGGTGGCCACCTGGTCGCCTGGCGGCGTTGGCGGCAAGCCCATCGAGATTCGCCTGGCGCGCTTGAGCGTGCCTCAGGAGGCCGTATCTGCCGACTCCGCCGGAATGCTGCTCTCGGCGATGAGCGCCTTGGGACGCACCGTGCGGCTTTCCGCTGAAGATCTTTGGTGGGAGGGGCGGGAGCTGGGCCACCTGAGTGCGCTGCTTGCCCCGGCAGACGAAGGGCTCATCCTCGATGACATACGATTGTCAGGCGGTAAGCACGACGGGAGCGCCGTGGTCCATTGCCAGGCGGCCCTGGCGCTGTGCCGGGCGGAATTCACGCTGGAGAGCAGTGACGCGGCGGCGACACTTGCGGATTTCGGATTCCGCCCCGACATCTCGGCTACCCAGGCCTCGCTGAGCGGCGAGGTCGAATGGAAGCCCGGCTCGGACTCGCCCTGGCCGGCGCTGCTCGTTGGGCGCCTGAGGATGAAACTGGTAGACGGGACTACCCGTGCAGCTTCCGGAATGCCCTTTGCGTTGCTGGCGATTCCCGCTCTGGCGAGCGCGGTTGGGACCCAGGGAGCGGCGCCCCAGGCGTGGCGGTTCTCGCGTCTGGATGCGGATTTCGATCTGCGCGACGGCCAGGCGTCGACGGCCGACCTGCATTTCGACGGGGATGCAGAGATACTGATGCGCGGTCGCACCGGTTTGGTGGCCCGCGACTACGATCAGCAGGTGTGGATCTTGAAAGGCGAAGAGCGATTGCCAGCCGCGGTGCGCCGCCTGGGCCCGACGCCCCGAATGGCAGCGGCGTGGCTGGCGTTGCGGGAATTGTTTGTCGGGACTGCAGAAGACGACCGCTCCCGGGCGGTGCTTCGATTGCAGGGGTCTTGGGACGAACCCGCGGTGGTGTCGGCAGATCGGTAATCGATGAAAGTTGCAGCAGTTCAAATGACGTCCGGACCGGACGTTGGCGCGAATCTTCAGCAGGCGCGTCAGTACGTCGAGGAGGCGGCCGCGCTCGGCGCCCAGCTCGCGGCGCTTCCGGAGAACTTTGCTTTCATGGGCCTGGCGGATGCCGACAAGCGCGCGATAGCGGAAGAGGTCGGCAGTGGTCCGATTCAGGATTTCCTGGCGCATACGGCTCGGCGGCTGGGCATATGGATCGTCGGCGGCACAATCCCGCTGCGGGCGGGTTCCGACGGAAGAGTTGCTGCCGCATCGCTCGTGTATGACGCCAACGGTGTATCCGCCGCGCGCTACGACAAGATTCATCTTTTCGATGTTGATATTCCCGCACGCAACGAGAGTTATCGCGAGTCCGCTCACGTCGCACCTGGAACTCGCCCTGAGGTCGTCGATACACCGGTGGGGCGCCTGGGACTGTCGGTTTGTTACGACGTCCGATTTCCGGAGTTGTTTCGTGACTTGAGCGCAGCGGGCGCACAGGTGTTCACGGTGCCTTCCGCATTTACGGGCCCCACGGGCAGGGCTCACTGGGAAACGCTATTGCGCGCGCGCGCCATCGAGAATCTTTGTTATGTCATTGCGCCGGCGCAGTCGGGCTTCCACGACAGTGGGCGCGAGACTTACGGCGACAGCATGATCGTCGATTATTGGGGCCGGATCCTGCGTCGCCTGCCACGCGGTCAGGGATGCGTGGTGGCGCAAATCGATCTGGATGCCCAGGCAGAGGTGCGGCAGAGCTTCCCGGCCCTGCAACACCGGATACTTTCCTTGAGCCACACATGATCGCCCCTTACGAGAGAATTCAACGATGACCGAAATTGCCGCCACCGCCGACCCGCTCGATATCGCGCGAGAACTCATTCTGCGTCCCAGCGGTCTCGATGACGGACGTCTGGACAAGATATTCGGCGAAGTCCTGCAGCACTCGGTGGACTACGCCGATCTGTATTTTCAGCTGGCGCGCCAGGAGGCGTGGTCGCTCGAAGACAGTATCGTCAAAGACGGCAGCGCCAGCATCGAGCAGGGCGTAGGCGTGCGCGCACTGGCCGGCGAGAAGACGGGTTTCGCCTACTCCGACGAAATTGTTTTGCCGGCTTTGCAGGAGGCGTCGCGTGCCGCGCGGGCAATTGCCGTGCACGGCGGCGATCGGCGCATCAGTGCCTGGGAGTCCAGAGCGGGGCATAGCCTGTATTTCCCGCTCGACCCCGTCAGCTCCCTGTCCGACCAGGACAAAGTGGCGTGGCTTGAGCGGGTGGATCGCGAGACGCGGCGCCTGGATCCGCGAATCGTTCAGGTGAGCGCCGGAGTTACGGCAGTGCACGAGGTCATCCTGATCGCTACCAGCGATGGAGTGCTGTCGGCGGATGTGCGGCCGCTGGTTCGCTTCAACGTGTCGGTTATCGTCGAGCAGAACGGCCGTCGAGAGCAAGGTTATGCCGGCGCGGGTGGCCGCTATTCGCTGTCGGACCTGGTGGCGGATGACAGACCTCTGGCTCTCGGGCGTGAGGCCGTGCGCCAGGCGCTGGTTAATCTCGATGCGAAGCCTGCACCTGCAGGCTCCATGACGGTCGTGTTGGGACCGGGTTGGCCGGGAATCCTGCTGCACGAGGCGATCGGTCACGGTCTGGAGGGCGATTTCAATCGCAAGGGTACGTCGGCATTCGCGAACCGCATCGGACAGCGAGTGGCCGCGCCCGAGTGCACGGTTGTAGATGACGGAACGCTCTCACGGCGGCGCGGATCGCTGAATATCGATGACGAGGGCACACCGACGGAATGCACCACGCTCATCGAAAACGGCGTACTGCGCGGCTACATGCAGGACAAGTTGAACGCACGACTGATGGGCACGAGGCCAACAGGTAATGGTCGACGCGAATCGTTCGCCCACATGACGCTTCCGCGCATGACGAATACGTATATGCGGCCGGGCCCGCATGCGCCCGAGGATATTATCCGTTCCGTGGACAAGGGAATCTACGCTGTCAATTTCGGCGGTGGCCAGGTGGACATTACCTCCGGGAAGTTCGTGTTCTCCGCGAGCGAGGCTTACGAGATCGAGAACGGCAAGCTGGGGGCGCCGCTGAAGGGTGCCACGATCATCGGGAACGGACCCGACGTGTTGACACGCGTGAGCATGGTGGGGAACGACCTGAAGCTGGACGAAGGTGTTGGAACCTGCGGCAAGGAGGGCCAAAGCGTTCCGGTGGGCGTCGGTCAGCCGACACTGCGGATCGATGCCCTGACCGTGGGCGGTACGGGCTAGGCGGGGGCGCCCAGCCGCGGCCGGCTAGGCACCCCCGAATGGGCGCCCTGAGCTGCGCACCCCGAGCTGCGCACCCCGAGCTGCGCACCCCGAGCTGCGCACCCCGAGCTAGGCGCGCCCGGCTAACTTCTTGCGCCTTTCTGTGTAAACACGTCGCGAATGACCTATCCCCGCTCGCGCCGCGATTGCGTCAAGATTTCACTCGCGGGAAGGAGCTGGAGGCTCCGAATCGACGCGCTGGATACGCGAGCCCGTTTACCGAGTCGGCGGCGGGCCGGCCCACACCCACCCGGTCCGCCGCCGGCAACGTCGCAACGTTATGGCGCATATCACGTTGTGCCGCATTAAGCCGCGTGAACATAATCACCTTACGACATCGAGTCGCCGTCACCATCTCGCGACAGTCCGGCAGTGCGCTCGTGAAGCTGTGACGGAGTGCACTCCGCATCGCGGCCCGGGTCCGTAGTTTGCTTCGTGCGACCTACACAAATTCGAGGACTGTCCGATGCATGCTGAGCCTCTGACCGTTGAGCTACCCAAGCTGGAACTGCCCCCGGATCTGGTAACGGAGATCAGCAGGCGTGGATCGTCAAAGACGGACTTTCGCGTGGAAGGCTGGAAGCCCTCGCTGTTCGCGCGTCTGGTGGAGAAGCTCGTCGGCAAAGGCTCCCGTTAATCCGGCGAATTGCGCGGATTAGGCGGATTGCGCGGTAGCCGGTGAGGGCGGCCGCCTGGGGCTTGGCCCTGTGCGGCCGGATCGCCTAGCATGCGGACCATGAAGCGTTCCCCTATGCGCCTCTCCAGACCGCTATATGAAGGCCTGCCGTGGCTTTACATGGCCTGTGGCATTGCAGCCCTCACTGGGAGCTACTTTGCTGCGTCGCGGCCTCTGAGCCTCGTGATGGGGCTGTTCGGGCTGGTGGCCCTGCTGGGTGGACTGGTGGTCTGGCTGCGCCGCCGGGACTATCGGGCGCTGCGCGCGAACTACGCCGATCCGGAAGCCCTGACGGGTGAGAAGGACGACTAGTAGGGCACCGCGACCAGGTGCAAGGCGAACGAGCGCCCGCCGCGCCTGTATATCAGCCCGGCTCCTCGCTCTCTTCCACAACCTGCTGCAGGTGAAAGCCCGGCACCGTCTGGGTCATCGTGCTGCGTGTGCGCGCCATCCGCTCGTCGACGTAAATCAATTCGTGCTTGCCGATCAGCACGACGTCGCCGTCGTTCAGGTAATGACGGCGTACCCGCTTGCTCTTGATGTAAATCCCGTTGGTGCTGTTCAGATCTTCGATCACCGAGGAGTTGGCAGTGGTGATGATCTGGCAGTGATGCCTGCTCACGAAGCGGCTGTCGATCTGCAGGTCGTTGTCGGGAGTGCGGCCGACGATGATCCGACCGACGCGCAACGGGATTTCCTGCACCGTCTTGCCGTCCGTCGCGACGAGGATCTTACCCTGCTCGGACGGCGAGCCGTCGGCGGTACGCGCTGTCGCCGTTGTGGGCGTCGCCGCGTCCGTCGCGGACTTTAGCTGTTGCTGCTGGTGTTGTGTGCGCGAGGCGAAATCGACCCAGCGCAGTTCCTCGATGGCGCCGCTGACGTCCACGAGACCGACCGTGTCGCGATCGGCGGCAAAGGCGGCCATCATGGAGGTGTCGCACAGCGTATTGATCAACCGGGGCACGCCGCCCGAGTAGCGGAAGATCTCGGGGAACGTATCCTCGGTAAAAATCTGCCGATCGCCGGCGCCGGCCACTTCCAGGCGATGTTGTATGTAGGCCCGCATCTCGCTCTGCGAGAGCGTGTTCAGGTGAAATCGCAGGCGAATGCGCTGTGTCAGCTGCACCAGTTCCGGCGCGTCCAGTTTTTCGTTGAGCTCGGGTTGGCCGGCCAGGATGATGCGCAGCACCTTCTCCTTGGTCGTCTCCACTCCCGACAGCAGGCGGATTTCCTCCAGCACCCGCATCGACAGGTTCTGCGCCTCATCGACGATGAGCAGCACCTTGCGCCCCGCGGCGTACTGCTCGATCAGGAAATTGTTGATGGTGGCGATCAGCTCCGCCTTCTTCATCTTGAAGGGCGAGAAGCCGAACTGCACGAGCAGTGCCTGCAGAAAACCGATCGCGGACACCTGCGTCTGGTTGATCTGCGCGACCACGACGTCGGTCTGCACCTCTTTGAGGAAAGACTCGATGAGAGTGGTCTTGCCGGAGCCGATCTCCCCTGTGATCACGACGAAGCCGTCGGTGAACCAGATCGTTGATTCCATGTACGCCTTGGCGCGGGCGTGCTGCTTCGACAGATACAGGAACTGCGGGTCCGGGCTGAGCCGGAAAGGCAATTCCTTCAGTTTGAATGGATCGAGGTACATGGGTACTCGTGCACGTGCGCCAAGTGCGTCGCCGGCGTTGTTAGCTTATGTCCGAAGGCGCAGACCGCTTTCGATCCGCGCTGGCAGCCGCCGGCTCAAGCAAGTCGAGCCGATATTACGGGATGCGCACTCCTGGGGCTACACCGGCTAGCAAGCGGCGTGCCCAGCGGTCCCGTGCCGCGGCGGTGCTTGCGACCAAAGTGCAATGTCCGAGCTTTCTGCCCGGGCGCGCCTCCTTGCCATAATCGTGCAGATGCAGATCTTTCTCGGCGAGCAGCTGCGCCCTTGCGGGCATGGTGCCGATGAAGTTGACCATGGCGCTGTGACCCAGCGCACGTGTCGAGCCGAGCGGCAGATCGAGAATGGCCCGCAGATGATTCTCAAACTGGCTGGTCACGGCCCCCTCGATGGTCCAGTGGCCCGAGTTGTGGACGCGAGGCGCCATCTCGTTGGCGATGAGTTTGCCGCCGCGTACGAAAAACTCGATCGTCGCAATTCCCGTGTAACGGAAACGCCGGAGCACGCGATCCAGGTAGTCAGCCGCACGCCGTTGCCAGCTCGCCGGGCCGAATGGCGCGCGCGTCAGGCGCAAGACCCCCTGGGAATGCACGTTGCCGTTCAGCGGATAGATTGCGATCTCGCCCCGGTGGCTGCGCGCACCGATGATCGAGACCTCGCAGTCGAACGGAATCAACTCCTCGTACAACAGCGGAGCGGCCCCGATCTCGCTCCACGCCTTCTCAACGTCCTGTGCCGTGCGTACTACCGCCTGGCCCTTACCGTCATATCCCATCCGGCGGGTCTTCAGGACGCCAGGGAGACCGATTTCCCGCACGGCCCGCAGCAGTTGGGCGTGCGAGCCGACAGCTCGCCAGCGCGTCGTGGGAATCTCCAGCTGCTCGAACAGCCGTTTCTCGCTCACACGATCCTGCGCAGCAGCAATCGCCGGTATGGGCGGGCAGATACGCGTTTGTCCCTTGATAGCCCGCAGCGAATCGACGGAAATGTTTTCCCAGTCGATGGTCACTACCTGCGAGCGTTCCGCCAATTCGGTAAGGCGCTTCCGGTCGGTAAACGCACCGTTCAGCAGCGGCGCGACGCGCCCTGCCGGCGCTGCCGCGGCCGGATCGAGAAACAGGAAGTCCAGGCCGAGCGGATAACCCGCCAAAGCGAGCATGCGGCCGAGTTGGCCGGCGCCCACGATGCCTACAGTCATGAAGCGGGTTTCGTCCTGGGGTCCGAATTCGCGAGCACCGTGGCGGTCTGGCGCTCGCGGAAGGCATCCAGCGCAGTGGCGATCGCCGGATACTTGTTGGCAAGGATCGCTGCCGCACACAGCGCCGCGTTGGTGGCGCCGGCGGTGCCGATTGCGAATGTGGCGACGGGAACACCGGCGGGCATCTGCACGATGGACAGCAGCGAATCCAGGCCGCCAAGGGTTTTCGACTGCACCGGAACTCCGAGTACCGGCAGGCTGGTTTTCGACGCCGTCATTCCGGGCAGATGCGCGGCGCCGCCGGCACCTGCGATGATGGCTTCCAGGCCGCGCGAGCGCGCCGTCGATGCGTATTCGAAGAGCAGGTCCGGCGTGCGATGAGCGGACACGATGCGCACTTCATGGGGGACGCCGAGCTTGTCCAACATGTCGGCAGCAGATTGCATCGTCTCCCAGTCGGAAGACGAACCCATGATGATGCCGACCAACGGTTTCATTGTTGCATTGTACTCAGTCATTTGACGGCTCGCCCGCTTCGCTCTCAAACAGCGCGCGCAGCGCTCTGAACAGCTCGCGACCCGCGGTGCCTACCCCTCCGATGCGTGCCCGCTCGGCCGTCGCGGCACTGATTCGGCGCGCCCACTCGTCTCGATCCAAATTCGGCCGCCAGCGTTCCAGATCGTCCAAAGCGGGGGCGCCTTCCAAGATCAGCCGCTCCCGCCATTCCTCGACGCGTTTGAACCGTTCGGCGTCGCGAAACGATTGTTCGGAGCGGGCGCTGAGTGCGGCGCGGATGGGTTCCAGATCCAATTCGCGCATGAGTTTGCCGATGTACTGGCGCTGACGTGCGCCACCACCGCGGCTCGTAATGCTGCGGGCTTCGCGAATGGCGTCGGCAAGGGTTTCGGGCAGGTTGAGCGCGTCGAGTTCGGCATCGCGCAACGCAATCAGGGTCTCACCAAGGTCTTGCGCCTCATGAGCCGCCCGCTTACGTGCGCTCTTGCTGGGAGGCCGCTCTACGTATACCGGATCTTCAGGTTCGTCGGGTGTCTGGGGCATTGCTTCATGCTGGTGCGCGGGCCGCGCCGTACAGTGCGCGGCCAAGGCTACCAAGCTTTTGTATTGCGGGGTATGGGAGCGAAGCGGGCGTAGGGCCTCCCGCTTGCGGCTGCTACAATACCGACCATGAGCCAAGCGGACGATGAAAAAGGAATTCCGCAGCTACAGGACGTCGTGAGCTTTGTGCTCGAAGAGGCCGCGCGCCGCGGGGCATCGCAATGTGAAGCCGATGCCAGCGTAAGCCAGGGACTCAGCGTGTCTGTACGTCTGCGCGAAGTCGATACGGTTGAATATCAGCGTGATCGGGGTCTTGGCGTCACCGTTTATTTGGGTAAGCGCAAAGGCTCCGCGAGCACCTCGGATCTTAGCCGGGGGGCAGTGCGCGATACGGTGGAAAAAGCGTGTGCGATCGCGCGCTTTACGGCCGAGGACCCCTATGCGGGCTTGGTCGAGGCCGAGGAACTGGCGCGGGAAATTCCGGACCTCGATTTGGATCATCCCTGGCAGGTTACGCCGGAGGAGGCTATTGAGCTTGCACGCAAGTGCGAGGCGGCCGGCCTGGCCGTAGACCCGCGGATCGGCAACTCCGAGGGCGCTTCGGTTGGTACCCAACGCCATATGGGCGTTTACGGCAACTCTCACGGCTTCCTGGCCGGTTACGCAGGAACCAGTCACTCCCTGAGTTGTTCGCTCATCGCGCAGCGCGATGAGGAGATGCAGCGGGACTATTGGTACACCAGCGCTCGGGATCCGGCGGACATGGAAGCGCCGCAACTCATAGGTCGAAAGGCCGGCGAACGGACGGTCGCCCGACTTGGGTCGCGCAAGCTCACGACGCGCAAGGCACCCGTGGCGTTCGTGCCTGACATGGCGCGCGGCTTGTTCAAGCATTTTCTCGGCGCCATTCGCGGCGCTGCCCAGTATCGCAAGGCTTCCTTTCTGCTGAACTCGGCCGGCGAGGCCATTTTCCCCTCTTTCCTGCAGATGCAGGAGCGGCCCCATATCGCTAAGGGATTGGCCAGTGCGCCGTTTGACGCCGAAGGGGCCACCACACGCGACAGGGACCTGGTGCGCGACGGCGTGCTCGACGGTTATGTGCTGGGCAGTTACTCGGCTCGCAAGCTCGGCCTGAAAACCACCGGTAATGCCGGGGGCGTCCACAATCTGATTGTTTCGGCACCCGGCAAGGCGTTGGATACGGCGAGCTTTCTGCAGCGCCTGGGCACGGGTCTGCTCGTCACCGAGCTGATGGGTCAGGGTGTCAATGCCGTGACCGGTGACTACTCGCGCGGAGCGAGCGGGTTCTGGGTCGAGAATGGCGTCGTGAGCTATCCGGTCCACGAGATTACGATCGCGGGCAATCTTCGTCGGATGTATCAGGACATCGTGGCGGTCGGCGCGGACGTCGATGAGCGAGGCTCGATTCGAACCGGCTCCGTGCTGATCGGCGAATTGACGATCGCCGGCGAGTAGGCTCGCGGCAGTCTTGTTAGAGCTTGCCGCCGGCCAGAGTGAGCGCCGGCCGCGGTCCTTCCTCCACCAACTCCCTTAGTGTCAGGTCGCTGCAGCGGCTGCGACGCGCTTCGTCGAGCGTGAGCAGCAACCGATCGACGGCCGGTATCGAAAAATGACGGATCGCGAGGTGCCCGCTGCGCTGGTTGCGCGCGATCTCGAGAATTTCGCATACGCCGATGCGACCGATGTCACGCGCCGGGGAAAGCTCGTCGTCCTCGGTAACGATGAGCAGCCCGGCCCGTTCCAGCGTCGTGGCCATTTGCGCAACCGCGATTCCCGGCAGCCCCAGCTCGGTGGACAAAGCATTCACCGTCCAGCGTTTGCCGCCCAGCAGATGCGTTCTGCCCACGAAGTACATCAGCTTCAATGACAGCTGCTCGAGCTCCAGGCAGGACAGGCGCAGATCCTCCAGACCCAGGCGCAGGTAGGTCGGGTTCTGCACGTAGAACGAAAGCTGGGCGCCGGCCAGCAGAATCAGCCAGCCCAGGTACGTCCACAACAAGCCGGCCACGATGAAGGCGAAACCGGCGTATACGATCGTCAGGCGGGTGGAATACACGACGAATGCCGTGAACACCTTGCCCACGGCCGCCCATAACACGCCGCCCGCCAGGGCGCCGATCAGCGCGGGGCGCCAGTGCACCCGCGTGTTGGGGACGAACATGTACAGAACGGTAAAAATGGCCGTGACCATCGCATAAGGCGCCAACACGATCAGGGCGTCGGCCAGACGCTGCAGCGGCGGCAGCCCTTCGACCACTTTCATCGGTCCGCTGCCCAGCGCCGCCTGCGACAGTCCGATGAAACCGACCAACAGTACGGGTCCGATGACCAGCAATGTCAGGTACTCGGCGACGCGCCGCGCGAAGCTGCGCGGATGATCGACGCGCCACAGGAAGTTGAAACTGTCTTCGACCTTCTTGATCGTGCCGAGCAAAGTCCAGGCGAGCAACGCCAAACCCACGGAGCCCACCACACCGCTGCTCACCCGGTCGGCGAACTGCATGACCTTGGCGGTCAGTTCGGTTGCCGCGGTGCCGCCGATGGGGCGGAAGAATTCGTACACGAGCGGCGCCAGATCGCGGTGCGCGCCGAATATCTTCAGGATCGCGAAGCTGAACGCGAGAAGCGGGATCAGCGATAGCAGCGTCGTGTAGACGAGGCCCATCGCGCGCAGATTGATCTCTCCGCGCCAAAGATCGCGCACCACGGCGTAGGGGTACCGCAGAACGCGCACCGCTCGCGCGAGCGGGCCGGGACGGGCCGAGGCCGGTCCGAAGAAGCACCAGTCAAGGAAAGTCCAGATGCGTACCCACATTGACGTAAGGGTAACATCAACGTCGGTTGCGGCTCTTTTTGCACATGAACCCAGGCCGACAAAAAGCGCCGCAGGCGACTTTTTGCAAATGAACCTAGGCCGCGGGAAGGGGCGCCTCCATGACAGTCACTGCAGGATTTCCCGAACGCATTGTTTGCCTGACCGAGGAGACAACGGAGACCCTGTACCTGCTGGAGGAGGACTGGCGGATCGTGGGGATTTCCGGATTCACGGTGCGCCCGCCACGGGCGCGCAAGGAGAAACCACGCGTCTCGGCATTCACCAGCGCCCGGATCGAGCGGATCGTGGCACTGGCTCCCGACCTCGTGCTGGGATTCTCCGATCTGCAGGCTGACATTGCGGCTGAGCTGGTGCGTGCCGGCATAGACGTACACGTGTTCAACCACCGCAGCGTGGCGGAGATCCTGAGAATGATCCGCACGCTCGGCGGAATGGTGGGCTGTGAAGCCAAGACTCGCGAGCTGGTCGAACGCCTGAGCGGCGGATTGAGCGAAGTGGGCGCACGAGCGGCCGCGCTCGAGCGCCGCCCCAGGGTTTACTTCGAAGAATGGGACGAGCCGCAGATTTCCGCCATCCGCTGGGTATCGGAACTCATCACGCTGGCCGGAGGAGAGGATTGCTTTCCGGAGCTGGCCACCCAATCGCTGGGGCGTAACCGGATCATTGCCGATCCGCTGGAGGTGCCGAGGCGCGCGCCCGACATCATCCTGGGTTCCTGGTGCGGGAAAAAATTCCAGCCGGAAGAGGTGAAGCACCGGGCAGGCTGGGCGGACATTCCAGCCATCCGCCGCGGCTACGTGCGCGAGATCAAGTCCGCGCTGATCCTACAGCCCGGCCCGGCAGCGCTCACCGACGGCGTCAACGCAATCCAGGCGGTGATCGAGGAGTGGGCCCGAGGCTAAGACTTAAGCTATATGCCGCGTCGCGTGCGAATCAATTCATAGGCCTCGATGATCTGTTGAGTCCGCTGTTTGGCGTGCTCGATCATCGAGTCCGGCAGCCCGTTTGCCTTGAGCTTGTCGGGGTGATGACGACTGAGTTGCCGGCGATAGGCTTTGACGACGTCCTCGTTGGCGGCCGTGGAAGTCGTTTCGAGGACGCTGTACGCCTGCTCCAGCTGCTCGGTGCCGTTGGACCTCGCCTGTTGCTGGCGGAAAGTGCCGCTGCGAATGCGCCAGACCGCCTCTATGTGGGCGAGTTCCAGCATCGAAACATCGAGCTTCGCTGCAATGCGTCGAAGTAACTCACGGACGGGGCCCTGCATGTCATTGCCGCCCAGCGCGGCACGCACCTGGATCTCCAGGAAGACGCGAGTCAGCTCCGGCCTGCCCTGGCAGGAACGCACCAGGCTAGCCAGCTCGCCCGTCAAGTTGAAGTCCGAACCTTTACCCGCGGTGAAGTGATCGACCGCTGCGCGCACCTGCGGCGGACTGAGCCGCAGGTCCGACATGACGGCTCGTGCGGCAGCGATTTCCCGCTCCGAGACGCGACCGTCGGCCTTGGCCAGGTGGCCCATTACCCGGAAGGTCCCTCGGAAAAAGCTCTCGCCTATGGAGGCCAGGGTATCGCCTCCGCGCAGGCGCGGATCGGCCTCCGGTCTGCCGGAGTTCTCGTCGAACTGGTGACCCAGCAGCGCGCCGATGGCTGCGCCGAAAGGTCCCAGGGTGAGCAACCCCAGGGTCGCCCCGACCACTTTGCCCGTCCACTTCATCATCATTGCTATAGTAGCAAGTGCCGCCGGCCGAGCCGGTATCCACTGTCAAAACGGACGATCATGTCGCAGACCGTTTACCGTACCGCCTTGAGCGGCCTGGAAAAAATCCACGAGGGCAAGGTACGCGATATCTATGCCGTCGATGCCGGCTCGATGCTCATCGTGACCACGGACCGGCTGTCGGCATTCGATGTCGTGCTGCCCGATCCGATTCCCGACAAGGGGCGGGTGCTCAACCAGATCTCGAATTTCTGGTTC
>FTJL01000113.1_pt3 | contig 19454 bp, 13 predicted proteins | sample 1658551 | NCBI WGS metagenome assembly FTJL01 (sample SAMEA3914835, study PRJEB12502) | metagenome | biome: forest; material: soil | place: Canada | collected 2011-07-03 | depth 0.3 m
GCACGATGGTGATCGAGAACTGTCTGTAGATCACGCCAGTGGATCCGCTGAAAAAGGCCATCGGCAGAAACACCGCAGACAGCACGAGGGCAATTCCCACCAGCGCGCCGGTGATCTGGCCCATGGATTTTCGCGTGGCCTCCTTCGGCGACAGCTTATCCTCGTCCATCACGCGTTCGACGTTCTCGACGACGACGATAGCATCGTCGACGAGCAGACCGATGGCCAGCACCATGCCGAACATTGTCAGGGTGTTGATCGAAAATCCGGTGATTGCCAGGATGCCGAAGGTGCCCAGCAACACCACCGGCACCGCGATCGTGGGGATCAACGTTGCGCGGAAGTTCTGCAGGAACACGTACATGACGATGAACACGAGCACGATCGCCTCGAACAGAGTCTTCAGCACCTCTTCGATGGAGACGCGTACGAAAGGCGTCGTGTCGAGCGGATAGGTCGTTTGCAGGCCCGGGGGGAAGAAGGGCTGCAGCTGGGCGAGCGTGGCACGAACCGCGTTCGCCGTATCGAGGGCGTTGGCGCCCGGCGCCAGCTTGATTGCGAGCCCGGCGGCCGGCAGCCCGTTGTACTTCGTGCTGACGGCGTAACTCTCCGCGCCCAGGTCAATCCGCGCGACGTCGCGCAGCAATACCTGCGACCCGTTGGTATTCACTCTGAGCAGAATGCGGCTGAACTGGTCCGCCGACTGCAGGCGCTGGGGGCCTACAATTGTCGCGTTCAGGCGTTGACCCATGACCGCCGGCAGGCCGCCCAGCTCGCCCGAGGCGACCTGGACGTTTTGTGCCTGCAGTGCATTACCGACGTCCAGCGGCGTCAAGCCGAAGTTATTGAGTTTGGCCGGATCGAGCCAGATGCGCATTGCGTACTGCGCACCGAACAGCTGATAGTCGCCAACGCCACGCGTTCGGCTGATGGGGTCCTGGACATGGGAGGCAATATAGTCGCTGATATCGGAGCCGGTCAGGGTGCCGTCCGAGGACACAAAGCCGACGATCAGCAGGAAATTCCGGGTCGCCTTGGCGACACGCAGGCCCTGTTGTTGAACTTCCGCCGGCAGGAGCGGTGTGGCCAGCTGCAGTTTGTTTTGCACCTGCACCTGGGAGATATCCGGGTTGGTACCCTGTTCGAAGTACAGGGTAATCGTCATGCTGCCGTCCTTGTCACTCTCGGACGAGAAGTACAGCAGGTGATCGATGCCGCTCATCTGTTGCTCGATAACCTGGGTGACCGTGTTCTGCACCGTCTCCGCGGAGGCACCGGGATAGTTGACGGTTATGGAAATCGCCGGCGGAGCGATGCTGGGGTACTGCGCCACCGGCAAGGTCGTGATGGCCAGGCCGCCGCACAGCATGATCACGATGGCGATCACCCAGGCAAAGATGGGTCTGTCGATGAAGAAATTGACCACGGACGCGCTCCTACCGCGCGGCGGCGCCCCTGGCCAGGGCGCCCCCCTGAATTTCCTCCGCCTTCACCGTCGCGCCCGGCTTCACGAACTGCAGACCTTCGACGATGACGCGATCGCCGGCTTTGAGCCCATCGGTCACCAGCCACTTGTCTCCTATCGCGCGATCCGTCACGAGCGAACGCAACTCCACTTTGCTGTCGGCGTTGACGACCATCGCCGTCGGCTCGCCCTTCTGGTTGTGCGCGACTGCGAGTTGCGGCACGAGCAACGCATCCGTGCGCCGCCCTTCCTCGATCTGTTCGTGCACGAACATACCGGGCAGCAATAGCTTGTCCGGGTTCGGGAACAAGGCGCGCAGCGTCACGGAGCCGGTGGTTTCATCGACCGACACTTCTGCGAACTGCAACTTACCCACGGGTGGGTAACGAGTACCGTCTTCCAGCGTCAGATGCACCTGAGCCTGGTTGTCGCCCGCCAATACAAGCTCGCCGGCGGCGAGTTCACGCTTCAGCCGCAACAGCACGGCGCTGGGCTGCGTCACATCAACATATATCGGATCAAGTTGTTGCACCGTAGCCAGCGCAGTCGTCTGCGCCGCCGTTACGAGCGCACCCTCCGTGACGCTAGATCGCCCGATGCGGCCTGAAATCGGCGACAGCAGGCGTGTGTACACGAGGTTGATGTGCGCTGTATCCGCCGATGCTTTGGTCTGCGCGGCGGTCGCGACGGCGTTGTCGTAGTCCTGCTTGCTGACTGCGTTGACTTCCGCGAGCGGTTTGTAACGCTCCGCCTGAAGTTTGGACGATGCAGCAGTCGCCTGAGCGCTTTCGTACGCGGCACTGTAGAGAGAGGGGTCGATTTGATAGAGCTGCTGGCCCACCTTGACGTCGCTGCCCTCGATGAACATGCGCTTCTGGATGAGTCCCGTGACCTGCGGGCGGATCTCCGCAACCTTGAAGGCTACGGATCGACCGGGCAGCACGGTAGTCAAACTCACGGACTGGGGCTGCAGGGTAACGACCTTGACCGCCGGGGGCGGCGGTGCAGGGGGAGCCGCTTTCGGTGCGCAGGCAGACAGAACGGCCGTGACGGCCAAGATGACGCTGAACGCGCACTGCCGGCCGGGCGTCCAACTTCTCAAGGTCATTGCCCTGCTGTGGTTCGACATTCTTATTGGCCTGCCGCTGTGTCGCGGACCATTATGACCGCAAGAACCCAAGCGAACCATCCTGTCGACGGACTCATCGGCCGCACACATTCCGTGCCTGCACCAATCCAACTCAGTGCACGGCGGATGCGAAAAGCGGTCATCCAGTGCTGTGAATCCCCAGTCCAATGGACAAGGGGTATTATTAAGGCGCAAATGAGGGGTGCTTCCGGGGGGATGCATGACCAAACGGCTGATGTACGGGTTACTGGCGGCAAGCTGCCTGCTGGTTGTTCCATTCGCGAGCTTTGCGCAGGACGAGGCGCGACGCCAGGCTGCCCCGCCGTCCAAGGCAACCGCCCGCGAGAAGAAGAACGCGGAAGACGCCGCCGAGTGGAACAAGAATCCGGCTCCCACCGAGCCGCGCGACTTCTCCGGCGTCTGGTGGACCCGGGGCTACGACCGGACCTTCCGGCCGATCACGCCCTCACCGATGCCGCCGCTGGAATCGGCCAAGCTCCTGCCGATGACCCCGCTGGAGGCCGCCAGCCGGCAGCATCACCTGGATATGGAGCAGGACGGCAAGCCTATCGCCGACGCACCGACCCAGTGCTTTCCCCATGGCGTTCCCAGGCTCATCGCCTCGCCCTACCCGATCCAGATCATCTATTCGCCGGGGCTGATCACGATCCTGCACGAGGTGGCGCACAACGTCCGCTTCATCCACATGGACGGGAAGCGCGCTCCGGCGGATACGCAGCGGAGCTTCCTCGGCTACTCGGTGGGCCACTGGGAGGGCAACACCCTGGTCGTCTTCACCGATCACTTCAACGCCAGAACCCAAATTGACGAGGAGTCCCTGTCGCATGGGCTGAAGCTCACCGTCACGGAACGGATCACCAAGTTCACCAACAAGTACGGCGGCGTGGAGCTGCGGAACCTGATCACCATCGAAGACCCCGAGCACTTCACCAAGCCCTGGACGGCCGAACGGCTGTTCCCCTGGCGCGGTGACGTCCGCGTTTCGGAGTATCTGTGCGAAGAGAACAATCGCAATGCGCCGGTGAACGGTGTCACGGTGGCCAAATGAGCAGAAAGTTTATAGGGACTCGGGGGCCACTTGCGCTGACCGCCCTCGCGGGCGCCCTGCTGGTTGGCACGGCACCGGTTGCGGGGGCACACGGTGCGGCAGCACCTGTTGCGGGGGCACCGGCCGCCGCCGATCAGCCGTTATTTGAACAGCCGCCGCCGGGCACACCCAACCTGACCGGCAAGTGGGCCATCCTCAAGCGGACCACGCACCTCCTGACCGCCGATGGCAAAGAGCCGCCGCTCAACGCCGCCGGTAAAGCCGAATACGCGAGGCGCCAGGCGGCCCTGAAATCCGGCGACCGCAAGAGCGACCCGACGAGCGATTGCCTCATGCACGGCATGCCGCGGTTGCTGTACGCGCCCTACCCGTTCCTGATCCTGCAGACCACGCGCAGCGTGAACTTCGTTCACGAAGTGAACCATACCTTCCGGATCATCTACTGGGACAAGGCCCTGCCGGACGATCCCGATCCCGACTACCTGGGCTATTCGATCGCGCGCTTCGAAGGACCGACGCTGGTGGTCGACTCCATTGCCTTCAACGACAAGACGTGGCTGGATTATTCAGGTCTGCCGCACGGCGAAAAGCTCAAGATCCAGGAGCGCTACTCCCTGACGGGCCCCAACACCATCAAGGGGTCGGTGACGCTCACCGATCCGGACTTCTACAGCGCACCTTGGACCAGCCAATTCACGCTGAACCGGCAGCCGGGGATGACGCTGAAGGAAAACGTCTGCATGGATACCCACCAGATGTGATCCGTTGAGACGCGGCGATTATTACCGATACCCCGTCCTCGTACGCTAGTATGGATTTTTACAGTAATACCGCGCCGCGAGCTCCCACAGCTGCGTATGAGCCTGACTTGCCACTCGCGCCGGCTGCATGTGATCGCAGCCGCAGCATCATTGATCGTCGCCGGCTGTGCGGTAGGCCCCGACTTCAGGAGACCAGCGGCCCCGGCCGTCGGCGACTACACGGCTCAGCCGCTCTCATCCACCGTCGCGGCGAATGTCTCCGCAGGCGAAGCTCAGCATTTCGTCCCCGGCAGCGATATTGCGGCGGATTGGTGGACCTTGTTTCATTCCCCGCCGCTGACCGAGCTGATCGAACATTCGCTTACAAATAATCCCGACCTGAAGGCGGCCCAGGCCGCTTTGTCCGCAGCCAGGGAAAATGTCCTGGCGCAACGGGGTGCTTACTTCCCCAATGTCTCGGCAAGCTTCTCGGCCAGCCGCCAGGGCCAGTCCGGCGCCATCTCCCCGACGCCCAGCTCCAATGTCTTTGTCTACAATCTGTTCACCCCGCAGGTGAGCGTCTCCTATGTGCCGGACGTATTCGGCCTGAATCGCCGGACAGTGGAGTCATTGAAGGCGCAGGAGCAGGAAATCCGTTACCAGATGATCGCGACGTACACCACGTTGACCGCCAACGTGGTGGTCACGGCGATTCAGGCCGGATCGTTGCGGCTGCAAGTCGCGGCCACCCGCCGGCTCATCGACATCGATTCCAACATGCTGCAGATCCTGCAGTACCAGTTCGACAAGGGTTATGCGAGCCGGCTCGATGTGGCCGCGCAGGAATCGCAACTCGCTCAGCTCAATGCCACGCTGCCGCCGCTGCTGAAACAGTCGGCGCAGCTGCAGGATCAGCTGGCCGTTCTCGCCGGCCGGTTTCCGAACCAGTCGCCCGAGCAGAGCTTCGATCTGTTGAGTCTGCAACTGCCGCAGGACCTGCCGGTCAGTCTCCCCGCGACACTGGTGCAGCAACGCCCGGATGTGTTGCAGGCCGAAGCCAACCTGCATGACGCCAGCGCCAAGATCGGCATTGCGGTGGCGAACCGCCTGCCCAACATCGAATTGACCGCCAACGCCGGCAGCACGGCGCTGGCGATGAATCAACTGTTCGCCTCGGGGACCGGCTTCTGGGGAGTCGGGGTCGCGGCGACGCAGCCCCTATTCCAAGGCGGCATGCTGTTACATCAGGAGCGCGCCGCGAGAGCGACTTACGTCCAGGCGTCCGAGCAATATCGCAGCACCGTGCTGACCGCCTTTCAGAATGTTGCCGATACTTTGACAGCGCTTCAACAGGACGCCGAAGCCGTCAAGGCGAACACGCAAGCCGCGGATGCCGCGCAGGTCACCCTGGACCTGGCCACGCGGCAAACGCAAGACGGCTACTCCGGGTACCTTGCGCTGCTGAACGCGGAGCAGGCGTATCAGCAAAGCCGCATCAACCTGGTGCAGGCCCAGGCCAATCGCTTTGCCGATACGGCGGCATTGTTTCAGGCATTGGGCGGCGGTTGGTGGCACCGCGCGGATTTGTCCACGGATCAACATGAAAAATAGTTTCCGACTTCAGTCATCGCGTGCACTACGTCACCACGCCGGTCAACACGCACTGGCGACAGCCGCGCTGCTGGCGGGCGCCGTCTTGTCCTTCACCGGCTGTTCGTCCAAAGCAGACAACGGCGCGCCCGCGCTTTCAGTGGCCCCCGACAACGTGACTCTGACGGCGGCCCAGCGACAGAACATCCGTGTTTATACCGTCGCAGCGGCCAAATTCCGCAAAACCGTCGAGGCCCGCGGGGCGGTTGATTTCGACAACGATCAGGCGACCAGTGTGCTGGCACCCTTCTCCGGACCCGTCTCGCGACTGCTCGTTTCCCCCGGGGATCAGGTCAAGGCAGGCGATCCCCTGGCCATGGTGACTTCGCCCGACTTTGCGACGGCTTTGAGCACCTACCGCAAAGCGCTGGCCACCGCCCAGACCAACCGCCGGCTGGCCGATCTGGACAAGGATCTCATCCAGCATCATGGCATTGCGCAGCGCGAACAGGAGCAGGCGGAAACCGACGCCGTCAATGCCGAAGCAGACCGCGACGCCGCCCTGCAGGCCCTTGTCGCATTGCAGATTCCTGCGCAGACCCTCAAGGATATCCAGGAAGGCCGACCGGTGACCCGCGTCGAGGGAGCGATTCGCTCGCCCATCGCGGGAACCGTCGCCGAAAAATTGATCACCCCGGGGCAGCTTCTGGAAGCGGGAACCACTCCGTGCTTCACGGTCGCCGACCTGTCGCGCGTCTGGGTCATGGCGCAGGTCTTCGATTCGGATCTTTCCGCGGTGAGTGTCGGCGACTCCGCCGAGGTGATCACCGGTGTCGGCGCCAACAAATTCTCCGGAACCGTCGACAACATCGCCGCCCAGGTGGATCCGGACACCCGCTCGGTGGTCGCGCGGGTGGTCGTGAAGAATCCGGGCGACCTGCTGAAAAAACAGATGTATGTGCGCGTACTGATTCAGGCCCACCAGGAAAGCGCCGGCCTGCTGATCCCGGTGGGGGCGATTTTGCGGGACGATGAGAACCTGCCGTTTGTGTATGTCACACGCACGGACGGCAGCTTCGCGCGGCAGCATGTCACGCTGGGATATCGCACGGGCGAGCAGTACGAGATCGCCGACGGCCTGAAAGCCGGTGACCAGATCGTCGTTGACGGGGGCCTCTTCGTTCAATTCATGCAGAATCAATGAGCGATCCCCTGCCCGGCGGCCCCGTGCCGCGTAGCCGTTCGGTCATGGACCGAATCGTCGCCTCTTCCCTGCAGCAGCGCTTCCTCGTCGTCCTCATGACACTGGTGCTGATCGGCGTAGGCGCACGATCGCTGCAGCGTCTGCCCGTGGATGCTTATCCGGATCTCTCGCCTCCCAGGGCGGAGATCATCACGCAATGGCCGGGACACGCAGCCGAGGAAGTGGAACGGCTGATCACGGTGCCCGTGGAAAGGGGGATGAACGGCGTTCCGCGGATGATCACTATCCGCTCGATTTCCCTGTATGGACTGTCGGACGTCATCCTCACCTATCAGGATGGCACCGACAACGAGTTCGCCCGCCAGCAGGTTTTCAACCGATTGGGCGATCTGAGTCTGCCGGACGGCGTCACTCCGTCCATTGCGCCCCTGTCCGCACCGTCGGGTCTGATCTATCGCTACGTGCTGCAAAGTCGCGACCGCTCGCCGATGGAGCTGAAGACCTTTGAGGACTGGACCGTAGAACCGGCATTCAGGTCCGTGCCGGGAGTGGCCGACGATTCGGGTTTTGGCGGCGGCACCATGCAGTACCAGGTGCTGCTGGATCCGACGCGGATTGCCGCGATCGGCTTGTCCGCCAGCCAGGTGGAAAGCGCTCTCACAGCCAACAACAGCAACGCCGGCGGCGGCTTCTATTCGCAGGGCGGACAATTCTATTACGTGCGCGGCATGGGGCGCCTGGTTACCGTCGAGGACATCGGCAACGTCGTGCTGGCAGTGCATAACGGTGCGCCGGTGTTGGTGAAGGATGTCGGCCGCGTCGTCATCGGTATCGCTCCACGACTGGGCGAATTCGGCTTCATGCAGCAGGACGATGCCGTGGAGGGCGTCATTCTGCTGCGGACCGGGGAGAAGACCCAGGACGTGCTGAAGCGGGTCGAAGCGAAAACCCGGGAGCTCAACGCCGAAATCCTGCCCAAGGATGTCAAGGTGCTGCCCTTTTACGACCGCTCCAACCTGGTCGAACTGACCACGCAGGTCGTGCAGCGCAACCTGCTGCGCGGACTGGTGCTCGTCGTCGTGGTACTGATTTTCTTCCTCTACGATCTGCGTGCGGGATTGATCGTCGCCACCAGCATCCCGCTGGCCCTGCTGTTCGCGTTCGTCTGTCTCGACCTGCAGAACGCCTCAGCCAACCTGCTTTCCATCGGCGCGATCGATTTCGGCATCCTGGTGGATGGCGCGGTGGTGATGGTCGAAAACATATTCCGCCAGGTCGCGGCACGGCGGGAAACGCCGCTCAATATCAGGGAGATCGTCAAAGAGGCGGCCGCGCAGGTGGATCGCCCGCTCTTCTACGCAGTCGCGGTGATCGTGGCGAGCTTCCTGCCCATCTACGTGCTGTCCGGCCCATCCGGAACGCTGTTCAAACCGATGGCGGACACGATGGTCTTCGCGCTGGTCGGCTCCCTGATCGTGACCCTGACCTTACTGCCGGTGCTGTGCTCGTGGTTCATGCGCAAGGGCGTGCGGGAAAGGCACAACGTCGCATTCGAGGCCATCCTGTCGGTCTACACCCGGGGGCTGGATTTCTGCCTGGAACATCGCTGGGGAACGACCCTGGCTTCGGTCATTTTGTTGCTGGGGTCGCTGCTGCTCATTCCCCGCATCGGCGCGGAGTTCATGCCGCAACTGGACGAAGGCGCACTGTGGGTGCGGGCCACGATGCCCTATACCATCTCGTTCGACGAGTCGGCGAAAGTCGCACCGAAGGTGCGGGCCATATTGCGCTCCTTCCCCGAAGTCACCACGGTGGCTTCCGAACTGGGACGACCGGACGACGGTACGGACTCGACCGGTTTTTTCAATGTGGAATTTTATGTCGATCTGAAGCCCTACTCGCAATGGACCGGGTCGTATCGCACCAAGGCCGCCCTGATCGAGGCCATCAACGCCAAGCTTGAGGCCTTTCCCGGCATCAACTTCAACTACACCCAGCCGGCGGAGGATGCCGTGGACGAGGCGGAGACGGGGTTGAAAAGCGCCCTGGCCGTCAAGGTCTTCGGCTCGAACCTGCAGACCTTGCAGAACAAGGGCAAGGCCATCAAGGAGGTGTTGGAACGGGTGCGCGGCATCCGCGACGTCACCCTGGTGCAGGAACTCGGGCAACCCAGCCTGATCATCGCCATCAACCGCGCCAGAATCGCGCGCTACGGATTGAATGTCGCCGACATCAACGGACTGATTCAAACCGCCATCGGCGGGGATGTGGCCACGCAGGTCGTGCAGGAAGAGAAGCAGTTCGACCTGCTGGTGCGCCTCGATCAGCAATACAGGGACAACCCCGAGGAGATCGGCAATATCCCGGTGGCAACCCCCGGCGGACAGCAGATCCCGCTGAAGGAATTCGCCGACATCCAGGTAGCGAATGGCGCGTCGTTCATATACCGACAGGACAATTCCCGCTACATCGGCGTGCAGTTCTCGGTGCAGGGCCGCGACCTGGCCGGTGCCGTAGAAGATGCCATCAAACAGGTCAATGGGAAAGTGGCGCTGCCGCGCGGCTATCGTCTGGATTGGGGCGGGGAATACACGGAATATACGGCGTCGCGCCAGCAGCTGAATGTCATTCTGCCGTTGACGCTGTGCCTGATCTTCCTGCTGCTGTTCGCGCTCTACAGCAACCTCAAATTCCCGCTGATCACGGTGCTGGGCGTTGTGCTGTCGGCACCGGTGGGCGGCATCGTAGCCCTGTGGCTCACCGGCACGCCGTTTTCAGTCTCATCCGGCATCGGCTTCCTGGCTTTGTTCGGTGTCTCCGTGCAAACAGCCGTCGTGTACATCTCGTATGTGAACGAACTCAGGCTCAACGGCACTGCGCTGGCGGAAGCCATTCGTCACGGTGCGATTTTGCGATTGCGCCCGATCATGATGACCGCGCTGGTCGCAGCGCTAGGCCTGCTGCCGGTGGCACTAGCCACCGGCGTGGGCACAGATTCTCAGCGTCCCTTTGCACTGGTCATCGTCAGCGGCCTGTTTACGCGGCTGCTGATCAGCATCTTCCTGATGCCGGTGTTGTATACGATTGCGGCTCGACCGGGAGACCGGCTGGAAGTATGACGCGTGCCGTTCAACCGCGGCCGATATAGGGCATCTTCGTGGCCATGATGGTCATGAACTGGACGTTGGCCTCCAATGGCAAGCTCGCCATCTGCAAGACCGCCTGCGCCACGTATTTCACGTCCATGAGGGGTTCTGGCGCCGCAGCGGTCGCCGAGGTTGCGGGGGCTGTGGAGGCCGCGGGTGGTGCCGACGTCGCCGTGTTCACCACAAGTCGATCGGCGAGTTCGGTGCGTGCATTGCCGATGTCGATTTGCCCGCAGGCAATGTCGAAGGGACGCCCGTCCAGTGAAGTGGACTTGGTCAGTCCCGTCACCGCGTGTTTGCTCGCGGTGTAGGCTGCAGATCGGGGCCGCGGTGTATGAGCGGAGATCGAACCGTTGTTGATGATGCGGCCACCCCTCGGGGTTTGCGCTTTCATGATCCGGAATGCCTCCTGCGTGCACAGGAATACACCCGTGACGTTTGTGGCGATGACCTGTGCCCACTGCTGATACGGCAGTTCTTCCAGCAGTACCCCGGGCGCGGTGACACCCGCATTGTTGAACAGGACATCGAGGCGACCGAAGACCTCGTGAGCACGTGTAAACAAAGCATGCACGGAACCGGGATCAGTAACGTCGGCCGAGATGGCCAGCGCGTTCTTGCCGGTGGCTCCGGCTTGCGAGGCGGTCTCATCCAGCGGCTCTTTGCGCCGGCCGGCCAGGACGACACGATAACCGTCCTTCAGAAAGGCCAGAGCCACTGCTCGACCGATACCACTGCCCGCTCCGGTAATGAGCGCCACTTTGTCACTGGATTCCATGATTAAACCTCGTTCGCTCCAATTTTGATGCCGGAGCTGAGCTTGCGGCTCTTGCACCGGTCGGCGCAACATAGCGGTACAAGAGGAAACCGCCTAGGGGAAGTAAGCATGTGCGAGAACGACGACCTGACTGAATTTGCACGCCGCGCCGGCGACGTATCGCGAAGGCAATTCGGGGCCCTCACCCTGGGTGCGGGACTGGTCGCCATGCTGCCGAAAGCGGCCGATGCGGCGGAAACGCAGGAATCGGAAGTGGAGATCAAAACCGCCGACGGCACCTGCGACGCCTACTTCGTGCATCCCGCGAAGGGCAAGTACCCCGGCGTACTGATCTGGCCCGATATCTTCGGTCTGCGCCCCGCCTTCCGCCAGATGGGCAAGCGGCTCGCCGAATCCGGCTACTCGGTGCTGGTGATCAATCCCTTCTATCGAACGCAGAAGGCGCCCACCGCACCGGAACACCCCGACTTCAATGACCCACCGACCCGGCAGAAGCTCATCGGCCTGGCGGGTACTTTGACCCCGGACACGGCGCTCGTCGACGCCAAGGCTTTTGTCGCCTACCTGGACAGCCAGGCCGCGGTGGACAAGAAGCGCAAGCTGGCAACCACTGGCTACTGCATGGGAGGTCCCTTCACCTTCCGCACCGCGGCCGCGTTCCCCGATCGCATCGGCGCCGGCGCGACCTTTCACGGCGGCGGCCTGGTGACCGACAAGCCCGAAAGTCCGCATTTGTTGATTCCGAAGATCAAGGCGCAGTACCTGATCGCCATTGCGGCCAACGACGACATGCGTGAGCCGCAGGCGAAGGATGTGCTGCGCGATACGTTCGCCAAGGCCCACTTACCGGCCGAAATCGAGGTGTACACCGGCACGATGCACGGCTGGTGTCCACCGGACGCTACCGTCTACGACCACGATCAGGCGGAAAAGGCCTGGAGCAGGATGCTGGTGTTGTTCAAGACGGCGCTGGCATAAGGGTGGTCCGCGGGGCATTGCGTGCCGATTCGCCTATCTCTCGACGCCGTAACTCTTGAACTGATCCTGGACTGCAGGCCGCGCTGCCAGCGCAGCCTGCAGGTCGGCCTCCGCACCCGCCGCATCGCCCTTGCGTAACTTGGCTATGCCACGGCCGTAAAGCGACGTGGACAAGCTCGGAAGAATCGCCAACGCCGAGTCGTAAGCGGCGATCGAATCGTCGTAACGGCCCATGCGCATCAGGACAAAACCGCGGCTGTCCTGGATGGCCGCACTGGCCGGCGACTTGGCCACTGCAGCATCGCAGGCCTCGAGAGCCACATCCAACGACTGCCCCAGGATAGCGATCTCCCAACACATGTCGTTGAGCTCACCGGCGCTCGTCGCTTTGACCCGCGCAGCCGAAAAATCCTGCGCAGCCAGTTCAGGATGCCCTGCCCTGACGTTGAGAACGCCCCGTACGGTGATGAGATGGACGTTTTCACCCGTTTTGCCCTTGATGGTTTCTATCGTCGCCAGCGCCTCCTGGTACTGGCCTGCGGTGCTCTGAAATCGCTCCAGATAGCTGAGTGCTGTCGTCGAGCCGGGATCCACTTTCAACGCCGCTTCCACGTCTTTGCGCCGCTCAGCGACCTCCGTCGCGGGCCGGCAGGAAGCCCGGGACAAAAGGTAGCCGGCGTCCCCCGGCGCCAGCCTGACCGCGCCGTCAAACTCCCGCAGACACTCAGGAAGGTTCCCGACCGTTGCATAGATCTGCCCGGCAATGGCGTGCGCCTTGGCATCGTTCGCATTGGCTGCAACGACCGCCTTGGCATCGGCGATGAGCAGATCGGTTTTCTTCTCCTGCTGCAGCAGCAGTGCGTGGAAGGAAAACATGTCGACCCTGCCGGGGGACTTCTGCAGGATCGCCTCGATGTCCGCGAGGGCTTTGTCGGTATCGCCGGCCTTAACGTACGATCGGGCCCGCATCTCCAAGGTGTATTCGTTGCCCGGCTCCAGTTCGAGCGACTGAGTGAAATCCGCGACCGCATCGGTGGCGTTTCCGGCGTCGAGCGCAAGCCATCCACGGCCTCGAAACACCACCGGGTTGCGTGAGTCGATCGCAAAAGCCGCGTCGAGATCCTTCTGGGCCAGCAGAGCGTTTTTCTTGCGCATTTGCGCCAGAGCCCGGTCGGCCAAGGCAAAGGCGGAGCGCCCATCAATGGCGAGGGCCCGATTGTAGTCGGCAATCGCGGCATCCAAGTCGCCACGGTCCAAGGCCCGATTGCCGCGGCCGACGTATCCGTTGACTGCATCGGGCCACGTAGCCAACCCGGCGGCCGCTTCCTTGTCGGTCGGCGCATAACCGGAAGGCATGTGGATTTCGACGGTGGTCTGGGACATTTCGGTCATCGCCTTTGCGGCCGCATCCGCCTCTGCGGCCGGAAATTCGGTGTCGACACTGCGCGAGCTGGCCTCGACGTTAAAAAGCCCCTTCTCGATGCTCGCGTGACGGCGATACTCGACACCGGCGATTTTGCGGTCGATGTCTTCTCCTACCACGGTGAACACTTCGTCCGGCGGCAGTTGTATCGATTCGCGGTTGGCGGCGTATACCGGGAAGGGCACGAGGAACGGCGCGTCCTGGTTCGGGCCGGGCAATCTGGTGAAATCGGGCTTGTAACCCAGGGTCATATCGTCAGCCTCATAGGCGTGGCCGCCCCAGTCCAGCGACGCCAGTCCGTCCATCGTCAGGCGCACCTCGCTTTTGCGGTCATCGAAGTTGAATGCCACCGACTGGACATTCACGAACGCGTAACTCTTCTTCCAGAGCGCCCGCATCTGGGTGTCGCGGGTGGCCGGAGTCAGGTTGTTGAATCCGCTGCCGGTCAGCGTGGCCAGGTCACCCTCCAGCAGCGTTTCCGCGTGAAAGGGGGCCGGAAGATAAATGCCGGCGGAGGCGTCTATGCGCGTCGTCGTAACGGCCATGAGGTGCGTCGGGGGTTGCTGGACAATCCTGACGAGATCGCTGCCGGTCTCGACCAGGGGCAAACCCCACCCAAACGCGGGAGTTGGCATCTCATCCAGGCGTCTATCGCCGATCCGGGTGGGGTCGAGCCAATAGGTCCGGTCCGCTATGTGGGCTACGACCACCACGTGATCGAACTGGCCGACCATCGGCAAGCGGGCATCGAGGCCATCGCCCAGCGTGGTGTTCACGGCCACCGGCTGCGCATCGAATCCCAAGCCATGCAGCAGCGCGATGAGCAAGGCGGTCTTGGCTTTGCAATCGCCGAAGCGGCGCTCCCAGGTGAGATCCGCCTGGGCGGGAACCAGGTTTCCCTGGTTCATCCCCAGAAACACATACCGGACCTTGTCCTCCACCAGCTCCAACGCTTGCGCAACCTGAACCTGGGGATCGGTGGAATCGGCACGAATCCGCGTCAGCTCCGCCTGCAACGGCGACTGCGGAGCGAGAGTGGCAGCACGCACGTACAACGGCGCAAGACGCTTGGAGACGTCCGACCATGCAGCAAAGCCCGTGAACTCGAGCCGGTTCCCCATCCGAAAGCGCACGGGTGCACCCTTCGGAACGACCTGCGGCTCCAGGTTATCGATCGCGAGTGTCACTTCGGTGAGGCGGCCGACATGGTTCTCCTTCGCCCCGACGCTCTGTCCTAATTCCTTCCATCGAAGAGGCATCGCCGTGGCCCAACTGGCACGCACGCGAAGCCGGGACACCGGTGCGGCCGCCCAGGCCTCGGCGATCTCCTCGGAAATTCCCCCCAGCACCGGATCGCTTCTGGAAATCGAGTAGGCCAGATCGACGCTATCGCCCACTTGCAGCCCGGCGGGTTGGATCACAGCCGTCAGTACCCCGTCGAGGGCGGCGTATTGCAGGTTGTTCTCACGACGCAATACCGTAAAGGTCTGACCTGAGGCCAGCACGTCGATGACCTGATCGCCGCGAAGAATGTGCAGCTTGTGCACAGTCAGCACATCCGTTTGCGGATTCCACGGCACGACGAGGTTGCCGAGTGTCGACAATCCCTGCGGTGTTTGAATCCTGGCCACGCTCTCGATGTACAGCTCATTCGCCTGCGGCGAGAAATTCAGCTGACGGTCCACAAGGAGGTACTTGACGTCGGCGCCCGAATTCGGGCCTGCGTCGGTCGGCAGCTTCGCCGGATGCACCCACGGCGCAGGCGGTCCGAATTCGGGCTTGTCCGCACCCAGAGCGCAGCCTGCCCATCCCAGGGCGACCAGGATCGCAATCGATTTCTTCATGCCGGGTGCGTTGGGGTCGTCAGGCGACCGCTGATCCGCATATGCCGGTCTGAAACCTGTTCGACGTCGAGCGCGAGGCCCACGGACTGCAGCTGCTCGATCACCTCCGGGATGGTGAACGCGGCACACAGCGAGTTGAAGAAATCGGTCTTGAGCAGCGGATCCTCACGTGCGGCCACCCGCTCGACAATCTCGGTGGCCGATTCCGGCGAGGCCGGGCGGATGAGATCCATGACGTAAACCGCGGCTCCGGGCCTGCCGAGTCGCTGCACTTCCTGCCATAGAGCCCGAGGATCGGGCAGATGGTGCAGCATGTCTTTGCAGAGTAAGGCGGAGAAGCTTCGCGGCGGAACGGGCAACCCGGGCAGCCGTCCCTGGACGAATCGAATGTGCTCAGTGAGGCCTGCGGATCGGACCGCCTCGCACGCAATGGAGAGCATCGGCGGTGAAGCGTCGACGGCAGTGATATGTGCCTGAGGATGAGCCCGTGCAATTCGGACGACGACGTCGCCCGGGCCGCAACCGAAGTCCACGGCATTGGCCAGGTCGTGACCATACAAAGCCACCAACTCGCGAACGTACGCTGCGTTGGAATCCGAGAAGTCTGCTTTCGCATAGGCGGCGGCCTGGTCAGGCTCGTCCATGACTTCCGGTTCGAGAATCCGCTTCACTTAATGTCTCCTGCTAAGGCGGCGCCCATTGCGCCATACGCCATACTAGCGCGACCAGCTGCGCCTGACGATGCACGCCGGTTTTCAGAAAAACCCGCTTCAGATGCGTGCGCGCCGTGTTGGCAGTGATGGCATGCGCCGTCTGCAGCTCCTCCATGCTGCGCCCCAGGGCCAGGCTGAGCGTTATTTTTGCCTCCATGGGCGTCAGGTCGTAGAGTGCGCTTAAAGTTGCCGCACTTAAGTTGCTCAGTGGCTCGGACTCCGGATCGGCAATCACCACGCAGACGGCCCGCAAGGGCGACAACGCTCCGGGCGCCCGATGGATCGGGTGAACGAATATCGAGTAGGGTCGCTTACCGCAACTGCGCGACGCACGCAACGCGCCCCCCGGAAAATGCCGAGGCGATGTCATCGGCGTGAGCGCCTGCGCGATCAGGGATTGCAGCTTGTCGTTGTCCGCTTTGCGCCCCAACACGATGCCGCGGCGGGAGAACTTGATGCCATCGCCGAGCCTTTGCAGCACCTGCGCAGGGCGATTGACGAAGACCACCCGCTGCTGCGCGTCCAGCAACACGATGGCCGCAGCGCTGCGGTCCAGCCAGTCGTTGCCGAACTGCTGCGACGCTCCCAATGTGCCCACCCGAAAGCCGATGGCCAGCGCACGCTGCAGGTGGCGGTGAAGAAGCGCAAACCGGTCGATGTCCTGGGACTGGTAGCGGCCCGCCTTTCGTGTTTTGTGCAGAGCAATGCCCGCTTGCACGGTGGGCGCAATGTTCACCTGCCCGACCATGCGAAAGCGCGTCTCGACATTTCTCTCGTGCCAGGCGTAGTAAGCACGACTGTCGTGGTCCTGCTCGTTCTCCAGGATACCGTCGTGAACGATCGCCTGCCGTGGATGGGCGACGAGGTGGCGCACTGTCGGGTCCAGGGGAGCCATGTGGTCCAGGTAGTCGCGGATGCTGTTCTGGTCGAAGTTGATGCTGATGAAGGTCGGCAGGCGCGGATCTTCGCCGCTATCCAACACCCAGAAGCTGGATGCCTGACTGCCGGTCAGCTGTGTTAGTTTCTGCAGCGCGGCGGGCCACAGCGTTTCGTCCAGGGCCGCGTCGTAAAACGCCTCGATAGTGGCGAGCGTACGCTCGAATGACGACATGGCAGCCCTCTTCCCTCTTGCGGGGTCGTAGGTACAGCGCTCATTGGACGGCAGATGCTACGCCAATGCGTCGGGGATCACACTAATGGGGATTTTTCGGCACCCCGCGCGGCCGGGGTTGAGGGACGGCCACAACCTTGCATTCACCTTTCGTACCGCACTTCGAGCAGCGCATCCGGGGTACCAGATCGGCAAGACTGGTAGTCCACCCTGCGATCAAGGCCAGCGCTTTCGGCTCGATATCGCGGGTTGCGCCACATCGACAGATGACGCGCACGAAGAACAGCCCGAAGGAGTCGTCAAGTTTCTTGATGTGGTCCAGTGTTCGCACGGAGCCAAGCGTAGGAGGCCGAAGGAGTGGCTGTCCATGCAGTACACCGGGCCAGACGACACTGTATGAGAACACGCCGCTGCGCTCGTGCGACGTTGTCAGGTCATCCCTTCTTCGCCGCCAGATTGCCTTGCGCTTCGGTGGAGACCTCGTTCCATTGCTCCCAGGTCGCCATTCTCTTTGCGTACTCCGTACGCGTCATTGGAAGCCCGGACGTGCCGAAGAAGATCCGCAGGGGCGGGTCCTTGGCGTCGACAAGCTTCAGGATCGCCGGTCCCGTTGCATCCGGGTCTCCGGGAGCATTGTTGCCGCGAAGCGCGGCGATGGCGGCTCGAGCGCCGTCATACACCGGCATGTCCACGGACCTCCTGGCGGAAGCCCCACCCCATTGCGTTGCGTAACCGCCCGGCTCGACCAAAGTGACTTTGATGCCGAAGCCGGCCACTTCAGCGCCAAGCGATTGGCTGAAGCCCTCCAGGCCCCACTTGGAAGCGTGATACCAGCCCACCGTCGGGAAGGCATTGATCCCGCCAATCGATGACACCTGGATGATGTGGCCCGATCCTTGAGCGCGCATGATCGGCAAAACAGCCTGGGTCACCCACAGCGCACCGAAAAGATTCGTCTCTATCTGGGCCCTGGCGTCTGCTTCACTGATTTCCTCGATCGCACCAAAGAGGCCGAAGCCGGCATTGTTGATCGCGACATCCAGGCGCCCGAAGCGCTTATGCGCCTCCGCGACAGCCTTGGAGACCGCCGTCTTGTCCGTCACGTCCAGCTTGATCGCTGCAACCTGGTCGCGATAGCGATCAACAAGCGGTACGAGCGTCTTCACGTCCCGCGCGGTCGCCGCCACTCGGTCCCCGCGCGCCAGCGCGGCTTCCGCCCATACGCGCCCGAATCCCTGAGACGTGCCCGTGATGAACCAAACTTTGCTTGCCATCTTGATCGTTTCCTGTGCAGTAGCCTGGAGCTTCAGGCTACTGTAGATCAGGGAGGCGACGCCGTCTGTTACTTTTTCATCGCCGAGTTCATGGCCCAGATGACACCGAACGGATCCTTCACTTGCCCGTAACGATCACCCCAGAACATGTCGGCAGGCGGCATGAGCGCCGTGCAGCCTGCATCCACTGCACGCTTGTACCAGGCATCGATATCGTCCACAGGCAGCATGACGCTAAACGCGGCCGGAGCCTTCAGCGGATGACCGTGTTCCGGATAGGCGTCACTCAGCATCACGGAGGCGCCGTTGATATAGACATGAGCGTGCATGGTGCGGCCCTTCTCGTCCGGCGGATGAATCACGGCGACTTCGGCCGCAAACGCCTTCTTGTAGAATTCCGCCGCCTTGATCGCGCCGTCCACCGTCATATAAGGGACTGCGCCACCCTTTACCGCCGCCGTGACCACTTTTGGACTATCTGACATGGATCTCTCCTCTTCAAAAAAAAACAATCCCGACTCCAAGGACGATCCGAATTCCCCCGCTCCTACCGGGGTCGAAAAAGAAAACCTCTGACCTTTCAACCGATCCTCGCCAGCCGATCGAGGTGCCGCCGGATATGCGCAGCTTCGGCGGGCGTGTTGGCTAGCGCAATGGCGCGATCGAACGCGATGCGAGCTTCCGCGGTGCGACCCAACTCCAAAAGAAACGCACCGCGCACCCCGAAGTAGTAAAAATAACCTGCCAGACGCTCCTCCAGCGGCGCAATCATCTGTAACGCCGCCTCGTAGCCATGGACCTTGGCAGTGGCAACCGCACGATTCAGCGTTACAACAGGCGACGGCTGCATGCGTTCCAATGCAGCGTAAAGTGCGTCGATCCGGGCCCAGTCGGTGTCTTCGGCGCGAGCAGCGCGGGAATGCGTGGCCGCAATCGCTGCCTGGACCTGGTAAGGGCCCGGCAGGTCGTGGCGCATCGCCTTGTCGATCA
>FTJL01008727.1_pt1 | contig 19383 bp, 12 predicted proteins | sample 1658551 | NCBI WGS metagenome assembly FTJL01 (sample SAMEA3914835, study PRJEB12502) | metagenome | biome: forest; material: soil | place: Canada | collected 2011-07-03 | depth 0.3 m
AGACAGTCCTGGAGGAGCTGAAGATCGGGACACTGCTCGTAGACAGTCGTTCGGAGGGCGCAGTCGCGCACCTGTGGGAGGCGCAAGCTCCCGATGTGCGCGTGATCCGTGTCGATGAATGCAATCGCGAGGCGCCGATCGAGACCTTCAACGTGGGGAAGGCCGAGAGGAACGCGCAGAACGATGGCCAGCGGCGCGGGAAGATCGAATGGGCGAGCCTTCCGGAGCAAGCACCGGCCTGTAACACCAACAGTGAAGCGCCGGCCTATGTCATCTTCACCTCCGGATCCACGGGTGTGCCCAAAGGGATCGCCGTCAGCCACAAGTCGGTCATCAATACGATCGAATGGGTCAACAGAACGTTCTCGGTCAACAGGCTCGACCAGCTTCTGTTCGTGACCGCACCGTACTTCGATCTATCGGTATATGACGTTTTTGGAACTCTGGCCGCCGGGGCATCGATAAGGCTCGCCGGAGAGGGTGCATTGCGTGAGCCATCGAGCCTTGCCGCGCTTCTGGCGGAAGAACCGATAACGATCTGGGACTCCGCACCGGCGGCGTTGCAGCAGCTCACGCCGTTCTTGCATCCGCCGAAAGAAGGCGAAGAGCCTCGTTTGAGACTGGTGCTCAATAGTGGTGACTGGATACCGCTTTCGCTTCCGACGGAGGTCAGAAAGCTCTTTCCGCAGGCAAGATTCATTGCACTTGGTGGGGCGACAGAGGCGAGCATCTGGTCGAACTGGCGCGAGGTCACTGCAGTTCAACCGGATTGGCAAAGCGTGCCGTACGGGGTACCTATTCAGAATGCCCAATATTACGTACTGGATGATCGGCTCGAGCCGACACCCATCGGAGTTCCCGGCGACCTGTACATCGCCGGCGAATGCCTCGCGATCGGCTACGTCCGGGGCGGCATCACCGCGGAGAGATTCATCGCGAATCCATACGGTGGGGCAGGTTCCCGAATGTATTGGACAGGGGATCGCGTGCGGTGGCGAGCTGAGGGCGAGCTGGAATTTCTGGGGCGCCTCGATGGGCAGGTGAAGATTCGCGGGTACCGCGTAGAGCTCACGGAGATCGAGGCCGCGCTCGTAGCGCACCCACGCGTCGCGCAGTCCGTCGTCATCGCGCGCGGCAATGCGACGGACGGCAGGCACCTCGTTGCCTATGTGGTAAGTCAAGCGACGGACCGGCCGACGCACCACGAGCTGCGCAAGCATCTGCAGCAACTCCTACCGGAGTACATGGTGCCCTCAAGCGTAGTGCTTCTAGACTCGTTCCCGCTGACGTCGAATGGCAAGGTGGACCGTAGGGCGTTGCCGGACCCCGCTGTGCGCTCCGGAGGACTGAACTACCTTAGCGCACGTAGTCCGGCTGAGGAGGTGCTGACGACCGTATGGATGGAGGTCTTGCAGCACACACAGATAGGTGTCAACGATAACTTCTTCGAGCTTGGGGGCCATTCGCTCATGGCGACCCGCGTGGTAGCGCGAATCAGAGAAATCCTCGGAATCGAGTTGCCGCTGAGATCGATCTTCGATGCGCCAACGATCGGCGAGCTGGGCGAGCGACTCGGCAAGTTGTTGTCGACTTCAGCGCCACCGGCTTTGACGTGCCAGCCGCGCCCGCAACGCTTGCCGCTGTCTTATGCGCAAGAGCGGCTCTGGTTTCTTGAGCAGATGGGAGTCTCAGGCGGCGCTTACACGGTTCCGGTGGCACTCCATTTACAGGGAACCGTCGATGTTGAGGCGCTGAGGCAGGCGTTGCTCGAGTTGGTGCGCCGCCACGAAAGCCTGCGCACTCGCTTCGATGCAGTCGCTGGAGAGCCTGTACAAATCGTCGACCCGGCGCACTCAGTGGCCCTGAAAGAAGTCGATCTCGCGGCGCAAGGGGCGAGCCTCACACCAGGGCTCGATGCCGCGATCAGAAGTCACGTCAATGAGCCCTTCGACCTCGCACGGGGTCCGCTTTTCCGCGCAACCCTGCTGCGGGTGGCATCGGAGCGGCATGTTTTGCTCCTGGTCATGCACCACGTCGTTTCAGATGGCTGGTCCATGCGGGTGTTGAGTTACGAGTTTGGGGTCCTCTATGAGGCTTTCGCCCAGGCGCGATCTGTGCCACTGCCAGAGCCTCAGCTGCAGTACGCCGATTACACTCTGTGGCAACGCAGTTGGTTCAGGGGTCCGGAGCGTGAGCGGCAGATTGCTTATTGGCGCGAGCAATTGCGAGACGCGCCCGCGGGCATTGCTCTGCCGACAGATCGGCCACGGCCGCCCGTAGCCAGCTTCAAAGGAGCGCGGTTCGAATTCCGTTTTCCGCGGGATCTGGCGGTGCGCCTGCAGGGTCTCGCGCAGAGAGAGAGGGCAACGCCCTATATGGCTGTGCTGGCCGCTTTTCAGGCGGTTCTTGCACGGTGGAGCGGTCAGACGGACATCGTCGTGGGCTCGCCCATCGCCGGGAGGACGCATAGGCAGCTTGAGGACATGGTGGGCTTCTTCGTCAATGCGCTCGCGCTGCGAACCGACCTGTCCGGCAATCCGAGCTTCACCGAGCTGATCCGCAGAGTCCGCGAGACCGCGTTGCAGGCGTATGCACACCAGGATCTGCCATTCGATGCGCTGGTGGCGGAATTGTCCCCGTCGCGCGACCTGAGTCGTCAACCGGTGTTTCAGATCGTCCTCGCGCTGCAGAACTTCCCGGAGCAGCGCTTCGAATGCCAGCTCTTGAGCACACGTTGCGAATTCCTCCACACGGATACTTCCAAGTTCGATCTCTCCGTGTTTGTGAGGCAGGCGGACGGGGAGCTGTACGGGTTTGTTGAATACTCGACGGATCTGTTCGAACGCGCGTCGATCGAACGGCTGATCTGCCATCTCCAGCGGGTTCTCGAGCAGGTCGTCGAGGACCCCGGGAAGAGACTGGAGGAGCTGGAGTTGCTCACTGTCGAGGAGCGTCGGCAACTTCTTGTGTTTTCATCCGGCGACGCTCCGAGAGTGCCTACGGAAACCTGGAACGTTCACGAGCGATTCTCGTGGCTGGCCTCCACCACGCCTGAGGCGACAGCTTTGGTCCATGAAGGATCTCGGGTGAGCTATTCGGAGCTCGATCGCCGGTCCAATCGGCTCGCACGCTATCTGAGGGAGCGCGGCGTGGGCCCTGATGTAGTCGTCGCGCTGCTGTTGGAGCGATCCGTAGAGATGATCGTGGCTATTCTGGGCGTTCTGAAGGCTGGCGGTGCGTACCTGCCTCTCGATCCGGAACATCCGCGAGAGCGGCATCTGGCCGTTCTGCAGAATGCAGAGAGCCGAATGCTGATCAGTCAAAGCTCTCTTTGGCGTGGGGAGGGCGGTGTAGGAACCGGCGTTGTACTGCTTGATGAGCACCGCACACAGATTGCAGCTGCATCCGATGAAAAGATCCGCAGCGGGATCTGCGATGCCAGTCTGGCCTACGTTATTTACACATCGGGCTCCACGGGCACCCCGAAGGGCGTCCTTCTCCACCACGGTGGCCTCCGCAATCTCGTGATGGCACAGATCGCGGCGTTCGGGCTGCACCCGAGGCGTCGTGTGTTGCAGTTCGCACGGTTGAGCTTCGATGCAGCCACCTCGGAAATCTTCTCAACGCTCCTGGCCGGCGCTGCGTTGTATCTCGCTCCGAACGAAAAGCTGTATCCGGGAGAAGACCTCGCGCGGGTTCTGCAGGAAAATGCAATCGACGTCGTGACGTTGCCTCCTTCGGCTTTGCCGCCGCTGACTGGCTACGATCTCGGTTCCCTGGACACGCTTGTGGTCGCGGGGGAGGCCTGTTCGACGCAGACGGCCCAGCAGTGGAGTGGGCGTTGTCGTCTGATCAACGCTTACGGCCCGACCGAGACGACAGTGTGCGCGAGCTGCGCCGTCATAGAGGCGTCTACCGTGGGCGTCCCGATCGGCCGCCCGATCATGAACACGTGCCTGCATGTGCTGGATGATCGCCTGCAACCGGTGCCGATTGGTGTTGTCGGCGAGCTCTTTATCGGAGGGGCTGGCCTTGGCCGCGGCTACATCCGTCAGCCGGGTCTTACTGCAGAGCGCTTCATCGCCAATCCATTTGGAACGCCGGGCGAGCGAATGTACAGCAGCGGCGACCACGTCCGCCGGCGCGCTGATGGTCAGCTCGAGTTTGTCGGCCGCCGAGACCATCAAGTCAAGGTCCGGGGCCACCGGATAGAGCTTGGCGAGGTGGAAGCGGCACTCACCCGGCATCCGGAGGTTGCGCAGGCAGCGGTTGTCGTGAGGGAAGGCAGCAGCAGGGTCTCAGACAGAAAAGCTGTAGAGCTCTGGCCTTCCATCTCAGAGTTCTATATCTATGACGAGCTCGCCTACGCCGCCATGACCTTGCACGATCGGCGCAACGCTCAGTATGAGAGCGCGTTCTCGAAGGTGCTCGATGGAAAAGTCGTTTTGGACGTGGGCACCGGGCCCCAGGCCCTGCTTGCGAGGCTCGCGATTCACGCGGGTGCCAGGAAGGTATACGCAGTCGAGCTTCTCGAAGACACTTATGTGAAGGCCCGGGAGGAAATACTCCGGCTTGGGCTCGAGGACCGAGTGGTGCTCATACGGGGTGACGCGACGCAGATCAGTCTCCCGGAGCCTGTCGACTGGTGCGTATCCGAGATCGTCGGGAATATCGGCGGATCCGAGGGTGCCGCGCTGATCATGAACCGGGTCAAGAACCTCCTGAAGGACCCCACGAATGTGATTCCGAGGAGGAGCTTGACGAGAATCGCAGGCGTATCGCTGGGTGAAGATCTCGTGAATTGGGATTTCAGCGAGCCGGCAGCCCACTACGTCAAGAAGATCTTCCGGGACCGAGGTCGTGCGTTCGACTTGCGTCTGTGCGTGAAAGACTGCCCGGCGGACGTCATGCTCACCTCGTCGGACGTGTTTGAGAGCCTGGATTTCACGCGCGACTGCAGCCTCGAGAGCGAGCACGAGATAAGCTTGGAGGTCACCAAGCCGGGCAACCTGACCGGCTTCCTGGCGTGGCTTTCGCTGGAGATCGATGACACAAACGGGGTGGACGTGTCACGTGACCAACAAAGTTGGTTGCCGGTTTACATTCCCGCCTTCGCGCAGCCGGTGCAGGTTGCTCTCGGTGACGCTGTGTGTGCGAGAGTCAAGCGACAACTGTCGCAGAACGGACTCACGCCGGACTTTCAGATCGGAGGCCATGTCCTGAAGAATGGAGGACAGCACTTGCCGTTCTTATGCGATCTTCCTCACGAAAGCGCGCGCTTCCGTGGCTCGCCGTTCTATGAGAGGCTATTCAGGGACGGTACCGTGCCTGTTGCAGTGCAGGTGGCGAGTGACCGGAGACTCGTCGCTTATGTTGCGAAGGCGTCAGGCGGCGCACCCACGGCAGGATCGTTGCGGACACACTTGGAAAGTATACTGCCTCGATACATGCTTCCCTCGGCCTATGTGATTTTGGAACGACTGCCGCTGACGCCAAGCGGTAAGGTGGACCGCAAGGCACTCCCAGCACCGCAGCCGCCGGCTGGGCTCACGTATGTCGCGCCGCGTACGGCTGAAGAAGCGGCAGTGGCAGCGATATGGGCGCAGGTGCTGCGCGTGGAGCGTGTGGGAGTCAGTGACACCTTCTTCGAGTTGGGTGGTCATTCACTGTTGCTGGTGCAGGCGCTTCACGTGCTGAAGAGTGCGCAGATCGGGGGAATCGATCTGCAGGCCATCACAATCGTGGACATGTTTCGGTACCCGACGATCGCGGACCTGGTCGCCCGCTTCGGCAGATCGGGTGCTGCCGCAAGCGCTTTGCAGCGACTGCGGCCACGTACGATGCGCGAGCGGCACCGCGCCCGAATACATCTGCGGTCCGTTCAATCGCCGCCCCGTGATCCGCGAAGACCGTAGGCAGACGCATGCGCTACTTACCGTTAGTCTGGGCCGGGCTGTGGCGAAAACGAACGCAAACGGTTCTCGTATTCGTACAGATCGTCATCGCCTTCACTCTGTTTGGTATCCTGCAAGGGCTGAACGCAGGGATTCGCTACGCCATCTCCAGAAGCCATGCGGACCGGCTGTATGTCCTCAGCCGTCAAGGAGCGAGCGAGCCGCTCCCGATCGCACTGCTGACGCGCATCAAACAGGTTCCGGGAATCGATGCGGTCAGTTATCGGGTCATGATTTCCGGCACCTACCAGAATCGCGCGCAGCACGTGCAGTGCATTGCGGCAGACCCCGAGGGCTTTGCGAAGATGTTTCCCGAGATTGCGATCGCGCCGGCGCAGCTGACAGCGCTGGTGCACCAACGTGACGGAGCGGTTGTGGGTGAGGCCGTTGCACGTGAGTTGCGTTGGAAGATCGGCGACCGCGTTCCGCTGCAGCTCTTTGCTCCACGGCAGAATGGATCGAGAGACTGGACGTTCGAGATCGTCGGCACTTTCTCCATACCGGAACGACCGTCCGACGCCAACTACATCGTACTCAACTACGACTATGTCAACGAGGAGCGTCTCCAGAACCACGACAGCGTCAATCTCTTCACCGCGCACATCCGCGATCCAGCAGAGTCCGCTGAGGTGGGACACGAGATCGATCTGGCGTTCGCAAATTCGCCGAACGAAACTCGCACGCAATCGGAGACGGATCTCGCAGCGTCGCAGATCAAACGCATAGCCGATGTGGATTTTCTCGCGCATCGGATTACCGCTGCCGCATTCGTTGCCTTGTTGCTGGCGACCGCGACGTTGATGATGCAGTCGGTTCGGGAACGGACGTCTGAATTGGCGGTGTTGAAAACACTGGGGTTCAGCGACGCAGGTATCATGGGATTGATCTTCTGCGAGGTCGTTTTGGTGAGTCTTGCGGGGTCGGCCTTGGGCCTGCTGATTGCCTGGTTCGCTCTCCCGTATGCGCAGCAATTCATAGGGATCAGCGGGGTTCCTGGCAGTGTCTTTGCGATCGGTTTCGTCTATGCAACGCTGATGGCGCTGGTAAGCGGACTGTTGCCCGCATTGCGCGGCTTGCGACTGCAGATCGCTGAGGCGCTGTCTGGACAGTGGAGGTAAGCGTGAACTGGCTACGCCAGACCGTGGCATTGACGGTGTTTGCTCTGCGAAGCGTTCCAGGCCGTATGGGGAGCTCTCTCGTGACCGTGGTGGGTACGACCATAGTCGTGGGAATTCTGATAGCTCTCCTGTCCGTTGGAGAGGGCGCGCGCTTTTGGTCAGCCCGCAATGCGCGTTCCGACCGCGCAGTAATTCTCAGCCACGGCGCACCGTTTCCGCCAGTGAGCATTCTCACGCGCGAGAACCTGACGGCCATCGCCGACGCGCCTGGCGTGAAGCAGGATGCCCGGGGCAACAAGATGATGACTGCGGGCACGATGGCTCTGCTTGACGTGGTCACGAGGTTGAATCAGCGCAGCAGTATTTTCCTCATAGGAATGACCCGCACCGATGTCTATCCGGAAATTCATATCATTGCGGGTCGATGGTACAAACCGGGGCTGCACGAAGTGATCGTCAGCAAAGCGGCACAGAAGCTCGACCGCGGCCTCGATTTGGGGAATCAGATTCCACTGCGCGGATTGCAATGGACGGTCGTAGGAGTTTTCGAGGACTCAGGCGGTGTGTTCGATCAAGTGTTGTTCAGCGATGGAGAAACCGTAATGGGCGCCTTTCATCGTAGCACCTACGAGCAGGCGGTCGTGATGCTCGACTCTCCGGGGGCCTATGGTGCTTTCAAGTCTGCGCTGGCGCGCGATCCCACTTTGCGGGTGGATGTGTATACCGAGGCGCAGAACCGGGACAACAACCTTGGCGGCCTGCGGGGTCTGTTGGATTTCGTCAGCTATTTCGTCGGGGGTATCCTGGGCGCCGGCGCCATTTCTGCTGCGTTGAGCAGTCTGTACGCGGCGGTGGACGCGCGGCAGCGCGAGATCGGGACATTGCGTGCGATGGGTTTTGCGGCGGTTCCCGTTCTCGTGTCCATTCTGGCGGAGAGCCTCCTGCTTGCGTTGGGCGCGGCGTTGGTCGGCGCTGTGATTGCATGGCTGTTGTTCAACGGTAAAATAGTGAACACGGAAGATTTTATCTTCCCGCTTGCCGTGAGCGAGCGCGTCGTCGTCACGAGTATTCTGTGGGCTCTTGCAATAGGCTTCGTTGGAGGTCTATTCCCCGCGATACGGGCGGCGCGTCTGTCAGTCGCCGACTCCATGCGTGCGCTCTAGCAAGGGAGTACTGCAGGGAGCGGGTGAGGCGCAACTTCCCTCAATGAGCGATACGCGTTCTGTGTCCGATGGCTTAGCGGCCTCATGTTTGAGCGCGACGGAGGCCGTGAGATTGATGGGGCGCGGCGAGCTGCGAGTGCACGAGTATGCAATGCAGCTCATCAGTCTCAGCCGGAGTGCGCATTTTCTGAAAGCGATCACGTGGATCGACGAGTCACGCGTGCTCGCCAGCGCTCGTTCTGTCGATGAGCGGCTACAGCGTGGCGAGGACGTCGGTGCACTCGGTGGACTGCCGGTCATCGTGAAGGACAACATCGATCTCGCAGGCACTGTAACCGCCGCGGGCACGACTTTCCTCAAGGGCAACCTGCGCACAGCGACGGCACCGATTGTGCAAAGGTTGCTCGAGAACGGTGCAATCATCTTCGCAAAGTCCAACATGCACGAGCTTGCCGCAGGAGGGACCTCCACCAATCCGGTAACGGGAGCGGTCGCGAACCCGTATGACCGCAGCAGGGTCGCCGGTGGGTCAAGCGGCGGCACTGCGGCTGCTGTTTCGGCAGGCATCGTGCCTGTTGGGCTTGGGACCGATACCGCCGGGTCCGTTCGAGTACCTGCGGCGTTGTGCGGTGTGGTCGGGTTCAGGCCTTCCTCCGCAGGCGCAGTCTACCCCATGAAGGGTGTGCTTCCACTGGCGAGTGACTTGGACACGGTTGGACTAATTGCACGGACCGTGAGCGATGTCGCGTTGCTGCACACGACGATTACCGGTGTGCCAACGCATGCAGTCCGCGAACCGAGCACACTTCGAATCGGCATCCCGCGCGGCCCGTATTGGCAAGACCTCGATCCGGAAGTCTTGCGAGTTGCCGAACGGGCGCTGAGCGGACTGCAGAGCGCAGGGGCGGTCATCGTCGATGTCGACGTGAGCGGATACTATGCTCTGGCGACCGAGATCCAGGCGACGCTCCTCATGGCCGGGTTGAAAGAATCTCTGCGCATGTACCCGAAGCTCATCGGCGCAGGGTTCTCTGTGCAAGATGTCATTGATGCCATTTGCAGCCAGGACGCCAAAGCGTTGTTCGAGCGCGCCAACAGAATGAGATTGGCGGCCATTCAGATCCACGAAGCGCGCAGCTCTTCCCGTAGGCGGATCGGAGCCCTCTATCGCGAGATGTTCCTAGGCAATGATCTGGATGCAATCGCTTTTCCAACGGTGCCGATGGTCGCGCCGCCCATCAGTGCTCATGGCGATACTGCGATGGATGAGATCGAGATCAATGGCAGGAGGGTGAACAAGGGTTTCGCGTGGGTCCGAAACACGCGTGTAACGTCCGCTCTGGGAGCCCCGGGGCTGTCGATTCCTGCGGGTCTCGCGGCGGGAGGGTTGCCCGTAGGGGTGGAGTTTGATGGTCTGCCCGGGGAAGATGCGGCGTTGCTCGCGCTGGGCATGGCCGTCGAGCGAGTGTGGCCGCCGATGCAAAAACCTGGCATCGTGAAGGCCGATTTCGCGGCTCAAGTCTGGGTGTCCAGCTAAGCGGCGATCCGGCAAAATCGCCAGGCTCCGAGACTCGTAACCAACACGAGCACCATACTGATCACCAGCCCATCCGTCAGCGCACCGAAGTACGATCGGTCCGTAAGCGCATCCCTGAGACCGTCGACACCATAGGAAAGCGGATCCACGAGGGCGACGACCGCGAGAAACTTCGGCAGTCTATTCAGCGGAAATAGAGCGCCGGAGAACAGAAAGATCGGCATGAGCAGCAGCTGCATGACGGTTTGGAAAGTGCGCATTTCCTTGAGACTCGACCCGATCGCCAAGCTAAGCGCACTGAAAACGATCGCGATGAGTACGAGGAACAGCAGGCCGAGCGGGATCGCCGTGGGACCGGCCGTGCGCAGTCCGGCGAGCATGCAGAGGGCACCGGCAAGCACGCCCTGCACGATCGAGGCGGTCGCTGCTCCGCAGGTTCGCCCAATCACGATCTGAAGACGAGGCACGGGCGCGACCAGTATCTGCTGCAAATAACCGAACTGCCGGTCCCAGATGAGCTGCATTCCTGAGGACATCGATGAGAACAGCACGCTCATGGCGATCACTCCCGTGCCCACGAGCTGCAGGGAATCGCCAGCACCGCTCCTGCGGAAGATGGGATTGAGCCCATACCCGAGCGCCAAAAAATACAGGAGGGGTTGGCCGAGCGACACGAGGATTTGCGTCCTTGAGCGCGCGAAGCGCTTCAGCTCGCGGAGCCATAGGGCGTATATGACGGTCACTGTGAGTCCTCCGCTACGCGCGTACGAATTGCCGGGTGCCCTCTCCGCCTTGTTCGCGTACCGCCGTACGCGTTAATGTGAGGAATGCATCCTCCAGCGATTGCGTGCCCGTCTGCCGCTTCAACTGCCAAGACGAGCCGAGTGCGATGATCTTGCCGTGATCAATCACGGCGATGCGCGAGGAGGCCCTGTCCGCCTCGTCCAGGTAGTGCGTTGTGAGGAACACGGTCACCCCTTCGGTCTGGTTGAGATGCTTGACCTGCATCCACAGCTGATTCCGGCTTTGAGGATCGAGACCGAGTGTGGGCTCGTCGAGAAACAGAATGCGTGGGGTGTGTAAGAGGCCGCGTATGATCTCCAGTCGTCTCATCATGCCGCCGGAGTATTGACTGACGATGTCGCCGCGTCGTTCCCAGAGCCCGAAAAGCTCTAGCAGGAAGTGGATGCGGTCGCGGCGTAGCGGTCGCGGCATTCCGTACAGCACCCCGTGAAGATCGAGGTTCTCCCATGCGGTGAGACTTTGATCGAGACTCGGGTCCTGGAACAAGATTCCGAAACGCCTGCGTGCCTCGGTGGGATCCCGCACGGGGTCGATGCCATCGAGTATCACGGTACCGCTTGTTGGTGAAAGCAGCGTCGTGAGAATCTTGATAGTGGTGGTCTTGCCGGCTCCATTCGGGCCGAGGAAAGCGAAGATCTCACCGCCCGCGACTTCGAACGAAACATCGTCGACTGCGACGAGATTGCCGAACTTCTTGGTGAGATTGCGTACCGTGATCATAGGGTTCCCTTCTTCGTCGCCCTTGTGGAAGCAGACTCATCGAGAGATCTTCAGCAGCGGCCCATCAGGCGGCTCCACGATTCTAAATCCAGCTCGGGTTGCCGCTCCGGCTCGCGCCCAGTTGTCGTGTGAGCGGCGGGCGAGTCGTGTGAGCGCTTCCAAAGGTTCGTTCCGTTCCATAGGTACTCGAACGAAGCACCGGAAGCTGCGGGAAGGAATTGGAGAAAAGGGAAATCGGCACGGGTGCGAGTAGGATCAGCGGGCAGGAACATGTGTTCTCTGGCTGGCGCGAGCACAGTAGGCACGTCGGCTCGGAGGGTTGGCTCGGCTGACGGGACGTGGGAGTGGACGCGGTACTCCAATCGGTGATCATCCGTCTGGTTCACGACGACGCTTGAGAAGCAGCTATCGAAGGTCGCCTGGTAGGAGCTCAGGTCGAGGCCAGAGGCGTGGCTGCGATCGAGCATCCTGGGTACCGTAAATTCGTAAAACTCAGGCAAGCGCCGGGAAAATAGCCGAGCGAAGACGGAGAAGGCGCGTTCGCCCTCGCCAAAGAAGGCGCACGCCACCTTGCGCTTCGGATTGATCCGCATTGCGGCGGAATACCCGGGGATCTGGGCGTTGTGTCCGTACCAGTCGGAGCCGTAGCTCTTCCATCCAAGGCAGACGCGCCGCTCCGAGGGTGACCATCCAGGCAATGGCAGGCTCCACGACAGCAAGGTGCAGGGAGAGAACGCCGCGGCACAGGAGCCTCCAGGCTCGCTGCGGCTATCAGCGAGGTGCGCTTCGAGAAAGCGCAGCGCACCCTCCAGTGGCAGGGCAAAATTGAAGTCCGCGGCGGGACAAGGCTCGCCCAGATCTGCCAAGCGCTCAGGCGCGCATCGTAAAGGCACCAGCAAGCGATCCAGGAGGAGCTGCCTGTACGCAATACCGGTCACCTGTTCCAGCAGGGCCGCACAGACCCAGGCACCGGCATTGCCATAGTTGTAGTAACGACCGACCGCGACGAGAGGCGGGACCGAGTCGATCGCTCGGAATAGCTCGCGAAGATCGATACGGCCATCCGGGCGTCGCGGAACCCTTGGGATGGCCGGACCGTCCCAGCCATGACTGTGGCTCAAGAGGTGCCGCAATGTGATTGCGTGATCGAGCGAGCCCGTTGGCGGCAATTGGACGCCGGCAATGTCGCCGATTGCGGAGTCCCAGCCGAATGACCCATCCTCCACCGCCTGGGCGATGAGTGCAGCCGTAAGGAGTTTCATTAGGCAACCCATCGGCATGCTTGGGACAGAAGCGTCGGCGGCGTCAGCGCCCTCGGCTCCTGTGACATACGCGATGCGTTGCTGTCCGCGAACAGACAGTGCGAGACCGGCGGTGGGAGTACCGACCGCGGCCGCGGCTTGACGCAGCTCATTCTGCAAGCCGTGCTCGATGAGCAGCGAGTCAAAGTCGTCCGCCATCCTACGAACTCCAGAACCTCAGGATGCCTCCGTCTTGCGGAATGCCGTGAGCTCGCAGGCGGCGCAAGGCTGGGAGTCATCCGGGGCCGAAAATACCGCCAGGTGGGTCCGCCGCCACTCTCCGCTCGCCGCCAGTTGAAGTGTGTTACCGGCATTGTCATAGCGGGCGGGAATTCGCACCCTGGCGGATGAGGATTCACTGCTGCGGAACTCGAACACCATCAGGGGCTCCTCGAGCGCGATCTCCAGCCGAGTTCCATTTGAACCGCGATAGCAGCCAACCAGGCGCCGCAGGTCGAAGTCGTACGACTGCCTGCAGCCGGTTGGCCGCTCACCAAGGTAAATCCCAATGTGCTTCAGCACAGCCGTCATGACGGCGTTGCGTGTGGAGGGTGCGTTGACGTTTACTCCGATCGCGAGACACACGCCTCGAGTCGGATCGCAACGTACGCCGCACACTTGGCCAAACGAGCCGCCATCGAAACCGCACAAACCGTCGCCGTACTGAGCGCACCCCATCCCGAAGGCGACAGGAATTCCTTTCCAGACCGTGCCATCAATCGGAGAGGGTACGCGGCTGATGTCCTTTGCGAACAGTCGCGCCGCGCCAGGAGGGATCAGTTGGGCGGCGCGCGAGGCGCTGTCCACCGACGTGAGAATCAGTGCGCGCACGAGACACAGCAGCTGCTCCACCGACATCATCAGTTCCGAGAAAGCCGCATTCGGGCGAAATTGCGGCACGGGCGCGGGGCGAAACTCCCGCTGTTCGGGAAACCATTGATGATCGGGAACCAGAGGGAGCGACCCGGTGCGATCTTCGAGCGAGCTCGCGCAGGAGATGCCCAAAGGGTCGGTGATGCGTTCCTGCACCAGATTGATGAACGGTGTCGATGTCACCCGCTCCAGAATGTCCCCCACGATTGCGTAGCCGGAATGCTCATAGCTCAGCATGCATCCCGGCTGGAATAGTTGCACTGCTTGTGCAAAGCGGCCAATGCGGTTCGCGGCGTTTGCGGCGAGCATCGCGCCCGACAAGTCCACGTAGCCAGACTGAAAGCTGAGCAAGTCACCGAGCCGTTGAGTCGCGCCACGGCGGGTTCCGGCGAGATCGGGTAGCAGATCCCCAAGTGGCGAGTCGAGGGATAAATCGTCCCTGCTCACCATCTGATGCACGAGCGCTGCTGTGACGACCTTGGTCATGCAGCCAAGAGCAAAGCGAGCATCGACGGGCAGTGGGACAGACGAGCCGGCCGCAAGTACACCCGTGCTTGCGGCAACGACCTCATCGCCTATGCTCAACGCGACGGCAATCCCTGGGATGTTGTCAGTGCGTCGGTACTGCTCGAGTATCTCTCGAAGCGCTTCTTCGCTGGGCAGGCGCAACCCTCCATGGTGCATCCTCATGCGTGTGTTACTGCGCGACAGAACTCTTTGCGGCGATTCGACTTACGAGCGCGATGACGTCGCTCAGCGATGATGCCTCGAGGAGGGCGAGCGTCTCGTCAGCCGTGACGTCGATGTCGTACAGACACGACACATGACTCAGGATCGTCAGGAGATTTATGGAGTCAAGAATACCGGCCACCTTTGTTTGAGGTGTCAACTCCTCAGGAGGGACATGAGCGGCCGCAGCGATGATCTTGCGAACGAGCTCATCCACCGGTGCGCGTTGTTCCGTGGCACTCATATAGCCGCGCTCCATCGCCGGCAGGGGGAAAGAATTTTAAGCATAACAGCCCTGCGATCGCATACAAGCGGTTCCGTGGCCCGACTCGCTCAGCATTGGCGGGCGGTGAGTACCACTTGCTGCGTGAGAGCTGGCAAGCGTCGAACTCTAATGTCTATGAATCCCGCCTGCGAAAGCCAGGCCGAATACTCATCAGCGTGATGGCAGCGCGTCGGTGAGATCGTTCGAAAGAAGAGCGCTCCCCCGTCGCGAAGCGCATCGGGAGCGTCGACGTCCGTCGGTGGCTCGAATTCGAAGATGGCCAGCGTTCCGCTGGCAGCCAACGCTCGTCTGGCTCGCTGGAGAAGTTGTGCTATCTGCTGCGGGTGAAAATAGTGCAACACGTTGTTGATGAGAATCACGTCGCGGTTCGAATCGAGGTCCATGGTCAGAACGTCTCCCGCTCGGTGACGTACGACGTCGTCCAGTCCGGCATGGAATGCCAACTCGGCGGCCTGCTCGACAGCTGCGGGAAGCTCGATGACCTCAGAGGTCATCGGCGGATGGCTGCGACAGATGAATGCTCCGAACAGCCCGTGAGATCCACCCAGGTCGAGGAGCGTGCGCGCCCCGTCCCTTACCGGGATGAGGCTGCTGATCAACGGCGCAGCGATTCGCGCGTTCTCCAGCATCGCGGCCTGATAGATCTGCCACGCGGCAGGGGTACGGAGGTATACGTGTGGATCGACCCCACGCCCCGTACGAAGCGCGGACTCCATGTTTCCAATGGCATCCCAGAACAGCTCGCACATCGTCGTGTGGGAGGCACGACTGGCTGGCGATGTCCGCAGCAAAGCACCGCGGGCCAGCGCCGTCACGTTATACATTCGATCCACGCGTTCCAGATAACCCGACCCCCAGAGCATGCGCAGGATGAGATCGAGCATCTCATGGTCGACATCGCACGCTGCGGCAAGTCGAGCGGCGGTGGCTGGGCCGCTCGCCAATTTGTCGAAGATACCCAGCCGCACGCTGAGCATGAGAGACTTCGCTTGAACCAGGGAAACCAGGGCATCCAGAACCGGGCGCGGACCGCGGGCGGTGCCCAGCATGCGCCGTTCGAGCTCATTGTCGGCAATCGCCCCGTACTTCATGGCCTTCCCCAGACCGTCAACCAAGATCAAGACGAACGATGATCATTGTGGGCCGACAGGCACCGTCAGCTTCGCTGGTGGCACCTGTCCATTGCGCAGCCGCCGTTTATAGAGCTTTCCGTTAGGATCTCTGGGCAGCTCCGTGACGAACTCGATGCGCCGAGGAAGCTTCACCCCCGCGAGCTTCTGCCCCGCAAATTCCAAAATGCTGCGCCTTAGCTCGCGCGATGGAGTGCAGTCCGGAACGAGCTGTACGAACGCTTTGGCCACCTCGCCGAGTACATCGTCCGGCACGCCGATGACGGCGCAGTCCACGACGGCAGGATGCATGACCAGCACCTGCTCGACTTCTGCGGAATATATCTTCGTGCCACCGCACAGAATGACATCCACGGCGCGATCGCAAATGAAGAGATAGCCCTCGTCGTTGACATAACCGATGTCTTCAACGGTGAAAAAGCCGTCAGCGCGATAGCACGCGGCCGTCTTCTCGCGATCGCCCCTGTATTCAAAACGGTCACCCGTAAAGCGGGTCATATAGACCAGACCGGGCTGCCCGACAGCGACGGGGTTACCGCCCTCATCGAGGATCTTGAACTGCACTCCTTCGAGTGGCTTGCCCACCGTACCGGGAAATCGCAGCCAGTCTTGCGGGCTGCACACGGTACCCCCACCGCCCTCGGTGCATCCATAACCCTCCCAAATGATCGGACCGAACCAATCAAGCATTTGCCGTTTGACCTCCGGAGCGCAGGGGCAGCCCGCATGATTGACCCATACGAGGGATTTCACGTCGTATCGCCGGCGCACGTCCTCAGGCAATTTGAGCAGCCGCGCGAACATGGGCGGGGCCATGAACGCGGTCGCGGCCCGATGCACGTGAATCAAACGGAGGATCTCCTCGGCCTCGAGGCGCTCGCGCAGGACAACCGCGTGTCCCATGTCCAGTTCCGTCGTTGCAAGCCCAAGCGGCGCAGAGTGATAGAGCATCGACCCGCACAGGTGAACACTGCCATCGTCCGGCCTCGTACCGAGGAGAATATGCAGCCGAACACGCTGTTCCATCGCGATACGGGGATCTCGTGGCTGAATCTGAACCCCCTTCGGGCGGCCGGAAGTGGCTGACGTGTATTGCATGACGTGCCCGGGACTTGCGTCGGCAAGCGGCTGCGCGGAAAAAGCCTGAATGAAGTTTTGGAGCGAAACACAGCCGGGGGCGGCGCCGAGCGAGATCAGCAGGGGTGATCGGCTCCCGTGGCCGGCGCAGGCGCAGCTCGCAAGGTCTGCAAATCGGTCATCGACGATGATCGCCCGAGTGTTCGAGTCACGCAGGATGTAGGCAATTTCCTCGGAAGTCAGGTGCCAATTGAGAGGCACCAAATAGAGGCCACCGTGCAGGGCGGCGTAGAGAGCGGCGAAAAACTCGGCGCGGTTTGGAATGAGTACGGAGACGGCGTCGCCCCGCTGAAGCTGTGCCGCGTGCAAAGCGCGCGCGAGTCGATTAGACAGTCCCAGGAGTTCGCCGCGGCTCCAGCATCGGTGCTCCTCGTAAATCGCCGGGCGATCAGGTGCGTCCCTGGCGAAGTGTTCGAAGCCCACTTCCACGGCAACTCCAACGTCCGCTGTCTTGACTCGGAATTATGGGCACCGCGGGATCGACTTCGCAAGCCGCTGCGCTGACTGACAGTCGCGGTTGGCCACGGTGTCAAGCGATGCGCGAGTTACGATCGATCACAAAGCAAGATGAAACAGGTGTTTAGGAGATTGCATCCCGCAAGGCTCACGGCCTGCGCTGTCCATCGCGTCAAGGCAGCGCGGGGTGCACCTCGGAGGAGTGAAGCCCGATCAGAGATTTGATGTTTGTCAAGCGCAGATTCTCATCTCGACAGTAGTCTTTGAAGTATTTCTTGAGATCGGGCCACATTGCTTTTTCGTGCTGCCACAGGTACAGCGACTCGTACTGCTCCTCGGGCATCTCGAGTACCTCTGAATTCAGATCGTCCCTGTGCAGCCAGACGCTTGAGAGAGCCACACGGTAGGAGTCTTGGTTTGGCACCGCCGCTGCCGCCAACGCCGGGTTGCACCCTTTTGAACCGTGGAGTAAGTGGCTGCTGAAGCTAATCATCGTCCCCACACGATAGGGGAATGTGGTCAGTCTGAGCTCTTCGCGCTGGAAGCGGATTTGCATTCCCCCGACTTGCATGTTGTCGACGAGCGTGGACTGCGCCTTCGCGCTGACATGGATGTTGCGGGCGAGGAGTTGATCGTAGAGCGCTCTGTTTTGGGGATAGCGGCTTTCGACGACGTACAGCCCGAATTCGTCGTCGGAGAGTGAGTCGGATGGTGCCCTATGCAGGCAAATCCAAACGTTGATCATCCGCGCGTCGTAGCCGTTCTTTGCGAAGTACTGGACACCCGCATCCTGATGAAGATTGTCCGGTCCCGCGGCAGATTGCAGCGTGTGCTTCCAGACGGAATGGTACAAAGGAACATAGCGGGAGAATACCTGTGGCAACGTGTCGCGGTAGAACGCTTTGGTCGCCGCGTAAAGTTGCGGGAACAATGCCTGCGAGGTGACCTGGCCGGTTCGTGGGCAGAGATGGAAGTCCGCTATGGATTCCAGGCTCGCCTTCATCTGTGCAAAGACCGGGCTATGCGTATCCAGCTCGCTCGTTTGAATCGATGGTGCGAACATCGCAGCGCCTTCCTCTATGGCCGCTTGGGCGTTGACAAGTCACATGTCCTGAGGTGACATGGGGCAAGAGATAACACAGTCCAAACTGGAGGGACACCATCGTGGGAATAGACGCCGAGGTGGAGCGCGAAGGCCGTTCGTACGCGGTCCTGATAAATGACGAGGAACAATATTCTCTGTGGCCGAAGGAGAAGGCCGTTCCAGCAGGCTGGCGCGCTGTGGGTGTGGAAGGAACTCGTGCGGAATGCAGCGCCTACGTCGACAAGACCTGGGTAGACATGAGGCCGCTCAGCTTGCGACGGGCCATGGCGCGGAATGAGTAGTGGATCCGGCCGTTGCGAACACCATTGCCGCGAGAGGGACTCGGAATGCCGGAAGCGCAGGCAAACGGTCGCGACGGCATCGCAATCATAGGCTTCAGCGGACGATTCCCCGGTGCCAGGGACGTCGATGAGTTTTGGGACAATCTCAAGAACGGCCGCGAATCTCTCCGCTCCTTCGCCGATGAGCGCGAGCCACCCGGCGGGCCGGACGCGGAGCCGATCGGAGATGCCAAGGTAGTCAGGAAGGCAATGGCACTCGAGGGTATAGAGCTCTTCGATGCCACCTTCTTCGGATACACGAGCGCTCAAGCGTGCAGAGTGGACCCCCAGCAGCGGGTGTTCCTGGAGGTGGCCTGGCACGCGCTGGAGCACGCGGGTTATGATGTCGAACGCTATCCGGGAGTCGTTGGAATTTTCGCGGGGGTTTCGCGCAGCACTTATGGAGGTGTCGCAGACAAGGATCCCGGAGACATCCAGGCGGCCATCGATCACGGGCTCGGCTCGATAGCCAATCGAGTTTCCTACAAGCTCAATCTTGACGGTCCCAGCGTTTGCGTCGACACGGCGTGCTCGACGTCGCTAGTCGCAGTGCATTTGGCAAGTCAGAGTCTGCTGAGTCACGATTGCGACATGGCACTCGCAGGCGGCGCTTCGATCCGCCTGCCGCAAAACGGCTACGTCTATCACAAGAACAGTATCCTTTCGCCGGACGGGCACTGTCGGGCATATGACGCGGACGCGCGTGGTACGGTTCCTGGAAACGGTGTCGGCATCGTGGTCATGAAGCGC
>FTJL01700462.1_pt1 | contig 19310 bp, 16 predicted proteins | sample 1658551 | NCBI WGS metagenome assembly FTJL01 (sample SAMEA3914835, study PRJEB12502) | metagenome | biome: forest; material: soil | place: Canada | collected 2011-07-03 | depth 0.3 m
CCCATTTCTTGCCGTATCTGGCCGCACGCGGCTGGAATGTTCGGGCGATCGATATCCATGCAGCTCCCGTGGGAGTGGAGAGTCCTGGCGTCGAATATCGGGTTCAGGATGTGCGCGACCGCCAGAGTCTTGCGGCGGCTCTCGAGGGCGTCGACTGTGTGTTCAATCTCGCCAGCGTGCACCTCGACGTTCACGCGTCGTTCGAGAAGTTCGAAGCGGTGAATGTCGACGCTGTGGAACGCCTTGTCGAACTCTGTGCAACGAGCGGCGTGCGACGCCTGGTCCATGTCAGCAGTGTGGGCGTGTACGGACATGTGGTTGCTCCCCCGGCTGCCGAAGACGCACCGCTGAATCCGCAGAACGATTACGAGCGGACGAAGATGGCCGGCGAAGCAGCGGCTGTGCGCTGTGCGCAGCGCACCGGCATGGATGTCGTGATCATCCGGCCGTCGTGGGTGTATGGCCTGGGTTGTCCCCGGACGCTGAAATTGATTCGATCGTTGCGCAAAGGGCGTTTTTTTTACATCGGCGCTGGGCGCAACTTACGTCATCCGGTGTATGTCAATGACCTGTTGGATGCGTTGGTACTGGCCGGGGAGGCAGGCGGCGAGATCGCGGGCAAGACATTCAATGTGGCGGGCCCGCAGTGGATGACAGTACAAGAGATGGTCGCTCAGTTTGCTCGCGCGGTGGATGTTCGTGCGCCTTCCTTGCACGCACCACGCTGGCTTGGCTTGACGGTCGGCTGGACGGCGGAGCGACTGAGCGCCCTGGTGGGCGCCGAGCCGCCGGTCTCGCGGCGCACGCTGGCCTTCTTCGAGAATGACAACGCTTTCGATATCGGGGCGGCCCGTCAAGCGCTTGGGTTCGAGCCGCGGACGGATTTACCGCACGGGGTGCGGGAGATTGCTGCCGGCATGCATTAGATGGGGTGCAGCAATCCAGGCTGCCACGAGCGTACGGACTAACCAGCCGACCGAGATTCCATACAGGACGCCCGCGAGTCCCCATGGGGCAGCAGCAAAAGCGCCGGCAACGGCAATGCCGACGGACACCCACGCAGACAGGCTGACAAGGCGCAAATCCCTGTCGTCCCCTAGCGAGACCGCCACGGAGGTGGCAAAAGCACTGAACACTTTCAACAAGCCCGAGACAATTGCGGCCAACATCACCGTTCCCGTGATGTCGTAACGCCCCCCCAGAAACCCGTGCGCTACGGGCGGGGCGACTATCCAGATGACGAGGGACCCGCACGCCAGGGCGCCGCCTATAATCGTCATTTCGCGCGCCAGCAATTTACGGCGGCCGGCGACTCCCGGGGCGGCTCGCAGGCCGGGAATCAGCGCGAAAAGCACCGCGCCTTGAATCATTCTGTAGGGCGAGCCCACGAGTGCCGCTACGACACCGAACAGCGCCAGTCCCTCTACACCGATGGACGGCACCAGCACGAGCCGTTCGAGTTGCAAAAAAACGCAAGCCGCGGCCGTAATGGCGACCAATGAGAGCGCTTCCCGCCACAGCGTTCGGATCCGGGGCGGGAGCCCATCCGGACGTTCGGCACGGACGACGAGATTCCACGTCACAACGGCGCCAACGAGGTTTGTCGCAGCGATCAGGATGCAGGGCATGAGGGCCGTGCGAAATCCCAATGACAGGGTTACCAGCGCCACGGGCAGCAACAACACGTTGGATATCTGGAGGAGCCACGACGCCGCGCCAAAGCGCTGTTGGCCCTGGAAGTTCGCAACCGCGGCCTGTATGGCGCCGGCCGCGACGGTCGCGACGAAGAGGGAGGCCAGAAGCGACGCGTCGAGGTCGTAGGCCAAAGCACCAACGGCCGCCGTGACCGTCGCGGTTCCAAGGGAGGCGGCCAGTATCGCGCGGCGCAGCGGACGTCCCAATTGCAATCCGCGTCGCGCGACGACGAGATCCAGGCCGAGGGGGGCTGCGAGACTGGCAACGGAGAGTATTCCGATGAACAGGCTCAGCAATCCATATTCGGCCGACGGCAGCGCTCGCGCGAGAACCAGGTTGCCCAACATGAAGGCGCCGCCGCCCAGCCCCAGCGCCAGGGCGGTACGCATCGATTGCGATCTGAGCAGGACGCGCAGCATCAGGCCGCCGCCGACGTTCTCGGAGTAAGGGATTGCGTCCGCGGCGCTTTCAGCAGCAGCCGTTCCCACAGACTCACGTTGAGCAGGGTCCAGAACAGATGGCTGTGGTTATGCAGGCGCCGCTGATGCTCGTTCCATAAGCGCTCCAGCGCGGTCCGCTGGAAGTGATCCGCGACGACTCCCGAGGAGAAGATCTCGTCGCGCGCGAATTCCAGCAGCTCGCCGCGAATCCAGTTCTTCATCGGGAGGCTGAAGCCCTGTTTGGCCCGCGTGGCGATGCCGGGGGGCAGCCTGCGACCCACCGCACTTTTCAGCAGCCACTTGGTCGTAAAGCCGTGCAGCTTCGCCTGCGTCGGCAGGGAATAGCAGTACTCGACGACGCGATGATCCAGAAAGGGCGGCCGCACTTCGAGCCCGTGCGCCATCGACATCTTGTCGACCTTCATCAGCACACTGTCTGGCAGTACGGTGTTCAGTTCGATGTACTGCTCGCGCAAACCGCGCTCGCGCGGGGCTAAGTCGGACCAGCGTTTGACGGGCGCGAAAGGGTCGCAGTCCAGGCTTCGCAGCAGGTCCGGCTTGAAGATCTCGCGTGCCGTGTGCGGATCCATGAAGTACTGCCATCGCAGGTGTTCGCCAGCATGGGGGAGCACGGCGCCCTGCAGGAAACGCTTCAGCATGTTGCGTGGGCCCTTCTTCACGTCATCGTCCCCGAGTCGGGCGATCAGGAAACGACCTAAAGGCTCTCGCCACGGAATGGGCAGCCGCGCCAGCAGGGCCGCCGCTTTGCTGGCTCTGAATCGGTCGTACCCCATCAGCAGCTCATCGCCGCCGTCGCCGCTGAGTGCGACTTTCACCTGGCGCCGCGCCTCTTCGCAGATCAGCATGAACGGCAGATTCGACGGATCGGTCGTGGGTTCGTCGAGGTGCCAGACGGATCGCTCGATGGCTGCGGTGTCCACCGGCCTGACCAGCAGTTCGTGATGCCGGGTATGAAAGTGAGCGGCGACTTTGCGCGCGTAGTCGAACTCGCTGAAGGAGGCCTCCCGATACCCCAGTGCGAAGGTGGGCAGGCCCGTCGGTACGGATTTGCTGACGAAGCTGACGATGCTGCTGGAGTCGATACCGCCGGATAGAAAGGCGCCCACCGGAACGTCGCTCATCATGTGATCCGCGCACGACAGCTCCAACAGCTCGCACAACGCCTCCGGAGTCGCGTCCACCGGTTTTGCTTCCAGTGACCAGTAGCGCAAGCTTCGCAAGCTGCCATCCGCTTCGACCAGGAGCATGCATCCGGGCAGCAGCTTATGGATGCCTGCGAAGAGAGTGTGCGGCGCAGGCGTGAATTCATAGCCCACAAGCTCGAACAGCCCCTGGCTGTTGATACGGCGCGGCAGCTGCGGATCTGCCAGCAAGGCTTTGATCTCGGATGCGAAGCGCACCCGCCCACCGTCGGCGGTGTAGTAGAGAGGTTTGATTCCGAGGCGGTCGCGCGCGAGTATCAGCCGTCGGCGCGGTGCATCCCACAGCGCGAAGGCAAACATCCCGACCAGGTGTTTGACGAAGTCCAGCCCGAATTCCTCGTAGGCGTGGACGATGGATTCCGTATCGGACCGACTTCGAAAGACATGCCCCTTGGCTTCGAGTTGGCTGCGCAGTCGCGCGTGGTTGTAGATCTCGCCGTTGAACGTGATCCACACGGTTCCGTCTTCATTCGTCAGCGGCTGCCGCCCGGATTCGCTCAGATCGACGATGCTCAGGCGCCGATGGCCCAACGAAATGCCGGGCGCCACGTAGGACCCTGCGGCGTCGGGCCCACGATGGACCAGGGTGTGCTTCATCTGTTCCAGCAGATGCTCATCGGACCAGTTGAAGCCGCAGATACCGCACATGGGTTGGATTCTTTCAGGTGTGAGTAGCTGTCCGGGGCTCACAGGCAGCCGGAAGCAGTTCGTCGAAAACCTCGAGCACGCGCCCGGCGGCCCGTTGCCAGCTGAAAGCGCGAGCGCGTCGGAGGCCATCCTGGGCCATGCGCTCCCGAATCGGGGCCGACTGCGTCACTTCGCACAACGCTGTCGCCATGTCGTGCTCGTCGTACGGGTTGATAAGTCGCGCGGCGCTGCCCGCCACTTCCGGAGCGGCACCCGTCGTTGGCACGATGGCGGGACACCCGGTTGCGAAGGCCTCGAGGATCGGAATTCCGAAGCTCTCGCACAGTGTGGCCAGCACGAAGCAATCCGCGAGCTGGTAGGCCCTGTGAATGTGCTCGTGCGGCACGAAATCCAGGAACTGGACGGGTTGCAGCTGAGCGGCTGTGAATCCGCGAGCCTGCAGATACTCGCGTACGCCGCGGCCGGCAATGACTAGCGCAAGCGGTTGCGTCGTCAGGTCGCGATAGCGCAGATAGGCTCTGATCAACCGCTCGCTATTGCCACCGGGATAGCCGGGTAACTTCGTATGACCTGTGTGCAACACCCGTGCAATGGAAAAGATGTAGCGCTGCGGAAGCCGGTATCGTTCGCGGAAAGACTCCAGGGCTGAAGGGTCGCGGGCCGTACTGAAGGTCGGTCCAATACCCGCGTGCGTGATCGCGGCATGGGAGAGATTCAGGTTCGTGTGATGCTCCAGTTCATCCACGGTGGACTGTGAAATGGCCAGCAGGCCCCGCGCCTTGCGGCAGTACAGGGGCAACATCAGGCGGATATACAGATTGTCCCACCAGGGATAGTTGCCGGGATTGACGTACCAGTCGCAGCTTTGCAGGACGAAGACTGCGGGTATTCTCGTCAGCAGCGGCAGGGAGAATTTCGGATTGAACAGCAGATCGACGCCCGCCCTGCGCGCGGCCCTGGGCACCAGCACCTGGTCCCACCACAATTTGCCGGCGGGCGGCAGCACTTGGGTGCTGACATTCGGGTAGTCGTCGAACAACGCCTGTGAGCGCGCGCTGCCCAGGAAGACCACATAACGCGATTGCGAATCCAACACGAACAGCTGCTGCAACAATTGACGCGAATACACGCCGAGCCCGTCCTCCTGATCCAACAGGCGTGCCATGACTCCAATGGTCCGTGGGAGCGACATGCGGTTGAAGCCTCAGTGGGCCAGATGCTGGGTTCCGGCAATCCCGGCCACCTTGCCGGCTGCAATGGCGAGGAAGCTGCTTCGGCCGGTACCGGGCAGCAACGGCAGCCAATCGGCTTTGTGACGTCCGAAAGCGGGTACGGGCAGACCGCGGGCGGCCCGGCCAAAGTCCAGCGCAACACCGAACACCGCGCGCAGGCCGAATCGCTTCGCAATGCGCAACGACCGGTCGGAGCCCAGCATCCACGGATACGCCAGGAACTGCGGCGAGTGCCCCAGGTGGTGCTGAAACAGGTCACGGCAATGCTCGAACTCGGAGGCGAGCAGGGACTCGAAGCTCTCGGCGTCCAGCCATCGTCCCGGTGGCCCGCGGCCGCTCGACAGCAAACGTCGTAACGCCACAGCCCAATCCGGACGTTGGAAATAGTCGGCGCCTCCCAGGCGAGTAACGAGATCGGCGCACGCGGCGCAAAGGCCTGGGTCTTCGAGGAATCGTCGCTCCGCACTCAAAAGCGGTGTGGCGTCATAGATCGGCGTTCCCAGGGGAGGGCGCCCCAGTGCATCGCCCGTTGCCGTGTTGCGCATCGGCCAGTCATAGATGTCGAATCGCGCGAGCGTTCGGGGGTTGGCGAAATCCAGCAGCCGTCCGGAAGTGAAGACCAGTGCGTGCCGGTGACCGTGCGATTGCACGTCCACCAGGCCGGATTGGGCGCTGGTCCGCACCTGTTCCCAGCTCATGAACCGTTCCACCTCGCGGTCCGCCGATCCGCTCATCCAGTACGAAGGTACGAACAAGGTGGCGCGGGCTTCGAATGTGCGCAGGACCGGCAATGCGGTGTCGTAGAAATTCAGCCGGGCGTCGTCGAATGTCAGCAGCACGCTGCGCTGCGGCGGCCCTGACTTGGAAACACTCGCCGCCATGAACTCGGGCAGGCTCAGGGTCCGGTAGCGGTTGCGTCTGAGGAATTCGAGGTCCCGCGCGAACCGTTCAGCGTCGACGTCGTGATAGAGAAAGACCGGTACGGTGTTGCGCTGCAGCGGTAACCCGAGGGCAAAACCCGGATAGTGGGTTCGCAGTGCGCCCGCGATGCTGCGGATGACTCGCCGCGCACGCGTGCGAGCCGGCTCAGCGCAGGTGTTGAAGTTTTGTGGTGCTGACATGTCGCGTCAGACCTACATGCAATATGCAGGCCCGTCGGGCCTGCGCCTGCAGGCTGCTTAAGCTTGGTACGGTTCCTGCTACCCCAAGGCAAACTCAAATCTTCCATCGGCACCCCAAGGAGGTGCTGACACTCATGGTGCTACAGCCGTCGGCGGGTTATGCGCGAGTCGGGCTCCCGGCCGGTTCAGCCCGCCCGCATCACCCCTCGGGAGCCGCCGCCGCGGGCTTCCCTCTCATCGTGCACGCCGATGACTTTGGCGAATCTTGCGAAATTACCGAAGGAATCTGTCTTGGTATCGAGGCTGGCGTCGTGACCAGCACCTCGATCATGGCCAACATGCCGGGGACACAGGACGCCCTGCAGCGGGTGCCGGCGCTTGCCGCGCGCGCCAGCTTTGGCGTGCATCTGAATTTATGCGAAGGCCGGCCGCTGCGGCCGAGGCGAACCCTGGTCGGCCGGGACGGTTGCTTCCACGGCAAGCGAGAACTGTTTGCCAGGGCGGTGGCTGGTCAACTGTCGCTGGCCGATCTGGAGGCGGAAATTTCGGCCCAAATCGCCCTGGTGCGCGACTCCGGGGTGTGCATCTCGCATGCGGACGGCCACAAACATCTACATCAATTGCCAGTGGTCAGCACCGCGGTGGCGAATGTTTTGCCAAGGTTCGCCATCCAGAGAGTGAGAATTACACGGCTGGGCGGCTTGTCCCGGCCACGCCGGCCGGCGACCTGGGTCCGCGAACTGTGCGCCTTGCAAGCTTCGCGAAAGTTTCGCGGCGCCGGTCTGCGCTCGCCGCTGCGGACTGTGGATCTGCGGCCTTGGGTTGCCGGGAGCGTTCGCGCGAACTCTTCAAGCGACACGCTCATCGACCCCGCCGGGGCCGTGGAATTGTGCTGTCACCCCGGGACAGCGGCGGGCGATGTCCGCAAACCGGGCAGTCACCGGCGTTTCGCGGAGTTGGAGTTCCTGCTGTCGGGGGGGTTCAGCGAACTGCTCAGCCGCCAGCGCGCGCGACTGATTTCGTACTGGGACGTGTAAGCATGCGCATCCTGAAAATCGTTCCGCAGGCCTTCTACACGGCACGGGGCACGCCGTTGAGCGCCTACCACCGCGCCAGGGAACTGGTCGCGCGGGGTCATGAAGTCGACATTCTGACCTACGGTGTCGGCGGTGATCCGCCCGATCTGACGGCCCGGGTATTTCGCGCCCGCGGACCGCATTTCACCCGGAGCATCAAACCGGGCCCGTCGCGGCTGAAGATCTGGTTCGACTGCCTGTTGTTCCTCAACCTGATCGCCAGGCTGTGCGTGCGGCGTTACGACTTGCTCTACGCCCATGAGGAAGGCGCGTTGCTCGCGAAGTTCGCCGGCGCGATCTTCGGGGTTCCTTACGTGTATGACATGCATTCCAGCCTGCCATTGCAGGTGACGGACTGGAAATTCAGCCGGCGGCCCTCGGTCATCGGGGCGTTTCGCTGGGTCGAGCGGCAGAGCGTGCGCGGAGCATGCGCGATCGTCGCGATCTCGCCTGCGGTGGAACAAGCGGCACTCAAAGTGTGTCCGAGCGCGCGATGCGTCGTAATCGTCAATCACTTCGAGGCGGAAACTCGCATCGAAATCGACGAGGTGACAGCCGTGCGGGCGCGGCATGGCATCGGCACCGATCGCAAATTGATTCTGTATACGGGCTCATTCGTCGCACTGCAGGCGCTGGACCTGCTCCTCGAAGCGATTCCGCGAGTGGCGCTCGCCGAGCCGGAGGCCGTATTCCTGCTGGTAGGTGGGGAGGACTCGGAAATCGCTGCCCTGCAGGCCCAGGCGGAACACCTGGGTGTGGCCGATAAGGTTTTTTTCGAACGCAGTCGGCCGCAGCATCTGATGCCGACCTATTTCGCCGCCGCCGATGTGCTGGTTTCGCCTCGGGTGCAGGGCATCAATCCGCCCGGGAAGCTGCTTCCCTACCTGGCGTCCGGCCGTCCCGTCGTGGCGACCGATACGCTGGTGCACAATCAATTGTTGACTGGACGTTGCGCGATTCTAACTCGGCCGGATGCCCAGGGACTGGCGGACGGATTGATCACCGCTCTGACGGATCCCGTTCGCGTCGCACAGTTGAGCCAGGGTGCGGCGGAGCTTCTGGCGCTTCACTGCGATCCTTCCAAGCGAGATGCCGCCTACGCCGATGTCATCTCGGCCGCCCTGGCGGCGAAGCAGCGCCAGCGACTGCGCGCACCCCATCGACTAACGCCAGATCAGAGAGCTTGATTGTCAGTGGGCGCTATTACGCAGTTACGGCCGGCCCAGTTGCGGCCGGCTGCGTCACCGGCGCGCAAACGCCGCACGATAGCTGGCGCCGTGATCGTGCTGTTGGCTGCATTGGCCGTGGGAGTTCCGGCCGTTCGCTGGCGCCTGGAGGTCATCGCACTGCAGGTGACCGGCCGCATTCCTGATATCAGCCTGGGTGAGCTGCTCAGGCTCATAGTTCCGGGGTCCGGACAGTTGCAGATGTCGCGTCTGACATCCAACCGCAATCCGTACGCGGTGATTCACGATCCGAAGTCGGAGGCCGCCGACGTCGCCGCCGGTGCGAGGTTGTATCGCACGGAGTGCGCCGCGTGTCACGGCCCGGACGGCAGCGGCGGACCTGGAGCGCCTGCGCTGTTCGGCAGAGAATTCAAACACGCGCAGACCGAATGGGCGTTGTACCGTACGATCCGCTACGGTGTGCCCAAGACCGCAATGATGTCCCACCCGTTACCGTGGGAGCAGGTATGGCAACTGGCGGCCTACATCCGCTCGATCGACATCGGCGGCAGCAGCCAGACCGTTCCGCCCCTGACGCAGGCGCGACTGGACAAGTTGCGGGTGCCTTTCGAAGAACTGGCCGCGGCGGCCGAGCCGGGCGCGGATTGGCTCAACTATTCAGGGTCCTACAGTTCCGCGCGCCACAGCGCGCTGACGCAGATCAATCGCGGCAACGCCGCGAATCTGGCTTTGCGCTGGATGATGCAACTCGACGACACGGCCGATAAGAATGAATCTTCGCCCGTGGTGCGCGACGGCATCCTCTTCATGACCATACCGCCCGCCACAGTGGTGGCGCTGGACGCTACCAACGGTCGTCGCATTTGGATGCATCAGCACCCGTACGAAAGAGTTGGTGGAGGCGAAGGACCGATAGGTCAGAACCGCGGTGTGGCCGTGCTCGACGATCTCGTGTTCGTGGGCACCTGGGACGCGAAGCTCACGGCTCTCGAGGCCGCGACCGGCAAGGTTGTTTGGGAGACGACCGTCGACGCAAGCTACCCCAATTCGTATATCAGCGGCGCGCCGCTCGCATTGCGCGATCTCGTGGTCACCGGGGTGGGCACCGCGTCCAAGGAGAGTCGGGGGTTCATAGCCGCGTACGAGGCGCGAACCGGCCGGGAGCGCTGGCGCTTCCAGTCCATTCCGGGGCCCGGCATGCCGGGTAACGAGACCTGGGAGGGTGATTCGTGGAAGCATGGCGGTGCCGGCACCTGGATGACCGGCTCCTACGATCCCCAGTCCGACACCCTCTACTGGGGCATAGGCAACCCGAAACCGGATTTCGATCCCGGGCGGCGCAAGGGCGACAACCTGTATTCGGACTCCGTCGTGGCACTGCGCGGCTCCACGGGCACATTGCTGTGGTATTTCCAGTTCACTCCCGGCGACGCGCACGACTGGGATTCCAATCAGGTCCCGCTGATCGCCGACCGCAGCGCTCCTACCGGCACACAGAAGCGACTGCTGTGGGCGAACCGAAATGGTTTCTACTATGTGCTGGACCGGGAGACCGGCGCCTTCCTGAACGGAGTTCCCTTCGTCCGTCAGAATTGGACGCAAGGCCTTGATCAGACAGGCAGGCCCATCCCTCGAATCCGGACTCTGGATGACACCCAGGGCCGGCCGGTCTTCCCCGGTGCCAAGGGCGCTACCAATTGGTGGTCGCCCAGCTACGACCCCGACCTGAATCGGGTGTACGTGCCGGTGCTGGAACAGGGAATGGTGTACTTCCCTACGGCCCAGACGCTACCCAGCGCGGCTGGCCGCTCCTTCTACACGGCGGTCCGTGCACTCGAAGCAACGTCAGGGGCTCTCGTCTGGGAGCACCGCCAACCTGCCCGACTGCTCGACAATCAATCCGCGGGCCTGCTGTCGACTCGCGGCGAAGTCGTGTTCGGCAGCGACCAGTCGCAGTTCTTCGCCCTCGACTCGCGCTCGGGTCAGTCTCTGTGGTCGGTCGAGACCGGCGGGCTGATCATGGCCGCGCCGGTCACGTATCAGGTGGATGGCGAGCAGTTCGTCACGATCTCCTCCGGGCACAGTCTGCTGACCTTCGCGCTGCCGAAGAGATCGCCGGACCATTAGAAGCCCTCAGCCCTCCAGTTGCTTTTTCAGATTGGCCAGTCCGCTGGAAAAAATTCCCGTAATGACCTTCTTCGCCGCCTCGTCGGTCTGGTCGTCCGGCGGATTGTCGGCGGGATTCTTGCGTTTGAAGCGCGCCGACCAGCGAATCACCGTCGTAGCGCCCTTGCCCGGTTTCAGCGTGAAGGTTGCGCTGTAGGCCGATACCGGCAGCGGCGACTCCAGGATCCGGTAAGTGAAGGAGTGAGTGGCCTCGTCGAAGGCGGTCAGTTCCTCCTTGATCGTGCCACCGCCTTTCAGTGACAGCGCGCGCACTGCACCAGGCGCATTGTTGGATCCTTTGACGAGCTCGTCCTTATCCAACGCCGGGTGCCACTTGGCCAGTCCGTCGAAGTCCTTGGACGCTCCCCAGACTTTGTCGACGGGCGCTTTGATGACGACGGATTGCACGACGTGCAGTGTTTTCGGCGGATCGGCCAGCGCCATGCACGGCGCACCGAGCACAATCACGGCCACGGCCAGAGTCTTGTTCATGTGTTCCCCTCGCCGCGGCAGATGAGCGTTCGCGGCCGACGCGTCCGGTTGCGACTATAGCTCAAGGGGAGTACTACTCGTGTTGATGTTACGTCAGCAGGTTGTGCCGGAAATGGAACACAGGGGGCTCATAGGTGGACAGTGACCATTTGATTGCCGAGCTGGCCAACCGGATCGGCACGCTGGGCGTCGAGGTCGCGGATATCGCCGGCCATCTCGAAGAGGTGACGAGTCGCGTCGCCGAACAGGCAACACAGTTCAAGGAATTGCAGGAGACGGCCCAATCGATGGTCGTCGGCAACCACGCCATCGATCGCGCTTCCCGCAAGGCGCAGGGAGCGGCCTCCGCCGCCGGAACCGAGATTGCCGAGTCCCGTACTCTGATCGGCGGTGCCGTGGCAAACATCGCGGAGCTGAATAACTCGGTGGCGCGCATCGAGGAGCGATTGGCCTCGTTCGGACCGGTGCTCAAGCAGATTGCCAGTGTCTCCGCCGCAATCGAGACCATCGCCAAACAAACACGGCTGTTGTCGCTCAATGCGGGAATTGAGGCGGCACGAGCTGGTGAGGCCGGACGGGGTTTTGCGGTGGTGGCCAGTGAAGTGAAGAACCTCGCAGAAGAGACGAGGGCGGCCACTGTGCGAATCGGCAGCATCGTGCAGTCGCTGGGAGCTCAGATCGACGGACTCATTCGCGAGGGTGGCGATGCCACCAAGCACGCCGTGCAGGCTACCGAAGCGACCAGCAAGGTGAACGGAGTCATCGTCCGCGCGCACGAGGCATTCACTATCGTTGGCAGGGAGATCGACGCCATCGCCGGCTCCGCCAGCGGAAATCTCCAGGCGTGCGACACGACACTGCAGCAACTCGAAAAGCTCGCCGAGGGCGTGGAGCTGTCATCGTCGAACCTGAAGCAGGCCGACGGCCGCGTGGTTGCGCTACTCACACTGAGCGAGACGCTGATCGAATTCACGGCCGAGAGTGGAGTTGAAACCGCGGACACGCCGCTCATCCGCACCGTGATGGCCACCGCCAAGCGCATCGGCGCCGAATTCGAGGCGGCCATCGCTCGTGGAGAAATCTCGGCAGCGCAGCTTTTCGACGAGCGGTACCGGGAGATTCCGGGCACGAACCCGCGGCAGTTTCTGACCGACTACGTGGGCCTGACGGATCGACTGCTGCCGCCCATTCAGGATCCGCTGCAGAAGTCGGATCCGCGTATCGTGTTCTGCGTGGCCTGGGCCAAGGGAGGCTACCTGCCGACGCACAATCCCAACTATAGCCGGCCGCAGGGTCCGGACCCGGTCTGGAACGCGGCCAACTGCCGCAACCGGCGCATCTTCAATGACCGTGCGGTGCAGAAGGTCGGACGCAATACGAAAAACTTCCTCCTGCAGACCTACCGGCGCGACATGGGTGGGGGCAACTTCGCGCTGCTGAAGGATCTGTCCGCGCCCATTTTGGTTGGCGGACGCCATTGGGGCGCATTTCGCATGGGATTCCGCCAGAATTAACGTCGGTGCCCATGAGGGCGAGGCGGGACTCGAGCATGGCGCATTCCGAATCCTTCGAGCTGATCATGCGACCCGGCGTGGATCCGCGAACGGCGCCGAACAAGCCGCCACTCCCGCCCAAGGACTACGATCGCCGCATCGAGCACGGCGTGCTGATCGAGCGCAATGTGTCACTGCGGCTGCGCGACGGCGTGACGATCTACGTCGACATCTACCGGCCTCCCGGGGTCGCGGGCGAGCGCGACCTGCCTGTGCTTCTGGGCTGGAGCCCGTACGGCAAACATGCTCTCTCCAATCGTGTGTTCTGGCCCGCTTCCGGCGTCAACCCGCAATGGCTGTCGCCGCTGACTGCATTCGAGGCTCCCGATCCGGTGTACTGGTGTTCGCGCGGATATGCCGTCGTCTTTGCAGATCCCCGTGGTGCGTGGCTGTCCGAAGGGGAGTTTCACCACAATGGTCTGATTGAGGCCGCGGATTGTTGCGAGGCCATCGAGTGGCTGGCCGACCGACCTTGGTCGAACGGCAAAGTCGGCATGACAGGCGTGTCCTACCTGGCTTGCATCCAATACCTCGTGGCGCCGCTGAAGCCGCCATCGCTGGCTGCTATCAATCCGTGGGAGGGTTTTTCGGACTGGTACCGGGAGTTTGCCACTCACGGTGGTATTCCCGAGACGGGCTTCATCCCGCGAGCCTCCGACAACATCCGATTCTCGCTGACGCGAACCGAGAACACGTGGGCCAACGTCCAGGCGCATCCATTGTGGGACGCGTACTGGGCCTCAAAGGAAACCGACCTTGAGGCCATAGAAACGCCTGCCTACGTGGTCGCGAGCTGGGCGGATCAGGGTCTGCATACGCGTGGCACGTTGGAGATGTTCAAACGCATCCGCAGCCGTGAAAAGTGGCTCGACGTGCACGGACAGAAGAAATGGGCCCACTACTATCGCGCCGAGAGTCGACAGCGCCGTGTAGATTTTTTCGATCATTTTCTGAAGGGGCGAGTCACTCAGGTTGCCGCGTGGCCTCGCGTGCGACTGGAGGTGCGCGAGCGCGCTGGCGTCGCCACGGAGCGAGCCGAGTCCGAATGGCCACTCGCGCGCACGCAATATCGCAGACTCTGGCTCGATGCCGGTGACGGAACTCTCCGTGACACCCCGGCGCCACAGTCCTCTGAAGTGCGCTATGACGCTTTGGCGGGCAGAGCAGTCTTCGACTATCGCTTCACCCACGACACCGAGCTCACGGGTCACATGAAGCTGAAGTTGTGGTTGCAGGCCGAAGGTGCGCGCGACGCGGATGTGTTCGTCGCGCTCCAGAAGCTGGATGCGGCCGGTGAACATGTGGGCTTTACCTTTTATGCTTTCTACGAGAACGGACCGGTTGCCTTGGGCTGGCTGAGGGCCAGTCACCGCCGCCTGGATGCGAGCCGCTCCAGTGATTGGCAGCCGGTGCATCCCCACGATCGGGAGGAGCTGTTACCGCAAGGGCAGGCCGCGGAGCTGGAGATTGAAATCTGGCCGTCGTCGACGTTGTTTGCAGCCGGGGAGACCCTGCGGGTGGTCGTGCAGGGAGCGGATGTCTACACCGATGCTTTGCCGAATCTTCCGTTCGCGCGTCACGAAAAGACCCGCAACAGCGGGCATCACGTGTTGCGAACGGGCGGCTCTTTCGATGCCCACCTGCTGGTACCGCTCGTCAGCTGACCGGGGACGTCAGAAGGCCTTTTTACGTGACAGCGCCATGGCCCCGACCAGCAACACGGCCACGTTGAGAATCCACCACGCCAGCTGTTTGTGATCGGTGATCAGGCTGCTGGCCGACTTCTGCTCCAACGGGGCCATCTTGCCGTCCAGCACTTCGCGAATGCCGTCGTGCCCGACGACAACCTCCAGCGCCTTGTCGCCTTTGGTGCGCAACTCGTCGGCCGGCAGGGAGTAGCTGCCGTCGGCCGTGCGAGTGATGGTCTGGGTCTTGCCGTCGATGGACACAGTCACATCCTTGCTATCGATGGGTCTCTGGTCGGCTGCGCGTCTGATCCGCAGCAGCAACGCGCTGCCCGACTCCTGCGCGTCGACCAGCAACTGGGCCGAATGGGCGACGTCGATCCTGGGCGGTTCCGCGGTTGCATTGGCGCTCAGTGCGCTCGCTGCAAACGCCAGACTGAATGTGGCTATACCGACCGTGGCTATCGCGACCGTCGTACGTCTGGGCATCGTCGAAACCTTTAGGAGACAACCTGCGCGGGCGGCGCAAAACAAGCCGATTATAGATCGAGAGAGCGCTCAAGGTGCTCCAGCGCGAGCAGGAAACCGCGTAACTCGTCTTTATTGAGACAGGCCAGCAAGGTGCGCTCGCGCTCCAGCGCCAGCGGCACGAGTTCCTGGTAAATCCGGCGACCGGACCTGGTCAGTCGCAGCTCCCGCTCCCGCCGATCGCCGCTGTTCGAGGCCCGCTCCAGCAGTTCGCGTTGTTCCAGGTGAGCGATCGCCCGGCTGACTCGCGTCTTGTGCATGCGGGCGCTGCCGGCGATGTACTGCGCGGTACAGCCGCGTTCGGGCCCGACCGTGACCAGCACCCGCCACTCGGGGATGTCGAGGCCGAAGCGTTCACGATAGATCACGGACAGGTGATTGCTGACCTCCACGGCCAGCCTGTTCAGCCGGAAGGGCACGAAGCTCGGCAGGTGCAGTGCGGCCGCATTCGCGGTTCGGGCGTTCAAGACGGCTCCATTGACAGTTGCGCGTGCAACTATTTACATTGGACCCGGGCCGTCGGTCAAATTTGCAGGTCAATGGCGCTCCAATATCAAACGGGTTTCGCAAATCACTTCGCCACCGAGGCGTTGCCCGGCGCGCTGCCGCAAGGGCGCAATTCTCCGCAGCGTTGTGCTTACGGCCTGTATGCCGAGCAGTTCTCAGGCACCGCATTTACCGCGCCTCGCCACGCCAATCGACGCAGCTGGCTCTACCGGATTCGACCGGCCGTGGTTCCGGGCGAGTTCACGCGCCTCGCCCCTGGGCTTCTGACCAATCGCTTTGACGACGTCGAGGTCTCTCCGAACCCGTTGCGCTGGAACCCGTTGCCCGTTCCCACGGAACCGACGGACTTCATCGCAGGACTGGCGACAGCCGCGGGTAACGGTTCGGCGGATCTGCAAACCGGGTGTGCTATCCATTGGTACGTCGCCAATCGCTCGATGCATAAGCGCTTTTTTTATGATGCGGACGGCGAATTGCTGATCGTGCCGCAGCTTGGTCGGCTGCGTTTGGCCACTGAACTGGGCGAGTTGGAGCTCGAGCCGCTGGAGATCGCTGTGATACCGCGCGGACTGCGCTTCCGCGTCGAGCTGTTGGACGCGCAGGCACGAGGCTATGTCTGCGAGAACTTCGGCGCTGCGCTGCGCCTGCCGGACCTGGGACCGATCGGCTCCAATGGGCTGGCGAATCCGCGCGACTTCCTGACACCGGTGGCCTGTTACGAGGATCGGGAGGGCGCCTGCGAGCTGGTGGCCAAGTTTGCCGGTGGCCTGTGGTCGGCTCCGCTGGATCATTCGCCCCTGGATGTGGTGGCCTGGCACGGTAACTGCGCGCCGTATAAATACGATCTGCGGCGCTTCAACACGCTCGGCTCGGTGAGCTACGACCACCCGGATCCTTCATTGCTCCTGGTGCTGCAATCGGTGAGCGACACGCCGGGCGTGGATTCGTTGGATTTTGTCGTCTTTCCGCCGCGCTGGCTCGCGATGCAAGACACCTTCCGCCCGCCCTGGTTTCACCGCAATGTGGCCAGCGAGTTCATGGGTCTGATCGAGGGAGTGTATGACGCCAAGGCCGAGGGCTTCCTCCCCGGCGGCGCTTCTCTTCACAACTGCATGTGTGGGCATGGTCCCGATGCCGCTACATTCGAGCGTGCGAGCCGCGCCGACACCACTCGTCCGCATCGCGTGGATTCCATGGCGTTCATGTTCGAGACGCGTGCTGTCATCCGGCCTACACGCTTCGCGATGGAGTCAGCGCATCGACAGGGCGGCTATGCGCAAGTCTGGCGCGGCCTGCCCAAGAATTTCGATTCGAGCTCACCATGAGCGCGCCGCGCGCCGGGGTGAATTCCACGCACGATCCCGGCTTGCGCAGTTGGGTGGCGAGCGCTAACCGTCCGGATGCGGAGTTTCCCATCCAGAATCTCCCCTTCGCGGTATTTCGCCGTACCGGTAGCGCGGAGTCTTTCCGTTGCGCCGTGGCTATAGGAGATCAGGTACTGGACCTGGCAGCTGTGGGGGCGTCCGGCCTTCTGTCGGGGCTTGCGGCCCAGGCGGTCGCCACTTGTTCGGCGCCGGAGCTCAACGGACTCATGACGCTTGGGTCTCCTGCCTGGTCGGCGCTACGCGCGGCACTGTCGGAGGCGCTTCGTGTCGGCGCGCCAGATGTCGACTTGCTGACACGATCTCTGGTGCCGCTGACAGCGGTTGAATTCGCGTTGCCCGCACGGATCGGCGATTACACGGATTTTTATACATCCATTCACCACGCCACCAGCGTTGGACGGCTGTTCAGACCGGACAGCCCGCTGCTGCCCAACTACAAGTGGATACCCATCGCTTATCACGGCCGCGCATCATCGATTGGTGTGTCTCAGAGCATTCGCCGGCCGCTGGGGCAGGTCATGATGCCGGGCGCCGGGGAACCGCAGCTGGCAGCGAGCCGACGATTGGATTACGAATTGGAGCTTGGAGTGTTCATGGGCTCCGGCAACACGTTGGGGCAGCCGGTGAGTGTCGCAGAAGCCGAAGAGCGGATTTTCGGGTTATGCCTGCTGAACGACTGGTCGGCGCGCGATCTGCAGGCGTGGGAGTCTCAGCCCCTGGGCCCCTTTCTAGCGAAGAACTTCAGCACGACGATCTCGCCCTGGGTCGTGACGCTCGAGGCGCTTGCGCCGTTTCGTGTCCCGTGGTTTCGCCCCGCGGGCGACCCCGAGCCACTTTCCTATCTCGATGACGAGCAGATGCGGCGCGCAGGAGCGGTGGATATCCACCTGGAGGCATTTCTCCAATCTCAGCTCATGCGGGATAGGGGGCTTGCACCCCAGCGCCTTTCGAGCTCGAATTTCCGCGATGCCTACTGGACCATCTCGCAGATGGTTGCGCATCACACGGTCAACGGATGCAATCTTCAGCCGGGTGACCTGCTCGGAACGGGAACTCAATCGGGACCCGATCCGGAGCAAGCCGGTTCGCTGCTTGAGCTGACGCACGGCGCAAAGCAGTCGCTGGCGCTCGTGTCCGGAGAATCGCGAACCTTTCTTGCAGACGGTGACCGGGTGACCTTGCGGGCATGGTGCGAAAGTCCGACCCACGTGCGAATCGGATTCGGTGCGGCCTGCGGCACGATCGCGCCGGCCGCTGCCGCTTAAGTGACGGGCACTGCGACGCTACATGTGCAGGTGCGTACCGAACAATCCCAACAGCCCGATGAGGATCAGGTAAATCGCGACGATATAATTGAGCAGCCGGGGCATGATCAGGATCAGGACACCGGCGATCAGGGAAATCAGCGGGCCGGCGGAAAAGGTCACGGTCATGATGGCATCCTTGTTGGAGCGCGCGAGGCGGCAGCGTCAAGCGGGCGCCATGTTATACGGTCGAGCCTCCCCTGAGGTTCCTTGGCGTGGCGATACAGACTAACGAGGAATGCGGTTATGGAGCCCGAGCACCCTTGGCTGGCCAGCCTCCGCAAGTCCAGTGACGCGCTGCAAGCCGTTCTGGGCGCGGTTTTGGAGGCGGAACGGCGTTTTGCGCCGCCGGCTTCGCCTCTGGAGCGACTACGTCAGATCACCACGAGTCCTGAATGGGCCTGGTTGCAGCCGCTGTACCGTTTGATAGCCGATATCGACCATGCTCTGGGCTACGCGCAGGATCTGCCTGCGAGCGAGACTGCGGCCATTGGCGCGCACGCGCGGGAACTGCTGTCCGGCAAGGGCCCCGCGTCGGAGCAGGCGTTCCTGGATCACTACAGGGCCTTACTGCAGGCCGACCTTGCGGTCACGATAGCTCACGCCGGCGCGTTACGGACCCTGCAGGCGTTACCGTCGGAGTCGACGAATGAATCGGAGCGCCTGCATTCGCGTCATCAGTGGAATGAGCGGCGCCGTTATCTGCGCACCCGGCATGCCGGCCACCGGGATTCCTAGGACTACGGCGCTGCGCAAGCTTGGGTTGCGGGCCTTTCAACCCAATACAAACGTTCAGTCCGTGTGCAGGTTGACGCTGCGAAAATATGTTTTTTAAGGCGTTTCCGCGGCCCTTGCGCACTTGAACCCCGCGCGGTGGCGGGGGTCTAATTCAGTAGCCAGCACTGTGCTTCGCCGGCTTTGGCGGGCGCAGGCGGCAGGTTGGAGAAGAGCCATGAGCACATCTAGCAGTCGGAGTCGTTTCTGGATCGTCGGGGCTCTGGCAGCCCTGCTGGCGGCCGGAAGCCCTGCGTTTGCGGATAACGGCGGCCACGGCGGCGGTGGCGGTGG